>JFJP01037657.1_pt1 | contig 24886 bp, 22 predicted proteins | sample 431651 | NCBI WGS metagenome assembly JFJP01 (sample SAMN02602958, study PRJNA72255) | Microbial mat metagenome, whole genome shotgun sequencing project. | biome: fresh water; feature: sink hole; material: water; isolation source: purple microbial (photo- and chemosynthetic) mats found in...
TTTTGGTAGAGGGAATTTGGTTTCATTAAACGCACTCTTTAATTTAAACGAAACAAATGTGATGCTAGGTTGCTAAGTTGCTGGGTTGCTAAGTTGCTGGGTTGCTATGGGAGGTTATCCGGTGGCTGAGCGGAGTCGAAGCCATAAATGCAAAAAACATTCGCATAACATGGCTATGTAGTGAATTATTCGTAACTTTGTTACATATATGAGCAACGTTATAGCCAAAAGTAGGAAGAACTTACACAATAACAACATACCGACCAAAATTTAAACATTAAAAGAGACAAAAATTATTGAGGATTGGGAATAAAGAAAATGCTTTAAATATAACTTTAAATTTGTAAATTTGCTTTGTGGAAGAACAAGGGTATATAGAGGTTAAAATTGATGGTAAGATTGGCAATAAACCACTAAAACCCATTGATATTGACATTGCTGAGATAAAAGATATCATCAGCGATGTGGAAACTTTCTTATACCCAACAAGAGGTGAAAAAGCCGAACGTCCGCATATATCCTACAAAATCGAAGAGGGTTCCGCACGTAATTTATTTTATCTACCTATTTCAGGCGTTCTGTTATTTAATGGTTTAAGCACCGAAATAAAAACCAGAGGAAATATTGACTTTCTGGATAATAAAAGAGCAGAAATTATTGATAAATTTCAACGAAGAGCAGCAGAGAAAAATTTTGAAATCTCTTTTTTTAGCTCATCTGCAAAAGAACCAATCTTAAAAATAAATAAGGACACATCGTACTTCAAAATTGCCGCTACTTATATTGAAACAGAGTTTGTTTTATATGGAAAAATAAATGAAGAAGGAGGAAACAATCCTAATTTTCATCTATTGACAAAGGAGTATGGGAAATTAATTGTTAGTGCTTCAGAGCAACAGCTTCTGGAAGGCGAAAAACGATTATTCAAAGTTTATGGAGTGAGAGTCAAAGGCAAACAAAACCTTGCTGACGGAAAACCATATGACCTAAAATTAATTGATTACATAACGTACAATCCAAACTATGACGAGCACAAATTGGATTTGCTAATCGAAAGAGCATCTATAAAGTGGAATGCAATACCTAATGTAGATAACTGGCTCCAACAAATTAGAGGAGATGCAAATGGATAGCATTTTACTCGACACATCTTTTTGCATACGCCTGCTCAAAAGCAATGATGATTTACATCAAAATGCAAAAGACTATTTTAAATATTTCTTGGAAAAGAAAACTGAGATTTTCCTTTCATCGATAGTTGTCGCTGAATACTTCGTAAAAGATGACCCTGCTAATCTGCCTTTGGAGTTTGTAAAAATTATACCTTTTGACTTTTTTGATGGCAAAACAGCTGGTGAATTTCATTCTATATTGCTAAATCACAAAGAACAGGTTGCAAGCATTGAAAGGAATGTGATTAAGGATGATTGCAAATTGATGGCACAGTTGTTCAATAGAAATATTCAAGGCTATATTACTAAGGTGACACTCTATGACAGAGAAACTCAATATTGACATGATTTGCAAGGATAATGAACAGGAACTACTGGCTATAACAGCAAAATATAAACCACAAAAATATCAAAGAACTTCTGCCCAATTACTGGACTCAAACAGTGTAAAAATAGCACCTTATACTTTGCCAATCAAGATGTAGTTTACCGTTGGCTTACGGATTACGAAGAATGGAATTAACCTGATTGTATTGATTCTAATAGTATGCAAAATTAAAAGATTACAAATTTGAAGTTAATGACTTTTATTCATATTTTTGAATGAAAAACATGGGATAATATAAAATCAAATTAGTTATGCAAAATTTAAGTACATCAGATAATATTGCTAACTATGTAGACGAAAATTAATAACCTTTTAATACAAAAAATTATGAAATATTTTTCACAAATGAAGTCTACAAAACTACTTTTTATATGTAGCATAGCTGTTTCGCTATTAATATTCGGTTCATCTTGTTCAAAAGAAGATATGGACAAGAACAATGTTACCCTCGGAAGTGTCACGACTGCTGACGTAACAGATATTACTTCCACAAGTGCATATTGCAGAGGCACTATAACAAACTTTGGAGGTTCTAGTAGTTATACATCAGGCATTTGCTGGAGCCCAATAATGGGAGCTGCAAGCATTTCGGACAATCATACAACAACCACTAATGAATCAACTTTTGACGCTGTTATGACTGGGCTAACTGCAAACACCACCTATTATGTAAAAGCATATTTCACTAATGAAGCCGGAGCAGTGTATGGTAATGAAAAAACATTTACAACAATTGCTTTAGACACTAATGTTATAGACACTACTACTATAGACAAAAATCTTGTTCGTACTTGGAAAATTACTACAAACGGATTCAACGCCCCCTGGGGCATTGCAATTGATAAAGATGGCAATGTATATACTTCGGAATTGTTTGGTCTCAAGATTAGTAAATTTACATATGATGGAACATTAATAACTAACTGGGGAGTTCCAGGGATTGATAATGGGCAGTTTAATCATCTCAAACAGATAGCTGTAGATATCAATAATAACGTTTATGCATGTGATGTTCATAATCAAAGAGTACAAAAATTTACTTCCTCAGGCAATTACATTACCCAATGGGGTAACCCGGTAGCTGTTATCGGGGAAGGAGCATGGGGAGCAGGAACTATTGCCGTTGACAATGCAAATGGTTGGGTTTATACAGTTGACCAATTCAATAGAGTGCAAAAATTCGATACGTCAGGTAATTATATAACTCAATGGGGTGGAACAGGAAGCGAAAACGGACAACTAATTTTAGGCAACCAAGCTAATCCAACCGATCAAGGTCCAGAAGGTCAGATGGCTATTGATGCAGCGGGTAATGTATATGTAGTGGATAACATGAATTTCAGAGTGCAAAAATTCACATCTACCGGCACCTATTTAACAAAATGGGGCAGTCAGGGAAACGGAGAAGGGCAGTTTAATTACCCTCAAGGAATCGCCATTGATAATGTAAACGGCGTCATTTATGTATCGGATAACAGTTCGAATTACAACGCTAGCAATAATATTGCACGGATAACTAAATTTGATTTATCGGGTAATTTAATTAAACAATTGAGATATGTAAATCATCAATCTTTTGGTACTCTTGCTGTTAGCAGTGAAGGAAACGTTTTGGTAATTGCAGGCGGAAGCGTGATAGAATATAATTTACGATAAAAGTATAAATAATAGGCATCTTGACAACGTCTTAAAATCGTGAAAGAATAATACCGCAAAACGTTGTGTGTAATGCTTGAGAAATGCTCCCAGCTTGAAAATCTTCTAAAAAATGATTATATTAGTTTAAACAAATAATATATAAAAACTATAAGTATTTCAATATCTGAATTAGAGTATAATCAATTTGGAATCAACAATAATAAATTGTCATTTTCTGAGTTTGTTGATATTGTAAGTAAAGAAATTTCTAAGCAAGCACTCAATAAATGTGTTCGACTTGCGGAGAAACAAGATAAAAATAAATATGCGACAAGATAATTTTAGATTAATTATGTTATCAATTTTGCTGTGTTTATTATTTTTGTAAAAGAATTAAAAAAATGTTGATTTATGGCTCCATCTGAATTCGCTGAGCAAAGATTAAATGACTAATTTTAATTTTTAATAAATATATCATATTTTTAAACTAATAGTGTTTAGAAGCATCCCATTTATTCCAACTCCATGCAAATAGCAAGTGAAAAAAGTCTCTCCTAATTTCTTCAGAGAGACCTATAATTAATTAAAAAATGATAACAAACAATGGAAAAATTAATTCTATTGCGTAACTCATTTCATTCAAAATAACAAGCATTTATCCTTAATAATATTCGCATACCAATAACCTGATTCTTTAATAATTCTGTTATTATTGGCATAATCGCGATACACCAAGCCCATTCTGCTCCATGTTCCCCATTCAAAATTATCGATAAATGACCAGTGTAAATAAGCCGACATATTAACCCCTTGTTGAATGGCATCGTAAACAGCCTTGATATGCTGATAGGTGTATTCTTTTCTAATCACATCCTGAATTTTATTATTGCGGTCAACAAAATCAGTATCGGCTCCATTATAACCATTTTCAGTAATCATCATTTCGGGTTTATTATATCTATCACTTATGAATAGAAGCATGCGGGTTAATTCATCTGCTTTCCACATATTACTCCCCAAGTCGGAACGTTCATTAAGAAACCTTACTCCATAAGGCCAATAATTATCATCTTCGTGTTTTACTACATTGGGACCATAAAAATTCAAGCCTAAAAAGTCAATGGGCGATTGGATGAGAGACATATCACCTGGCTTTATTTCAGGCATAGGGATACCAGCATCGGCATACTTTTTCCACACATCCTCAGGATAAGCTCCTTTATAAATAGGATCGGAAAACCATTCAATATGAGAACGGCGTATCAAATTGGCTGCTTTAATATCATTTTCATTTTTTTCATCGGAAGGTAAATTCCAAGAGGTACTTAGCGTAATTCCCATTTTACCTTTAGAACCTGAAGCCCTGTAGGCCTGAACAGCCTTACCATGAGCCAATAATGCATTATGAGTGGTAAGCAATGCAGTTGGTAGGTCTTTCAAACCTGGCGCTTGTTTTCCATAAGTATGACCCGCAATAGTAAATACCCATGGCTCATTATGGGTAGTCCAAATAGGTACCCTGTCTCCTAAAGCCTTGAACATGATATTTGCATAATCGGCAAACCAATCTACAATATCCCTATTGGCCCAACCACCTAAATCTTGTAATTTCTGAGGTGTGTCCCAATGGAAAAGGGTGATGGCAGGTTTAATTCCATTATTTAGTAATTCATCCGTTAGTTTTTTATAAAAATCCAATCCCTTCTGGTTAATTTTTCCTTTACCGTCAGGCATTACACGAGGCCAAGAAATTGAAAAGCGATAACAGTCAAGATTCAATTGCTTCATGATGGCAACATCTTCTTTCCAACGATTATAGTGATCACAAGCAACATCGGCATTATATTTAGTATTGCCTTGCATATGCGTCCACCGATCCCAAATAGATTCGCCTTTTCCATCTACATTCCAGGCCCCTTCTATCTGATACGCTGCCGTACCAGCTCCAAAAATAAACGACTTGGGGAAAATAAACTTTTCCTGTGATGCTTCTTTTTCTTCAGCAGATGATTTTTGAGAGAAGACAGTGCTTGCTATGCCCGCACCGGCAGAAACAGCAACTGCCTTCTTCATAAAGTTACGACGCGACACTTTTTCCATTTTTTAGTTTTTTTAGTTTCTATCTTCAAAAATATAATTTCTCCGGCACTAAAAAAACATAAAATGGAAATTATTGCAATAAAGGCTCTGCAGCGGCCTTTTCTTTCTCTTTAAGATTCATAAAGTCGCTCACCTCAATTTCTGTAAAAAATCTTTTGACTCCTTCCTTGTCGGTATAATTCCGAGTAGAAATTTTGCCGCTCACTGCAACCTGATCTCCTTTATGAAGATTCTTTGATGCTGATTCAGCCATTTTCCCCCAAATTACCAAATTGTGCCATGTAGTATGATTAACCCATTCGCCTGACTCGCTTTTGTAGCTATCATGGGTGGCCAACGATAAGCGCGTACACATTTTACCATTTCCAAATTTTTTAAGCTCAGGCTCAATTCCTAAATGGCCAATTAAACTGACCGAGTTTGCTAATTTACTGCTCATAATGTAAGGTTTTAATTTATTGTTTAAATACGTCGACAAAAAAAGCATAGAAAAAGAAGAAAAAATGTCGATATACGTTTATATACGAATAAATACGATTAATACTAGGAACCCAGCAACATAGCAACTTAGCAACCCAGCAACATAGCAACCTATTTATAATTCTATAAGCGTTGTAAATCATTCACCCAAAAGAGCCATTTGCTTTATTTCAAATGTTGCAGGTGGCGGAAATCCTCAGGTTCCCGTTGACGAAGCGCTAAAAGTACCCGGGATATTTATTATGGGGCAGTTTGATGCTTTGGTTGGTGATCGCGGCATAAAAAGAGTTGATGAGTTAATTGTACATGCCAGATCAAAAGGAGGTTTATTGGCAAAGGCTATTGAAATGAAGGGCCATGAAGATGGTTATTCATTTGATGTATACATGAAATTTGTTGAGCAATCAATTGCAGCCAGATATCCTGCCCAATTAAATCCACTGAAAGGACAGGTAAAACTTACTGAATTAAAAGAAGAAAATGGATGGCTCGCTGATAATGAAAGTTGGACAAGTGGATTTACCCACATAGCGCCTTATCAGGAATATCAAAAAGATAAAAAAACTGCTAGTTGGCTCTTAAATAAAGATATGGCTTTTGTTTACAGAAGTATGGCTACCCATTTCAATCCCTTACAAATAAAGATTAAAGAATTTGACAGAACATTTAATCCAAATGTTGATCCCCGCACCATCAGAACCTGACATATTAACCCGCATAGCCATTGCACCGGGCTATAACGATCGTGATGAAGGAGAACACTTTCCTCCGGGAGTTTCCGCAAGTGGAGGAAGTGCTAATTCGCATAATCAACTCAAATGGATTAAAAGAGGCAATCCTTGGAATACCAATGTTGCACCATACCATTGGGGCGAATTAATCCTTTATGAAGGTATAAACCATTAAAACCCTTAGCTAAATTTCAACAGATTTATGATGATTATTTCTTCATGGATTTGTTGAAATTTTAAACCATGAATTATCAAAATAAAAAAAGTATGGCAATAAATACCTACACATTGCCGCATAATATAACTAGAGTAGTATTACCATCATTAGTCATAAAACAAAATCGCATTTATTATGTTAACATAGTATGAATAAATTATTAAGAAATCAATAATTTACGCCTGAATTCCAATATCTTACATTTTTATAATTACCTTTAACCAAAATTTATAAGGGGATTTTAAGATTGAGGTGTTATAAGATTAGTCAACAAAAAAGCGACGTTGGTCAAATGAATTGAAGGCTTCGTCAAATTTTTGCTACAATATGTTTTATAAAGGATTATTTTTGCACTGTTTAGAGATGAATAAAAGATGAAACGATTAATGATTACAATTTCAGTTATGTTATTAGCTACGGTATGTTTAAATGCACAAAACTTGGCGAGTAACGATAAAAATTCAAGATATTTTACCGACGATAAGAATGGTTTTTGGGTTGGTGATCGTGGTGTAATACTTCGCACCAATGATGGTGGTTCTAACTGGGAAGTTACCACAACCAATGTTTCCAACGATCTTTCAGCGGTTCATTTTCCTACAACAAATACTGGATATGCAGTAGGTGAATTTGGAATGATATTAAAAACTGCCGATGCCGGTGCTAATTGGAAAACGCTGATAAATGAAATGACGCTTGATTTATATTCCGTGCATTTTATTGACGAAAGAATAGGATATGCCGCAGGAGATTATGGAACCTTGCTTAAAACATCAGATGGAGGCATGCACTGGGCAAAACTTAATAGCCGTACAACAAAAAAAATAAACCAAATATTTTTTCTGGATGAAAAAACCGGCTACCTAATTGGTGAAGCAGGTAGACTCATGTTAACCAAAAATGGAGGTAAGTCATGGGTCAGAATCAATGCCCATACTACTGAAGAAATTGTTTCTATATATTTCTCCGACGCTAAGAATGGTTATGTAGTTACCGCCAGTGGAAACTCCATTAGAACAAGCGATGGTGGTAAAAACTGGTCGAAGGTATTGAAAATGTACTCGTATTAAGAGTTTTCTTCCTCTTGAATACAAACATCTTCATAATTTTTCACAGCCCTCATAATAATCAAGTATGATATGATGATCATTGCCGGCCAGCTTAAATAATTCAATATTGCTGTTATATACATATCTTTATTAATAAACGTGTGTATCTTCGTTAAATTCTTCGCTACTAAGCTTTTTATTATTAATAGCCCTCCAAGCATAAACTATATAGGCTATAACAAATGGAACCAGTAAGCTTACATATGACATGGTTCTTAAAGTGTATTCACTAGAAGAGCTATTGGCTAAACACAATGAGCTTTGTGGATCTACAAGGGAAAAATAATAAGCAGTATTGTTAAATCCTAATACAATAAACAATGAAAAAACAGTAAGAATTACTCCTAGTCCAGACCACCAAATACCCTTTGAAGATTTTGAAAATATACCGAAATACATTCCAATAAGAACCAATACAACACCTACTAAAAATAAAACAAGAATCAATGGCATGGACACTATATTATTAAAATATATGAATTCCTTAGAAATAAATTGAGAACCATCAAAATAATAGCCTGGTGCGGTAAAAACAACTGCAACAAATGGCAGGAAAAATAACAGAAACAATATGGCATCAACCTTAAGGTGTACTCTTGAACGCATCAATAAAATATCATGATCAATATTATTCTGAATATATAAATGCCCCAAAGTTCTCGCTAAAAATAAAACAGCAAAACCAAGTAATAAATTTTTATAGTTGAGTAAAGCTTCCAGTCCATGCAAATTATTAGTCCAATAGGATATTGCCAGATTATCTGGATTAATAATATTGTATTTTTCAACCATAAAATTACCTCCAGTAAAAAGGGTGGCAACAATTACACCTAAAAGGAAGGGAGCCAAACTACCGTTGATGAAAAGGAATGTATTAAAAGTTTTTGTGCCTAAAAAATTATTGGGTCGGGTGCGAAATTCAAACGATACCGCTTGAATAACAAAACAGAATAACAAAGCCATCCAAGCCCAATAAGCGCCGCCAAAGCTGGTGCTATAGAATAAAGGGAAAGAAGCGAAAAATGCCCCTCCAAAAACCACCAAGGTAGTAAAAGTGAATTCCCATTTTCGGCCCATGGAGTTAACAATCAATCGTTGTTCCTCCTCATCTTTAGCCAATGTAAAAATCATTGATTGCCCACCCTGAACAAATAATAAAAAAACCAGTAATGCTGCTAACAGCGAGTTAATAATCCACCAGTAATGCTGAAAAAACTCAAATGAAAATAATTCCATAATCAATGTCCTCCTTCTTTTGGGCCTATTTTAATTTGTCGGATCAAAATTTTGATTTCGGCAATTAAAAGGGCTGTAAATAAAATAGCAAATAAAAAGAAAGTAATCTGTACCGAAGTTGTACTTAAACGCGATACGGCAGCCATTGTGGGCATATAATCCTGTATTACCCAGGGCTGCCTGCCTACTTCGGCAAGTATCCAACCTGCCTGACTAGCAATATAAGGCAATGGTATTGCCCACAATGCCACACGCAAAAACCAGCGCGATTTATCAAGTGTATCTTTATAAAGTAACACCAATGCCACTACAAAAAATGCAATAAAATAAAAGCCAAGAAATACCATTATATGAAAACTATAAAATGAGGTAGGCACATTAGGTATAACCATTTCGGGCTTATTAAAATAACTGTATCCAAAATAGCAAAAATAGTTTTTCTGGAAATGCTCTGATAAAAATACCGTTTTGATGCTATCGTAATGAGCCGTATTGCCGCTTTCTTTGGCTTCTTTAAACTCTTTTAATGTTTCCCTGGCTAAATTTCCCCTAACTATTTTTTCGCTGGTTGACATCACCCTATATTTTTCATTTCCATATACCAAATCATTAATACCAGGTACAAAGGCTTTGGCATCTTGAAAAGCAAGAATGGAAAGCATACTGGGTATTTCCAATTTCATCAAAAAATCATGATGCTGCTTACCTTCCTCAATTTTTTTGGATCCAAGTATTCCAAATGCAACAAGCGGAGCATTAGTTCTACCTTCATATAACCCCTCCATAGCCGCAAATTTCATGGGCTGCTTTTCTGCAACATAGCGGGCTGAACTATCACCTGTAAAAGCAAGATATAATGATGAAATGAGCCCAAAAATTGATGCCACAAGTATACTTTTCAAAGCAAAACTTCTTTCTCTCTTCTTCAACAAAAACCAGGCGCTTACTCCTACTACAAAAATTGAAGCGAGCGTAAAACCACTGGTAATGGTATGTAAGAATTTATGAACAGCAACAGGAGAAAACAACACTTCCCAAAAATTATGCATTTCATTTCTAACAGTATCCGGATTAAAATACATCCCTGCCGGAAACTGCATCCAGCCATTGGCAACAAGAATCCATAATGCAGAAATATTTGCACCAAAGGCAACCAACCAGGTAGAAACCAAATGGAATCGTTTACTTACCTTATTCCATCCAAAAAACATCACTGCAATAAACGTAGATTCTAAAAAGAAAGCCATTATACCTTCTATAGCCAAAGGTGTTCCAAATATATCGCCCACAAACCATGAATAATTTGACCAATTGGTACCGAATTCAAACTCGAGGATAATACCCGTAGCCACTCCTATGGCAAAATTAATCCCGAATATAGTCATCCAAAACTTGGTTATTTTTTTCCATTCGGGATTCCCGGTTTTAACATATATGCTTTCCATAAAGGCCAAAATAAAAGCTAGACCCAAAGTAAGCGGCACAAAAAACCAGTGATATATTGCAGTAAGAGCAAATTGAGCTCTTGACCAATCAACCAAAGAACTGTTTATTTCTTCCATAATTAACGTGATATTAATTCTTCCAACACATGAATACTTTTGTCTTTATCATTATCATAGCGTTCACTCAAAAAACCTTTAAAAAAGAAGACTTTTAATATGGCAAACATGATAAAAACCTTTATAAAAATAATGAGCCAAAGGGTTTTGCCCACGGTCATGCTTCTAAATCCATCTACATAAAAATGAAGCACTTTATGAAACCAAGACTTCTTATTTAAGACCATTCCATCTTTTTTTTTGCAATATACAAATTTCAAATACAAAAGCAAATTAAATTAAAAATTAAAAAAATTTCTTCTTAAACATGCTCATAATGCTTTTGCTGATATCGTCAAATTCCTTGAAAGGATCATGAATAGCAGGATTACCAATACTGCTTTCCTCTACATCAAACATTGATTGCATTGGATATATCAACAAGTAGCCATAATCGCTAAAATATTTATTAAGGTATAAAGGCACCTTTGCCATGGCTGAATGATAAGAGGGCCGCTCTTTTCTGCTAAGGATTATAGTCAAATGGTCATCAGGGCGTATATCACGCAAAATAATTAAAAAATCATCCCAATCAGAAAAAGGTATAAATTCAGAGGGTATCGGATGCTTTTTTTGAAGTAATTTTATGTGGCTCAAAGTATTCTCTGCTCCATAAAAAACCAGAGGCAATCCTATATTTCTTGCTAAATTCCAAATTTTTAATAACCAAAAAGGAAAACCTATCTCCTTTTCGGCCCTATCGGGCACTACAATCAATGCTCTTTTATAAGTAGACAGAGGCTGAGATGCTTTATAAATAAATGTTGTGGTATTGCATGTGTTTAACACCCCTTCGGTGATGTTGCCAAGAAAAGAATCGGATAATTCATACTTACGGTGCAAACCCATAAACAAATCATTTATATTATGCTCACGCACAACACTGGTAATACCGTTTATCAGATTAACATCATATCTCAATAATTTATATAAATTTATATCGCTAGCAGATGCTGCTTTTGCTGCCATTTCTAAAATTTTTTCTCCCTTACTCATCTCTTTATTGGGCGCAGCATTTGAATCAAGAACATGCAATGCATAATATTCATTTACATTTTTTTTCGATCTAAATGCAACACACAAATTAATAAGCTCTTCTGCATATTCCGGAGACCCAATGGGTATTAAAACCCTATCTTGATGGAGTAAAGGTTCTGAATCTATATCACTGGAATTGGACAATGCTATATTTTGAGCGCCCTTTTGAGCAATGATAGACGCAATAGTGCAGGTTACCAATATCATCAAAACAGTTCCGTTTAATACCGAATCATTTAATAAACGTATGGGATTTCCTAAGGCATCATATCCAGTAATAATATTATAACCTAATAATACAGCAGCCAAAGTTGCAGCTGCCTGCGCATTCGATAATCCAAAAATAATCCGTCTTTCGTCAATACTCAATTTAAATGTTTTTTGAGTAAGCCATGCAGCTAAAAATTTTGAAATTATAGCTACAAAAGTCATCACAAAAGCTACCCAAATAGTTGTAATATCAGTAAAGAATGCTTTAAAATCCATAAGCATCCCAACACCTATTAGAAAAATTGGTATGAACAATGCGTTTCCTACAAATTCAATTCGGTTCATTAAGGGTGAGGTCGACGGTATAAGTCGATTAAGAGCCAAACCAGCAAGAAATGCTCCAATTATGGCTTCTATTCCGGCCAATTGCGACAAGAACGCAGCCAAAAAAAGGAGGGCCAGAACAAAAATATACTGAGAAATACTATCGCTGTATCTTTTAAAGAACCAACGAGCTAAAATTGGAAAAACAAATAATACAAAAGATCCAAACAAAAGAATAGAAATCAATAATCGGATCCAAAAAGCATCATTTACCTCTCCCGCCGAAACACCCACAATTACAGCAAGCACCAAAAGTGCTAATGTATCGGTAATAACAGTGCCGCTCACTGCAATACTCACAGCTCTGTTCTTAGCTATACCTAATTTACTGATAATAGGGTATGCTATTAACGTATGTGATGCAAACATACTGGCTAGCAAAATAGATGAAATGAGACTGAATTTTAACAAATAATAACTAGCAAAGTAGCCAATAATCATTGGAATCACAAAGGTGTAAATACCAAATACAATACCCTTAATACTGTTTCTCTTAAAGTCTTGCATATCAATTTCCAATCCGGCCAAAAACATAATATATAATAGACCCACAGTACCAAAAAGAATTATACTACTGTCACGCAACATAAAATTTAATCCGTGAGGACCAATTATAACCCCTGCTATAATAAGTCCTATTAAATGAGGTACTTTAAATTTATTAAAGATAATAGGGGCAAAAAGTATGATGAACAAAATCAGTGAAAATATGAGCACTGGATTTTGTAAAGGAAAACTAAAAGCAAACCAATCGGACAATTTAAACATTTTTCAATATCATAAAGCACAAAGCTAATGAATTTCTATCAATAAATAGGTTGCTTAGTTACTGGGTTGCTAGGGTGCTCAGTTGAAAGGTTCCTTAGTTTGCTCAGTAACAACGCAACTTAGTAACACAGCAACCTAGCAAGTTCATAAAATTCTACATAAAAAACTGTAAGCAACAATTTCCTCACCTCTAACCCCTCTTTTTTGATATATCTATACATACAATTAATTATTTTACAAGTCTAAACCCCTCATTTTATAACATTTTGATTATTTTTTATGCTTTTGCTTGCATTTTTATTACAAAAAACTTGCACCGTATTTTAATTTGTTATACTTTTGTCGATATAAATTATAAATCAATACATCATGGAAAGAAAATCTATCAAAATGTTAGGAGTCGCTTTAATAGCGGCAATGTCATTCGGTAATGTAATGGCACAGGAGGAAGAATCCAAAGTAAGCTTTGTAGCTACAGCTGATTTGGTTAGTAATTATGTATGGCGTGGAACAGCGTCATCAGCCTTTATGAATCCTAATTTTCAGCCAAAAATGGCCATGAAAACAGGAGGATTAGAAATTGGGGTATGGGGATCAACAGATTTCATTGGCGCGTACAAAGAAATTGACCCTTACATTACCTATTCTTATGGTAAGTTTGCTATCAACGTAACCGATTATAACTGGACATTTGGAAACAGTTATTTTGATTATACTGATTCTACAACAAGCCATATTATTGAAGCATCTTTATCGTATGCCGGAACTGAGAGTTTGCCTCTATCTGCCAGCATCAGTACCATGCTTTATGGTGCCGATAAAAAGGCAACTGACTTCACCAAACAGAATTATTCTACCTACATTGAGTTAGGCTATACCTACAAAAACTTTAAAGGTTTATTGGGTATGACACCAGGTGATAGTTATTATGGCGATGGTTATGGTGGTGTAGAAGGTTTTGCCGTTGTAAATATTGGTTTTGTAAGCTATGGCAGTCTTAAATTTTCAGACACGTTTGCCATACCAGTATCTACAGGTGTATATGTAAACCCTCAGTTGGAAACAACTTATATGGCTTTCGGTATAACATTTTAAATTATCACGGTCGTGCCAAAATAACAGCACGACCATATTCAAACAACAATTAATATTCATGTTATGAAAAAAATTGATGCAGTAATAAGAAAAACCAAGTTTGAAGATGTAAAAGAGGCTCTGCATGAAGCTGACATTGACTTCTTCTCATACTGGGATGTTAGGGGGATAGGAACCTCACGACAAGGACGCGTTTACCGTGGTCTTGTGTACGACACCAGTACCATTGAACGCATTCTCATATCCTTCGTAGTAAGGGACGTTAACACCGATAAGGCAGTAAAAGCCATTTTAAAATCGGCTTACACAGGTGAAATAGGTGACGGAAAAGTTTTTGTATCCCCCATCGAAGATTCTTATAGAATCAGAACCGGTGAATCAGGTGATATTACACTTTACCTACAAGAAGAGGAAAAATCTAAAAAATAAATTAGAAAGGAAATTATTATGGAAGATTCATTAACATTAGAACAATTGGCCGGTACGGTTGCTGAATATGCAACCTCCATAGATACCATCTGGGTACTGGTCGCTACTGCACTGGTTTTCTGGATGCAGGCTGGTTTTGCACTCGTTGAAGCAGGTTTTACCCGTCAGAAAAATACAGTAAATATTTTGATGAAGAACTTGCTTGATTTTGCTGTAGGTACAATAGCTTTCTATGTTTTAGGTTTTGGACTTATGTTTGGGGCTGATACATTAGGTGGCTTTATTGGCACACCAGATTTATTCTTTTCAAAAGGATGGTCGGGAGGTATTCCAAGTGAAGCTTTTCTGATTTTCCAAACTGTTTTTGCTGCTACAGCTGCTACCATAGTATCTGGCGCCATGGCGGAAAGAACCAAATTTCACTCTTATTTGGCTTATAGTGCACTGATTACGCTTATTATCTATCCAATTTCAGGTCACTGGATATGGGGCGGTGGATGGTTGGCATCTATGGAAATACCTTTTCATGACTTTGCTGGCTCTACAGCAGTGCATTCGGTAGGCGGATGGATGGCTTTAGTAGGAGCAATAATATTGGGTCCCCGAATTGGTAAGTACAGAAACGGTAAACCACAAGCTATTCCTGGACATAGCCTTACAATAGCAGCCCTTGGAGTATTTATCTTATGGTTAGGTTGGTTCGGATTTAACCCTGGTTCGCAGCTAGCTGCCACAGGTGCGGGAAATGCGAATGCTATTTCACATATTTTTGTAACTACAAATCTCGCTGGTGTTTCAGGTACATTGGCTGCTCTTTTCACTGCATGGATTAAATATGGCAAACCATCAATGAGTTTGACGCTTAACGGCTCATTAGCAGGTTTGGTTGCGGTTACTGCTGGTTGCGATTGGGTAACACCAATGGGTGCTATAGCGATTGGTTCAATTGCAGGTATTGTATTAATATTTAGTCTTGAGTTTATCGAACGTACTCTGAAAATCGATGATCCCGTGGGTGCATCATCTGTTCACGGAGTTATTGGAGCCCTAGGCACCATTTTGGTTGGTTTGTTCTCTGAAAGCACAGGCTTATTTTATGGTCATGGTGCAGGTCAGTTAATCAGTCAGCTTATAGGTGTTGCTGCAGTTGCTGCTTGGGCAATAGGTGGTGGATTCATTATCTTCTACGCTATTAAATTCACCATGGGCTTGCGCGTTGAAAAACGTATTGAAGAAGAGGGCTTAGATGTTTACGAACACGGCGAATCTGCTTACAACTAAGAGTTTTCTCCCTCAAGTATATATGCAAAGGAAAGTCAATCTTTCCAATATCCAACGGGACTGCAGCCAATGCAGTCCCGTTTTTTTATTCAACAAATTAACACAAAATTAACATACGATTTTGAACAATTAAAGCATTTTAAGAGTTTAACATCTTAAATTACTTTATTAAAATTTACAATTATGAAAAAATTATCCCATTTCAAGCTATTAAGCATACTAATTTTTCTATTGCTTGCCAAGGGTATCTTGGCTCAAAGCGACCCCAATTTGCTACTATACTTACCTTTTGATGGTACAACAGCCGACCGCTCATCAAACGGACGTGCGAATACCCCTGTAAATGTTAGTTATGTGAATGACCATGAAAACCGCACAGGATTGGCAGGCAGTTTTATTGCCGCAGGAAACAGAATCGAAACCACTTTTACCCACCCTGCTACACAAGGATTAAGTTTTGGCTTTTGGTTCAAACCCAATGTTAACCTAACTGGTTCAAGCCCCCGTACCATTTTTGCCGAACACTTGGGCTTTTATTTAATGGACTACCAAGCTGGAAAATTGCGCTTTTTTGTTCGCAATCAAACCCCAACAGACATAGAATACAGTATTACCACTAATTTTACTGCTAATACATGGTATCATATTGTATTTACAATCAATTCTCTTACCGAACAAGCATTCTTGTATATCGATAATACGAAAAATACCATTCAAACCGCCTCAACTATTCAAGGAATAAATAATACTAAACTAACCATCGGGGCAGCAAATAACGGAGTTCTTGAAATTGCTGCTGTTTTGGATGAATTACGAATATATTCTAAAGCTTTAACAGATACTGAAGTGGCAAGCTGGTATAATGATGCGGCTACTTCTGACATTGTTATTTCAAATAATAGCATTGATGAAGGTACTTACACCAAACAATTTATTGGAAAAATCTCATCTACAGATTCTGATGCCGGTGATGTGATAAAATATAGCGCCGTTTCTTCAAGCAACATCTTACAACTTTCCAATGATTCATTGTTCGTTACTGGAATACTAGACTACGAGTCTGTAACTTCATACACCATTAGAATAAGAGCAGGGAATCAAATAAATGAAGGTACTGAAAAAGACTTGGTTATAAATGTGACAAATATTGATGAAAAACCTTATTATAAAGGAACTTTCAGTGAATATAATGCCATAACAAACAGAACTTTTCAATTCAAATTAAGTACCGTAGATTTTACCGACCCTGAAGGAACTCCTATTGGGAATTATGCTGCAAAACTAAGCAATGGTGATCCACTGCCTGCATTTATTAGCTTCTCACTTGCCGGTTTAATATTTGATTTAAACCCACAAACATCTGATTCCGGAATTTATAATATAAAACTTTCTTTTTCAGATAATACAGGCAAAGATAGTTCACTAAATATTCTGCTTAATGTTTCTAGTCAATTTCTAATGCCTTTTAACAATTCATTATTAGCGTATTTTAGTTTCGATAGCACATTTACTGAATCAAGCGGAAAGGCTTATACCATAAATCCTATAGCTCCTTTATACAACACCGACCGACATGGAAGAACCCATCGTGCAATTTCTTACAGCGCTGCTGCCAATCGCACCGAAACAACCATTACCCATCCCGCAGGAAATGAATTTAGTTTATCGTTTTTTGTGAAGCCCGATAACAACTTAAATAGTGCTTCGGGAAGGACAATATTAAGTGAACATAAAAATTTATACCTACTAGATTATATTACAGGAAATTTACGTCTCTTCATTAGAAATTCATCTAATTTAGATATTCAATATAGTATAGGGGTTACGCTATCATCAGGAAACTGGCACCATATTACTTTTACGGTAAATGCCCTTACAGGAAATGCTTACATTTATATAAACAATATTAAATATAAAGTGCAAGCCGCAAAAAATATACTGGGAACAAGTAATGCTCGTTTAACCATTGGATCGGCCGATGCGGGTGTTCAAGAATTTGCCGGTTTAATTGATGAATGGAGAATTTATACTCGTGAACTAAAACCCAATGAAATTGCATTGCTTTATTCCAATACTCCTCCTAGTTCCATTTCATTTGTAGTGGATAGTATTGTTGAAAATGCTCCTATTAACTCCTTCGTCGGAAAATTTACCTCTACTGACGCAAATACTAAGGATACGCTAGTATATAGTTTAGCTGCTGCTGGAACCGATAATAACTTGTTTGTTATTTCCAATGATAGCTTATTAGTGAATGGTAGCATCAATTTTGAAAGTAAAGCGAGCTTAAGCTTAAGGGTCAGATTGAACGATGGAACTGGTGAATTTATTGAAAAAACCATTCAATTATTCGTGAAAAATATAAATGAACCTCCTGTATACACAGGCAATATTGTTGAAGGAAAAATGTTTGAGGGAAAAAGCCTCAGCATTAAATTCGACTCCATACATTTTATTGATCCAGAAAATAAATTTGTTAATAATTATGCTGCTAAATTAATAAGCAATACCGATTTGCCTACCTGGTTGCAATTTAATCCTAATGGATTAACCTTTACAGCCAACCCCGCAATAGGCGATGCCGGATTATATAAGGTAAAAATCAATTTTCAAGATGCAGATAATATAACCGGAGAGTATGTTTTCAATCTTTTTGTGCTAACTACAAAATCAAATTATACCGATTCTGGTTTGGTGGCTGCTTACAAATTCAACAACAACCTAAATCCTGAATCAGGTAGTATAATTGGTACCACAAACGGCGCAATTTCAGCAGCTGACAGATATTCTAAGGCTAAATCGTCATATGAATATAATGGCACAACAAATGTATCAAATTTCACAAACAGTGCTGCGTTTGGGTTCAAAAGCAAATTCACTTTATCAACATGGTTTTACCAAACAGGTGCGGGCTCATCTACTGGCGTTCCTATTGGTAGTGGAATACTTATTGGAAGAGAAGGTGAATATTTACTAGCTACTGCAGCAAATGGTGAAATTATTTATGCAGTAAACTTGCCTAACCCAGGCTGGAAATGGATGTATACCGGTCTCATTGCACCGCTCAACAAATGGAATCATGTAGCAATGACTTTCGAAGCCGGAAAAATTACCATTTACCTTAATGGTGATGCAATCTACAGCTATAGCGGAACTAATCAGGCATTGGGCGACAATTATCCCGCAATGAATAATTTATTGGTAGGAGGTCGCGAATTCTTCCCCAACCAACAAAATTTTAAAGGCAGTATAGATGATATTTATCTTTTCAACAGAGCTTTAAGCAAAGCGGAAGCATATGCCCTTTACAATCCTATTTATAACAATTTCACATTTAAAGATACCGCTATTGACAAAACACAAATGCCTGTTTCTTTAGGTAAAGTATCTACTACTTATAGTAGCATGAATGAATATCCATTAAATTACTCAGTTATAAGCTCAAATACCGCATATACTGCAAAAATTGAAAATGATAGCATTGTGATTGAAGGTACCGCCGTAGGTATTACAGATATTCAATTAAACATTTCAAATGGCTTCGACAAAGCTTCGCATTCGTTTAAATTGATTGTTACCGGAACAACCAACGAAGATAATTTTACACAAAAAATAATTGGATTGTATCCAAATCCAGTTAATGATGTCTTGCATATCATTGGAGTTAAAACCGGAAGTAGCATTGCATTGTATCAAATAAATGGTGCTAAAATTATTGAAAGTATGGTAACTTCTCAAAACTACAGCATTTCATTAAGTAGTTTACCAGCAGGATTGTATATAATCAAATCAAATGATCCTGACTTAAAGCCCACATTGATTGTGAAAGAATAATTTAAGCCATCAAATAATAAAAAAAAGCAGGTTGCAAAACCTGCTTTTTTTTATAACCTAATATCACATCAAATGATCCTATTTACTAATCATTCCAAAATGCTTTTTTATCCATTGCAGTTCATAATCATGCTGTTCTTGAGGAACAGAGTGTGCACTATTTGGAAATATCTTATACTCTTTATCTTTTGAAGATAAATTATTAAAAGCTGCAAAATTTATTTGAGGCGGACATGTCATATCTTGTAAACCAACTCCCATAAGCACAGGACATGAAATGCGGGGTGCTAGATTTTTAATATCGATATAATCAAGAGTGTTATAAACCGTTTCCCATGTTACCTCAGGTTTATTTAGTAAATACTCCTCTACAATTTGTCGGGGAAAATCAGTTATAGCAAAATAATTTCGAAAATCAGACAAAAAAGGTATATGAGGTGCGCATAGCTTAATTCGACTATCTAATGCCGCAGCAGCAAAACTCAACGCCCCACCTTGACTACCTCCATAAACAGCAATGCGTGAGGTGTCCACTTCGGGTCGCGTACAAATAAAATCGATAGCTCGAACACAATCCATATACGCACCGCGATAAATATATTTGTATTTATCATTAATATCTGTTGAAAAAAAGCCTGGAAAACCCGGATTTACATCCTTCTTTGAATTACCATGACCACGGATGTTAAAAGATAATACAGCAAATTCCGGTCTATCTACAACAGGCATATTATCGCCTGAATAACCAATCATTCTAATTAAAACAGGATATTTTCCACTTGCTTTTGGTAATGATAACCATCCACCTACTCTTACTTCGCCCAAAGAATACATTTCAACTTCATATACATCTACTTCTGAAGTACTATACTCCAAGCTTTTTATCATGGTATAACGAGGAGCAACTTTTGCTAATTCAGCTTTAGCAAGCTCCCAATATGAATTAAAATCATCGGGGTAGATAGGTGGAGAAAATACATTTGAAGCATCATAAGCAAATTTCTGTTCATAAAACAATGTGTCTCCACTATGTATAATCATGCATTTGATAATATAGAATCCTGCTCTAACAGGAGTATACTTAAAACTCGATTCGATCTCACGATTCAGCGGCATAATAATGCTTTCCTCTTGCACACTAATAACTTCTTGCTTATCTGTTGTTAAAGTATAAATAATTCTACCTTCCAATGCTTTTTTTCCATTATTAATAGCTAATACTTTGCCAGAAACTACTTCTCCTGAATTAAAAACAGGAGCCTCAGCTCCATTAAAAGATAATTTAAATGAAACAAAATCGAACCACTTTGATTGACGAATCTCATAAGGTCCGCTGTATAAACCACCATTACCAGTATAATCAATCACTCTTACTGATATTACATTCTCGTTATTCCAAAGTATGTCTGCATATGGCACAGTGTATTTCCGAATTATGGAATATGATAATTCATCTTTCTTTTCACTACTTCCAGTGCTTCCATATAATTTTCCATTTAAATAAAACTGATCAGCATCATCAATTTTTCCTAAAATAAATACCAATCCGTCTGAACTTTTCTCTTTCAAAGTTGAAGGCAAAACAATCGTTTTTCTATACCAAACAATTCCATCAAATCCTTCAAATCCTTGCTGCTCAAAAGGCTTGCCAGCTTGAATGATATGCCATTCCTTATCGTTGTATCGCGTGTCTGAAAACATCTTATCATCGCCCTTAAAAAATTTCCAATTGCTGACCAAATCGATCTCTTGTCCCGTTACAGCAATAAAGCTAATGACAAATATGAATAATAAACTTTTCTTTAACATACAAACTAATTTTAATTTTCAAATATACAGAGCATTCTAAAACATACCTCAAATATACAAATCCTATAAACATTACACCACTGTACATTACAAAAAAGAGCAATTACCTCTTCAGGCCAACTAAAAAATATAGAAATTTCTTTGTACCTTTGCCTCCAAATATAAGTTTATATACGCCTTAAAAATGGAAATCTTAATCGTTTTAGTTCTTGTTTTAATTAATGCGGCCTTTGCACTGGCCGAAATAGCAATTGTTTCATCAAAAAAAGCCCGCCTTGAGGTATTAAAATCCGATGGAAAAAAAGGTGCACACTACGCACTCCTTCTGTTATCTGATGCCGAGAATTTCTTATCGTCTATTCAAGTTGGGATAACTTTAATAAGCATTGTTTCAGGCGTATATGGCGCCACCAATATTGCAGAAGATTTTATTCCTGTAATTGCCAAAGTATCTTTTTTTCAACCTTATGCCACCCAGCTCGCCTTTATCATAACAGTATTGATTCTTACTTATGTTTCAATTGTTATTGGGGAATTAGTTCCCAAAACCATAGCCCTGAGCAATCCGGAAAAAATGGCCATAAAAGTAGCCAGACCTGTATATCTATTTAGTAAACTATTTTTTCCATTTGTTAAACTGCTCTCGTTCTCAACCAGTGTTGTAAATAAATTATTGGGTATACAAGCTGTTAAAGAAAGCATATCTGAAGCCGAATTGCGACAGCTAATTAAAAACGCCTCGCACGAAGGAATCATTGATAAAGATCAAGACCAGATACACGAAAAAATATTTTACTTTGCCGATAAAAAAGCCAAACATATCATGACCCACCGTACAGAAATAGATTGGCTGAACATTGATCAAAGTCCAGATAAAATTAAAATGGATATTGATACTATCAAACACAGCAAAATATTATGCTGCAATGGCGATATAGATCATTTCACCGGTATCCTTTTCATCAAAGATTACTATAAAAACTTCTCCTGCAATGAAGAGATAAATATAAATGAACTCCTGATCGAACCAGTTATCATACCCGAAAACGTTGAAGCAAAAAAAGTGCTTCATAAATTCAAACAAAACAACATCCAAATTTGCTGTGTAGTTAACGAATATGGTAGCTTAGAAGGTATCATAACCTTACACGATATCATAGAGAATATTCTTGGTGATATAACTGATAATAATGAACAAGTTGATCCTGATTTTATTATAAGAGAAGATGGTTCTTACCTTGTTAATGGTGATGCTTCCATTGAAATATTAACTAGTATAATGCAAGGTTATAAAGTAAACTACGAAGAAATTGAATACTCCACCTTGGCAGGTTTTATTTTTCATCTTATTGACAGAATTCCCCGCACAGGTGAAATAATCCAATACAAAGAATATAGAATTGAAATAATAGACATGGATGGAAATAAGATAGACAAAATACTTATTTCTAAGCCTTAATTTCTTCCTTATCTTTAAATATCCATGATGCCAACATACTCATCAACAGAAAGAATCCTATAATAGCTAAGGAAATCATTGGCTCAATCTTAATATACTCCGACGCTAACATTTTCAGTCCAACAAACGAAAGAATAAGTGCAAGTCCATAATGCAGGTATTTGAAATATTTCATTGAACCAGCAAGAGCAAAATACAAAGACCGCAATCCTAAAATGGCAAATACATTGGATGTGTATACTATAAAGAAGTCCTTAGAAATAGCAAGAATAGCGGGTATAGAATCTACGGCAAATATCAGATCAGAAAATTCAACCATTACCAAAACAAGAAATAAGGGTGTTGCAAATTTTTTCCCCTCTATTTTAACAAAAAACTTACCATCGTGCATGGTAGGGGTGACAGGCAAAAATTTTCTAGTCCATTTCAGGATAGAACTGTTTTCAATGTCTATTTTGGTTCCTTTCTCTACGGCTATCTTTATCCCTGTGTAGACCAAAAAAGCCCCAAAAACATATATTAACCAATGAAAGCGTTCAATAAGTGTAACTCCGGCAAATATAAATATAGCTCTCATTACTAATGCACCAAGCACGCCCCAGAACAAAACTTTATGTTGATACTTATCTGGCACCTGAAAAGCTGAAAAAATCAGTACAAAAACAAATATATTATCGATACTCAAGGATTTTTCTACTACATAAGCCGTTAAAAACTCTACCGCTTTAACACTGCCGTATACATTATTAACCAATACAGCAAACAACAAGGAAATTGTAATCCATACTCCACTCCAAATCAAGGCCTCCTTAAACTTTACAGAATGAGCCTTCCGATGAAAAACACCCAAATCAAGTGCTAACATCAACAAAACAAAAACATTAAACCCAATCCATTCGTAGATACTATGAGACATATTCCAAAGATTAAACCCTTTTCGGTATTGAAAAAGAAACAGCGCAAAGGTAAAGAAATATTTGTAATTTTGTTAAGCAAGTATGCTTGATTTTCCATTCCAATAAATTACCCAAAATCAATCAGACTAAAACTATTTCTAAAGTTTCCTCCGAAACTTCACCGCCTACAATCCTAAAAGCCTTTACAACAGGATTCTTTACATCTTCAACCGAACAAATAAAATACAGAATATTTGGGTCAAATGCCAAGCGAATATCTTCTTGTGAGGGACGCGCAGGTGATTCAGGATGGCTGTGATAATTGGCCATGATTTCCAATCCCGATTGCCGCGCTTTTTTTAATACTTCAAATTGCTCCTTCGGATCAAATGTGAAATGATCAGTTGCGGCATCCACATTGCGCATCCTATAAATCTGCGTTATCACTCCATCCTTGCCCGCCAAATATCCGCATGCTTCTATGGGCTTATCCGTGATGGCATGATCTATAATTTCTGCATGCACACATTTCGTTATCTGTATCATTTTCGTATCACAATTTTATGTATGTTTCCTGAAACATACTCTGTTCCCAGTACTTCAAATCCTTGCTCTGCAGAACTTTTTGGTATGTTGTCTAATGGTTCGCCTTCGGTAACCAATACTTCTAATATATCCCCTTTTTGTAATTTCGATAATTCTATTTTCGTTTTTACAAATGTCATGGGGCAATGTTCTTTTGTTATGTCTAATGTTTTCATGCATGCCCTGTATCTACAATTATATTATTTATTAAATAAAAATCCTATCACCATCCTGCGATACTTCCAAAAATGTGGCAACCCCCAACACCGATTTAATTTCGGGAATAAAATCATCTTTGGTCAATCCCAAAATGTGCATCGACATTTCACAGGCAAATAAATTAATATTCAATGCTATTGCGGCTTCCATCAATTCATTCAATGTGGCAACGTTGCGCTTGCGCATTAAAAATGTCATTAAATTAGG
>JFJP01038248.1_pt1 | contig 24886 bp, 19 predicted proteins | sample 431651 | NCBI WGS metagenome assembly JFJP01 (sample SAMN02602958, study PRJNA72255) | Microbial mat metagenome, whole genome shotgun sequencing project. | biome: fresh water; feature: sink hole; material: water; isolation source: purple microbial (photo- and chemosynthetic) mats found in...
TGTACGACCCAACACCATTAAGTGAAACCATTTTTTTAATGTAGCCTTTTCGCTACCTTTTATTGAAAATTTTTCTTTAATTGACATAACAAATAAATATTTTATATTGCAGTATTAATATCAAAGTTTTCTAGATAATCAGCGATTCGTCGCAAAAACGTACCACCCAAAGAACCATCAATAATTCGGTGATCATAAGTAAGAGAGAGAATTATTTTATGCCGAATGGCTATAACATCACCTGTTGGAAGTTCAAGAACTGCTGGTTTTTTTTCGATGGTACCTGTTGCAAGAATAGCCACTTGAGGTTGATTAATAATAGGCGTACCGGTAGTGTTTTTGAAAGTACCAAAATTGGTAATGGTAAAAGTTCCACCCTGTACATCATCAGGAGAAAGCTTGTTAGTACGTGCTTTATTGGCCAAAGATTGAATTTCAGTCGCCAATCCCCCTAAATTAAAAGAATCAGTATTTTTTATAACCGGAACAATAAGATTGCCATTTGGCAAAGCCACTGCAATACCAACATTTACATTCTTTCTAACAATAATTTTAGTTCCATCTACCGATGAATTGATCATAGGGAAATCGCGCAAAGCCTTGGCTGTAACCTCAGTAAAAACAGGCATATACGTAAGTTTTGCACCATAACGTTTTTCAAAAGCAACTTTATTTCTTTCGCGCCACAGAACAAGATGGGTAACATCGGCCTCTATAAAGCCGGTGACATGGGGCGAAACCTGCTTAGACATAACCATATGATCAGCAATGAGCTTGCGCATTCGATCCATTTCGATAATCTCATCACCACTAGATGACAATACCTTAGGAACATCCATCTTAGGTTGCGGGGTAGAAACAGGAGCTGAACTGGCAGGTGAAGATTTGCGATTTGCAATATACTTAACTACATCTTCCTTTCTCAAACGGCCGCCCTCTCCTGATCCCGATATATTATCAAGTTCTTCAGTAGAAACACCTTCTTGCTTGGCAACACTTTTTACCAGAGGAGAATAAAAACGTCCTGAAGCGTTGGCCTGCGATTTTGGAGGCAAAACAGTTTCATGCAATTCCTTTTTTTCTGCTATTAATTCCTGTTTGGGACTGTTAATTGCAGTAGCATCTGTATTTATTATAGCAATTACAGAACCTACCACAACTTTATCATCTACCTTAAACAAAACTGACTCAACAATTCCCGCTACCGGTGAAGGAATTTCTGAATCAACTTTATCTGTAGCTATTTCAAGCAAAGGGGTGTCTTCTTCTACAGTATCTCCAGTTTTTACAAACCATTTTGTAATGGTTGCTTCTTCAACACTTTCGCCCATCTTGGGCATTTTTATTTCAAAAAGAGCCATGATATATAAAATCAATAATTGTTTATACTTTTCATCAACAAAACAAGCAATACTGCAAGTTGTTTAAACAAAACTTAAAAATATTTTCAAAATAACCTCAATTGCGTATTGTATAAATATTCATCTGTTATAAAAGACACGTCCCTATTCGCTTTGGTATTACTGGCCAAAGGATTGATTGTATAAGAAATAATATCATCATTAGGACAAGGCTGAATGTACGATTGTATAGTAGAAACAGACAATTGATCAGATAACCAGGCCAATTCAATTTCACGTGAAATAATGGCCGGCATCCGCATGCGGGTATTATGAATAAATTCCATTTTATCATTCGCCGGAGTAGTAACTATAGAAACTGTTTGGAACAGTTCACCTGAATCAGGATGTTGCCACTCACTGTAAAGTCCGGCCATTACTAACAAGCCATTATCGGCACTTTTAATATAGTAAGGTACTTTAATCTTTGATTCAGAGCGCCATTCATAAAATCCATTTGTAATAACTGCACAACGTTTTTCAGAAAAAGAATGCTTAAAAGAAGGCTTTTCATGAATGCTTTCTATTTTCGCATTAAATGTTTTTTCTCTTAGAGACGAAGCTTGCTGCCAATCTTTGCAAAAAGCTGGTATTAAGCCCCAATTCATAAACTGTAATTCATTGTTTTTATTCTGAGATAGAATAGGTAACAATGGGAATTCAAAAGCCGAAACCAGGTATCTTTTTCTGTGATCGGGCAAAATAATTTTATTACCATAGCGTTTTTCTATTTGCTCACGGCTGATATTTAAATTTACTGTAAAACACATACAATTAAAATATTATGATCTGCGAAGACATATTAATTAAAAAACTTGAAGTGTATTCTCTCATATCTAAATATTACCCAACCTCATAATAGTAAATATAAGATAAAACAAAGACGAATCAAAACTGTTTTAATTATATTCGCATAAAAAAAAGAAAATATGCTATCTGTATTATACCTTTTAAAATATCACATTATTGTACTTTATTTGGCAATGGTTTTAATATTAATACTTATTGATATCTTGTTTATTAAAGCAATTGATTCAAATAAAACAAAAAGTAAAACAAGGACAATACTGAAATATCTTCATTGGAGCATTGCTTTAAGTGGGTATATTTGGTTATTCGGATTGGTTACAGACAAGACAGAATGGCCCAAAGATTTTTCCTTTCACAGGGTAATGCAGTACAGCGGATATATGTATCTGACCTATTTTCCTAAAATGATATTTTTAATCACCTATTTGTTTTTAATACCCGTTTTATACATAAGAAAAGGGAAAGCTGCCGTAATAAAAGTCGCCATTACATTAGGAATAACTACATTTCTTTTATTGCTATATGGAATAAGTATAGGAAGGTTTAATTTTGAAGTGAAGAAGGTAGCATTGCAGATCAATAATTTACCCGCATCGTTTAAAGGTTATAAGATAGTGCAAATATCAGATCTACATTTGGCCGGATTTTACGGCAATGAGAATCAACTTAAAAAAGCTGTTGATATAATTAACAAATTGGATCCCGACCTTATATTATTTACCGGAGATTTAGTAAATAATTACAGTTCAGAAGCATTGCCATATGTATCTGTATTATCAAAATTAAAGTCGAAAGATGGAAAATACTCCATATTAGGCAATCATGATTATGGCGATTATGCATTTTGGAAAGACAGTATTGAGAAAGAAAACAATTTAAAGCTCATATATGAAGTACATAGACGTATGGGATTTACATTATTAGACAATACACACAGCTTGATTAGGAAAAACAATGACAGTATTTATCTTGCCGGAGTAGGAAATTGGGGTAAACCACCCTTTCCGCAATACGGCGATATAATCAAAGCTCTTTCAAGCATACCCTCAAATGCCTATATTATATTAATGACACATGATCCATCACATTGGGAATTGGAAATAAAAAACCAATATTCTGTTGCATTAAGCCTATCAGGACACACGCATGGGATGCAGCATGGTATAGATTTAGCTGGGATTAAATGGAGTCCAGCCAGTTGGCAATACAAGGAATGGCAAGGACTTTACCATCACAATGGCAAGTATTTATATGTAAATGCTGGCTTAGGAAGTATAGGAGTACCCTCCAGGGTAGGCATAAATCCAGAGATAAGTTTGATTACATTAAATTAAAGATTTTTAAATATACCGAAAAACAACAAGAAAATGCACTTGTTATAGAATTGAAATACAGTAATATAAGTTGACGTATGTGAAAAAATGAAAAAAAACATGGGCCATAATTTGCGAAATAAAAATATTCAGCTACCTTTGCAACCGCTTTTAACAAAAAGCATTTAGGGCAGATCTAGTAGCTCAGCTGGTAGAGCACATCCCTTTTAAGGATGGGGTCCTGGGTTCGAATCCCAGCTGGATCACAAAAACAATAGAGACAGGTTTATAATCTGTCTCTATTGTTTTAAAACAGGTTGTAAACTTGTCTTAATTATATGTAGACAGGTAGTAACCTGTCTCTACTTAATTTTTTAGGATAGTGAATTCAACCCTTCTGTTTAATTGTCGGCCCTCTTCAGTATCATTTCCTGCTATAGGTTTTTCTTTTCCATAACCTTTAGAACTCACGCGTTCAGGAGCAATACCTTTACTTACAATATAATCCCGCACCGCAGCAGCCCTTCCTTGAGAAAGCTTAAGATTTATATAATCAGGACCCACATTATCGGAATGACCAGCAATTTCAATAACTATAAGTTGATTATCCTGAAGCACATTTACAACCCTGTCAAGCTCAGGATATGACTCTACTCTAAGCTCTATTTTGGCTAAATCAAAAAAGATATTATTCAACCGAATGGTTTGACCCACTTCAATAGGAACCAAAGAAAGGTCTTTAATTTCTTCTTTATATGCCGCAACTGCTGTTAAATCAAGATTATCTGAAACAGCTATATAACCTTGAGCGCGAGCAGAGAAACCATAATTTTTACCATAAGGAAGAATTATTTTATAAGAACCATCTACAGGATTGGTTCGGGCTTGACCTGCAGGAGAGCCCTCTGGAAGGATTTCATAAAAAATTTCCGCATCAAGAGGCAGAGAAGTTTTTGAATTAAGCACCCTACCTGAGATTAGCACTACAGGATTTGGTTTAACGTCTTCTTTTAATTTAATTCTATAAATATCGGTACCTTGACCTGCGCCTACTGTTTTAGATAAATAAGCAAATTCGCCTTTCGCATCAATAGAATAATACGCCTCAAATTCCTGCGAGTTTATAGGCTTGCCCAAATTAATAGGCATTGACCAACGCAGCCATGAGTCATCGAGTCGTTTTGACATATAAATATCATTATTTCCTATACTACCCTTTCTATTACTAGAGAAATATAGAGTAACACCATCAGAAGCTAGAAAAGGACAAAACTCATCTAATTCGGTAGAAATTGGATCGGGAATTTTAACTGGTACTGACCATGAATTGGCTCCCAGTTTAAAAGCGACATATAAATCCATTAGCTCACTATTTTTATTTTCACTAAAATAGAGCAACAGCACTGCCCCATCATTAGAAAGAAAACCTCCATAATATAAGCCTTTGTGCATTTTTGAAAATGATTTGATATCCTGCTTAATGAATTTACCCCAACCCTCTTTTGATTTATGCGACAGAGAGAAACCATCAATTAAACGATCTTTATCATCATACGCCCCCCTTACCAGCAGCGTATTGCCATCGGGAGAAATATTAAAAATGCTGTTATAAACATTTTGATTGAGGGGCTTTTGAAGTTTTTTTGCCTCTGACCATGTTGAATCGTTTATATATTGAGAGAACCATATATCTTGACAATCCTTATTAGTAGCATATTTAGTATTTTTAGGATGTCCCTCTCTGGTAAAATATAAGGACTTCCCATCAGGTGAAATTTTGGGGTCAAATTCAGAATATTGTGAATTTACCATTTCTCCTAAATTCTCTAAAACATCATTCTGAGACAACAGAAGTTGGATGTTAAAAAAAGCTAATAACACAAAAATATTCCTCATGGCTATATAAATTTAGGTTCTGTAAATTTATACGCAATGAAATAAATAAAGTTTATTTTTGAATTATAATAAACTCAACCCTTCTGTTTAACTGTCTGCCAGCCTCGTTAGCATTGTTTCCAACAGGATTTTTCTTACCCATACCCTTGGTAATAATTCTTGTACTCGAAATACTACGGTAAATTAAATATTGAGAAACAGCAAAAGCTCTATCGTATGACAACTGGTTATTTAAAGCATCAGAACCTACATTATCAGTATAGCCTGAAATTTGAATTTTCATAGTTGGATTTTCAATCATGGTTTGCAATAAATAATCGAGTTCCTTGAACGATTCAGGTCTGATAGAAGCCTTGCCATTATCAAAATACAATTTATCTAATCTGAAACCTTTACCCAGCACAATAGGCTCAAGCACAATATCAAGCTTCATATCGGAAGCAGAATCGGGCGTAAAAAACGAACGCAAAACAGGAATATAATTTTTTGCACTCAAAGCAAAATTATAAGAAAGGCCAGGCAATAGCGATAATACTGTATTACCATCCGAGTTGATGAAAACAGAATCGTAGCCAGGCGTATGAAACCAAGCTTTAACTGGGATAGGCATTTTATTATCGGCAGCAATGGAATTAAGCGCTATACTTACCCTCATGACTGGTTCAGGAATCCTTTTAATTGCGATAAGCAACTCATTTCCAAGTTCATTAACATCGAGCGTATCAATAAATTCAACATAAGCATCAGCTTCGGCTCTGAATACGTGAGTAGATTTATTAAACAAAGAAATGAAAACACCAGAATCGCTAAAAAAAGTATTTTGGACTTTATTATCTAGGTCATTCACGTACAAATAGGAACGCAAAGCTTTTCCACTATCATCTTTAACACGAACAGTAAGCATAACATTCTTAACAGGCTGGGGTTCCTTATACAGAGCAACAGAAACTAAATCGGACTCGCCCATAGAGCTATAAGACGAAGTATAGAAAGCCATTGTTTCATCGGAAGAACTTGAAAATCCAGCCTCAAAACCTATGGTATTAAAAGATGAACCCAGGTTTAAGGGAGAACCCCAATTAAGCCACGACTCGTCGAGGCGGCGACTAACATAAAGGTCGTAATTCCCAGACCCCCCGGCCCTATCACTTGAAAAATATAATAATTTACCATCATTAGAAATATAAGGAGTAATTTCATCATCAGGAGAACTTAGTATTTTTAATTTTACCGGACGAGTGTATGAACCATCCATTTTTAAGAAACTAACATATAAATCGCTATGGATAGCATTTGCTTTTTCGCTAAAAAAGAAAATAGCCATTTTTTTATCCATAGAAAAAGCGGCACCATCGTATAAACCCTTCACCATAGAAGCATACTCGTCAATTACGATACGTTCAGGAACAGACCAAGAAACCCCATCAAAAAAAGAAGTAGAAAAGCCATTTTCAAACCATTTACCCTCTTTATAAGCACCTCGAATGATTAATTCTTTGCCATCGGGGGCAATATACACAATAGCGTTGTATGTATGGCGATTAAAAGGATCGGACATTTTAACGGCAGGTAGCCAGGTATTATTATCAGAAGACCAATCGGAATACCAAATATCTTGACAAAATTTTTCTTCATTAATTCGGGTATTTTGTGGATGGCCTTCTCTCACAAAATAAAGGCGAGATTTATCAGGAGTCATGCGAGCATTAGACTCTTTAAAAGCTGAATTTACAGCATCACCAACCGGTAAGCGGCGTTCAACAATTTGAGATTTTGCAGTTAGAAACAAGCAAAACGAAGCCAGTGAAAAAACGAATAATTTATTCATATCAATCAAAATGAAAACAAAAGCAATATAATTAAATATTTTTAGAAATTGTAATATAGCCAGGATATTCAATAATCCGCTTACCAACATTGATATACGGTTTTAATTTAATTTTCAAAACAACTGGATTATTTGACTCTCCCGCAGCAGACAAAGCCAAATCGAGCAAAGCAGAAAGCTTTTCACCCTTTAAAACCAGCGCAAGATTGGTTTGTAAATATACTGGAACCACAGCACTTCCCTTACCAGGAATAGAAACTCTACTATCATTAGAACCCGAAATTAGCTCACGATCATTAATATAAACGATAAAATCGAGTTTATTCATAGCAGCTAATTTTTCATTAGGATTATCGACATGTAAATTAAGAACAAAAGAAGCAGGGAGATTACCCGAAGCAAAAAGACCAGCGATGCGGGCCGACTCCATGAAAGTAAAATCAGACAAGTCTCTATCCTTCAAATTTATCCCCCCAATAGAAACAGGAATAAGCTCTTGAACCTCAAAAGTGCATTCGGCAACATTCTTCATATGAAAGAACTGCTTAACAAAACAAGACCCTACTAAAAAAGGCAAACACAGCCAGATGCAGTATTTAAAGAAAGAATTAAAATAGCCCTTGATCATAATAAAGCTTTAAGAATATTCTTTGGGAAAAAAGGACCCTCATAAATAAACCCGGTATACACTTGAACCAGATCGGCACCTTTCTCTATTGCCAAGCGAGCATCATTGGGCGAGAAAATACCACCCACCGCAATAATGGGTAAATTGGATAAAGACCTAACCCGTTCAATAAAATGAATGGTACGAGCAAACAAAGGCTTGCCACTCAAGCCACCATTACCAATAGAAGCAATCATATCAGGATGAGAAATCAAAGCCTGTCTTGAAACAGAAGTATTGGTTAGCACAAATCCATCTACACCCAATTCATGCACTAGTTCAACAGTTTGCAATAACTGATCATCATTTAAATCGGGTGAAACTTTAAGAAGCACAGGCTTTTTATCAGAAAACGAATTGCGAGAACTGATAACAGCTAATAGAATAGCACGAAGCTTCTCGGCATCTTGCAACTCACGTAAATTTGTAATATTCGGACAACTCACATTAACTACAAAATAATCGCAATAGGGAAACAATTCGTTAAAAACCATAACATAATCGGCAACAGCATCACAATTATCTGTAGCAGTATTTTTACCTATATTGCCACCAATAATACAATCGTGACGGCGGAATTTTTTAAGATTTTCAACAGCAGACAAAACCCCCTTGTTATTAAACCCCATTCGATTGATAAGAGCAGCATCGTTCTTCAGTCGGAACAATCGAGGCTTAGCATTACCAAGCTGCGGTTTAGGAGTTAAGGTACCAATCTCAATAAAACCAAAACCCAAAGAAGCAAGCGGCTTTATGAACGCGGCATTTTTATCGAAGCCAGCAGCTAATCCCACAGGATTTTTAAAATTTAGTCCCAATACTGAACGATTTAATTTAGAACTTTTCACACCAAACAAAACGCTAAATAGATTAGGAGCAAAAGGAATAAGGTGAATTATGCGCAAGCAGAACATAGCAAAATAGTGAGCCCTTTCAGCGTCGAGAAGGAAGAATAAAGGTCGCAATAAGTAACGGTACATAATTTATTTTCAACAAAAGTAATCAATTATTTTGAAGACAAGAATTCCTCGAAGCGACCATTTTTATAAAAAACAACAATTTTGCTCACCCCCAGCTCAGAATCAGCAGCAATCAGTGTGTTTACATTTGTAGACATTTTGCTATCTGGTTGATTGGTTACATTTGTATCTATATGCATTTGTTTCGAACCAGAACTTTTATATTGAGGCAGCACCTCATCATTAACATCATTAGACAAAGACTGAGCAGCTTTCGAGCGAAGCATCTCCCCAGCACCTGTAATTAACCAATCGGCATTTACATTCCTAAAACGCGACAACGTTTTAAGAATAAAATCGAAACCGGGCATATTTCTACCCGAAAGGATATGCGAAACAGAAGAACGTTGCACACCAATTTCATCAGCAAAACGAGCAGCAGATAAGCCTTCCTGAGCCATTAATTTAAGCAAACGATCCTTCATACACATAAAATTTCGACAAAAGTACAAAACTATCTTAAATAAATAGCACAAATGTAGAAATATGAATTTGAAGCATCTGATTTAAATAAAACAACCATATACTAGTATATTAAAGCATTATAGACCTATTTTTGATTATTTAAATGTATTAAATATTTACTATTAATGATTTATATAAAATACTGAATTATAGAATTATAATATCTAAAATATGACTAAATACACACAATTATTTACTAAATACAATTATTTATTAAATATGCAGTTTAATTAATTTTTATAAGTATCTGATTTATTGTTATTTAATATAAATATATAGGATAGTGAAAATAATATACATAAGTAATCAGATCTACTCCATCGATATGATATAATATTAATACAAATGTGAATTAATTGAATGTATCGTGATTACATATGTATATTTTTATAGAGGTGGTATTTGGGGTTATAGTTTTTAACACGAATTAATAATCAATTTATACGATTATAAAAAACTTGATTGTTTTAATTGATAACTCCGCTCCCACCATTTTTTGAAAAATGTCTAAATCCCTATATTTTATGGTCAGCTTTGTTAATCCACTACAATACATATTCAATAGGTGCGCTCATTAAGTTTGCTTGAATTTTTCATTTTGGAATATAGAAATGTAAAAATAGCAATCTCACGCACAGCGAATTATTTAATCAACTTAGGCTGCTTTAACGCATCGAACAGAATTTCGGCAGGATGAACCACAGACCGACCTGTACCATCAAAAATTTGGTGGCGACAACTAGTTCCAGGAGCAGCAATTACTGTTTGATTACTTGCCTTGCGCACCTCAGGAAACAATACCAACTCTCCTATCTTCATTGACAAATCGAAATGCCTTTTCTCATAGCCAAACGAACCAGCCATACCACAGCAACCAGAAGCAATTTCTTTAACCTTATAATTTTTAGGAATAGCCAATACAATTTTGACCGGAACCGTAGATGCAATTGCCTTTTGTTGACAATGCCCATGCAATAAAATCTCTTTTGTGTCATCAACAAATAGATCAGCACTAATTTTCCCATCCTGAAACTCCTTAGCCAAAAACTCTTCAACTAGAAAACATTTAGAAGCAAAACTTTTAGACGAAGCACGGTACTCGGGTCGAACCAATTCAGAATACTCATCTCTGAAAGTTAGCAAAGCAGAAGGCTCAATACCAATTACAGGAATATCATTAGACAAACAAACCTTTAAACGAGAAATATTTTTTTCCATTAAATTGCGGGCTTCTTTTAATAAACCCTTAGAGATATATGTTCTACCACTTTCAGTTACAGGAATTAGCTCCAGTTTATATCCAAGAGATGAAAGTAAACCCAAAACCTTAATCCCTACATTTACATCGTTATAATTAGTGAACTCATCAATAAATAGATACAGTTTTTTATTATCAGACTTATCATTATTTAAAGCAAGCTCCATTTTGCGGAACCATTTTCGCAAGGTAACACGATGTAACAGTGGAAGATTACGCTCCTTAGCGAAGCCCAGCAAACCTTTAATGAGTTGAGAAGAAACAGAATTCCGAACCAACGCGTTGTAAAAGGATGGAAAAGTAGACGCCATTCGATTAAATCGCGTAATATTTGCAATCATCCATACACTTAGAGGGGTCCCTTTCAGAGAATAAAAATGCTGTAGAAATTCAGCCTTTAACTTAGCCATATCAACTCCAGAAGGGCATTCTGACTTACAACCTTTACACGACAAACACAGATCGAGTATGTCATACACCTCATGAGAAGCAAAAGGCTTTTTAATCTTTGGATTTGACAGATACTCACGGAGTATATTAGCACGTGCTCGAGTAGTTGCATTTTCATCCTTTGACGCCATATAACTCGGACACATAGTTCCCCCAATAAGGTGCGACTTGCGACAATCGCCCGAACCATTACATTTTTCAATATGACGCATAAATCCGAGAGAATCAGAATAATCGAAATAAGTATCAAAAACTTTACTTTCAATATCAGGAGTAAATCTTAAATGAGAATCCATCGCCGGTGTATTGGTAATTTTACCGGGATTGAAAATTTTCTTAGGATCCCATAATTCCTTTACATTCTTAAGTAAAGTATAATTATGATCGCCAATAATTATGGGGATAAACTCGCCTCTTAAACGCCCATCACCATGTTCGCCGCTCAAAGAACCGCGGTATTTTTTCACAAGATGCGCCACATCGGTAGCAATTTGACGAAACTTTTTAACATCCTCCGATTTTTTCAAATCGAGCACCGGACGAAGATGCAATTCCCCCGTAGCAATATGAGCATGAAAAACGCAGGTCAGTTCATGTTTTTTAAGTATTAGTTTAAAATCCTTTATATAATCAGTTAAATCATAAGGAGATACAGCAGTATCCTCAATTAAGGAAACGGGCTTAGCATCACCCGGAATATTGGAAAGAAGTCCCAATCCTGCTTTTCGCAATGTCCATACTTTATTGATATCGGTTCCTGTTAAAAGGGGAAAATGATAACCCAATCCAGCGCCACGTAATTCATGTTCTAATTGATTAGCGAGACTTAGAATTTCCTCTTTGGAATCGCGTGCCCATTCCACAATGATAATCGCACCCGGCTCACCCTGAATGAAGAAGCGATTTTTGTTTTGCTCAATGCTCGAGCGTGTACATTTGAGAATGATATCATCGATCAATTCAATAGCACCCGGATTATATTTAAGAGCCAATAGATTACCTAAAAGCGCCTCTTCAAGAGTATTGAAATGGACACATAGCAAAGCCTTTTCTGTTGGAGGCAAAGGCACAAGATTTAATTTTATTTCGGTAACAAACAAGAGAGTACCTTCAGAACCGGCAATTAGTTTGGCAAAATTAAAATTGTCATTACCTAAACCGAACCAAGAGCTATAAAGCAACTGATCTAAAGCATAGCCATTATTTCTTCGCTTTATTTCGGGCTTTGGGTAATTGTTTATAATATTATCCTGATTTGTTTTATCAGATAGCATATTAAAAGCTTGGCGGTACAAATTACCTTCCAAGGTATCAAGCTTTAATTTAGACTCACATTCGCCATTAGAAAGAGGCTTAAAAGTTACAAAATCGCCATTAGGCAAATAACCGGATACCTCTATAGTATGATCGCGAGTGCTTCCATAAATAAGAGAATGGGCGCCACATGCATTATTACCCAACATACCTCCCATCATACACCTATTAGCTGTGGAAGTTTCGGGACCAAAAAATAATTGGTGGGGTTTTAAAAACAGATTTAATTCATCGAGCACCGCACCAGGTTGAACCTTAACCCATTTTTCATTGGTATTGAGTTCAATTATTGCATTCATGTATCTAGAAACATCAACAATAATTCCATTACCTACAACCTGACCCGCTAAAGAAGTACCTGCAGCTCGTGGAATAAGCGAAATATTATTTTGATGAGCAAACAGAATTAATTCTTTGATATCTTCATTGCAAGCAGGACGAGCAACCGCAAGGGGGATTTCTTTATAGGCCGAAGCATCGGTAGCATAAATGAGTCTTTGCACCTCATCAAAATAAAGATCACCCTTTAGTTTTTCCTTTAAAACCAAACCATTAAAATTATTATGAGTCTCCATCTACAATAAAATTTTGACAAAAATGCACAAAAAAAATGACAATGCTATCCTGCACTGTACTGCAAGGAGCGGAAGAAGAAAGAAGGAAAAATAAAACATGATCAACATGAAGCAAAATAAAAACTATTTTCTTAACTTTATAGCCATAGATATTTACCAGATAAAGCATTAGAAATCAATGGATATTATAGCACAAATTAAAGATAAAGCTAGAAAAAGCAGGAAAAGGATTGTATTGCCTGAATCGTTTGATGAAAGGACATTACAAGCAGCATCGATAATAGAAAAAGAAGGGCTTGCAGAATTGATTTTGATAGGCAAGAAAGATTGCATAGAAAGGGATTGCAAAAACTTAGGGATCGAAAATTTAGGGCAAATAAAAATAGTTGACCCACAGCTAAATCCCGATAAAGAGAAATATATTGAATTAATGATGCAGTTAAGAAAAGAAAAAGGTCTTAACTATGAAACGGCATTAAAGCAAATAGAAGATCCGTTGTATTTAGCTACCATAATGATAAAAGCAGGAGATGCAGATGGAGAAGTGGCCGGAGCGGCAAACTCAACAGGCGACACCATTCGACCAGCATTTCAATATATTAAAACATTACCAGGCATTAGTGTAGTATCGGGTGCATTTATCATGGTCTTAAAAGACAAAGAATTTGGAGAAGATGGGATTTTGGTATTTGCCGACTGCGCTGTTCATCCCGATCCCACCGCTGCTGAACTGGCTGAAATAGCCATAGCCAGTGCAGGAACTGCTAAAGCCATAGCTGGAATAGAGCCCAAAATAGCCATGTTGAGTTTTTCGACACAAGGAAGTGCGAAGCACGTTATGGTAGATAAAGTTAAAGAAGCCACCAAGATAGTAAGGCAAAAAGCACCGGAATTAAAAATTGAAGGAGAGATACAGTCAGATGCAGCCATAATTCCTGAAATAGGACAGCGAAAATGGCCTGGGAGTGAAATTGCAGGCAAAGCGAATGTTTTAATATTTCCAGATTTAAATTCAGGCAATATAGCTTATAAATTAGTTCAGCGACTTGCTCATGCAGAAGCGATAGGACCGGTATTGCAAGGCTTGGCGGCACCTATTAATGATTTATCGAGAGGATGTAGTGTTAATGATATAGTAAATTTGGTAGCCATCACAGCCAATCAGGCATCAGCAAAATAAAGGAATATGACAGAGAGGATAGAGGATTATTCATTAAATAAACGAATTAGGCAGCAAAGCAGTTTGCAGCAAATAGGTATTGTAGGTTGTGGAATTGTTGGGCAAGAAATAGCCCGCATGGCTGCTCGTTATGGTATGGACGTGATATTTCTTGACATGGATGAAGATAAAGTGAAAGAGATATTTCATTTAATCGGTAGCCAATTAGATGAAGAGATCAATCATTTTGGCTTGACAGAAGGAGATAAACGTTCTATTTTATCGCGAATAAAAGGCACCTCCAGATATGAGGATTTAGGGACATGCCAGATTGTTCATGAGTCAGTTAATTCCAGATTACCGGGTAGTAATTTGGAATTGTGCAGGGAGATATTTAAAAAAATAGAAGCACATGTAAGTCCGGAATGTGTTATAGCCACAAATAATAGCTCACTAATGGTTTCGGAAATTGCACTGCAATTAGAAAATCAGGAACGGGCCATTGGCATACATTTTTTAAGTCCGGCCAATAAAGTAAAAGTAGTTGAAATAGCGCGAGGGGTAAATACCAATATTAAAACATTGGAATTGGCCAAGAAGTATTTGAAAATGTTGGGAAAAGATACTATTACTATCAACGAATCACCTGGTCATATTAGCACGCGATTGATTGTTACATTAATTAATGAATCATGTGAATTGCTTATGGAAGGTGTAGGCACAGTTGACTCAATAGATAAATTAATGAAGCAAGGATATGGATTGCAGCAAGGCCCTTTTGAAATGGCCGACAGATTAGGTTTGGATAAGGTATTGAAATGGATGGATAATTTATACAATGAGTATAGTTTACAAAAATTCAAAGCCAGTCCGATAATTAAACGTTTGGTTAGAAGTAAATATTGGGGTAAGCAAACAGGAAAAGGTTTTTACAATTACGAGAACGGGAAAATAGTTGCCCCTTTGGTATTTATGACAGAATTTAAATTTTAAGATATCGTATTATGAAAATTATAGTGTTGAATTGTGGAAGTTCGTCAATTAAATTTCAATTTTACGATACCACTAAGAATATTGTAATGGCAAAAGGAACACTTGAAAAGCTAGGCTTGCATGGTTCTTTTTTAAAGTATGAGAAATGTGGAGAAAGTAAAGTAACATTTGAGGGTGAGATACTTGATCATCAAATGGGTATAGAATACATTTTGGGAGTACTTTTAAGTAGCAAACATGGAATAATAAAAAGCTTTGATGAGATAGATGCGGTAGGACATCGTGTAGTTTTAGGCGGCGAAGAATTTGATCGCAGCGTGATGATTAACGATTATGTTTTACAAAAGGTAGAATCTTTTAATGATTTAGCGCCACTGCACAATCCTGCTAACTTAAAAGGTATATATGCCATGCAGTATTTATTGCAAGATATACCTCAGGTTGCTACTTTTGATACGGCATTTCATCAAACGATGGAAGAGAAAGTTTATATGTACGCCTTACCGTATTCAATGTATAAAAATTATGGAATCCGTCGATATGGCTTTCATGGAACCAGTCACCGGTATGTATCACAGCGGGCATGTGAAGTATTAGATCTCGAATATTCGAAGCAACGCATCATTACTTGTCATTTAGGAAACGGAGCCTCAATTGCGGCAATTAAATATGGAAAATCTATTGATACATCGATGGGATTAACGCCAGTTGAAGGATTAATAATGGGAACCCGTTGTGGTGACATAGATGCGGGAGTTTTATCTTACATTATGCAGCAGGAACAAATTGATTCGGTAGCCTTAAACTCGTTATTGAACAAGCACAGTGGAATGCTTGGTATAAGTGGAGTTTCGTCAGATATGCGTGAAATAATGGAAGCATCGGGACAAGGAAATGAAAGGGCCAAACTAAGTATAGAAATGTATACTTACCGCATAAAAAAATATATAGGTTCTTATGCTGCGGCTATGGGGGGTGTTGACATTCTGGTGTTTACAGGCGGTGTTGGCGAAAATGCAGGTGAAATTAGAAAGCAAGTTTGTTCCGATATGGAATATATGGGGATTGTATTAGATGATGCTATTAATATAAATACCTTTTCATCTGATACGATTATATCACCTGCAGATAAAAAAGTAAAAGTTATGGTAATAGCAACTAATGAGGAATTAGTGATAGCAAAAGACACGGAACAAATTGTAAAAAACATTCAGCAAGGTAGAAAATTAGAGCAGCCGTTTAATTTGGATATGTAATAATCTATTAAAATTAATTTTCATGTAATTCTTCATATCGTTTTTTAGCCCAATTAAAACTTGGTTCCAAAACCATTGTTTTACTAAGAATTATTTTTGCGTTTTTACTGTCACCTATTGCAATATAAGCATTTGATAGCGACATAAGTGCATTTAGGTACATCCAATTATTTTTAGTCCGCGAACTTTTTTCAAATAGGTCAATAGCTTTTAAATATACCTCAATGGCCTTTGATTTAGAACCACCCATTAATTCTGGCATATAGAACAAAGCATTTGCCCTTTCAACATATCCGTAAGGATTTTGAGGATTTAGAGAAATAGACTGATCTATCAGTTTCAAGCTTTTTGGCCCGTTAAAAGGCGCTTTTAACTTATTGAGTGCAATGGTGAAGCCCATTAGAGCGCCTCTAAGGGCTAATATTTTAGAATCGGTTGGGTTTTGTTCCAGTAAACGTTCTGTGTGATTCAACGCATTTTCTAAAATAATTTCCGCTTTGCTATTATCTTTAACAGAGAGTAAATATGCAATATAGCCATATTGGGTACCTACAATTTCTTGAAGCAACAGCAAATCATGGTTTTGTTTATATTGTTGCTCCATTTTATTCAACGAAAGTTCCCATAAATCAATCCGACCCATGATATAGTATTTATAAATATTAGTTGCATAAACTCCTGTTGAATAAGAAGTAATAAATAAAAATGAAGCTAGTAAGCTGATGTATATTTTTGTTTTCATTTTGTTTTCATTTAAGATTTGTTTTAATATTAAAACAAATAATTAAACAAAATGTTCAAAAGAGAACAAAAAAAAGCTGTTTTTTTCCTGACTTGCCCTTTTTGTTTATATGTATTTTTTTTCTACGAAGATATCAAGGCTAACACCCCTATTTTATTTGTGAAGTAGTCAAATTATGATACAAAATATACCTTAGTGCGTTAAATTTAGCGCTTTTTATAATCGTCTATTGATTATAGGAAGATTATGACCGCATAGGATACAAGAAGGCAAGTCAGGAGAAAGCACCGTAAGCCTAGGAAAATAAGTAACCGATCGTTTTTTTTAATAAATATTTAATAATGATTGTCATACAAGCAAGCACCTGACAGAAGAATAGATTTTTATTTAAATAAATAAATTTTTATATGAAAAATTGTAAAAAAATGATAAATTTGAATCTGACATTAGTGATTTGTAACAATTTGTTTTGCGAAATTTGTAATCATCATATTAATATTTTTATTTTATTCAAAATCATATAATTATCAATCTTTAATTTTTTTTTTATGAAAACAAGATTTATTTTTCTTTTATTAATGGCATTTGTAAGTTTACAATCTTATGCAAAAGACCCAGGATTAAAGGAAGCTATTATGACGCAAGATGTAGTCAAGACGAAAGAGCTTTTGAACTCGGGTGCAGATCCAAATGAAATGATTTCTGGTAGTCCGGTCATTAGATTGGCCGCAACTTTTGGAAATGTTGAAATTATAAAGCTATTAGTTGAAAAAGGTGCTATAGTGGATAAGGTAGGAACTTTAGGTTTAACAGCTCTATCAGGATTGGCTGAAGGAGAGAAAGAGCCAGAGGAATTGCTTGCGCGAAATAAAGAAATTAATGCTAAACTTATTAAAAGAGTAAAAGGTGATACTGCTAAAGTAGCAAAATGGATTTCACATGAGGACATTACACGCTTTTCAACTGTGAATGATAGAATAAAATGTTTAATAGAGCTGGGCGCTGACCCTAATTATGTTTTAGGAAGTGGAGCTGTGAAAATTGGAACTCCTTTTCTTTGGGCTGTAAAAGCGGGTAAACTTGATATAGTAAAATTGATGATTGAAACCAAAAAAGTAGACCTAGAATATCGCTTTGATAGCTATGCCGAAAAATCAATTAGAGTTTCTAACAAACTTGGTGCAGGTAGACTAGGAGATGCTGCTACTGAAAAAGAATGGGCAGAAATTTCAATGTTTAATACTCCATTGCTTTACGCTATAGATAAAGAAAACTTAGAACTAGTAAAAGTGCTTATTGAAGGTGGTGCAGATATTAACAATGGAAAAAAAATTGAATGGGATGAGTCTAGCCCTGAATATAGAATCCACCATTGGGAACTATGGACTCCACTGGATGTTGCTACAAAAGCAAAAAAGCCCAACCAAGAAATTATCGAATACTTGAAATCAAAAGGTGCATTGACCAATGCAAAATAAATTATAAAGAAATAACAAATTGATTTGTTTTATTGTAAAATAGTGCTAGTCTAGCACTATTTTTTTTTACTTTCTCTATGTCCTACTCTATGGGTAGGTATTAATCTTAAAACGAGAGCCCGCTATTTTTCAATTACTATAAACATTGCGATTTTTCCAAATCAATTCTTTATGATATTGTTTTTGGAAATATTTCCAAGATAGTAGGAAAATATAAAAAGAATGAAATAAAAACGAGATAGTAAATCGGAATATGTTTTGCTTACTCAACAAAGCTATTAATATAGCATTAACTAATAAAACGATACTGTAACTGAATAATATATAATTATTAAAATGCAATGGGATTAACACTAATGGAATTATTGAAGAGAAAGCAAAGAAAAAAGCGAAAAGATAACTCTTCATAAAAAAATGCAGGAAGTTTTTTGAAAAACCTTGTAACGCCTCATGATGCGAATTATACATCCTACAGCGAATATTTTCGTCTCCTAAAAGTACAGCAGTTCGAATACTTTGAGACTTAAAAAAACGCATTATGGCAATATCTTCTACCGGCTCTAGTGCAAAAGTCTGATGTGGTGAAAGTGAACGATAAATAGATGCATTAAATAGCATGCATTGACCATTAGCAGCAGAAAAAGATTTCCATCCCGACCATTGAACCAAGCGCAAGGGAAGCATTGACAGCAATATGATATTCATAATAGGAACTATTAACCACTCTCCCATCGAAACCAATGATTGTTTAGGAAAAAAAGAAAGCAGCCCTAAATTATTTTTTACGCTGTAATCAATAGCCAAGGCTACAAATCCAGGCGCCAGCCTAACATCAGCATCCAAAAATATAAAATATTCACCTGAAGCCATGGCAGCCAATTGATGACAGGCGTGATTTTTTCCAAGCCAACCTTTAGGTAAATCAAGACCCTGAATCAATTTCACCTGAGGATGTAAAAGGGCTATATCTCTAATGCAAGCCTCCGTATTATCTGTGGAATCATCATTATAAACTATAATTTCATGCAATAGAACAGATTGGTTTAATAAATCGCTAATAATGTGAGGTAAGTTTATTTCTTCATTGCGGGCTGGGATTAAAACAGAAATTCTTGCATGCGAATTAGCTGCATGATTGGATAGAAACGGCCAAGTGACTATGTTAAAGAGCAATACCATGCTCCGGATGAGAATAAAAGCAATAAAAAACAACAAGATGAATAATTCTATTGTCATACCTTTAGTGCTTTTTGTTTTGCAAGACATTCATTGTAGAACATTTGATAATCATCTTGAATATCGGAGTCAATCAATTTGTCCGACATTTTATAATATATATATACAGAAGGCTTTTTAGCCTCAAAATAATCAATTAACGTAACACAAAAAAGCAAATGGTATTTCTTGTCTGACATTTCATGAATTCTAGCTATACCCTTATGAAAATTAAACTCATTTTGATAAACAGAATTAAGTTCTCCTTGCGGAAAGATTAGTAGAAGGTTATTAATGGAATTGATGATTTGAGAAGCATAATAAAGGGAAGACAAAGTTTCTCTGGAATTAAATTTCACAGAAAAAGCGCCAATTTTATTTAATACCCTGTTTTTCTTTAATTGATCCTCCAGCATCATTACATGAAATTTCTTCTTCAATACTTTATGATTCAGGTAGAGTATAAAGAAACCATCCCACCATGAAAAATGATTGGCAATAACAAATACAGGATTGCTATTATGAGTATAATCGCCTAGTAAATGAATTTTCTTGAAACGGCGCTGGAATAATAAATTGATATACCAATGAAAGAAACGTATGAAAAATGCTATGTGTCGTGCTTTTATCATCTTAATATTTTACAATGATATTTAACAAAGCGAAAAATACAAACTGAATAAGCAAAAGACTAACCGCCAAAGGATTGGTAAAACGCAAGCGCAAAAAATAAAAAGGCAAAAGAGCCAAAAGAGAAACCATAAACCAAGCAAAGTAATTTTGCCATGGTGGAGTACCTAAATGCCAATTCCACATATTAAGACCAATAGCCACAGGCTCGAGAAGCACATCATATAAAACCATTACCAAAGCAGCTAAAAGCCATTTCAAGAGCCAATGCCATTTCGTTTTTTCTAAAAGAAGAAAGCAGCAATACAATAACATAAGCCAATTGAATCCGATGATTAGCGGCGTGTTGAAGCTTTTTACACCCATTATATTACCATATTGATAAACGCCAAAAATTTTTCCGGTATTAACCCCAATAGCCTCAATAAAAAATGTTGATATAACTATACTGGAGAAAAGAATTATTTGTCTGACATTCCATATAGAATGTATCAGCATTAACAAAGCAAAAGATAAAAAAATGCTATAAGGAATCAAAAAAGAAAAAAACTCTTGAGAAAAAGGTAGTGCGAAACCGATAATTCCAACCGAATAAAAAATGAAAAGGAATTTCTTAGGTTCTGATGGCTTGTTTTTTAGATATTTTAAATATTTAAAGATCATAGTATAGCGGAGTTAAATTCGTCATCTACAATTTTAGCAGAAGCTAATGCTAAAGGTATTCCACCTCCTGGGTGTACGCTACCTCCGACAAAAAAGAGATTTTTGAATCGATTAGAAAAATTAGGATGCCGCCAAAAAGCCGACATTAGATTATTGGAAGCAGGTCCATATAAAGCACCATTAACAGAATGGGTGTTTTTTTCTATTGAGCGAGGATCATTGATATGTTCGCATAGTATTTTGTCGGACAAGTCAATTTTCAAAACAGAGTTTATTTTCCTTAAAATTTCTTGCTTTGCTTGTTTAATAAGGAACTCCCAGTCCTGTCCGACATTTTCGGGAGCATTCATCATCACAAACCAATTTTCACAATTAAGTGGAGCGTCCGACGCAACCATTTTAGAAGAAATAAAAATATAAATGGTAGGATCGGCTGGCAATGTTTTTAGGTGGAACAAATGATCGAATTCCAATTTATAATTTTCAGAAAATAAAATGTTATGCACATCTAGATCAGGGTAAGTGCCTTGTATGCCCCAATAAAAAATAAGAGCCGACGTAGATTTTGGTTGTTTTAAAGAATAATGCGATTTAAATCCTTTAGGCATAAGGTCGCGATACAAATGTCCGACATCAGCATCGCAAACAAGAGCATCAAAAAGAAAAGATTCCCCATTGGAACGTACACCTACTACCCTCTTGTTTTTTACATCGGTAATTATCTCATTTACTTGATGGTTGAATAAAAAGCTGACATTAAGTTTTGAAGCAGCGCTTACAAGTGCCTCTGTAATACTATTCATGCCCTTTTCGGGAAAATAGGCACCTATATTATGCTCAAGATGAGAAATAATTTTCAAAGTAGCTGGAGCCTTATAAGGATTTGATCCATTGTACGTTGCAAACCGATCGAAAATTTGAACAATGCGAGGATCACTAAAAGACTTTTTATTTCTATGGTGTAAAGAGTTAAAGAAGTCCATTTTATGCAAGTGTTTGGCTACTTTTTTATAAGGTTCGGTTAAAAAGTTTTTCCACTTGTGAAAAGAATTAAAAATAAACACATTAGAAGTTTGCAGATAGAGCTCTTCGGCTGTTTTTAGGTATTTGATAATTTGAAAAGCTTTTGTATTTGTTTTACGCTCGCACTCTGCGGCAAAATCATTGATATTAGAAAAAGCATTTATTGGCTCTGATTGATTATAGAAATACTTGCAAACGGTATCTAGTTTTTTGTACTTAAATTTATTGTCATAATCAGGTGACAAACGCAACACATCCTCCAAAAGGTTTGGCAGTGTGAAAAGAGAAGGACCGGCATCAAATCGGAACCCATTGCTTTGAATTTGGGAAAGTTTACCACCAGGGTAATGGTTTTTCTCAAATACAGTAACAGAGTGTCCTTTAGAAGCCAATCGAATAGCTATAGAAAGACCACCCACACCAGAACCGATTATCCCAATTTTCATCCGTATAATTATTAGTTTAAAGCTTAATAGAACTTACTTGAAAATTTTTAATCCATTTTTAGTGCTTAACAAGTCATGCTCGCTTCTTAAATTAATTATGTTTTCTGACAAACAAATTTTAACAAAAATATGTTTTTAATAAACAAAAGAATAAACAATACGGAATTAATTATTACATTTCCCTAAATTTTATACTATAAAACGACATACATGCAAAAAGACAAACCAAAAGCATTGATAGTAGGTACAGGTCTTGGGGGATTGAGCGCAGCCATCAGGTTACTGAAGGAAGGGTATAGAGTAGAGATGGTTGAGAAGTATAAACAAGCTGGTGGCAGGTTGAATCAGATTAAGAAAGACGGATTTAGTTTTGACATGGCGCCTACCTTTTTCAGTATGAGTTATGAATTTCATGATTTTATAAAGGAATGTGGTATAGAGCCCAATATCAAGTTTCAGGAGTTAGATCCATTATACTCAGTTTATTTTTCGCATTTAAAAGAGCCCCGCATCATTTATAAAAACATAGAAAAGCTGGCAGAGCAATTTAAAGATACGGAGCCATTATTCAGTGAGAAAGTGCATCGTTATTTAGATTCAGCAGGGCAGTTTTATCATGATACCGAACAATTGGTAATTAAGAAAAATTTTCCCAACAAGTTGGCCTATTTATTGGCATTAACCAAAGTACCAATGAAGCATTCACCCAAGTTGATTCGTAGTTTTTGGGATGAATTGAGTCGTTATTTTGTTTCAGAAGAAGTGAAGCAAATATTTTCGTTGGTTGCCTTTTTTTTAGGTGCTACACCCTATAATACGCCAGCAGTATACACGTTATTAAATTATACGGAACTAATTCATGATGGCTACTGGAATATAGAAGGAGGAATGTATAAACTGGTAGAAGAGTTGTTGAAAATACTAGCAAAGGAAGGAGTTGAAATTCACTATAATACAGAAATAATAGGAAGTGAAAGCAAAGGTAAACAAATTACAGGATTAATAGATAAAAATGGCAAACGCTGGGACGCCGATTTATATGTAATTAATTCAGATGCGGCATCGTTTAGGGGAAAGATTTTAGGACGTAAATTATTTTCGGAGAAGAAGCTTGATAAGATGAAATGGACATTAGCGCCATTAAACATTTATTTGGGTATTGAAGGGAAGCTAGATGATATATACCATCATAATTATTTTTTAGGAAACAATTTTAAGGAATATGCGAGTAAGATTTTTCTAAATCAGATAGGATTAGAAAAACCTTATTATTATGTAAATGTTCCAACACGTCACAATCCCGAGATGGCACCTCCAGGCTGCGAAAGTTTGTTTATATTGGTTCCAGTTCCCGATTTGCGTTACAAACCTGATTGGACGGACAAGCATGTTATCGTAGAATCTATTATTAAGGATTTATCAGAACGAATTGGAGTTGACTTAAAGCCCAGAATAAAAGTTCAAACGATACTAACGCCATTGGATTGGGAACGAACATTCAATTTATATAAAGGAAGCGGACTTGGACTTGCCCATGATTTAAATCAGATAGGCGCTTTTAGACCTAAAAATTACGATGAGAAATTTCGAAATTTGTTTTATGTAGGCGCATCAACAACTCCAGGAACAGGGCTGCCGATGACCTTGATAAGTTCGAAACTTTTAATAGAAAGAATTAAAGAAAAAAATGGATTTATACACAAGAAACGCGTTTGATTGCAGCAAGAGAACGACGTTGAATTATAGCACCTCGTTTTCAAATGGAATCAGGTTATTTAACAAGAAGTACCGTGATTCCATATATGCAGTATATGGTTTTGTTAGGTTTGCGGATGAAATAGTAGACACATTTCATGATAAAGACCGAAGGGTTTTGTTAGAAGATTTCAAAAAGGAAACTTACGAAGCCATTAGCAATAAAATATCGTTGAATCCTATTTTGCATAGCTTTCAAAATGTTGTAAATGAATACGCCATAGAAAAGGAATTGATTGAGCCCTTTTTTGAAAGCATGGAGATGGATTTAGACAAGAAAAAATATGATCAGAAGGGATATCAGCATTATATTTATGGATCGGCCGAAGTAGTGGGATTAATGTGTTTAAGGATATTTACAGAAGGAGATACTGTATTGTTTGATAAACTAAAGCAACCGGCACGCAAATTAGGGGAGGCATTTCAGAAGATTAATTTTTTGCGCGATATTGGGTCTGATTTTCATGATCGCGGCAGGATTTATTTTCCAGGTATTGATTTTGAGCGATTTACGGAGAAGGATAAACAACA
>JFJP01034057.1_pt1 | contig 24876 bp, 28 predicted proteins | sample 431651 | NCBI WGS metagenome assembly JFJP01 (sample SAMN02602958, study PRJNA72255) | Microbial mat metagenome, whole genome shotgun sequencing project. | biome: fresh water; feature: sink hole; material: water; isolation source: purple microbial (photo- and chemosynthetic) mats found in...
TGTTAGGATATGGTTAAAATCCCCGTCGAGGTGCGTTCATGGGTTTCAATCTCTTTGATCTTCTCCTTCCAAAAGAAGGAAAATTCTTCACAATGCTGGAAAAGCAGGTAGGCTTTTTGAACGAAGCCAGCCAACTGTTTAAAACCTTTCTTTCTCAGCTGGAAGACCTAACGGAAGAAGAAATCAAAAAGCGGTTGTGGGCTATCAGAGATCTTGAGATGCGCGCCGATGAAGTCGAAACCACCATCATCGATGAATTGCATAAAACTTTTATCACGCCCATCGATCGTGAAGATATTCACACACTCGCCGCCGAAATCGACCTGGCCATCGATGGCATTGACGATGCGGCCCGGAAAATTGGCACCTACCACATCAAGAAAGCGTCCAGCCGTGTCTGCCGTTTCAGCGATTTTATCGTCGAGGGCAGTCAGGAACTGGCAACTCTGCTGGGACTACTGCGAACCAAGGGCGTCACCTACGCCTCGATCGAGCGCATCCACCAGATTGAAAGTCAGGCTGACGACTTGTTCTTCGAATGCATGGCAGATCTGTTCGCCAAGGAAGATAATCCCGTCAAAATCATCAAGCTCAAAGAATTATACGAGTCACTGGAAAATATTGTCGATGCTCTGGACACCGTGGCCAAGAGTATCCGCGGTATTGTGGTCAAGCAGGGCTGAAATGGGGATCGATCTTACCCTGACCCTTTTGATCATTGTCGTAGCCGTGGCCCTGCTGTTCGACTTTGTCAACGGGTTTCACGACGCTGCCAATGCCATTGCAACAGTAGTGGTTACCCGAACACTCACCCCCGGTCAGGCTGTGCTGCTGGCTGGACTGGCCAATTTCATTGGTGTTTTTTTCTTTGGGGTCCATGTAGCGAAAACCATTGGCAAGGATGTTGTGCAGCTTGCCGAGATGACCCTGCCTATCATTCTGGCGGCACTGACAGGTGCCGTGAGTTGGAATCTGATTACCTGGGTGCTGGGTTTGCCTACCAGTTCCAGCCACGCTCTGATCGGTGGACTGGTCGGAGCTGCATTAGCCTCGGTGGGCATCAGCGGCGTCCATTGGGACGGAGTCAGCCGCATTTTCTTGTTTATTATCGTTGCCCCCAGCCTTGGTTTTTTGGGAGCAGCTGTGTTGACGATCATTATTCTCTGGATGTTCCGAAAAGCCCAACCCCGTAGAATCAATCACTGGTTTCGTTATTTGCAGCTGATCTCGGCGACCAGCTATAGCGTCAGCCATGGAATCAACGACGCACAAAAAACAATGGGAGTCATTGCCATGGCATTGGTGGCGGGTGGCATTCACTCTGAACTGGTCCTCGATGACTGGGTGATCTGGAGTTGCTACATCGCCATTGGACTGGGTACCATGATGGGCGGATGGCGCATCGTAAAAACCATGGGAACCCAAATCACCAAAATCCGTCCTATGGAAGGGTTTGTCAGTGAGTCCTCGGCCGCAGCAGTCCTATTTACGACTTCAGCTTTTGGCATTCCCGTCAGCACCACCCACGTCATCAGCGGATCCATTATGGGTGTCGGTGCCGTTGAAAATGCCGCCAAGGTCAAATGGGTTACGGCCCGCCGCATCCTCTGGGCCTGGATTATCACCATTCCCGCCGCTGCAGGCATTGCCGCCGTCTCGTATCTGGCTCTTCAGTTCCTGCCGGTTTAAGCGGCCCGGTCTTTACTTCACGGTAGCGATGCGCGTCCCAAGCCAGCTGGCCAGGGCGCGCATGCGGTTGCGGAAGCTTTCATCCTTGCTGCGCTCCAAACCGAACAGACTGGCAGTTTTGCCTTCCATCACCCCGTAAACGACAACGGAATCGGTTAAGGGCACCACCACAAACAACATTTGAAGGTTGCCTGGTGCCACCAAGGGCAAAATACCATAGTTGAGTGTGTCGAGGTTTTTGATGGTCATAACAGTCGCCCCGCCAGACAAGGCCTTCCAGGTGACCTCGCTAAGGCCGTCGCCGAGCTTGTTGTCTTTCTGAAAGATCACAGCCCTTTGAAAGGCAGGAATTTCCGTAAACCGAGGGTCGGGTACCTTCCTCTTTTTTTCGGCAGAATCGACCCGGTAACTGGCGAGAATCAGCGGCTCCATTCGTTTTCTTGTGGCGGAGTAGTACTCGAGCCCCTCCATGCTGGCCACCGCGTTGACCGCGTTGTAAAGGGTCGCGGCGGCATCGCCGGCGGGCTTGGGAAACAAGAACAGACCCTCAATGGCAACCGTTGATCCTGCTACCGTCAGACCAGACTTCACCTCTTCCGCGAAGGGAGCCTTGGTACCGAAGGGTAGAGCGGCTGCGTTCGACCCCACCGCTGTCAATTCCTTTGTTTCCAGCAAGCTCTGACGGTCAGCGTCGCTCAAAAAAGAAAAATATGCCGCAGTATCGGACGTGGCGGCCTGTGTCACCAGCATCGCCAACATTGCCAACAGGGAAATCTTCATGGTAGGATCACTCCGGAAAATCAGGCTAAAGGAACGGGGGTGTTTTTGCAAGCCAAGGCGGTTCCAGTCATCGTCTTTACCGGGGGAGGCACCGGAGGTCACGTGTATCCAGGCATTGCCGTCTGGCAAGCCCTCCGTCAAAAGCTGGGCGACCAGGTAAGGTTTGTCTGGATCGGTTCCGCCACAGGAATCGAACGGTCCATCGTCGAAAGCCTGGGTCTGGAGTATCGGGCCATTTCGACGGGAAAACTGCGCCGGTATTTTGACTGGAAGAATTTCACCGACCTGCTGCGCATTGCTGCGGGGTATTTCCAGGCAAAAAAACACCTCAGGCAGCTGCGACCTGTTTTCGTCTTCTCCAAGGGCGGGTTCGTCAGTGTTCCCCCTGTCAGGGCGGCTCGTGCCCTGAAAATTCCTGTCTACAGCCATGAAAGCGACCTGGACCCGGGTCTGGCCACCCGCCTCAACCTTTCCTCCAGCCGCCTGGTGTTTTGCGCCTACCCAGAATCGGTGGCGCATTTTCCTGAGAAGGCTCAAAACCGTGTCGTGGTGACCGGCAACCCCGTACGAAACGAACTCTTCTCCGGTGATCCGGGCTGGATCCGTCGAACCTGGAAGGTTCCCGAGGGCGCCAAGGTTCTGCTGGTGCTTGGTGGCAGCTTGGGGGCCCGTCAGGTCAATCAGCTGGTGGCCGACAGCTTGACCAGGCTGGAAGGAAAACTCTTTGTCCTTCACCAGACAGGCAATCAGTGGGAACCGCTGGCCGATACCCCCTGGTACGCCAGCCGACCCTTTTTCAGCACCGAAATGCCCCATCTGTACGCCGGAGCCGACGTGATTTTTGGCCGTTCGGGTGCCGGAACCCTCTGGGAAGCAGCCGCCACCGGTGTCCCGTTGATTCTCTTGCCGCTGGGAGCCGGAAGCCGGGGGGACCAAGTCCGCAATGCTGAACTGTTCGCCGCCCGGGGAGCCGCTCGAGTCTTAGGCGCGGAGGACGGCCCCGAAGCCTTGCTGAAAGCCCTCAACACCTGGTTTGATGCCCCCGCCACTCTGGCCGCTGCCAAAGCTGCCCTTGCCACCTTTGACGCGGCGGGGGCCGCCTCCCGAATCGCCGCCGCTGTTCTGGAACACCACCCCGAGGTAAACCATGTTTGAGAACCTTTTGTTCCAGGAGCGGCTGGTCGATCAGCTGACCCGCGAGGTAACCCAGAAGACCCTGCCGGCCAGCGTGTTGTTCCACGGTCCGGCCTACTCGGCCAAACTGACAGCCGCCCTCGAAACGGCACGGGGCCTGAGCTGTCTGCAAACCGGGGCGTGGGCCTGCACCTGTGAACATTGCCGCCACCATAGGACCCTCGACTATTCGTGGCTGCTGCTCTCGGGGCCCAAGAACCTTTTGCCGGAAATCGAAGCCGGTGCCGGGCTTTTGGAGCGGCACCGTACCGAACCCCGTCGTTTTTTTCTGCTCCGCGCGGTGAAAAAGCTGCTCAAACGCTTTGACCCAGTTTTGTGGGAGGGGGAAGAGGCCAAGCTCAAGGGCACCGCCGGCCCCTTGGCCAGCCTGCAGGACGATCTGGAAGCCCTCTACCCGCCCCAGGCTCTCGTCCCTGAAAAAGAACTTGTAGCCCTGCTGGGCCGTATCCGCGAATCCAGCCACACCCTGGCCAATGCCCTGCCTTCAGGCGGCCTTCCCATCCATCAGGTGAGGCGAATTTCCGCCTGGGCCCGCACCACCACCAGCGGTGCCCCCAAGTTCGTCATTCTGGAAAATGCCGACCGCATGCAGGAAGGCTCGCGCAACGCCCTGCTGAAAATTCTCGAGGAACCTCCGGCACATACCTGGTTCTTTTTGCTGACCAGCCAGAAAGGTGCCATGATTCCCACAGTGCTTTCGCGCCTGCGGCAGTTCAGCTTTGCCGGCCGCACCCCCGAACAAGAGCAAAAAATTCTCACCAACCTGTTTCAGTCCGAAGCCGGTGCCTGGGGCGGTTTGGGAGATTACTTTCAGGCCTTTGAGAATCAGAAAAAGGGGCTGTACGACGAACTAGCCAAAACCTTTCTGGAAGGTCTTGCCTTTCCAATCTATCCTCTAGAGTCCTATGCCAAATTCTGGTCTGAGGAAAACAACTTCGCTCTGTTTCTCGAGGCGTTGGTGGCACGCTTGCAAAGTGAGGGCAGTGATGCCCGCTCTCTAGCTTCCCAGGAAAAGCTTTTTCAACTTCTTCAGGACGTGAAAACCCGCCGCGAAACCTACAATTTGGGCCCCGCCCTGCTCCTTGAAACCCTGTTTTACAAAAGCAGGGCTGTGTTATGAGCCGGTTTGTCAAAAAAGCCCTCGAAAAGGCCCCTCGGCTCGACAAATCGCAGCTGGAATCGCTGTTGGCCATGGTGGTCAGTGAGCACGAGTTGTATGAGGCGTCTCTGCACTCTCTTCCTTCGGGATTTGTGGTGCTCGACCCCGCACACCGGGTGCTGTTCCACAACAAAGCGGCTGAACGGCTGGTTCCCTTTGTCCCTGGGTTTGAAGGCTTGGAAAAACCTGTGTGGAACTTGCTCCGTGACAATGACGTCGCAGCGTTTCTGCGGCAGGCCCTCGAGGCCAACCAGACCTCTCTGACCCGCGAATTTGTTCTCGATGCCGCCAGTGGTCCCCGCATCTTGTCGTTTGCCCTGATGCCTCTGGTGCAGTCGGGCCGCATCCATGGGTCGATGCTGCTGGTACAGGATGTCACCGACCGAAAAAGCCGTGAAAGTCGTTTGCGCCGGGCCGAGAGCCTGGCCAGTCTGACCACCATGGCCGCCGGAGTGGCGCACGAAATCAAAAACCCGCTGGGTTCCATGGGAATTCATATTCAACTGATCCAGCGTGCGCTCAAGTCAGGCAAACCCCTGGACGAAAACACTTTGAGCCATGATCTGGAAGTCATCAACGAGGAAATCAACCGGCTCAACGGTATCGTGGTCGACTTTTTGTTCGCCGTCCGCCCCATGGACACAACGCTGGTCCTGGGCGGGCTTAACAAAACCGTCACCGACTTGATGGAATTTCTCGGTCCTGAGCTGGCACAGGCCAATATTCTGACGGAACTGAGCCTGGAAAAAGGCGATGACACCGTTTTGATGGACGAACGGTTTTTGAAGCAGGCTCTGCTCAACTTGATCAAGAATTCCATGCACGCCATGGCAAACGGGGGTAAACTCACCTTCAGTACCAAAAAAACCGGCGATGGTATGGCTCTCAAGGTGGTCGATACCGGCGCTGGCATACCGGAAGAGGTGCTGGAAAAAATCTTTGAGCCCTATTTCACCACCAAGGACTTTGGGTCTGGCCTTGGACTGACCCTCGTGTATAAGATAGTCAAGGAACACGGCGCCGACATTCAGGTCAATTCCAAGGTTGGAACGGGAACAACGGTGACCATCGCCTTTCCGCCTGCCCATCGGACACCGGCACTTCTGGAACATAAAGCAACTGAGCAGGGAGACGTTTCGTGAAGCTGACGATTCTAGTGGCCGACGACGAAAAGAATATCCGCGAAGGCCTGGGCCGTGCCCTGGAACTCGACGGTTACGAAGTGATCACTGCCGAAGACGGCAAACAGGCGATGGACCACCTTCAAAAACGGCCCATCGACCTGGTCCTTACCGACCTGCGCATGCCCAAAGTGTCGGGGGAGGAACTGCTCAAGCACATTGCCGGAACTCAACCAAACCTGCCGGTGATAGTACTGACGGGCCATGGAACAGTAGAAAACGCGGTGGTGGCCATGCGCCACGGAGCCTACGACTTTCTGACCAAGCCCGTAAACCTCGACCGGCTTTCGCTGCTGGTCAAACGGGCCTTGGAAAACCGCGTGCTGGCTCTGGAACACCTGGCCCTGAAGGAAGAAGTCAGCAAGCTGGAAAAAAAGCGGAAGTTTGCCCAGTTGATCGGAAAGTCCGCCCCCATGCAGCGCGTGTACGAGCTGATCAACCAGGTGGCTTCCAGCCGCGCTTCGGTGCTGATCACCGGCGAGAGCGGCGTCGGCAAGGAGCTGGTGGCCGACGCCATCCACAATCTTTCCGAACGACGCAACGGCCCCTTCATCAAAACCCACTGCGCGGCGCTTTCGGAAACCCTGCTGGAAAGCGAGCTGTTCGGCCATGAAAAGGGCAGCTTCACCGGCGCTATCGGCCTGAAAAAAGGCCGTTTCGAGCTGGCCAACGGCGGCACCATCTTTCTCGACGAAATCGGCGAGATCAACCCCGCCGTGCAGGTCAAACTGCTGCGGGTGCTGCAGGAAAAGGTTTTTGAGCGGGTTGGCGGTGAAAAGAGTCTTGAAGTCGACGTCCGCGTGGTCACGGCAACCAACCGCGATCTGAAAAAAGAAATCACCACGGGCCGGTTCCGCGAAGACCTGTATTATCGCCTCAACATTGTCAACATCCATATACCTCCGCTCAGAGAGCGCAAGGACGACATTCCTCTGCTCACGGCCACCTTTCTGACCGAACTCTCGGAAGAAAACGGCAAGAACATCGAAGGCATCGACACCAAGGCCCGCATCGCCCTTTCCAACTACTCGTGGCCGGGCAATGTCCGTGAACTGCGCAACTGCATTGAGAGTGCCGTGGTGCTCAGCAAGGGCACGATTCTCACCCTCGACGATCTGCCGCCGGCCGTTCGTTCCGCCGACGACGGACAGATGATCAAGCTGGAAATCGGCATCACCATGGACCAGGCAGAAAAAGAGATCATCCGTCAGACCCTCATCCACTACAAAGGGAATAAGAGCAAAAGCGCCGAGGTCCTGGGAATTGGCCGCAAAACCCTCCACCGGAAACTCCACGACTACGACCTGGTCGAAGAATTCGGTGGCGGTGAAGCATGAACCGAGCCTGCGGGCTGATCCTGCTGGCTTGGTTCCTGGCCGGTTGCGCCACGGTACCGACAGCCCCACCTGTTCCCATAGTCCCGCCCGCTCCTTCTGTCCCTGTTCTGTCGGCCTGGGTGGTGACCGACAGCTGGGACTCGTTTGCCAGCGGCCAGTTGTGGCCTCAGGAGTGGGCCTTGCGCCACTGGCATGCCTGGAAGCTTGACCGGGGGCATTTGAACTTGACACCACTGTCAGCAGTTGGAACCGTACCCCGATCTACCCATCAGCTGGTCGACGTCGAAAGCCGTATCTGGAAGGTGACCTTTGCCGCCTCTTCGATACCAGCAACCTTGGGACCACCGGGTTCCATCAGCGAAACCTTGTTCACCGCCGAAGAAACCAGCGGGTTGCCGCCGTCACTCTTTGCGCTCCGCCGTCTGTTGGGGGCGGGGCCACACCTCTCTGGCGAAGTCCGTGTCACCGAAGTTCTGTTGGAATCCGGTCGGTTTCGGGTCCGTGCCTCCCTTCGCTGATGACGGCACTTCCTTTTCCTGGTAGTCTTCAAGGCATGAACCGCTTCGTCCTGCTCGATGCTCTGCGTGGTCTGGCCGCTGTTTTTGTTTTGTTTCGCCATACCGTTCCTTTTTGGGGCTTCAACATCTACCGAAGCTACTTGGCTGTGGATTTATTTTTTATTCTCAGCGGCTTTGTGATTGCCTTTGCTTATGATGAAAAACTCAGGACCAAGGTCATGAACCTGCGCCAGTTTTTGCTGGTGCGGCTGATCCGCATGTACCCCGTCTATTTGTTTTCACTGGTTCTCTGCGTGGTGGTCTGGAGCGGCAACCTTTCCATGATTGCGCTTCCCCTGGCAGCAGCCGTCTTCTTTTTGCCGTGGCCCATGCCCGGAAACCCGGGGCTGTTCGGAATCAACGGACCTTACTGGTCGCTGTTTTTCGAACTGGCGGCCAACTTTCTGTACGGGCTGCTCCGGCCTGTGCTCAACAACGTGATGCTGGCCGCCATCCTGATCGTTTCGGCGGCAGGAATCGCCGTCTCGGCGTTTCTCCATGGCAACCTCGACACCGGTTGGATGTGGGGCTGGCCTTCGATTTCCGCCGGTTTCGCCCGGGCCATTTTCGGCGTTTTCCTTGGCCTGTTTTTGTACCGCCACTATGCGACGCTCAGCCGGTTCGTGGGCCGCTTTGTGTCGCCTTGGGCCGCCTTTGTGTTGGTGGGGGTGATTCTGGTCTCTCCTTCTGCACAAGCTTGGGGTCAGCTGGCCAATCCGCTGATCGACACCCTTCTGGTGCTGTTGGTATTTCCCGTCCTCGTTGTGGCCGCCTCGCGGCATACGGGAACCCGGGGCCGCTCGCTTCTGCTCTGGCTGGGTGCGGCCAGTTACCCGTTGTACGTTGTCCATCAGCAATCCGGTTCCATCGTGCAGTACCTCACCGGGTACTGGGCGCAGCAGGCGGCACCTTGGAGCGGTATAGCGCTCACCGTCGGACTCCTTATTTTCTGCGTACTGCTCGAAAAAGTGTACGACCTGCCGCTTCGACGATGGCTCAGGCGCAAGCTCTTGAAGCAGCTGTAGCCCACCACTATACTGTTGTCACCTTTTTTTCTCGGGAGATTATCATGGCTCAGCCCCGGCTCAATGTCGGTATTCTCGGTGCCACCGGAATGGTGGGACAGCGCTTCCTCACCCTGCTCGACAACCATCCGTGGTTCACAGTCACCCTGGTCGCCGCCAGCGCCAGTTCTGCCGGTAAAACCTATGCCGAGGCCGTCAAGGGCCGCTGGCTTCTCGAAACGGCTATTCCCGAGGCCGTGAAGACCCTCGTTGTGAAAGACGCCTCAAAGGTTGCCGAAATTGCCGCTCTGGTCGACTTCGTGTTCTGCGCCGTCGATATGAACAAGGACGAAATTCTGGCCCTGGAAGAAGCCTACGCCAAGGCCGAGACCCCTGTGGTCTCGAACAACTCGGCTCACCGCTTCACCCAGGATGTGCCCATGATCATGCCCGAGCTCAACCCCGAGCACGCCCTGGTCATTCCTGCCCAGCGCAAACGGCTGGGCACCAAGGTCGGTTTCGTCACCGCCAAGCCCAACTGCTCCATCCAAAGCTATGTTCCCCTGCTCCACCCTTTGCGCGACTTTGGCCTCAAGGCTGTCAGTGTGTGCACCTATCAGGCCATCAGCGGCGCTGGAAAAACCTTTCAATCGTGGCCCGAAATGGTCGACAACGTTATTCCCTACATCAAGGGAGAGGACGAAAAGAGCGAGACCGAACCGTTGAAAATTTGGGGAAGTGTGAAGGGAGCGGGTATCGAGCTTTCCTCCGCTCCCAAGATCGGCGCGCAGTGTATCCGGGTGGCAGCCGCTGATGGACATCTAGCGGCGGTGAGTGTGAGCTTTGAACGGAAACCCAGCGCCGAGGACATCCTCGCCCGCTGGAAATCCTATGAGGGCCTTCCCCAGAAAAACAACTTCCCCAGCGCGCCCAAACCGTTCATCCACGTGTTTGCCGAGCCCGATCGTCCCCAGACCCGCCTTGACCGCGACCTGGGCCACGGCATGGCCGTCAGCGTCGGCCGCCTGCGCCCCGACAACCTGTTTGACTACAAGTTCGTCGCGCTGAGCCACAACACGGTGCGCGGTGCCGCCGGAGGGGCCGTTCTGACGGCAGAACTGCTGGTCTCCGAAGGGTATATCACCAAGAAGTAGAGTTGCTATTCCATCCCCTGGTTGTGCGCGTCGATGTCCTGCGCATCCCAGGGGTACTTGATCCACACGTCGTCGATCACCGAGGCCTCGTAGACTTTGACTCCGGTGGGGAACCCGGCTTCCTTGGGCTTGTTTTTCTGATGGAGCACCGCCACGCGGATTTCGGCCGGCTTGTGGCGGAACAGCTCGTTCAGGCAGAACGCCAGGGTCACCCGGGTGTCGTCGACTTCATCGACCAGCAATACTTTTTTTCCCGCCAGCTTCTTCTCCACCTCGTCAATCCACTGAATTTTCAAGGGAACGGCCCTCACCGCATGCTCATCATCGTAGCGCTGCAGACCTACCACATAGATGTTTTTCTTGAGGTAGGTTTTCAGAATCCGCGCAGGGATAAACCCGCCCGAAGCGATGGCGACAATGACGTCGGGCTCCCAGCCGTCGGCCAAAATATCGCCGGCTAGTTTTTGACAGTGGTGGTGAACGTCCTCGTAGGTGACGAAGAGTTTGTTCAATTCCTAGAACCATACCCGGGCACCGGCGGCGCTCTGGAACAACCAGCTGGGGGCAACGGGGTCGCGGATGGTGATACCAAAAGCCGGGGTCACCTCAAGAAAGACTTCCACAAACTTCACAGGAACCCAGTTTACCCCCACAGGAATGCGCAGACCAAAGTCAAACCGGTTCTCGGGCTTGGTCAGCAACAGACTGGAATACAGTCCGGGTCCCATGTAGAAATTCAGGTTGAACGGCTGATACAGCGGCTGTTTGTACATCAACCAATCGGCGGTCACACCCAAAAAGTTCTTTTCGCTTCCGAAGCTGAAGTTGAGGCCGAATAAGGGAGCCAGACCGGGTGCTTTACCAGTGACGCCTAGGCCCCCTAACGGGCTGCTGATGCCGAGAAAATTCACGCTGTAAATGGGACCGATGGCCACAGTACCAGTCTGGGCTGCCACAGAATTCAGGGCTGCAACGGCAACAAAGACAGCAACGAGAAACCGCTTTTTCATGTTCGCTCCTCAAGGGGTTATTGGCGCTCATTGTGCCGCAGTGACTGGAAAAAGTCAAAGTGTTCGGGGTACACTGACGCATGGACCAAGAAATCATCCTTACCGCCCAAGACCTCGCCGGACTTTTGACTCCGGAAGACCTGGAAGACCTGACCCGGCTGGAAGCCAGCTACGCCCAGGCCATGGAGTCTTACAAAATTCTGGTTGCTTCGCCAGGGGAAAACACGGCGCAGCGCGAGAAAGAAAAGATCATCAATCTGTACAATCTGATGGGCAAGACCATGCAGGAAATCACCAGCAAATTTCCCCAGGTCCACGTCTACCCCTTTGAAACACCCACGCTGCTTCACGGGGAAGCCAGCCGGCTCATCGCCAAGCTGCGCGACGTGCGCACTGGTCACGACGAGTTTGTCTATTACATTCAGCGCGCCTACGAGCTGCTGTTCAACCTCGCCTTTGGAACCGCCGGTGCCCATCAGAAGCACCACCTCATCGTCAAGACGCCTGTCACCCATCCTGTGCAGAACTTTGCCGTCCACAAAATTCCCGACGTCGACAGCCAGATTGAGAACACTGTGATGTGCGTGATGCTCCGGGGTGCCCTGCTGCCTTCCATGATCCTGTCGAAAGAGATTCAGGAAAACAGCTCGACAGGGTACGTTACTCCCTTCGCTCTGTTTCGCATCCGGCGCAACGACCACCGCAACCAGGCCGATATGGAATACATCCTCGACCTTAAAAAATCGTTCTTCAACTGGGAAGACCTTCGCGACAAAGACCTCGTCTTCGCCGACCCGATGAATGCCACGGGCGGGTCCTTGGTCACCATTGTCAAATACCTTCAGGACCAGAACATACGGCCGCGTTCCATCAAGTTCTTCACCGTGATCAGCGCCCTTCGGGGAACCCTCAATGTGGTGCGGGCCCTCGACAATGTGACCGTCTACACCCTCTGGATGGACCCGGCACTCAACGAAAAAGCCTACATCATGCCGGGTCTGGGCGACGCGGGAGACAGGCTCAACGGCCGTGACGCCGAAGAACTTCCCCGCAACATGATCCAGCTTCTGGGCGATTACGGTCCCAATATCCTGTCGCTTTACCGGTCCCAGGTCCGCAAGATCGAAAAGACGATTCTAGGTTAAACGTGGGAATATTGACCCGGGGTTCCAGACTTCTCCTTCTCACTCTTGCCACGATGTTTCTGGTGTCTTCTTGCATAACAGCACCAGATACAGGCAAGGTGCTTGGTGACGAGTATTACAACCTGGGTAACGCCTGGTTTGACCTTAAAAAGTACGACCAGGCCGCCCGGGCTTACCAGATAGCCCTCACCTGGAACCCGCTGCTGAAAATCGCCACCCTCAACCTGGCTCGTTCCAAGGCAGAACTGGGTGACCCTGCCGCCGCCCTGCAGCTGTTGGAACCTTTGCAGACCAGTGACCCTGACAACCTGATTGTGGCCCAGTACCGAGCCTGGCTGACGGCCAAACACCTTGGACTGGCTGCAGCGGCCGACCTGTACGTTGACCTGGTTCTGAAGCTTCCGGGCGATGCCGGGACCCAGCTCAATGCCGGGCTCTGCCTCAAGGCCGCAGACCGTCCGGACGAAGCGCTCAAAGCCCTGGAAGCCTGGAAAGGCCTCGACGGCAAGAGCTGGGTCGGCCTGTCCGCCCTGGCGGAACTCCTGCAGCAAACCGGTTCCTTCCGGACAGCGGAAGCTTGGTACGATGCCGCACAGGCCCTTCCCGTAGGCGATACCGGAAGGTTTGCCCCTCTTTCTTCGTGGGCCAAGGCGCTCGAAGACGCCGAATTGTACGGCGATGCCGTCAAAGCCTGGGAAGAGACCTTGGCGGTACCGGAAGCACCTGACCAGCCCCGGGGAGAAGCACACTTCCAACGCGGTAAGCTGCTGCTTTTGAAGATCGAAGACTATGAACCGGGGCTTGAGGCTCTGCTGTCGGCTTGGAAAGCGGATTTCAAGGACACGGAAGCCTGGGATGCCCTGCGAAACGACCCGGCTTTGAAGTATGCCGTGAAGCTCGAGGCTGATCTCAAATTGGCAGGGGTCGAACCATGATCGTCATGGGAATTTTGAACGCCACCCCCGATTCTTTTTATCACTCCAGCCGCTTTGATACGGCAGGCGCTGTGGCCTGCGGGTTGCAAATGGTTGCCGAAGGTGCAGGGCTTCTCGACATAGGCGGAGAGTCTACCCGCCCAGGCTCGGTTTATGTTTCTGCGGAAGAAGAAGTGTCCAGGGTTCTGCCGGTGGTGAAAGGACTCGCCGAAGCCAGCTGTCCGGTTCCGTTGTCGGTTGACACCCGGAAATTCGAGGTGATGCAGGCGGCCCAGCGGGCGGGTGCCACCTGGTTGAACGATGTCTCAGCCCTCACCGACGACCCCCGTCTGGGGCCCTTTGCCGCAGAAACCGGGTTGACGGTGGTGCTGATGCACCGGCAAGGTCACCCGGACACCATGCAAAAAGATCCCCGCTATCACAATGTCGCCTCCGAGGTCATTGACTATTTGTCCGGCCGGGTCGAGGCAGCCTTGGCAATGGGTATCCAGCCAGAAAACCTGGTGCTGGACCCCGGGTTCGGCTTTGGCAAAACCTTGGACCATACGTTAGAATTGTTTCGTGCCCTGCCACGCCTCAAAGCGCTCGGATTCCGGGTGCTGGTGGGCCTGTCCCGCAAGTCCTTTTTGGGGACGTTGACGGGGGCACCGGTAGAAGAAAGGCTGGCGGGTTCTGTGGCGGCTGCGCTGGCTTCAGCTAGGGTCGGCGTCGACCTGATACGGGTCCACGACGTGGGCGCGACCGTCCAGGCGCTGAAGGTTTGGGAGGCTTTGAGCTGATGGAAAATCTCCTCGACAGCTGGCTGTTCAAGACCATCCTCCGGCCTCTTCTCGACATTTCTGTACTGACGTTTCTGCTCTACAAGGGCTACAGGATTCTGTATCAGACCCGGGCCATTCCTCTGCTAAGAGGCATCATTCTGATGGTGTTGATCTACGGTCTGTCAGTGGGTTTGCGACTCGATACCCTGACCTGGATTCTGAATTTTGTGGCTCCCGGTATTTTTGTGGGTCTGGCCATCGTTTTTCAACCGGAGCTGCGCAAGATTTTCACTCAAATTGGTCAGGGCGGCTGGTTTACCCCCCAGGCCAAGCCCAAAGCGCAAGACGTCGATGCCGTGCTGGCCTCGTGCCGTGCGCTGTCGGATATGCGGCGTGGAGCCCTGATCACCTTTATCCGCAAGGTCGGCCTGAAAAACATCGTCGAGCGTGGAACCAACCTTGATGCCGAAGTGTCGGCCGCGCTGCTGACCACCATCTTTTCGTACGATACCCCCCTTCACGACGGAGGTCTGATCATCCAGGGCGGGCGCATTGTTTCGGCGGGCTGCTTCTACCCGCTCAGCGAAAACCCCACCCTCAGTAAAAGTTTCGGTACCCGCCACCGTGCCAGTCTGGGGCTTGCCGAAGAAAGCGACGCCGTCACTGTAGTCGTCAGCGAGGAATCCGGTGCGATCAGTTTGGCCTACAGCGGTGCTCTTCACTACGACTTGTCGGCCGAAGAGCTGCGCCGCCGTCTGAAAGACCTGCTGGAATTCAAGGACGATGACGTACCGGCCGCACCCTCGGGAGAATTCCGTGAAGATGCCTAACCTCAACAAACTGCTGGCACAGTGGCCTGCCAAGGTGCTGGCCCTGGCGGCCGCCCTGCTTCTGTTTCTCTTCAACCGCTTTGATTCTCTGCAGACCCGGACCTTTACCGTACCGCTGCGGGTGGTGACCGACACAGCCCTGGTTCCCGCCGAAAACTTCGACCACCGGGTCAAGGTCACCATGCGCGGGGCTGACGAACTGGTTTCCGCTGTGGTTGATTCTGATCTGGAAGCTTTGGTCGACTTTTCAGGCCACCAAGGAGAAGGCGTCTTCCGGGCCGCCATACAAGTCAACCGGAGGGGCACGGCTGCCGAAAGCACCGCCTTGGAACTATCGGTAGAGCCCTTGGTGCTCAGCCTGCACCTGGAAAAGCGTGTGTCGAAGACAGTTCCCATCCAGCCGGATTTTCAAGGCTCCCCGGGCCGGAATTTTGAGCTGAGCGGTTTCCAGGTCGTGCCTTCGCTGATTACCATTGAGGGACCACGGTCGGTGATAGACAAAGTAACCTCGGTGAACACGGAACCAGTGGAACTGCGGGGAAAAACCGACAGTTTCACTTTGAAGGCCCGTGTTGAAACTGGTTCTCCCTTGATCAGCTTTCCCTATGGCGGAACAGTCGAGGTCCGAGGCATGATGACCTCCTCCCTTGCTTCCTTGGTTCTAGAGACTGTCGTGCCGGGAACCGTCAACCTCAATTCCAACTTGGTCTTGCGAAGCCCGCTTCCGCCGGTCAGGGTACGGTTACGGGGAACCGCCCAGGCCCTCGAGAGCCTGGTCAAAGATTCCAATGGAGACCCCACCGTCGCGGTCGTCGCCGATCTGACAGGCTACACCATTCCTGGAGAGATCCCCGCCCTCGAACTCAAAGTTGTGTTGCCCGAAGGCATCGAATTGGTCGACCTCTCGCCAGCGGTGGTGTCGCTGTTCTTGGAGGTCACCCGATGATTTTGGGAATCGGCACCGATCTGGTGGAAAACCAACGTTTGGAACGATGGCTCGAAAGGCCTGGATTGCTTGCTAAATACTTTACCGAAAGAGAATTGTCTGATGTTCATGCAAGCAATCACCCGGCGGCTTCCCTGGCTGCCCGTTTTGCCGCCAAAGAAGCCTTTGGAAAAGCCCTGGGAACGGGGCTGCGGGATTTGGCCTTGAAGGACATTGAAACCCGACGGGGAGCCGACGGGAAACCCGATCTGCATTTGGCCGGCACCGCCCTGCATGCGCTGACAACCCGCGGAGCACGAGCCCATCTTTCATTGAGCCACGAAGCCGCCTACTCGCTGGCCTTCGTGGTTTTGGAGGTCTGATGTCTGACGCCGGAAGCCTGGGAAGCATCAGCTTTTTTCAGAAAAATGATACGGTCTGTCCTATTTGCGAAACCAAATTCAAAAAAGAGGAGCTTCGGGTCGGCGGAGGACGGTTGATTGCCGGTCCCCTGGGCAACGACCTGAGGCGCTACTACGAAGCCTCCAAGAAATTTGGCGACGTGTACCCTCTGATTTATTATGTGATGACCTGTCCCGGGTGCTATTACTCGGCCATGGGTTCGGATTTTCTGACCATCGACCCTAAGGCTGTCGAGGCTATCCGCATGGGTGAGCGTGAACGGCGGCTTTCGGTAGAGCTGATTTTTCCCAACCTTGACTGGGACAACCTCAAGACCCTGAAAGAAGGCGCGGCGGGGTACTTCTTGGCCATGATGTGCTACGAACACTGGAGCTCGGATTTTTCTCCCACCATCAAGTCGGGAATTTGCGCTATGCGGGCCGGCTGGTGTTTCGCTGACCTCCACCGCCGTTTTCCCACCGAGAACTTCGACTATTTAGAAAAGATTTTTTACCACAAGGCCCGCTTTTTTTATGGTTTGACCTTGGATCGTGAAACCAACGGCGAAGAGTCGGTGAACGCCAGCATGCATTTTGGGCCCGATGTCGACAACAATTTCGGGTTTGACGGTGTGATGTACATGACCGGGTACCTCGAATACCATTTCGGCAGTCAAGCCAACCCTGAGCAGCGGGAACAGTCGCTGACCGTCGCTAGGCGCTCGATCGCCCGGTTGGTAGGTATGGGCAAGGCGTCGAAAAACAAACCCGGTGCACTGATCGAGAAGGCCAAAGATCTCCACCACCTCATCGGCGAGGAGATCAAGGAGTGAGACGTTTCCGTTTGGACATGGCCTACGACGGCACCGACTTCGAGGGCTGGCAGAGCCAGGTCCGCGAGGGCGATCGCCCCGATGGGCGCACTGTTCAAGCAGAAATCGAAAAAGCTCTGGCGGTTCTGATCAAAGCGCCGGTACCCGTAACGGGGGCAGGAAGAACCGATTCAGGCGTCCACGCCCGGGGTCAGACAGCCCATTTTGATGCCCAGACACGCATGGAAGGGCCTCATTTTATGCGTGGACTCAATTCCCTGTTGCCACCCGACGTGCGAATTCTGCATTGCCGCGAGGTGGAGCCCTCGTTCCACTCCCGTTTTTCAGCGTTGGCCCGGGTGTACCACTACCACATTGTCGTGGGTCAGTCCCTGATGCCGTGGGAGGCTCGCTACTGTCACCGCGTTTTTGAGCTGCCCCCGCTTGAGGTGCTGAATTCCATGGCGGCGTTGTTGCACGGGGAACTCGATTTCACCAGCTTCAGCCACGCCAAGGACCCCCACCGCTCCAAACACCGGTTTATCTACCACGCTTCTTTTTTTCCGCAGCGGGACCGAATCGTTTTTCAGATTGTCGGCAATGCCTTTCTGTGGCGCATGGTCCGTTCCCTGGTCGGTACCCTGATCGACTTGGGTGACCGCGGGCTCGGTGCCCCGGAGTTTGCCGCTATTCTTTCCGCCAAGGACCGCAAGAAAGCCGGTCCCACCGCCCCCGGCCAGGGACTCTATCTGCACAAGGTGATTTACGATGAACGTGAATTCTCGTTCTGAAGCCGTCTGGCAAATTCTGCACCAATCCAAAGCCCTGTTGACCCAGGCGGGTTTTGCCGACCCGTCACCGGCCCTTCCTGCGGCCCACTCCCGCCCTGCCGAAGGGTACGAAGATCTGGCTGCCAAATACGGGGAAAACCTGGCCTTTGGCGCTACCTGGCCCACTGGAAGCGGCCCGGCCAACCCCCAGGCGCTGATTCTGACCGACGCGCCGCTGAGCACCGAAGCGCTGGCCTTTATACGCACCTGGTTCGAAAATTCCAAGGTCAACCTGGTGGTGGCCGACCTGTTTTTCATACAACCCCTCCCGGTGTTCGAGGCCGATAAACCGCCCTACCAGGCCCTGGCGAGGGAATTGTGCTCGCTGATGACCCCCAAGGTGGTGCTTTCGCTGGGCCCTGGGCCTGCCCAAAAGCTCTTGGGGGCACCCTTGAGTCTCGAATCGCTTCGGGGTGCCGACTACCGTTTTGATAAATGGACCATTATCACCACCCTCAACCCCGAACACTTTCTCACGCTGCCCGAAGAAGAAAAGGCCCGGTTCAAAAGTCAGGTTTGGAAGGATCTTCAGCGCCTTCTGGGCAAGCTGCGGTATGGCTGATCCGGCGGTATTGCCTTCGCCTTGGGTGCTGGTCACCTTTGCCCTGCCCCTGGACACCGAATTCACCTACCGTCTCCCCGAGGACGTTTCTGCCGAAGACTCGCTGGTGGGACGCCGGGTCAAAGCTCCCTTTCGCAACGGCGAAAAGGAGGGCTTGATTGTCGGAGTTCCCGAACATGAACCCGCCGAACCCGCCAAAATCAAGACTCTCACTCAGGTGATTGACGATCAGGGCTTGTTCGGTCCTTTGACCTTGGCAACAGCCCGTTGGGTAGCCCGGCAATACTTGTGCACCCTGGGAGAAGCCCTGTCGGCCATGGTGCCCACCGCCCGGCGCGAGCGCAACTTGCCGCCTTGGACCGTCGAAGAGGCCGCCGCCGACCACGACCTGGTGCTTTCCGGTGAGCAGACCGAGGCCGTGCGCGCCTTGGTCCAGGACACCGACAAACTCTTTTATCTGCGGGGTATGACGGGCTCAGGCAAGACCGAGGTCTTTTTGCAGGCGGCCCGCCATGTTCTGGACCAGGGGCAGCAGGTCATCTACCTCGTCCCCGAAATCGCGCTCACCTGGCAGCTGCGCGAAACCCTGGTGCACCGTTTCGGCCCGCTGGTGGCCGTGCTCCATTCCCGCCTCACCCCGGCTCAAAAACTGAAGGAGTGGCGGCGCATTCAGGGCGGCGAGCCGGTGGCAAACCCGGGACTGTTTATCCTCGATGAAGAACACGAAGGCGGCTACAAATCCTCGAACACCCCCCGATACCACGCGCGTCAAGTAGCCCTTTGGCTGGCTTCCAAAGCCGGAGCCAAGGTGGTGATGGGCAGCGCCACCCCCAGTCTGGAAGCGGTGCATCTGATGCGAGAAGGCCGTTTGCGCACCCTGACCCTCAGCCGGCGGCTGGCGGGAGGCGCCCCGCCAGAAATCAAAATGGTCAATCTGCGCGGCAGTTCCTCGTCCCTGACCCCCGAGCTGATCGAGGCCGTGCACCTGACCCTGGCCCGCAAACGGCAGGTGGTGCTGTTTCTCAACAGGCGGGGTTTCACCCAGAGCTTCAGCTGCAAAACCTGCGGCCACGAGGCCCAGTGCCGCAATTGTTCGGTGGGCATGACCTGGCACAAGGGCCGCAATATTCTGCTGTGCCATTACTGCGGCTTTCAGGCACGCCCCATGACGGTGTGCCCTGCCTGCGGTTCCCTCGATGTGGGTTGGGCCGTAGTGGGTACCGAACACATCGAGGAGGAGATCCGCTCGCTTTTCCCTTCGGCCCGCATTGCCCGCCTCGACAGCGACACAGCCGAAGTCAAAGGCCACGCCGAAAACCTGGTCGAGGCCTTCCGCAAGGGAGAGCTCGACCTGCTGATCGGCACGCAAATGGTTGCCAAGGGGCTGAACTTTCCCGGCTTGCAGCTGGTGGGAATCCTCCATGCTGACTTAGGGCTGGCACTGCCAGACTTCCGCGCCGCTGAGCGGGTTTTCGGCCTGATCCGTCAGGTTTCGGGCCGTGCAGGCCGGTATTTGCCCGACGGACAGGTGCTCATTCAAACCCTTCGGCCCGACAGCCCCCCCGTTCTGCTGGCCGCTCAGGGCCGCGACGAAGATTTCTGGACCGCCGAGCTGGCCACCCGCCGCGCTCTGGACTTTCCCCCCTTCACGCGTTTGATCCGCCTGGTGATAAGGGGCCGCGACGAGGGCAAGGTCCGCAGCGAGGCAGCCCGCCTGGCCGACGCGCTCCGGCAAGCCTTTCCCGGCCCCCCGGCCCCCGACACCACCGAAGTCCTGGGTCCCGTGGAATGCCCTTTGGCCACCGTGGCCGGCAACCGCCGCTGGCAGGTCCTGGTCCGCTCCACCGACTTTCCGCGCATGCACCACGGTCTGGTATCGGTCATCAAGTCGCTGCCAGCCTCGGCCGGCACCTACCGCGAAATCGACGTCGACCCGTTGAATATGCTATAACCAACCCTTCGAGGAGATGCGTCATGAATATGGGGACGACCATGCGGCTGACCGCCGCCCGGGAAACCGACAACGGGTTCTACTTTACTGACGGCGAGGCCGAGGTATTGCTGCCCCGCAGTGAAATTCCCGAGGACTGGAAACCCGGCGTCGAGGCCGACCTGTTCCTGTACCGCGACAGCGAAGACCGCCCCACCGCCACCCGCCGCCAGCCGGCTGCCGAGGTAGGCCAAACAGCGCTTCTGGAAGTGGTCGACACCAGCCCCATTGGAGCCTTCGTCGGCTGGGGGCTGCTCAAAGATTTGCTGGTTCCCCTGAGTGAGCAGACCGTCCCCCTCACCGTCGGTCAAAAAGTCCTGGTGATGGTGCAGCTCGACACCGAAACCGACAGGCTGTACGGTACCACCAAGTTTCTCAACCGCCTGAGCAAGGACCTTTCGGGCTTCCGTCTGGGCCAGGAAGTCTCGTGCCGTGTGTGGAAACTGCACGACCAGGGTTGGAGCGTGCTGGTCGAGCACCGTTGGCAGGGTCTGCTGTACCGCAACGAGACGCCACGGGCGCTTTTGCCCGGAGAAGCCCTCCAAGCCTGGATTTACCAACTGCGCGAAGACGGCAAGATCGATCTGCGGCTTAGGCCGCAGGGGTTTCAGGCCGCCAACCCTGACGCGGAAACCCGCATCCTGGCTGCGTTGGAACGTTCGGGCGGCAAACTGGCTCTGGGCGATAAATCCGACCCGGCAGAGATTCAAGCGTTGTTGGGGTTGTCGAAAAAAGCCTTCAAAACCGCCTGCGGAACCCTTTTGAAGCGTGGTTTGCTCGAGGTGGGTCCGCAGTCGATTGCTATTTCAAAGAAGGCAGGCGGCTCTTCAAACTGACCGAGGGAAGCCGGTTGTCGACCATGCGCTGATCAAAAACAAAGGTATCGGTGGCGGTGACCTTCCACTTGCGGCCCAGTTCTTTGTTCAAGGCGAACACAATCTGGTAAAAGTTCCACTTCTGGTTGGTGTCAAACTGGTACAACCCCGAGTCGCGTTCAATCATCGAAGCCAAAATCGGAATGGAGTCGTCCAGGAAGGAACAGGCGGGCAACCACTGGGTACTGCAGGCTACCAGTCCAGTATTGGCCGATTGTGCTTCGAGAAAATCGATCATATTGTTGCTGCCCGAAGGCCCGCCGATCTGCCAACCCAGCCGAAGCACCCGGCTGGCCGGGTTCTGATGAAAGACCCGCTCTTCAGCCAGACGCTTTTCCATTCCGTAACCGTCACCCGCATCGGGCCGGGTATCGATGGTGAAAGGGCCCTGCTTCTGCGACGAAAACACCATGACCGTGCTGACGTAGACAAAAATGATGCCCAATTCTTTGCAGATCCAGGCCAACTCGCTGGTCCATTGATAATTGACCGTCCAACTTTCATTGGGCGCTCCGGTGGGTTTGGAGGGAACCGCCAGATGAAACAGGGCGTTGACCCCTTCCGACCGAAGGAATTCTTCCATGGCCCAATACTCGGTGATGGGAACTTTTGTCCTGTCCCAAGCCACCACCTGGTGCCCTTGGCCCACGAGAAACGGTACTAAAGCGGACCCAATGGTGCCGCTGGCGCCAGTTACAGCGATCTTCATAAGGGTAAGTATAGTCGAGCTTGGGGAAAATGAAAGGGAGTGAAAGAAAAACCTGCCCTTGTCCGCCCCGGGCACACAATGGTAGACTGGCGTCCGTGAACCTTTACGGCCTCGTAGCGGGCATTCTGATCGGATTGTTCCTCTTTCCCTGGTTCGGCCTCACCGGATTGTTCTTCACCTCAGTGGTGGGACTGCTCTCTGAAACCGGCGTTCGAAACCGTTCCAGCGGTGCCCGCGATCAAGAGCTCGTTGCCAGGTTGTTTGCCCTTTGGGGCAAAATTGCCGCCCACGGGGGCGGGCTCAACCAGATGCAAAGCCTTTTTCTGCAGGGTGTGATGGTCAATCAGCTGCAGTTGAGAGGGACCATGGCCCGGCAGGCCCTGGCGACCTTGAACGAATCTTATCAGACTTCGATGGGACGCCCCTGGACCGAAGTGGCTACCGATGTCACCGACCTGGCCCGAGAAATCCATGAAGATTTTTTTCTGAACCGGCAGACGCTGATTTGGGTCTATGCCACCTGCCGCCGCCTGGCAGCACTGGGCAGCATACGCCCCGGCATTGTGGAAATGCTCGATACGGTGGCCCGGGGGTTCGGCATTTTTGACGAAGTGGGCAGCGCCGGCATCGAAGGGGCCCAGAGGAACGAAGGCAGCCAGTACGAACAAGCCTGGCAGAATTTTCATCCGGGAGCTTCGGCAGGGCCAGAAGCCTTTGCGACCCTCGGCCTTAAGCCCGAAGCCACGACTGACGAGGTGAAAAAAGCTTACCGCACCCTGGTTCGTCAGTACCATCCCGATAGCCACTCCCACCTTCCCGACGGCCACCCCGACAAAAAAAAGGCCTCGGAGCGGTTTCTGCAGGTGCAGCAGGCTTACGAGCGCATCCGCAAGGCCAGGAAATTCTGAGATGAAGTATGAAATCGATACGATTCCCGTATGGGATGCCCTGAAAGCCGGCACCGAATGCCCGCTGTGCCTTTTGGAACGCCGTTCGCGCCAGGCGGCTGTCCGCTATTTTTTGGGGCCGTCGGTGATGGTGCCCGAGGTGCGGGTGAAGGTGAACGAAACGGGGTTCTGCCCCGAAAACCTGCGCCTTTTGGCTCGCGACCCCAACAAACTGGGCTTGGCCCTCATCAGCCACACCCGGCTCAAAGCCCTCCGGGGCAAGTTTGCCGCCAAAATCAAGGCCAAGGGTGATGTCAAAAAGCAGATTGCAGCACTGGTCGATTTTTTACGCAACGAAGAAACCCGCTGTCTGATTGAAGACAAGGTCACCCTGGATTTAGAACGTTACGGCTTTACCCTGGCGCACCTTTGGCACCAGGATGCCGATTTTAAAGCGGCTTGGAGTGCCAGCCCCGGAACCTGCCTGCACCATGCCCCCGGACTGCTCGAAATGGCGGCGAAAACTCTGGGGGGTGCACCCTTGGCGGCCTTTGTGGCCGAATATCTGCAACTGCTGGATACGAATTTGGGCAGGGTGGAACAAGACGTTCTGGCCTTTACCCAGACTTTCGATTCCACCCACAGCCATGTGTTGGTCGGCAACCCGCAGGGGGCTCTGGACCGGTGTCTGCAAAAACTGGCTGGCACCTTCCCCGAGTACGAGGACGAGGCCAAGGCCCGCAAGGGCCCGCTGATGGGAACGGTCAGCTCTTCGTAGAGTCCTCAGGAGTCAGTTCTGGGAACGGCAGGTCGAGCGAACTCGACAGCGCGGCCTGGTTGGCGGCTTCGATTTCCTGAGCCACCTCGAAACGGAACACTTTGACTTCGCGCGGGGCCTTGATACCCAGTTTGACGGTGTCACCCCGGATATCGACGACCCACACCTCGATGCCGTCGCCGATCATCACCTTCTGATCTTTTTTGCGGGAAAGGATTAACATCTCATTCCCTCCTGGCGGCCATTTCTTCCAAAATATCGTGTTTGGTGCGGTACTCGTCCTTGGGACTGACGCACTGCTTACCCCTGCGGGTCTTTTTGGAAATGTAGAGCGGGCCTTGCAGATTGGCCGTCATCGGTCCCGAGTCCGGGACGGTCACAATGGCGAAGTTCAGACACTCATCGAGGCTCTCGGCACCGATATCCTCCAGATCCTCGGTGGAGATTCCCGGTTCGTAGTCGTCGTGAAAAATCGCGGGCTTGATCAAAATGAAGGCGATGCGCGCCTCCTGGGTGGACTGCAACCAGAAGAAGGGCTTTTTGTGGGCGTCGATGAGGGCAAACTGCGTATATTCCTCAAAGCCCAGCAGTCCCTGGGGAAATTCGAGCACTTGCTTTTCATCGATTTCAACGCGGCCGTAGGCCTTGGTGTCCAGAATCATCGTGTTACCTCAGGTAGTCCATCAGGGTGGTGGGAGTGATTTTCGCGGCGGCGCGCAGGGCGGCCTGGTGGGTGGATTCCAGCATTTTGAGCTCGGTGATGCCCTGGGTCAGGTCAAGGTCGATGGCGTTCGACAGCTTTTCCGTCACCTTGGGCAGTTCGTTCTGCAACCGGGTCGACACAATTTCCAGGCGGTTGTCGCGGCTGCCCAGCTCGGCAATCGAGCTCTGCACATTCTTCAGGCTGGCCTGAACCCCGGCCAGACCCTGACCGCCGATGAATTCCTTGTTGCCCGCCAACAGGTTGTCGCGCAGGCGGATGACGGCGTCGAACATGGAACCGCCGAACATGCGCGCGTCCTGGCTGAGGTTGTGGGGCGGTTGCAGCCCGGGACGGGGACTGACCACGCCCAGATCGCGCAGAACGCTTCCACCGGGTTTGTCTTCGAGGAACAGCTGGTGGGGCTGGGTGGTTTCGAGAATCAGCCCGTTGGTGACCGGGTCCAGCGAGGCTTTGACGGCCACCGAGGCCGAGTTGATTTTGGCGATGACGGTGTGAACCGTGTCGCCGGCCCGTAGATCCACCGTTTTGCCGTCGATGAGAAAGCCGGTATCGCCGGGAACCGTGTAGTTCTGGGCGTCAACGCCCGAATACACCTTCTGCTGGTCGGCCCAGAACACCTTGTTACCGGGAAAGTTGGTGGGAAGCGT
>JFJP01037682.1_pt1 | contig 24873 bp, 27 predicted proteins | sample 431651 | NCBI WGS metagenome assembly JFJP01 (sample SAMN02602958, study PRJNA72255) | Microbial mat metagenome, whole genome shotgun sequencing project. | biome: fresh water; feature: sink hole; material: water; isolation source: purple microbial (photo- and chemosynthetic) mats found in...
AGTTGCTGGAGTAGCTGTAATATCAAATTGAACACCAGGGACTGTAATTATGTTGTCGGTTGTTGCACCGCTATCTGTTACACCTTGTAGAGTATCATGAGTGATATCATTTTCATCAATCATTTCTTGTACTCTGTCCTCTGTTACACGAGAAAGACCTCCAGAAACAAGACGTGTTTCTATTTGAGTGATCGTAGGAGCCCCTTTGATCTTATCGTATTCTATCTTAGGTATTATTTCCTTAGCAATTCTACTTATGTCATCCTTGGTTATTTCTTTTGTAACCTCAGTAGTATTGTAGATTGGTTGTTCTTTAATTACTTCAACCTTTTCTATTACCTTTTCCACAACAGGAACTTTAATAGTTTTGGCAATCTCTTTCTTATCTTGTGGAGTTAAGACATAGTCCTTGCCATCAGAATAATCAACACCTTTTTTAGGCGTATAACCATCCTTTCCAGGTTCTCCTTGTAAGATCTCCGGAACGATATAGTAGTCTCCTTCATTTAATGTTTCTTCTTCTGGCATTTTTATTAAATTATTTCTTCAATTACGTTTTTTAATTCTTCTTGTCTAATTGCTTCTATTTCATCATCAGTTTTAACTCCTAATTCTTTCGCTTGGTTAATTTTAATATCAAGAGCATCTATTTTTTCTTGAATCTCAGCATTTACTCTTGCTACTTCAACAAGGTTAGCATCAATAGTTCTTGCTAAAGAATCTCTATCATAAAGAAGATTATCAAGATCAAGGACTTCTGTTTTAACTTCAGTTGTTTCTACCTCTATTTTATTCTCGTCTAATTTTGTTATTTCCATTTTATTATTTATTAGTTATTAAGCTGTTGCGACTATCCTCCACTTACTGGTAACTGTATTCCACACAAACCCACAATCCAACCTATTGGTTGTAACTGTTGTGGTTGGCAGGGCAACAGTCGAGGCCTCAAATGAGGTCCCCCAAGTGATTGCCCTAGCCGCAGTACCAGTAATTGCTATCCACAATGTTTGACCTTCAGTAGGTGTACCAGAAAGATTGGTTGTAAATGATGTAATAGCTTCTGCTTGGGCAGTCAATGAGTAGAAGTCTACGTTATCAGTATTTATTGTTGGAGTAGCAGATGAAGTAGTGGTTCCAGATCGTCTTGTAATTCGTTTATTTGTTAACGTATTAGTTGAACTGATCGATGGAATCACTACTCCCTCTACTGCCAAAACTCCAGCAGCACTTCTTGATAAAGTTGTATCTGTTGCATGCCCCAATTCGATGTTGCCGTCTGTTTCAAAGGCGGCTCCTGCGAGTTTAAGAACATTGTTTGTTTGTGTTAGTGTTGCGTCACCATTATCCCAGTTGATCACACCACCCTCAGCTAGGAATAAATCAGAAAATTGTGCAGTAGTAGTACCAAGATATGCACCATCATTAGCGTCTGGTATAAAACCAGTGTTTGCTTGTATTGTGGTACCAACAATTGTACTTGGAGTTGATGCCCCTATTGTTGTATTATCAAATGTACCACCATTTATATCAGCCGTAGTTAGAACGGCTGAAGCAGAAGTTAATACACCAGTTGAAGCGTTGAAAGTTAAGTTAGTATTTGTCTTTGGTGCAAGTGAACCAGATACATTAGTAGCAAATAAAACAGAACAAGTAGCATCACCTGTTTCAGCAGCCACTGTTACTGTGCCTGCATTACCAGATACAGAAGTAGGAGCTGCCATCATAGCATGTTTATGATCTCTACGAGCAGCCACTGCAGCTGTTCCAACCACAGCGGAATCACCGAAGGCTTGAGTACTAGGTGAAGTTGCATCGAATAATGCCTTATTGGTATAAGCAGTTTCTCCGTTAGTTATCCCAACATAGTTATATAACCCAGAAGCAGGAGCTGTAGCTTTCAATAATAGGCCATGGTTAGTTGTATTGGCATTAAGATCAGTATTATCATCAGGTGTTCCAAAATCATCTAACTTTTGGCTAGTAGCAGCTTTACCATTTATCTGTGTTTGAACAGCACTAGTTAAACCTTTGACATAAGAAAGTTCTGTAAGTGATGGATAAGTAGCAACGGCTGCAGAAGCCAAACCTTTAGAGGCATCAGTTATTACTATTTCTGAAGCAGTTAAAGTCGAAGGAGTTATCGTACTTGTGACTCCTAGTGTCCCTGTTATTGTTGTGTTTTTTAATTGAGCCATGGTTATTTTTTAAACTTCTATTAAACTACCTTTTAAACTAACTGCTTCTTTCTTATATTGTACCTGAGGTGTGATTGCTTCTCCTTCTTTAAACTCCGTTGCTTCTACTATTCCAGTATCGTACATCCGGAAGCGACCTAGATCGTGGTTGTAGAGTTTGGTTATCTCATCTTGAGTAAATATTCTACTTGAAATAAATGATGTACCTATCTTACCTTGGAAAGGAACTGCAGCACCATGGTTTGAGTTACCCCATTGTAAATCTCTGTTTCCATAACCAGTATAAATAATATCATCGCCGATACTTACTGTTCCCTGTAAAACTCCGTTAATATAGTATTTGATATATCCAGCTCCACCTCCTGCATCTGGGTGATACTGACCAATTAAGTGATACCAATTTCCAGCTACCATATTTGTTGCATTTGAATGTACTGTATAAGCCGGACCTACGGCATCATTCATTCTACCAGTGATAAAATCTGAATTGCCTACTGTATATATAACAAATCTCCAGTTATAATGACAAAACGTATAAGCATTATTTGTAATAACTGTAGGGCTAACCCAAACAGACATTGTCATATCTCCAACTTCATATAAATTAGAAGAACCTGGTATTGTTATTTTATTTTCAACATCAGTTGAATCAAGTGAATAAGCATTATTAGACACACCAAATCTGTCAGTAGTTAGTGTTGCATAAGAACCATTTACAGTTGCATTTTTTTTATAAACACTTGTATCTAAAGCATTACCATTAAAAGACCAGTATCCTAAAAGACCAGTCGGATCAAAACCTAGTTCGTCAAAGGTTGTAGCTTCTATATTACCAGTGTTTTTAAGTGATGCTTGTGGCATATTATGTAATTATAAAATCAATACTTGTTGTGCCTGCGTTATATTCCATATAGACACCAGTAGCTAGTGTTACTTTATTAGTCAAGATACCATTAGCTCCTAAATTAACATCACCTGTCGCACCTGTATAAGGTACAAGACCTGTGTGACCTGAACCATCTCCGGTGTTAGTACCAGATAGGTTTGAAGCTGAAAGAGTAGAATCAAATACCGCAGCACCTGCACCATCTATTTTTAGTCCTGTAGCACCTCCTCCAGTAAATTTACCATTAGCAATTATATCTCCAGATGTTATTTGAACAAGGGATAGTGTATCTATAGTAAATGCACCAGCAGTTGAGGTGACAGTTATCTTGAAGTCAGTAGGAGCAGCAGCAGCTTTGAAATACACAGAATAAGTACCAGCAACTAGGTTAAGATAAATTCTCTTTGAAGCAAAAGTAGTATCAATATAAGCAGTAGCACCAGTTGTTACTGTAGAAGTTGTATAGTCAAATTTGTACCAACGATTAGCAACACCTGCAACAGCAAGTGAAGCTTGAGCTTGTGTCAAAGTTCCTGAACCAGCAGAGTGAGTATAAGTAGCAGCATTTGAAGCTAATGCCATATCCCCAGTTCTTGCCCAAGAAGTACCTGAAGTCAAAGCACCGTTAGTTAATGATTCTGAAGCATAAGTAGTACCAAACACATCAAGAGTACCTTCTGATCCTAATGACATTCTATCTTTCATCAAAGTCTGAGTTACACCAGTATATCCATATTGCCATATCATACGAGCTGTAGCAGTTGTTGCATCATAGATTCCTGTCATAAAGTTCCTCCAGTTATGAGTTTTAGATGATGAATCCCAAGCAGTACCCCTCATATCAACTCCAGGTGAGATTTGAATAGGAGCAACAGCTGTAGCAGCGGTAGTGTTAGTTGCAATATAACTTGGTGAAGAACCTGCAGCTGTACCCATAGCTTGAGCAGTTCTAGTAACAGTTATTGTATCTGTAAAAGTTCCTGTTGTTGCACCAGTAAAAGTTCCAGTAATTGCTAAAGGTCCTGTTAAAGCTGTAGTAGAAGTAGATGTAAATGTTACTCCACCAGTTGGAGTTATTCTAGCAATTACAGTTCCATTTGGTTTCTTTAAGGTACCACCTAAATAAATATCTCCTTCAACAACAGCATCTCCTGTTGCTGTAGTCTTAGGAAGAATAGAAATAGCTGTAATAGTAAATCTAGTTGCAGTAGGTGTTGGAGTAAATATTAGTTTACCAGTAGTTGCTGCTGTGAAATATTGAGTATAAGTTCCAGCGGCAGTAATTGGTATACCACCAACACCTCCATAAGTCCAAGTAAATCCTGAGGCGACAGATACTGCACCAACGGTTATGGTTACCTTATAAGTCACACCGACTACTGGAGTAGCACCAGCACCAGATGGAGTAGCAGTACCAGTTCCGTCTACGTTCTTACTTAGCATAGTATCACCAGCGTTAGTAGCATCCCATCCTGTACCAAGCGTCCAAGCAGCGGCAGTAAATCCAGGAGTGATGTCTGCTCCCAAAGTTGCAAAAGATGATATATTTTTACCAGCAATATTAGTACCAACACTAACGTTTTCAGTGAATGGTCCATTTGTGCCATCTAATTTAGCATAGGTTGAGGCAGCAGATGATGTTGTTAGAAGATCTGATATCTTAGCTCCACCATCTTTGATTATCTTACCAGTAGCACCACTATATGTAGCGATATTATCAGCTGTAGCACCAGCAGGACCTACTACATCTCCTATACCATCTCCAGAACCGTACTCTAATCCATTCTCAGTGGCTTTAACTTTAAGGAATTTACCGGCTTCACCCACATAGGATTGTGGTACATCAGTTAATTCTTTGAACTCTGTGGCACGAGAAATAGAACCACCTCTAAACTGGGGAGCACCTATTATCTTATCGTAAACCATCTTAGAGTTTAATTCTTCTCTAAGTTTCTCTAAGTCAAGTTCAGCATCCTTTCCTGGATCTCCTTTATCTCCTTTCTCGCCCCTATCTCCAGGAACTCCTTCTGGGCCCCTCATCCCTTTGGGACCAGGCTTACCATCGAAATAATCTACTCCTTTAACTGGTGTCTTTCCATCGATTCCATCGGAATAATCAACCCCTCTGATTGGTGTGTAACCATCTTTACCATTTTTGCCTGGTTCTCCTTTCTCTCCTTTATCTCCTTTCTCACCTCTCTCACCCTTATCCCCCTTATCACCTTTAACTCCTTTAACTGCTACTACTTTAGATCCTCCACCAATAATAATTTTATTAGGCTCTCTTTCAACTATAGCTTTAGTACTGCTTTCTTGATTTTTATTTAAAACTTTTAACTCATCCACAACTTCTGCAGTCTTTTGTAATTGATATTCATCTATTGTTTTATCAGAGTTGTCATCTAATTTTGTCAGGATATGTTCCAATAACTGATTAGCTTCTTCGGCTTTCTCAGCTTGATTGACTAACATGGTCTCTAAGATAGGTGTAGTTGAGTCTTCAACGACTTCTTCCTCCATAGGTTCATCTTGTGGAAGCATCTCAGGTATAATTGTTCTATCTTTAAATTGGTTTAGGTCCATGTCTTTATAATTATACTATTTAGTGTATACTATGTCTATGTTATTAATATTTTTAATTGTTATCATCTTGGTTGGTTCACTCTACCTTTAATCTACTACTTAAATTAGGTACCAATCTATAGAATATCGGCCCTAAGGATGGATTAGCTGTTAATACTTCTTGTATAACAGTAGGGCTAGCCTTACCAAGCCAAGCTGCAACTCTTGTTTTAACAGCTGGAGTTTCTAAAGCTTTTTCTAAAGATCCTACTCCGATACCAACTAATAAGGCTGGCAAAGCGGTGGTTCCTGTTAATAAAGCAGCTGTTGTACCTAGAGCACCAGCTCCTCCAACTTTAAAGTTTATTAAATTAGAAGATTGTACTATTTTATCTCTATTTCTTGTTGCTAGTGATCCTGAAATTAAATCACCATACTGTTCGTTTAACCTAATAATCTCAGGGTTATTTCCCCTGACTGCCTTATTTAACTTAGTCTTCATCCCCCCATAAATATCTTGTAAGACACTATTAACCAGCTTATCATCGGAAGGTGTACCGGTGAATCTTGTCATTTCAGCTACAATTTTCTTTAAATCAAATAATTCCTTTGGAGTTAATTTAGTTAAATCTCTTGGTGTATCTCCAATTTTAGTTATAACACCATCAACAATATCGTGTTCATATAACAACGCATCTTTTATATTCTGTAAGTTAGTAACAACAGCTTGATTATTCTTTCCTTTTTTAGCTGCTTCAGCAATCGCTTTATCAATTTTACCTAATTCGTCTGATGCATTAATTGCTAATTTAGAATTTTTAGGACTAATATATATATCACCAATTTGTGATCCAACTTCATCTGTAGCTTTATCTATATTATTACCGAAATCTTCAAGGTTATTACCAACGATACCCTTTGGCAAAGTTTCAGAACGATATGAAGAAATTGTCCTACCAGGATTTTTACCATAAGAAATATTAGCACCTTTTGGTTTAACTAAACTATTTATAATTCTTGGAGCAGTAGCCTTAGTAATAGCTTTTGTTGCTTGTGCTCCTCCAATAACTACTGGGATAGCACCACCTAAAATAGTACCCATACCAGGTTTAAACGCACCAGCACCAGTTTTACCAGATTTAAGATTTTCTGATACATCAAAAGCGTAACCAGTTCCAGCACCAACAGTGGATCTAATAGCTGTTTTTTTACCTATCTGTTTAAGAGTACTTGATAGTGCAGGCTTACCAATATCAGTCACAATTTCTGTGCCAAACTTTCCTGCAGTTTCAATATTTTTAGCAATAGATGTGGCTTGTGCTAAATCTTTAGCTTTGTCAGCTGCACGGACGGCCTTATCAGCCTTACTAAAATACTTACCAGTTTTCATTCCCTTAGCCGCTGATCCATAAGATCCAAATGATAAAAGGTCAAGCAAGACACCAGCACCTTCTCCAACTACTTGTAAGTTAGTCTTTTTAAGAGCAGGATAAATATCCTCAACACTTACGACTGGAGTATTAGTGTAATCACTAAGTAATTTAAGCCACTTAGTTTCATCCTTACCTTGTTCCTTTGCTTGTTTTAATCCTTTTAAGCTTGTTGTAATAGCATCTTGTCTAGATTGTTCGGCTTGTTTTACACTTTTAACCCCAGTTCCAAGAATACCTGTCCATGATTCAGGAATAACATTGGTTAATGCTCCTGAAATGCTTTCTCCCAATCCTCTCTCTGAAGAGATAAGAGCACCACCAATAGCTTTAGTAACACCAAGAGCTTTCTGTCCAAATGTTTTTTCAACAGCCTCTGGTTTATATTTAGCTGTTAGGGCCTGACGGACACTACCTTTTGTTGGTGTAGATACTGGCTTAACAGCAGGCTTACCATATTTACCTTCAAGTTGTTCTCTTACTGTTGGCATTATTTTATTTAATTAGACTCCTCCTCCAATAAAGCTTGTAGTTCTTCATCTGTCGCCTGTGGGAACTCTGCACGATAATCTTCAATTGTTCTCTTACCTATGTCTTTATTAAGTTCTCTAGCATAATCAATTGTAGATGTATATTCATCTTCTATACCATTAGTCCTAGCCTGAGCTCTGAGATCATTCTTTTGTATTTCTGATTCTCTTAACCAAGCATCAGCTAGAGCAATAGCCTCATCTGCCATCTCAACAGCTAAATCTGAACCAACAACCGAACCGTCTTTATAAGATTGAATAAGTTGTTGTATATTTTCAAGGAAACTTCCTGTTGCAGTAGCTAGCCCTATTTCACCTTCTCGAACAGCAGAGTTAGAATCTAGTGTTTTAACATATTGGTAAAGGTTAGATAATTGATTTTGAGGATCATGAGGGTTAGCCTTAAGTCTTTCTGCTGTTGCTTTAGCAACATTAAAGGTAGCATTAGCAGAATTGATAGCGTTAGATTTATCCATAATTCTGTTATAAACAGTAATCTGTTTATTATTCATATCACCAATTCCATTGGTAGCAGTAGCTGTCTTATTTAAACCAGCATTCTCCCACTTACCAGTTTCTTTATTAAAAATGTATGTATAGTCACCAACATCTTGCGGTCTTGATATATCTGCTCTTTGTTTTAATAGAGCAAGTGATGTTTTTTCTTTTTCATTAACTAAAGAAGCCGCTTCTGCATCTTCTACTTTCTTAGCTTCTAAGTATTCTCGTTTCAGTATAGAAGCATCAATACCAATTTGTTTAGCCATCTTCTCTAGATCCTTATCTGTTGGATTAGCATCGTTAAGAATCATGCTTCTAACAGCATTAGTTGCAATAGATTTCTTTTCCTCTTTAGAATTTCTTAATTGTGCTAAGTAATCTTCAGCAGATGATAATCTTGCAGTTTCTTTATCCTTTCTTGATTGTAGAAGTTGTTTAGTAATCTCATTATAAACAGGAGCAAGTGCGGCTTGGTTTGCAACATCAATCTTCTTCTTTTCATCTTCTGTTTGTTGATTAATATTTGAGGTTTCAGCAGCACCAAATGTAGAACCAAGTAATCCAAATCTAGCTTGTGATGCTCTATTAGAACCAAGGTTTGCAAGTCCAGCCTTTGTAGCATCAATCTTTTGTTGTGCATATGCAGCATTAAGAGCGTCTATTTCTCTTTGAAATAACGCTGTTATTCTATCTCTTGCTTGTGCATCTGTTTCTGGTCTAGCAGCCTCTTCCTTTAATTTTCTAATGATTTCTTCTTGATCGGCAATTGTTTTGTCTGGCTTATCAATATAGGCGTCATAATTAAATTCAGCAGCTGTCTTATTAGCAGCAGGTGTAGTAGTAGCAGCAGTTGATGTAGATGTAGCTGTTGATGATCCACCTCTTAAACTATTCAAAAGTTGAATGTTTTGTGCATCAGTACCAGTATAGTTTGCAATACCTGAATCTCTAGCCAACTGAGCACGAGAATTGAAATCACTAGCTCTACCAGTCGATCCTAAATAATCAACAACAGAAGATCCAGAATATAGAGAAGAAGGAGTTGCTGATGCAGCTCTACCTCCTAAGGCTTCACTTCTTGCTCTTGTTCCCTCATCATAAGATCCAACAGTCGATACTCTCCCTCCTTTTGCTTCAACTGCTGCTCTGGTTCCCTCACTGTAAGATGATACGGGTGTCGTAACTTTGCTACTAGGTGTTGTTGGTTTTTTAAGGAAACCTGAAACGGCATCTATTTGTTTTTTTGATGCTCCTGCCTTCTCTAATTTTTTCTTTTGTGCTGATGTTAATGCCATATGATTGTATTATATAATATTTTTAATGTCTTGTCCCTTTCTTTACATAAATGCTAAGAAATTACTGTTAACTGCTGCTGCTCCTGCTGGATTAATAGACAATATTAAACAAGCAGTTCTTTGACTACTTGTTGGAACTGTCGCTGTAATTGTAGTATCACCAGTCGCTGATGTCTCTGTCCTAGTAGCTGTTGCACTACTAATTGTAGTCCCTGAAACATTAGATTCAGTTTGTTCGGTCCAACTAGGATTATCTGTTGCGATACTATAACCATTAATTGTTAAGGCGTCACCAGTATTTCCACTATTCGCAGCTGAAACGAATCCTATAATTAAAAGAGATGAAGCATCAGTAGGTGTAATAGTATTTGCATAAGCTTGCGGAGTAGAAAAGGAAGCTGTTGTCGCAGAGTTACTAGCAGAAATAGGTGTTACAGAATTAAACCCAGATATTCTATAAATAATACCACCACACGGAGCTGAGTTTCCATAAGCAGCTGGATCCCAAGAATAATCAGATGGTTCGGAAGCTCCTGCAATTTTATAAAAGAAAGTACCATTAGCATAACTAGCAGAACTAGCGTTCTCTTCATTAGTCCAGTCAGCTGGTGTTCCGTACCAAGGATTGCTATCACCACTAGAATTTCTAGCAACAAACGCCACCAATAAATCCCCCTCTGCGGTATTCAAAGGTTTTGTAATTGTTAGCATACTCCTATTACCTGCTGTAATAATACTTGTTGATTCTATTGTTATTGCCATGTTGTTTGTTTTGGTTTAAAATTCTCCCTTTGTGAAATCCACAGTGGGTGGGCTGATAATGATTCATACTCCACAATCATGGAATTATTTGGTCTTTTATTCTTATAAATGTTTTGTTTATATTCACAACTAGTCCCTAGTGGTACATTTAGTTTACGACATTCATGGATGTCACTATATTCTATTCTCTTTTCACTATCTTTTATATCTTTGAGATCTCTATTAGCGATAATAATCATGACGTCATCATTATCTATATTTAAACACTCATGAAACATTGTCGGAGCCTGAATCACTGCTTGACTTTCACTATCTACTTCTTTCATAAATGAATGATAGTCATAATAATTGAAATCTCTCTCATCAACATATTTAATATTCAAATCATTAGCAATTATTTTAGCACAAATAGTAGTCCCACTTCTTTGGCAACCTGTAACAATTATTTTTCTATACTTATTAAGGTCTTCGAACATATTATTATGCTTGTGCTAAACATCTCCATTTAGATGTTGCCGCATTCCACTTGAAGCCGACTGTTAGCATATCTGTGCTTACAGTTGTTGTTGGCAACGCCACTGTGCTTGCTTCAAAACTTGCACCCCAAGCTATCGCCCTTGCTGCTGTCCCTGTTATTTCAATAATCAATGATTGTCCATGAGTTGGAGTACCTGAAAGGTTAGTTGTTACTGAAGAAATATCTTCAGCCTGAGCTGTAATCCGATGAATATCTGTATTATCTGTATTAATCGTAGGAGTGGCAGAAGATGCTTCATTTGTAATCCTTGGTGTTATTCGTTTATTAGTTAAAGTATTAGTTGATGTCGGAGTTACTAAACCAGAAGTAGCCACACCGCTATCAGCTAGTACTGTACCGTCAACACCATTCCAGGACACAAGATTGCCATTGGTAGAAGCACCTGGTCCACTTAAACCAGAAGCGGCTGTAAAGTAGTTCTTATAAGTAGAGTAATCAGTCATTATAACCTTAGCACCAACTCGATGCTCTCTAACTACTCCTGATGTTTCTACACCCTGTCTTGAAACAGAGTAAATATCAGAAAGACCTGTGCCAGTCTTAGTACATTTAATGTGTTCTTTCGCGGAATTATTCCCGTCAAGAGTAAAGTAATATGTACCATTAGCTAATGTTACACCATCGTCATCTGTATTTGAAATAATTGTAGCAGTTGTCCCTCCAACGGCTATTTTGGTTGCTAATGATGTCTCTAAATCTGCTACTATTTTTGGTAAAGCCATATGTTTTTATAATTATACTGTTTTTTTTATTAAATATCAACTTGCGTTCCGTCAAGAGAAACATTTTGTTTTGATCTGAATCTCTTTGGAACCCTTTTTTCAAAGATCGCAATATCAAAATCCATGATACTGTCAACTGCACAGTATCCAATTGATGAAGCGACTAATTTTATGTTCCTTTTTCGGAACTTTGGGCATTTTAATTTAAGCTCTGCATAGAATGGGTATGCTAAACTTAAATCAGCACCACCCATTTGAACTGTACCAATCATATTTCCTCCAATTGATTGTGGGGTATTGAAATCTGTATAACTTCCGCTACCTAGAATTGTACCAACTAGGGCATAACCAGCATCATCGTAACTCACGTAAACTTGTAGAGCCTGATCTGGATCAATTGACCCTTTAATTCTAATCTTTCTTATTTTCTTTAATGATTCAGCTATACCTAGTGCTTCATATTGTTCACCTTTTGATATCCATTCATTTTGAACAGTTAGACCATCATCATCAAAACCATCATACATTAAATACGTTGATTCAGTTAATGATGAACCTGCATATAGGTTATCCCCATCTTGAGCAAATGATTGAGCGTAAAATTCTGTTTCATCAACTGTTTCTGTTACTAAATCACATAGAATTATCTTATTATTAATAGGATTACCTTTTGACTTACATGAAACAACCACATATCTATCATGAGTATATACATTACATTCGTCATAGTCATAATTAGAAAAATCAAATTGTGGGAATAGTGGGTAAGGTTCTACCTCTGTACCAATTTCATTCTTACGAAGAATTGTTAATTTAGGATCAGATGAATTTGAAGTATTCATAAAAACAATTCCTTTTGCTGTTGATACAGCAGACTTAATAAATGGCATTCCTAATTCACGTCTAAATACTTCATTTGAGATAGTCAAATCCCCAGCCGCGATCTCAAGACGATATGCAGACTGTGATTTTATTGAATAGTATGCCCCATCAAGTCCAACAAGAACACTAACAATTGCATCTCCACCAATATCTTGAGGCACTCGGAACCCCTCACCAGCTAAACGAGTAGCAGTGAAAGAAAAGTCGGTGACTCCTTTATCGTTAGAATCTTCCCACTGATAATCTGCTGTTCCTGCCCCTGATTGCCCAGCAATCGTAAAAGCACCAGTTGCATAGTTTATTGTTCCAGTACTACCTAATGAACCTACCAATACACCTAGATAATTATCAGTAAATACTTCTCCAGATGATGTATCAGTTATCACAAGACCAAAACAAGAACGTGTAGAACCTCCAGCTTTAAATCCTAGAGTACCAGTCGCAACGTTAGCAATTGCCTCACTGGAAACTGTTGTATATACGGTTGAATCCTGTGCGTCAATATAAGATCCATATAATCCTGTTGGGTTAGCTGTTCTCCCCCATAAAATCATTCTACCTTTATCTATAATAGAATATCCTTTAAAGTTTTTTGCAGGATCAGTAACATTAACAGGACTTGCAGGATGTGAATTGATAATCTTCCAAATACCATCAATACCTGACGCAAAGGTGTATGAACCAGAAAGGGAAGAGTAGTTTGAGAAAGTGTAATTAGCTGTTGCTGTTAAGCCTGTAATAATATCTGTCCAAGTCGAACCATTAAGATATTGAATCTTAGAATTTATCTTTCTGTAATGAACTTTTGTTCCATCAACTTTGTATCCAAAGTGTTCTGAATAAACTTTACCGACAACCCCTTCTGCACCAATAAGAAGCCTTCCATAAGATAAAACAAGACGACCATCTCTAGTAAGCCAGTTTTTAGAATAGGAACAAGCATCCTTTGGGATATTTTCATCATCCCCTACATTCCATATCCCCTTTGAAAACGCATTTATTATTGAATCACTCATTATTGTTTAATTAAAAAAACTTTGTGCGTGCCAATAAGACATATCATTTAATACATCCTGATATCTCTTAGCGTTCGCTTGAGTAAAACCTTTAGTTAGATCTGATTGTTGAATAACATAATCATTACTAGCCATTCCGTAGACAATCACATCGTGAAATCTTGCTGGGAATATTGGTGAGGTAGCGAGAGTTAGGTCTGCTGGTACCTTTATATAATCAAAACTTTGAGTTGTTTCAGTTTGAGCCATTACAAAGTGAATTTTAGAATCTGTTGGATCAATATAACAAACATCTTGATTAGCATATTGTCTTCGATCACCATAGTTTATCATCCTCACAAACTTTAGATCTGAGCCAACATAAACACCCTTTGGTGCAGTAATTGTTTCATCCGGAACATTCATATCAGTAGATTGATTTGACGCCATATAAGCAAAGTCAGTAGGTATAACAATAGTTGTACCAGAACCAGTAATTGCTGTTGAACAAGTCGCCTTTAGAAATTCCCAAGGGCGGAAAGAACATACCTCTTGGTATATTTGATTCGCCAAATCCAACTCTTCTGAAGAAGATAGCTCTGTGCTATCGTCAACTTGTAATTCAAATTTTGAAATTATTTCTGATGTTAACATACTTTATATTATTAATTTACTAATCCCTGTTTCTTAAATAAAGAAACAGAGTTAAAAAACTAATCGTTATCTGGAGCAACAACTGTCTAAACTGCGATTTTAACGTTTAAGAATTTCTTAGCACCGTCAGCAAAAGTTTTTAGACCTGCTAGGTAACTTGAGAAAATATTTGTACCACGTCTGTCTGATGTTTCTCTCATGTCTACAGAACTTAGGTCCTGTACAACTAGATCGATAGCACCTTTCTTTCCATAGTAACAATGGATGTGGTTCAAAGTCCAAGCAGCAGAACCTCCTGTTTCTGAAAGAGTTAATCTTCCAGCACCAACTGCTGTGATTGTAAATGCTGAAGCAGCTACTGAAACAGCGGCTGTTATCTTGTAAGTATCAGTCATTTTAACTTGGTCAGCAGCTGAAAGAGCGATTCTTACAGCACCTGATGAAGTACCTGGAGCATTAATCAAAGCAACAGCGTTTGCAATAGCATCTGTGTTGTTACCTTCGATTGAAAGTTCTCCTGGGTTTGCAGCGGTTCCGTTAGCAACCCATGTAAATACAACTCCATTAATTGTGAATGTTTCACCAGCAGCTACACCAGCATCTGTATAAAGAGCTGATGCAGTCAAGTTGTTTGAAACATAAACTTCTGCCATTGATACATCTCCTGCGTATCCATTTTTCCAAATAGAATTTACTACGTCAAATTGTTTGCCCAATAGGTATTGTGCAAGATCTGATGCAACGTAAGGATCAACAACTAAAGCCATGTTTGTAAGAACTTGGTTATCAGCTTGCAATTTTGCAGGCATTCTTGTAACCATTTGTGGAACAGTAGTTGGGCTTAAAGTAATACCAACACCTGTTGAAGAACCTGTTGTTAAGTCTCCAGTATCAAATGTCTGTGAAGCACTCAAAACTTCTGCTAGAACTCTAGCGTCAAGATCTGTTGCAACTTTGACAGCGATTTGTGATCCAATAACTTCTCCAGGGTTCAATGGTCCTGTTTGTTTTACTTCTCCATCAGAAATGAAGAATACAGCTTCTTTCTCCAAGTTGATTGTCAAAGACTCTGTTGAGTCAGTGATAGCATCAATTGTTGAAGCTGATCCTCTTACTACTGTTCTTACTCGAACAGCTGAAGCATCGTAAATAAATCGTGTGACTGAACCTCCGAAAGTTAGACTTGGTTCATATCTCATATTTGCGATTGACTTCGCTACAAGTACTTTATTAAATACTTCTTCGTATGTATTATCATACGCTACTTTATAATCTGTTAAAGCCATTTTATTATTAAATTAACTTATAAATATCATGGCACTCGTTCTGCTTTTATAGTCTTATTCGGGATGAAATAGAATCGTTGTATTGTTTCTTAAGTTCTGGATTTGCCATCACTTCTTTATAATACACCATATCATGAATCATCCTTTTAGTATCTATAGGGGCGTCTGACACACCACCTCTAGCCTCTGTTTTTTCTAACGTCTTCTTACCAACGACTAGATGTCCGTAAGATTCCTCAAGAATTTTAGCGAATGTTTTGTTGGCATTTCTGGGATCTAGACTGAGTGCTCGGATAGCGTCTTTCGTTGCTATACCTTTGAACTCTGGCATTGCTTCCATCAATTTATCGAAGTGGTCATTAAATGTTTTTTCAACATTCTCTGCTCTTTCTCTTTCCTGAATTGGTTTTAGCTTTGCTTCTATCTCCTTGTCATACTCTGCTTTGGTTTGTTGTCCGACCTTATCAATCAGTTTCGAAACTGCTTGTTCTGATAGACCAAACTCTTCAGCAATATCTCTTACATCAGCTGATACTTCTCTTTGAGAAGCACCATCTTCAAGTAGTTTTTTAATCTCCTTGAGTTCTTTTGCTAATTCCTTACGCTCACGTTTCTCTTCTAGAAAAACCGCTTCTGGAACCATCTTAGCTTTAGTCTCTTCGACTTTAGCTTCAGGTGCTACGATATCACTAACTTTGGTATCTCCTACCTTCGTTTCCTCAGGTTTAGCTTCTACCTTTGCTTCTGCTGTACTTTCACTCCCAGCTGGAGCCATTTTGACTTCGTCCGTCATAATTTTAACGTTTTAAAGTTGCCGCACAACTGGATGGTATTCTCTTTCGAGCCGGATATCCCTCCCCGGATAAAGGATTTAGCTTCCTCAAGCCGTTCTTATAAACAGTATACCATATTATTTTCAGTAATAAAAATCTTGTGGTATCAACTGCTACCCGGAACGAGCAAGTAGCATGTGGCACCACACGATGCCTATTCCTCTTTTAAGAGAAAATCCAATTCCTCTAGTGCTACTTTCTTTAATTTTCGTGATCTCGTCAAAACACGTAATAAAGCTAGCCTAGCACTAAGAGTTGCACACATTGAAATTAATTCAGTATGCGATGTTACTTTATATTTTGAAATCATCTCATCTATAACTGATACAATATCTTTTTGTAGAGATGAAACAACGATCTTCCCACCAGCACTATTACTAACTGCATCTATTGCCGAGTACTTCTTAATATCTTTTTTTACGTCTTCTATTGACATTATTTCTTTTTATTTTTGGTCTTCGCTACTAATGCTATTTTATCACCTAATGGCATCTTTTTGATACCAGTTTGTTTTTCAATTTCTAAGACCTCAGCTTTTAGATCTTCTTGAGCCTTTCTAAATTCTTCTAGTTTCATTTCTGCCATCTTTACAAATCGTCCAGTTTCATAATAAGTATGACAAGCTATTTGTGTCACTTCATCAATAGTTAATACCTCTGGATGATTAACCTCAACATTAGTTAAGACAGCTTTCTTTAAATTTAATTCTGCTTCTAATGCACTAATCTGCTTTTCATTATATTCGATAGCACTTAGAGTATCCGCTAATGTTATATCAACCTTAATATTACTCTTCTCAATTTTTGTTAATTCTGGTACTTCGTGTTGACTTACTATTGTGTATGTTGCTTTTTCGTTCATGTTTTTTTATATACTTGGGTTATTATTAATTTGATTACCTCCTTGTAGACCTAAACCGTTATTCGGTGCAGAAGGTTTGACCATTCCACCAGATAACATTGTAGATTGATTGTTTAGATCTTCTACCATACCTGTATTAAATGCTCTCACTTCATTACCAATAATAATTTCATCTAACGATCTAATATATGCTGCGATTCTATTAAATTGTACATTATCAATATCTTCTTCGTGATCTTTCAAGTAATCCACTATTCGTTGCTTGTACATATTGTTAGCCCATTTGTTTGGCTTAATATCATCATTAGCTAACAATGATTCAATATCTCTCTCTGCTTCTGACATCAATTCACTATTTCCAAATTCTGAAGTGTCAAGTAACTCACGAATATCTTCAGATGAGAACCCTGCAACCTTAGCTGATATTTCGTAAGCCTTCTTTGGGTTTTGAATTGGGTTCATTTGTTGTGACGCTAAGAATTTTAACTTCTCTTGCATCTCTTGAATTGTAACTAATACTTCTTGGTTACTTGATTCAACTAGACATCCATAATCATCTCCTTTCTTAAAGATATCTGTTCGTCTAACTTCTTGAACCTCTACACCATTAGGTCCAACCAATTGAACAGCAACTCTCTTCATCAGGTTTTCTCTAACACCAAATTCATATAACTTAGCAAATCTTAATGTTCCGATAGAATAAGATTTATTAAACAAACGGAATCGATCAGCTGCTGCTACCTGATTTCCTTGATAAATACCAAGTCTACCAGTTGTATCTTCTACACCCTTTGAACCAGATGTAACACCTGATGCTTTTTCTTGAATACCTTCTAGAACATTAAAGACTTCAATAGGTGTATTAATTGATGGAACATTCAAAGTTTGAATTACTTTATTTGCATCATAATCACCTTTAGTAAAGATGTTACCATCTCTTCGATATTTCAATTGTGCAAGATCTTCTAATGCACCAACATTAACCACTTTTTGTGGCTTGTTGACTGCCTCAGCATTGTCTAACATCTGATTGATGCTGACATTCTGTGTCATGAATATTTCACGAACATAATCGGCAAAGCTAGGAGTCCAGAACTCTGTTAAGTCAGGAAAAGCAGCATAAGACCAATATGGCCAGTATTCACTTTCAAACATATCTTCAAGTGGTGTTATTTGAATTGCTCGTCCATTAGTATTTACTAAGACGACATATCTGTCACCACCATATGTTGTACACCATTGCCAGAACTTAAACTTGTCATTATCTTGTAATTCCTTATTAGTATATGTTGTACCTTGTGCTTGTGTTCTAACACGTTTATCATTTTCAGTTTGTGGGAGTTCAGTATTATTTCCGACACCTTGTAATAGTTCTTGTGTTTCTTCCTTAATATAAGTTCCATCTTTGATACCTTTCTCTAGTTCTCTTCTAGATTTTATAACTCCATAATTTCCAAGGAACCTAGCTTTTTCCATGTCAATTCCACCAGCTGATGGATCAATTAGGAAATCATACACATCGATGTTATTTAGAGATGATCTGTAGATATTCTTTTCATCTCCGGCACTATATGAATACACTGCACGTCCATAAAGGATACATTGTTTTTTAGCAACTAAGTCTTTAATATCCCAATTGTCTTTCTCTCGATCAATTGAAACTAAAGCGTTTAGTATTGCTACTCTTTTTAGTTGAGATTCTTTTCGTTTAGTATATTTAAAGATTAGGGGTTCATTTACTTTCGACAATAAAGTATGCACAAACTCTTGCATTCTACCTAATTCGACATTAGCTCTCGCTTCACTACCAACAATCTTCTTCCCGTAATACATTTCTTCATTTTTTTGCCAATTCTTTACCTTTCCGTTCTTAAAAGTCTTAGCAAATTCAATTTCTTTTAAACTTTGGTCACGAATTTTTTGAATGTCTTCAGATGTCAATCCTGGAACAATAACTGGTTCAGATACTTTAGCAGAAACTCTCACCTCTTCTTTTGGCTTCGATATGACCTTATCATTAACTGTCATTTTTTCCTCTTCTTTTTCGAACTCTGACTGTAGATCTGCAATTTGTTTTTCAATCTTTGCAATCGCAGTTGAATTATCAGAGAACTTCATGTCCTCCATTAAACTACTAGTCCTACGGTTCGGTGTTTTTAATTCACCTAACTGTTTTCTTAACTCTTGTATTCTATCTATTATTTGTTGGTTGGTTTTCATTATATTGTTCTTCTTAATAATTCTTGTTTAAGTCGTTCTGCTTCATTCTTTTTTTTAATCCTCGTATCTAAATTTCTTTTAAAATAAATGTCTTTCTCCCTTGACTGAGGTGCCGAAGAACCAGACCCAAGGATGTTTGTACTTATGAAACTTGTCTGATCTTCTAGTGAGTAGAAGGTGGATGGAGATGATTGGTTATTGTACTCAGTTAAAATCTCATCAGCAGTTAATGGTTTATCATAAACTCTAACCTCATCTATTTTCCCCAAAAGATAAGCTGGTGTCCCAGTGTCGATCTCTGTTCCAATCTGGAATCTAGCAGTTGATCCAGCACTGTTTTTGTCTGGATTATTAGCTGTCGCTCCAGATTGCACACCATCAATATATATTTTGACATCACCAGTTGTTATATCATATGTTCCATGGAATAAATGCCAAGCATCTCTTGTTGGGTTTATTGCTGATGTTGCTGTTACACCTGTATTAGTTGGTGAATCATCTTTTACAATTAGAAAAGAATAGGCAGCAGATTCCCTTAATAGTGAACCAGAACGCCCTCCATTTGTAGAACCATATACTTTATTCAAAACCCTACCACTTCCAGCACCTGTTGGTCTATATTCCCAACAACTAATTGTACAGCCATTTGTTTTTGCGACTAACGGATTACCTGTATCAAGTCTTGAGTATTGGTTTGTCGCTCCTCCTTCTAAGTTAAGACCTTTATATATCTTAGAATCTACATAAGTTGGAGAATTTATATCTGTTAAATTGTTAGAGTTTACCGAGCTGTCATTGGAATTAGCCTGTAAATGTCCAACATATTTAGCATTACTTCCCCACACATTGTTGCTTCCATAGATTGAGGTACGAGAAGGTAGGTTACGAGAAGGATCACCATAGCAAATATAGAAAACATTATCCTTAGTTGAACTTAAATCAGCTTTAAAATATAGTTCACCTGTTTTTGCTGTAGTATCGATAGCAACTACCTCCACTGGTACCTCAGTATCGGTATCTTCAAGTAGAACTCGTATATCTCCACCATCAGTTTTAACATTTCTAAAGAAATCTACAGATAAATCAGCTAAATTAACATAAACTGGAAAATTATTTAAGTTTGATGCAACTTTTTGACTACTTATTGTTAATTTTTGAGAAAAACCTCTAATCATTTCAATAATAATAACATATTTTTTAACTAAATACCAATATCAGGGTACATCGGTTTGTCATCCTCGATGTAACTAGATGTTTGATATGGCTTTGAACATATTTGTGGGCCATATGCCAAGGCATCGCACACATCATCGTGCTTGGAATTTGGAAATCGTAATAATTCATTTTCTAAATCCTCGCATTCCCCCTCAATATGATAGATATCGCCATTCGCATATCTTGGAATTAATCCTCTGATCCTAGTTTCCTTCTGTACACCACCGTGTTTTAATTCCCTGATCCTAGGATAGGAGTTCCTCTTTCGACATTCCTCTTGGAAATAAGGCATAACCCCTTCAGTATACGCTGTGGTTTCAATTCCAATTGACTCCATCCCCTCATCATGAAGTTGGAATAATAGATCAATCAAACTCTTCGCGTTGACCTTATACTTCATACCAGACACGTACCATTTATTCTCAATATCGACATAAACTCTCGCTACCCCAGTGTTATCCGAGTCCGATCGTTTAGACATCGCGGAATCTATTAACGCAAATTTCCTAGTATTTTTCGCTAACGCCTCAGTCCTTGTCACGTACTTAAACCATGATTGTAGAAATTCCTGACTCGACTCATCAATCGGATTGTTCATCATTTCGGCATCAAAAACCTGCGGCCCGAGTTTCTTCTTAATATCCTCAATCGATACCCTCTTAGTGGCATTCGCCTCTTCAGTCGTTAATGCGTATTTCTCCGGCCATGATGGTTGACCATCCTCACCAATCACGTTAACCTTCCTCATCTTTAACCTCTCGTCATGTTTCGCTCGTTCGAATAATGCCGCCACGTTGCCATACTCCGTAATGTAGTTACTTAAATACAAAACAATACCTGAGGCATCCATACCCGATTGTGCCTCCGATATATGTCCCGCTACTTGTGCGGTATACGCCTCGGAATCCTTCGTCTTGTTTGTCTCGTAGTCATCCAGAATTAAAGCGTCAGGACGTTGAGCACCATGCAATCGTCCACGAATAGATTCTTGAGTTGAGTGAGCCTCCACACGGACCCCATTATTAGTCAAAAAGTTCGAGATCTTCTTTTGTGTAAGTTCCTCGGAATTTCTCCGTACGTTGTACAACTCCCCGTAATCCTGCAATAGCCTTGGATTTTTTTGTAACTCCAAAATAGCATCGAATAACATTCGCTCAGCGTTCTCCTTATCAAAAGAATCCACGTTGATATATTTCCTCTTACTAGTAGCAATCAACCAAGTTATAAAACCTTTAGCAATAGATGTTTTAGCACTCTCTCTAAAAGCTACCCATGCAACTTCACGATATGTACCATTTGTGAGCTTTTTAATATCCTCGAACATCTCATAATGAAACGGTGCAAATGGATACTTAATATAATCCACGTAATAATACACAAACCAATGAAGGAAGTCGTCATTCAAAAGATACCGCCTCTCCTCCGGACTACATCCAACAATATAATTTAATAGTTCTTTATTTATCATCTGAGAATTTTCTTACATACTTGTTCCAATTTTTAGGAGTTCGTTCCTCCTTTGGAAGTGAATAATAATATTCTATCGCCTGATTCCTTCTCATCAACTGTAACTTATGAGCTTCGTTGATTATAGCTCTCATGTATCTAGTGTATTTTAATCTTTTCTCCCAATTAGAAAAAAGATCCTCATAAGTTTGTAAATTATTCTTAGCGTGATTCTTCAATTTAATTAACTGTCTTCCACTAAGCGGAGTAAGATCACGAAGAATAAAGTTATCCTCCTTAAACCTTTTTATGCCTCCAGGCATTGTGAAATATTTTTGTAAATTATCCAATTGATTGATAGTTAACCCCGAGCTTTCAAAAAAATTTTGTACCCCCCCCTAGCCTTTAATTATATCACGAGTCTTAAAAAATTATGTCGAGGGGTGAGTAGTAATATACTTACTTCTTTCTTTTCTTTTTAACACCCCACCCCCTCTATTGACATAACATCATGTCGGACAATGTATATTGTGCAACACTGTGGAAATCAATGGTCAAATTATGTTGATATATCAGGGCTTTCAACGTCTACCGGTACATATTCCGTTGAAACATTAACATTATTAGACACTTTATTAAACAACTTGTCAAGTTTTTTCTTTTGCTCATCGTCCAAAGGCTCATTTTTATTGATATTAAGACCGATTGTCTCAACTCTTTTGCTATAACCAACATCCTTTCCAAGCGTTTCACGTAAAAATTCAGCCTCCTTTTGCTTAATAGATAATAGCTTAGCATTATTCTTAGCGTCAATGCTGGTTATTTCCTTTGATATCTTTTCAGCGTTATTTATAAACACTTCTTTCTTAACGCTATTGACAAAGTCACGGAAGCCATATTTATTTAAATAATAATAATTATCCCAAGTACCTACTGACACGCCTATGTTCTCGCATATGTTTTTAATACTCTCACCATCGAACCACAATGTCCTAATTCTATTTCTTTTGTCGTCCCCCAATATGGAAATTTCATTACTCATATCACTATAATAACACAAAGATTATATCTGTATAGGTGTAACATTATGTAACATTATGTAACATTAGGGTACTGTTACAACACGGCGTTTAAAAATAACGATAAAATCGATTTGTAACAGTGTAACATTATAAATAGATAAAGATATATATATAATACAATAGACCTACCGTACCGTTCACCGGCCACGGAGAGTGGAGGGTACTGTTACACTGTTACACTGTTACATTTCGATTTTATGTTGAAGAATAAGGCTCATTTTGTAACAGTACTGTAACAGTACCCCCCCCTTGTAACAGTACCCTAGCTCAATAATAGATATATTATATACATTTGACATATCTTATTATCTATTATATAGTTTATAGCTGGGGATAACTTCTTGACAAGTATAACACTTTTGCTATACTTTATTTATTAATAGATTAATAAATATATATGACAATACAAAAAAACAAGGTTACAGGATTACAAGAAGTGATTATTAATGTAAATAATAGAAAGTTTTTAATTAAAGGATACACACGAAAAGAATTATTAAAAACAGCGTTTAGATATTTAGCAGTTATAAAAGAATAATATGAAAAAAATATATAAAGATTTGGAACAAGAGCAAAAAGAACGTAATGTCGTATTTTCAAGCGAATTACAAGGCGGTGGAATAGTCCACGAAGTTACAAATGATGAAATTGAAAGTGATAGAATTTATTATCACGCAAAAATTAAAAGACTTTTAGACGATAGTTTTTTCAATGACTCACCATTTAAAGCAAACATCATACGAGCAAGTGAGAATATTAAAAGAATTTTTAACCTAGAATAATATGAAAAACCAAAATGTTTGGATAGAATTTAGGCAATGGAACGAAAAAAAACCTTATATTTATTTTAGAGATTTGAAAGATGTATACAATGACACAAGTGCATACACTACTAAAATAAGAGGCATAAAACAAGCCAAGTTATTTTTAGAGCAAATTTTTAACAGTTATGAATTGCAAGAGGACTTAAATTTTTCAGATATCAGGAGAATCCTCAACGATAAATTTAATTTAGCGGTGCATACCTATTGTGCAATGGACTAGCGACCACATATCAAGCATAATTATAAATTGTGCTTGCTATTGTGAGAGTTAACCAACTCACAGCAAAAATATATGCACATATCAGATCAACTTAACAAGTATAAAGGCCTATCAATGCAACAATTTAACCATATCAAGGCAAATGATATCCAAGATTTTGAGTTAATAGGCGATTTAGCAGATGAAAACAACGATATATTAACTTATATCAATAACAAAGGCGAAAAAATAGCAGTGTTTACAAATGGAGAGATAACAAAATAATATGATTAAAATAATATTCGAAAAGTTAGTAACAACGGAAAAAGAAGTAGAGAGATAACAAAATAATATGATTAAAATAATATTCGAAAAGTTAGTAACAACGGAAAAAGAAGTAGAGCTTGAAATAAATGGCAAGCAAGTAGCACTTGAAGTTATTCAATATACAGATGACGATGACTCAGGCTTTTATTATTTAGACGGGAAACAAAGAAATCGTTTAACAGATGATGAAGTAGAGAATATAGCAGAGTTTATTAAAAATAATTTTTAACAATATGAAAATAACAACAAAAGAAGAAGCGAGGCAATACGCTATTGATTGGCAAAGTAAATTTAATGAAACTTCACACGATTGGCAAGCTATTGCAGATTATCAAGCAGAATTTCAAGAACTAGCCGAAAGGTTTGATTTAGTGGAAGAGTTTAAGGAAAACGGGATAATTTAATAACAATATGATAACAACAATACAACAAGAAGCATTGAAAAAGCCTTGCGCGCATTGCGAAACTGGGAAACTGCACGAGGTGGAGGGAGAGACTGAAACCTTTCTATGGTGTGATAATTGTGACTTATCAATGGATAGCGACGGTGGGTTTACAGTTTAATGCTTGGATAGACCACACTAACAACAAGCGTTAGCGTGGTTTATTCCCGACATTAACAACGGGA
>JFJP01027216.1_pt1 | contig 24871 bp, 23 predicted proteins | sample 431651 | NCBI WGS metagenome assembly JFJP01 (sample SAMN02602958, study PRJNA72255) | Microbial mat metagenome, whole genome shotgun sequencing project. | biome: fresh water; feature: sink hole; material: water; isolation source: purple microbial (photo- and chemosynthetic) mats found in...
AATAGAAGTCAATATGGAGAGTCTCCAAAATGGGACTGACGCTTCTGGAAAAGATTTAGATAAATTTATCAGACAATATAGTATACAAGGAGAAGATTATGACTTTGTTTTTGAGAATTTGACAAAGGGACAAGAATATAATATTTATTTTGCAGCTGGAAGTGACACATTTATGGCTGAACAAAAATGGACAGATTTATATAAACACACAAGAACAACTGGAATTTCTAAGTTAGTTTTCAAGATCACTATTTTGATTAGTATGACTATTATGCTTTTGTTGTCTTATTAAGGAAAAATTATCGTTATATTAATTTCCAAAAAATTTTCTCTGTTAGCTATTATTTATATATTCTTTTAAATCGAATTTAAAAAAAAATAAAATCTCTTTTGAATTTACTCATTTAGTTTGACTATATTACCACTTATTGTTTATCCTCTGGAAAATTTCATATTAAACTCCCAATAAACGATTCACCATTCAGTTTGGACAAATCTTCCATCAAAACAAATTAAACACCAATTTTAAAAAATTAGGTTTTCCAAAACGATCCAGTAACTTTTGAAGAAAATATAAGTTTATTTCCCAAAAAATTAGTATGAGCTATGCCAAATAGTTCTAAAATCAACCATCAACCAAACGTCAGCATAAATTTTGTTTCTGATGATTCTAATTCAAACTTGTTGCAAAATATGGCACAATTCAGTAGTCTCAAACGCTCATTGGTAAGTCTTAGAAAAATTTGAAGTCTGACTAATTCAATTTAGAATAACTCCAAACGGTGGGAGTCTTAGAGTTAAGGGTTTCCTTATATTAGATATAATGTACAACATAAACATGAAAAGATGCTGATCTGTAAGGGGATTTGGAGTCAATGCAACAACAACAAAAAATTCAAGGAGTTGGATTTCTAGTGGTCATAGATGGCGTCCTCACTCACTTTAATACTCTTGGATTGATTAATGTAAATTAAAAACTAAAAAAAAAAATCATAATCCATGTCAAATAAGGAATGATTGCAGTTTCGAGCAAAGATGTGCATTTTAATCCCTCAAAAAACTAAATTTTTTAGCGATGAGTAACAAAAACCATTTAGAAAATTGGATTTTTTCAAATAAAATTATCTTTAAAAATTTTAATTAAAAACTAAATTTTTTTTGCTTTAAACTTTTCTCAAAACGTCCAAATGTCATCTGGATTCGTCAACTTCGTTAGCAATGGCAACCGAAGTTATAAACCTCCCTCCACGGTGGAAAAACAAAGGAAATTTCCATGTTTTTTTTAAATTAAAACATAATTTTAAAAAATTTAATTAAAATTTTGACATTAAAAAAAAAATTTAATTAAAAATTCAATTTTAGTAAATAGTTTTGATTGTATAATTCAGAGGTCAATTTCTTTTTAATATTATTTTCATTGATTTTTTAAATTAAATAATTATCAATCTCTTTTAATTTTAGAAAATCTAATAATTTGAAAAAAATCAAAAATTTACAAAAATTAATAAAAAAATTTTTTTCAAGAGATTATTTTCTCATTAAACTTAAATTAATATTTAATTTCAGACATGGATTTTCGAATTTTTGGAGATTGGTTGCATGTTGCGTCGTTTTTACTGTTAATTTTTCAAATAAAAAAAACAAATCATCTCAAAGGTTTATTTTCTATTTTTTTTTTTTTATCCCTTGCTTTTAGGCCTTTCATATCGCACTCAAGAAATTTATTTAGCTGTTTTCATTACTCGTTACTTAGATACTTTCATTGAATGGTATTCCTATTACAATTTTATTATGAGAATCGTTTTCATTCTTTTAACTGTCTTTTTGATGTATCAAATGAAATTCAAAAAGCCTTTGTGTTTGGTTCATTTTTTTAATATTATTACAAAAAATGATTTTTTTTAATAGACATATGATTCTGAAAATGATTGTTTAAACCATTATTATTATATTTATATTCCGTGTGCAATTATGGCTCTTTTGATTCATATTGATTTTAACATTATTGATTTATTTTATTCTTATTCAATATGGTTGGAAGCCTATGCTATTTTACCTCAACTTTATATGTTAAATCGAAATCCGCAAAATGTAACAAAAAATCAAAAATTTTGTCATTAAAAAAATATTTAGATAGAAAATTTCACAATGCATTACATGTGTGTATTGGGGCTTTATAGAATCTTTTATTTAATTCATTGGGCTTTTAATTATATCATATGGACCAGTTTTATTGGTGGAGTGGTTCAAACTTTGCTATATTGCGATTTTTTCCATTTTTATTTTACAAAGTAAAGATTTTTTTATTTTGCCTGTTTAAATTCTTTTAATTTCTGTAATTTTATTGAAGTATGAAGAATAAGTTGGGCTCTGCAATGTCTGTTTAGAATCATTATAATCCTTTTTAAATCCCAAAATCATTTTTAAAAAAACAATAGTTTTAATTTCATAATGAAATTTCAAAGCTTTTTTTATTTTATTTAAAAAACAATATTAATAAATTATAATTTGCATTAAGGTCCATATGAAAATTATTATTATTATTTTCTTTCTTTCATGCAGCTTGCTTTTAACAAGTTGTTATCATTACTCAAATTTGAGTTATCAAGCTCATGGTTTTAATGATTTAGACTACTTTATGCAACAAATGATCAAAGGAACAAATTATTTTAAAATCGATGTTAGCCAAGCTACTTCCACTTCTTGTGAATCTCATTCTACTTGGGATTATGTAAACGAATGTGAGTATTTAGATTATTTCACAATTTGTTGTTTAGGTTTGCGTGGCGACACAGCATCAGCTCCTATTTTTAATGAGCCATTTAATACAACTTCTGATTTGCTGAGATTATTAAATAATAGCAAATATGATTTTATTTGGAAAAAAGGCGTGCAGTTAGCTCAATACAACTATACTAAATATATTGCTATGAATTTCCAATACCAACATTCTTTATCGTCATTGACAAAATATTTCTTATTTGAATTATTGCATATCATAGAAGTGAGGAGTCTCAACATTCAAATCATGACAGGATCAAATGATTTCATCACTAAATATGAAGAAAAATGTACAGTAAAATGTGATTTTATGGAGAAATACATTGCAGATTCAAATGTTATATTCCAATCCGACGAATACAATATCAGTGGCAATCGAATTAGAAATTTCAATGTAGATTATCAAAAGATAGAAAGTTATTGTTTGAATGGATTTCCAGTTTGGCCTGATAATTTTGGTTTGCCTTATTTCTTTTGGGAGCCTTCAAGTGAAGATTCAATCAAATATGTTTTAAATGCGTTCAGAAATGAATCATGTAAAAAAACTGAACTACATAACAAAAATGATGATATGAAAATCACAAGTAATTTGGAGCCTGAAATGATTGAAGTAATATCTATGGTTTTTTTTTTTTTAATTTATTTTATTAGATATTTTCGAAATCATTCAACAATACTGAGGAAATTTTAAAAATTTTATTAGAAGGGGCAAAGGAACCCTACATAGAATTCGATCAAGAGACGAATAGCATTTTTTTTACACAAGTTTTGAATGAAAATCAAGTAATAAAATATTATAATGAAATTAAACTCATAAGAAAATTATTAGACTTTATTCCGAATTTTTTCATTCGATCAAAACGAGAGCATATATGAAAATTTCTCTGAAATTTTGCCTTTTTACGCTATAAAATTTGAAAAAAAAGACAAATTCTTGATGTTTTTTTCCAAAGAAGCTTCATTTCTTTATTTTGTTTACAGTTCTTACGAATTTATTTTAGCAATGCTTGTAATTATAGATAATCACGATAGGTTTATTGCAAGCACAATGGTTGCAATGACAGACTATCCTTTTCTTTTGAGCCTTTATGGAACTGATGATCCTTCCCAAATAGAGATAAACATTTATGATATTTTTAATAATCAAACAATTGAAAAAAGTTTCATATATTTGCCTGAAAATATAACTGTTTCTTCAATTGAAAACATTGATATCACCTCATATATTGATGATTCTAGTGATGGTTTTAAGATCGTGATTGTTTATAGCAAAAACGTTCTGCCTCAAAATGTTTTTGGGCTTTTTGGAATAGTCTTAGAAATTTCTGATAATTTTGAAATAACTCTCAATATATCATCGAAAAGTCCATTTGATTTTGGGAATTATCCTTCAGTGAAATTGAGCAAACTTTTTGGAAAAGACTTAATGATTTTAGAGGTATTAACAAATTTAAATTACAATTTTTGCTTGGGGAAATTTTATTTTTTTAACCAAAATAAAAGTAGAAAAACTAATAGAAATAAAAAATCATAAACTTCTAAAATGTTTTATTAAATAAAAATTATTTAGGTTCACACAGATGGATTGTGTCAATGTGGTTTGATGATGAACAATAATGAATTTGGAAAATGTCATTTGGATAGTTATTCAGATCATTATTCTTTGTTGAATGTTCCTCATCTCATGAATTATATCTGGGGTAAATATGATGACTTTATCCAGAGATTGGTTCAAGGTAAAATAATCAATGGCTGCGATAACCAAATAATTCATGCAAAGTTTAATAATGGGAAAAAACCAAAAGCTTCTATTTTTCATTATAATCAGAGAACACAAGCATTGGTTGCAAATGAATATGTGAGTTATGATGATTTGTCTTTAATTACAAGATTCTTGTGCGGAGGTAATCAAAGGGATCCACTAGCACGACAACTTAATGAAACAAATAACTCAGTTATTCAATCGTTCAGCATTGTGGATGTCAGTGTTTTTGAATTTCTGAAATAAATTTAGGGTAAATAATTAAAAACTAATTACCTAAAATACAACAATTTCGAATAAATTTCAAAACATTTTTTAATTTAGATAAATAATGAATTTTTTGATTTTGTAATTATTTTCAAATAAAATAGATTTTAAACAAAAATCAATGAAAAAATCTTATTTTTTTATATTACTTCTATTTTATTTGAGCCATTCTTCCGAAAATCAAGGTGAAATAGATTTCGAAACCCTAATTTCCTCTTCCAATTTTAATGAATCCACCACATTGATTTTTAAAAATGTTTCGAATTTTTTGATTTTGAAAACTGAAAAATTCATCAAAAATAATTTAAATATGATAAATGAAAATCAAGAAAAAATGAAATTCCAGTTTCTAAACGGGTCTTTTCAGATATTTAATCGGTCCAATATTACCTTAATAAATTTCAAGTTTTCAATTCTTCAAGAAAAATTGATCTTCAATTTACAAAATGCTGGAACATTTTTCATACATGTAACAAATTTATATAATTATTTTGAATTTTTTGATTTTATTTAAGTGTTGTTTTTCGATTTCAATTTTTGAATTTAGGATTGCATCATTGAATTTAACTCAAGCCTTCAATATCAATTTTTTTCGTTCTTATTTTCATTCGAAACTTTGTTTATAAAAATTTCGAACACGAATTTCGAAAAATTGGTTTTAAATTACAGTGATAAAAAGAAAAACGCTTTAATTTCTATTCAAAATTCGAAGTTATTTTTTCAAAATTGCAGTTTCAACGAAAATGTTATCCACAATGCAATTTTTATTGAAAGCATTTTTTCTTTTTTGAATTTCTCTTTGTGTGTTATATCCGAAAATAAATTCTATGAAAATTCCCATTTTATTGACCAAAATGCTTTTCTCATCATTGAAAAATCATCAATATTAGATAATTTCTTCGAAAAATCTTTAATATTTTGTGTTCCATCAAAAGAAACTGCATATACCAAAGAAATTGAGTTTTTTTTGTTTATAATTTCCTCTTCAAATTTCCTTAATAATTCCGCCAATATTCTCATTTATCTTGACGGAGGACTTTTTGAAGTTTTTATAATTTTCATAGATTTGTTCATTGAATCAAATTCTTTTACAAATGCTTTGTTGTTGATAAAGGAAGTGAATTATTTAAATTTCACACATGTAGTTTTCAAAGAGAATTTCTCAAAAGCTTTGATTCAAATCCAAAATTCAGATTTTCTTTTTATCGATAAATTTTCTTGTGTCAGTAATAATAAAAAAATTGATAAGATCTCAAAAATTAAAGAATTTTGCAAGATATGTGGTAGCTGTTTGAATATAGATACTTTTAAATATATTTTATTCCAAAACAGTCAGATAAAAGACTGTTTTTCAGAAATAACTCCTCCTGGATTAATAATGATGAATCCTGATAAAAAAAAAGGCCGAATGCATATTTTTCAAAGTATTTTTGCTGCGAATTCTTTCGAATCTTCTCAAAAAGATGTTTTTTTCGGAACAGCAACTTATTTTTTTAATATTGAAAAGATTTTGATTTCGAATTGTTTTTTTTATAACAATTCCATCTATCTTCTGAAAATCAAATACGGGGGACCATCAATAGTTTCTATCTCTCAAAAAGGAACCTTGAAGATTATTGATACTATTTTTGAGAGAAATCGAGCTTTAAGAGGAAGTTTAAGCATTGAATTCATCGGCTCAAACTTAACAGTGAAAAACTCAACTTTTATCAGACTTTCACAATACGATTTCTCATTTTCTTATCAAACTTCAGTTCTTGTCATAGGAAGATTGAGTTATTTGAATGTGATAAAATGTATTTTTGAGAACAATCAAGCGAGTTCTGGTTTATTCTATTTATCAGATAAAAATTTGACCACAATAATGCTCGATAACATAATTTTAATAGAAAATTTCGCAAGTTTCACACCTGGCATCTACATAGTGTCCGAAACAATGAACAAACTTATTATCTGGAAAAATTCTTTGATAGTGAATCATAAATTTTCACATGATTCCCTTCTTTTATATTTATACATAACAACTCCAATAGTACAATTTGAAATGCTTTTTTTGAATAATAACATAACAAACAATAGATTTTTGCCGACAAATACTGCTTTTCGCAATATGTTATGTATGTGGGGATATAGTAATAATATCACCTTTCGTTATGAGAATAATTCCTTTATGCATAATGAAAATATTTGGGTTTTCTTTTCGATTTTCGGGATAAAACCCATTTTAACAGTTTTTGTGAGACAATGCCTTTTATTCAATAATTCAGCTTTCGCAATCTTTGCAGCAGATCATGCAATAATTTCCTGTTTTCAAACGAAAATCGTAAATACTTCATTGATGAACGGGTTTTTAATCAGAGCATTGTCAATAAATTTAAAATTAATAGAGGTTTTTCTTGAAAATACTACGGAAATAGGTGAATCTATGATTTTTATTTCAGATTCTTCCATGTTAATGGTGGTAAATGTAAGTGTTTTAAATATTGATGGGCAAATAGAGCTTATTAAATTAGATAAAATGAAATATACTTTTTTTTATAATGTATATTTTCATGATATTTCTTGTGATAATCTAATCAAAATTGTCAACTCAATCTATAATTATTTCAAATATTTATTTTTGATCTCCATAAAAACAAGAAAAATAGTGAAAATTAATACAAGTTATTTGAAAATTAGGAAAATTTATTTGGAAAAAAGAGATTCCAAATATATTTTTTATGCTGAAAAGGACTCTTTTTTTAATGTTTCTTATCTTTATGAAATTGCACAAAAAAACCATTCAGAAAATAATGGTGTTTTACTCATTCAAGATTCCTCTTTTTTTTTCACAAAAACCTTTATGAACCTTAGCAGAATCATATTGAAAAATCGACAAATCCTATCATTTTCATCGAATATAACTATTTCCTTCTCTTTGTTCTTCTCAATTTTATCAAAAGAACCTTTAATTTTTATGGAAAAAGGCTTACTTTTCCTTAAAAACATGACAATTTCTTATTGTTCTTTGTTTATGAATCTAGAAAAAGCCAAAATAATCATTATAAATTCATCATTTTTCAATAGTATTCAAATCAATACAATTCAAAAACATCATTTCATATTCAACAATAGTATTCACTTGTTTTTAATTCAAAGCACTTTCGAAAATATAAGTGGGTTTTCCAGTCCTTTGGCTATTATAAATTCGATACCCTCCAACAACTTTACCATTTTTCGATGCAAATTCAAGAATTTATCATCAGAAAATTCAAATGGAGGAACTATTTTCACATCAGATTTAAAATTAAAGATCAAAGACACAATTTTCTACAAGAATTTTGCGTATGTGAGTGGAGGAGCGCTTTATCTTCATTGCAAAATTATCAATATAAATTTATGTTTTTATCAATTAGAAAACAATAGTTTTGTCGAAAATAAAGCTAAAAATTCAGGTGGAGCTTATAAATGGGAATATTTAAAACCAATAGAAAAAAATAATGATTTTACACAGAATTTGGCTTTGAATTTGAACAATTTCGTTTCTTTTTTTTGTAAATTTGGTTTCGAGCTCATTTCCATAGAAAATGACAAAGAGAAAATATTGTTCTCAAGCTTTAGAGAGAATTCCACTGACATGTTGATTCTTCAAAATCTGAGCAGATTGAGCAAGAATTTCTATTTGAAATTCTATCCTTTGGATAGCATAAATCAAATACTAATCCAAGATGATCAATTTCCAATAAACATTTTTCTTTATGAATCAAATATGATGGAAAACGGACAGTTTTGTAATGGAAGAATCTTCGGAAAAACTTCACAATTGTTAGATCTTGGAGAAAATGCCTATATTTTCAATGATGTAAATATCAAAAGTTGTCCGAACTCTCTTGTTTCTTTGAATTTTTCGTATAATTTTCAATACTTTCCGAATGAAGTTTATGAAATTTTTAATTCCCTAAATGAAAAACGTGAGAATGGTCATTATTCAGTAATAATCCCTTTTTTAACACCTTCTTGCCAAAAAGGCGAAATTTTTAATGAAAAAATCCTTTTCTGTGAAAGTTGCAAAGAGAATTATTATTCATTGAGTATCACTGATACTAAATGTTATAGTTGCCCTTTGAATGCTTTTTGTCCAGGAGGTGAAAAAATCGAAGTTGAAGTGGGTTTTTGGCGATTAAAAAATTCTATTAATATATATGAATGTTCTAAAAATCTAATGAATTGTTTAGGAGGAGACCCTTCACTTTGTGCAGAAAATTATCAAGGGATTCTTTGTTCAGAATGTAAACTGGGCTTGCATAAGAATTACATCGGCACTTGCGAAGATTGTCCCAATTTTTATCTTAATATTATCGCCAACATGGTCTTTTATTTGTTTTTAATGATGGTTTTCACCTGGGCACTATTCTATTATAAAAGCAGACGATTAAATAAAAATAAAAAAAATATGTTAAAATTTGTGATTGATTATGTGCATTTATTGTTTCTTACCCAGAAATATGATTTAAATCCTTTAAAATCTTCTTTAGAAATATATATGTTTCTTAGGATGAGTTTATGGTTTTCTATTGATTGTTTTTTCTCATTAATAGTTACAAATGAGGATTTCCTCTTAACGAATGTTCTGAAGTTTATTGCGATATATTTAAGCTTTTTAATGATTTGTATTGCTGGGAAAATAGTTAAAAAAAACAGATTTAGTTTAAAAAAGATGTTTTTTACCCTTTATTATGCTATTTACCCTTTTTTTATCATGTTTTCATTTGAAAATATCTACTGTGAGTCGATTGAAGGCACTGATGTATTAAAAGCATCAACAAAAATCAATTGTTCTGAAAAGGGATTTCTGCTTTTTCTGTCTTTGCTATATGTTCCAAACATTTTTCTTTTCATTTTATTCATTCCAACTGCATATATTTTAAAGAAATACATGAAAAAATACACAAAAATGAAGAATAACTTGCAGAAATATTCAATCCAATCTATTAGTTTATCAACTTTTCTTTATAAAAGCAATTTCTTTACTCATAATTTTAAAGAAATCATTAAAGAGATAGTGAATTTTTTTGAAAAAATTACTCTAATGATTTTGCAAGTTTATATATATTCAGAAAACACTAAATTATTATCTGTTTTTGCAACTCTTTTGTTCTTCTTTTTATTACAAATAACCTTTTATGAATTTTCCCAAAAAAAGTATAAAACGATGTATTTTTACAAAAAATCCATCTTCATTATAAACGTTTATTTTTCGATTGTGCTGAATTTCTTTTATGAACAGAATCTTGCTATTTTTTTAATTTTGATTGTTGCAAGTTTGAAAGGAAGCTTGTATATCATTGTTTTGAAAGATCTATTTAGAAAAACTAGAATTGTGGACAATTTCAGAATAAAGCTTAAGTTAAAATTCAATTTGAAGAAAAAGCTTAAAGATTAATGATTGTTATAATATAAATAAATTAAAAGGAAATTTGCCAAGAAAAAATCTTTTTCCTTTTTTAATAAAAAAATTATTTTTTAAATAAAAATCAATTTAAAAATTTAGATTAAAACTAAATAAATTATTTTTTTTGTGCTAAATTCATTAATTCATATATAAATTATTGGAAAGAATTTTCTTTTGTTTTTTTTAAATCTGTAAATTTTTTTTCTTTTTAATGCTTAATTTTTTTATAATTTGGATGAAAATCAAAAAGATTTTATTTTAAACAAAGTTAATTTAGTATAACAATATTTATTGTAGAAAAAATATTCATATATTTGAAAGATTTTAAAAAATCCATCATTATTTTATAAAAAAAGCATTGAAGAAAAAAAATGAATAAATTTTTTAAAAATTCGTTAATTTTATTTTATTTCTCATTATTAAAAAAAAAACTTGCAGTTTGAAAGAAATAAAAAAATAAAAAACTTAACAAACAAAAATATGTCAAAGAAAAAAGTCAACAAACCAGTTATCTTCGTTCCAGACTCTCGCAACCTTGGTGGTCGTAACGAAATAACCAATCTGATTTATAATCACCAAATCTCTTTATTGAACGCCAAACCAACAATAAAAACACGGATTTCATCTCCCAAGTCCACCACCTCAAAAAAAAGACCTGTTTCTTATAAAGAAATCATTCAATTCAAAGAAGTTTTTGAATCTTTTCGAAGAAGTGGCAATGTGAAATGGACGAATTTTTCTTCACCGCCAAAGACTTTTTTCTTAAAAGAAATGCTTTGCAGAAAGAACACAAAGGCTTATAAATCAGCGGAATTCGAACATCAGTTATTTTTGAATAGTCAGAAGAGAAGAATAGACGAATTGGTAACAGTTTCTCAAAGGAAAAAAAATGCATTTGATTATAAAATGCATCCTTCACTGTTTTTCAGAAGAAAGCTCGAAGGAAAAAAAAGCTTTGAGGGGGAATATGAAGAAATATCGGAAAACGATGAAGAAATTCAACCGACATGCAAACAAATTAATATAGAAAAAAATCAAGAAATAAATAAAAAGAATAAAGAAATCAAAAAAGAAAAGAAGAAAATGAATAAAGAAATTGAAAAAGATGATGAAAAAATTAATAAAAATAATGAAGAAATTATTGAAGAAGATCAAGAAAATGAGACTTATGGTCAAGAAAATGATGAAAATGAATATACTTTGATTCCGATACCTCAAATGAGAGGGAAATCTGAAGAAGATTATAAGAGTTTGAAAGGGAAATTAATTGAAATGATTTATGAATATAGAGTGTTTAAATCTGATGATTTAGAGAGTCTTTTTGGAAGGACTTTGCTGCATAATAAACAAATGGATAGCAAAAAATTGCAAAAAATATTTAAAGAAATACAGGATGAGTTTGATGCTTGAAAAACAAGCTTATCTTGCAAAATGTTCTTTCGCATAATTTTAGAAAACTTAATATATACATAAAAATCATTATTTTCAGTTATTTTTTGTTTTAAAACCCATAAAAAAAATTAAAATAGAAAATTTTTTTGCAAAATAAAGAAAAAGTTTAGCAATTTAAAAATAAATAAAGAATAAAAATCAAAAAATAATAATAAACTCATGACCACAGCCCATAGACCGACTTACAATTCCGCCGTTGGAGGTAGTGAGCAAGGCGGCAATAAAATCCTGGTGCCTTCTCGACAATACTCCGCTAAAGATTTGCCTGGTCAATTGAGTATGAAAGATCGTCCTCCTGAAAATTTCAACCAAAAGGATTTTAAGCAAGAACTACTTGAGAAAGAAAATGCCTATCAAGTTATAAAAAACCTGATGGGAAACACTATAAATGAGCAACCCCTTGCCATAAAAGAAACTAAAGTGATTAAAGAAGAACCAAAGGAAAAATATGTGAATCCCTTTCCACAAGATGCTGATGATGAGAATTTCAAACATGAGGAATCGGAAAAGGATTCAGAGGATAGTTCAGAGTTTTTTTATTGATTTTATGATAAATTATTTAGTTTTATTATAGAGAGGAATCAGAAAATGAATTATTGATGAGAGAATTCGAAAAAATCAAGAAACAAAAGGAAGATGAACAAAAGAAAAAGGTGTTTATTGTGTTTTTCTTGATGAATTGATGGAATTTATTTATTGATATTTCATTTTTTGAAAAGGTGAGAGAAAAACAGGATGAGATTGAGCAAAAAAGACAAGAAAGTTTGTTAAAAGGAAACCCTTTATTGGATACAGAGAGTTATTCATTAAAACGAAGGTTTTTATCAAAATTATAAAGAAAATTCTTATTTTTTATGACTAGGTGGTATGAAGACACCGTTTTTAAGAATCAAACTCGAACAGAGCCCAAAGAGAAAAAAAGATTTATTAACGATACAGTCCGAAGCACTTTTCATAAGAAATTCCTCAATAAATATATTCTGAATTAAATAGAGATAATTTTTTAAAAAACCAATTTCAACTTTCATTTATAAAATCCTATAAAAAAGCATTCTTCTCAAATAAGAAACTTGTTTTTAGCTTCTATAAAGCAAAAAAAAAAAAAACAATAGTTTTCAATAAATAATATTAATTACACAAAAAAAAAACCACATAAAAAAATAGTTTTTAAAATTTTCAAAAAAAATAATATTTTTCTCAAAAGACCTAAAAAAAAAAATGCCACCAAAATCAAACAAACTCTCTTACAAACCTTTTCCGAAGCTTCTGAATCAACCCAATAATCGTAAAATCTCCTACAACAGTTCAAACCCAAGCAATTTATCGATAGCTCCTCTAATCAATCCCAAGTCAGAAGCGAAACAATTAAGTCCACTCTCTTATAATTCTAGTCCAAAAGGGACAAAATCTCCAATAAAACCCCATGAAGAGTCTTTTAAAGACTTAAATTCTTCAGAAAATGAGGTTCTTTCAATAAAAAACATCGAAAATGGAGAAAAGTCAAATTCAAAAAAGAAGGAAAAAAAGTCTTTTTTAGAATTTAAAATGATTGATTTACAGCATACATCAGTGAAAAACGATGAAAATACAATTGAAATTCAGAATAAACCACAAATTAAAGTCACATATTCACAAAGAACTTCTTTTTCTTCTAAAAAAGGAGGAAGAAGTCCTATTTCTGTTTCTCCGCGTTATCAAAATAATAATGGGATTCAAGCTTTAAGAAGAAGAAGTTTGGCATTGAATAACCAACAAACTCCATGTTTTCGTGTGAATACACAACCAATAAAGTAAAATAAAAGGTAATATTCTTTGTTAAAAAATCAAATTCTATTAAAGATATGAGAAAAAAGAAGGAACAAGAGCTGTGATCACAGAAGCTTCTGAAAGAAGTGAAGAATTTTATGAGAAGAAAAAGGAAGTCTTTAAAGAAGTTCGCAAATGGACTGAGCTGAAATACTCTAGAAAAGAAAACGAAATCATAAGACTTTCACCGAAAAGTCATAACGTTTCTCCAAAGTTTTCTCATCAAATTTTTGTGAAAAACCCTCTTAGAAGTAAAATTTTATTGAATAAATTATTTTTGCCAAAAAAAAATTGTTTGATTTTTATGAAAAAAAGTTATTCCGAAACTGAATTTAAAAGAGAATTGGCGTTCAAATTCGAATCAAAGAGATCAAATGAGTCACGATTCACCAAAAAATCTAAAAAATCCTTCAGATTCGATTCGTGCAACACAAACAGAAAGAATTTTCGATAAACCACTTAAAAGGAAAAATCACGTTTTTGAGCCATATTTGAATGCTTCTGAGGATTTCTTCATTAAAATATTAAAAAAACTAGAAAATTTCGAGTTCACAATGAATATGAATCGAGTTTTTACCTGCTTAACGAAGGATTATCAAATAGAATTAGCGAAAGACCTATATGAAAACGATTTTGTAGAGAAAAATCATAAGGAGTTTGTGCAGAAATGCGGAAATGATTGCTTTTTAATGATAAAAACAATTTTTTCAATGTATAAAAGTCAAATAAGTGGCTTACAGAAAAAAGACCTTTTATCAATGATAAAAGATTTCGAAATTCTCAAGAAAATACAAATTAAATCTTGTGAAATCGAAGTTTTTTTTTCAAAATATGCGATTAAAAAAATACTTTCGCTTAAAGGGTTTATTGAAGTTTTTTATCAATTAAATAAACAGCAAAATAACAAGAAAAACAAAGATTTTAAGATATTTTTCAAAGAGGTGATCCAGCCAAAATATAATGAATATCGATTGATACTAGCCGATTTGAACATTGAGAAGATTTTTGTGTTTAATAAGAATCAAAATCAATTAGATGAAAATATGATCTTGCAATTGATATTAGATTTAAAGGATTGTATTAATCATGTATATATTTATTTTTATCGAAAAAAAAGGTCTTTTTTTAAGGGAAATAATAAATTTTTTTTTTTGCTTTAGAATTTTTTTTTTAAATATGGGATTTTGATGGAAATATAGGTTTTTTTGTTAGTTTTTTTTCCTTTTTTCGAGAAATGATATCAAAATACTGGAGGAAAGGTTCCTTGATGAGAAAAGTTTAGTGAAATTCTGCAAAACTTATAATATTGTACCGGGGATTTGTTGTTCTCCACAGGTGATTAATGTAAATAAATATTATTATTTTTTATGATGTACAAATGTTATTAAGATATTTAGGAATTTAAGAATAAGAGGAAAAGAAATCATTAATTATGAAGGGTTTGTGCTGTTTTTGTGTTGTGTGGCACATATAGGTATAAAAAAATGTTTGGGTTTTATTTAATGAAAATTGATTTTCATTTTTAGGGTTTAGGGATAAGAATTTCTTTAAGAAATTGTGGAGATTGTTCGATCATTTAATGAGAAAAAACGATATAATTTCGGATCGCTTGATTTTGGAAAAATATTATAAAATATTATAATTTATTTTTGTTGAACAAAAGTATAAAATTTCTTTCAATTTTGTTTAAAATTTTCCCATTTTAAATAAAAAAAATTTGTGAGTAAATAAAATAAAAACAAAACAAAAAAATATCTGCAAAAATTGATTAAATTCTTTTTTTAATTAATTTTCTTGCTTGAAAGAAAGAAATGATTTTATTTTTTTTGCTTCTTATTATGTTTTAATTTTAACTTCTGATAATTAATTCCATTTGGTATCATTATTGATCCATCTCCTCATCATATCCAAAGTATTCACTGGTTGATCAGTCGGCACCATATGTCCTGCATTCTTTATGAACACAAAAGTCAAAGGATATATTTGTTTCACAGTTCCCACAACTTTATTATTAACTTGCCAATTGATCTTTGGAGTCTGTAAAAACTCAGTGCTTTTCTTCCAATTTAAAGAATAAATCCAGCTTTCAGCAGCAGGAGTGTTCACAATGATATCATTTTGTCCATTGTATAATAAAACTCTTGTATTCTCAAGAAGGAATGAAATATTTTGTTTATAACTTCTAGAAATATCGTCATAAAAATTAAAGTACATGGAATCATTGCAAGAAGTCCAGTTGAAATTTGCAGGATATATTGAGAAATTGCTTTTGACATCATTTAAACTCAACCATTCTGTTAAATAATCTTGACTTGTTGAGCCTTTTTTCGGGTATTGTCTATAATTGTAAATATTCACCTGTCCTGCCACGTTTGGGATGCTTTCATTACCGTCTCCAGTAATAAAATCAAATAATCCTGAAGCTTTGCTATAATCCCCGTTCATGATATCCTGTAAAATCATATTTTGAGCGTCCTTGTAAACTTTTCGTCGAGGGTTGGAGATCAAACCAATGGAATATGCATATGAATCGTAACCCATCAATTGTCTTTCAGGATCAGTCCATCCATCACCTATGATTACTCCAGAAAGGGGTGGCAATTTATTTATAGCTTGGTTTTGTATGATCCTTGAAGCAAATGATGGGATATAATGTCCTGCATAACTTTCACCAATAAGATAAAGATCATTATTAACCAAAGATGGATAGACTTTAAAGAAATTTATCATAAATTGCTCGAAATGAATGGCAGCTTGGGTGGCATAAGTAGGAGCATCATCAGTTATAATGTTAGAAAAACCGACTCCAATAGGTTGTTCGACAAATAATAAATGATTATCCAAAGCATAGTTCTGATCATTCATCACCAGTTTGATTTGATTGTCTATAAGTTGGATTGAATATGGACCTATTTCGGTATACATTCCGAAAAGAGATGAACAACCTGGACCACCCTGTAGCCAAACTAACAAAGGTTTGTCTTCATCAGTTATATCAGAACCTTTAGCTGAAACCAATTGGTAAAAAATGTTGGAACCATTGCCTGTCACATTAATATAACCAACATAGCTTTGATATTGATTGTTGTTTACTGCCTTATTGAGATAATCGGTCACGTTTTTTTGTGTTTGGTAAGGCCAGTCAGCTGACACTGACAAGAAAAAAAAACAGATGAAGAGCATAATGATTATAATTCGCATTTTTTTTTTTTTTTTTTTTTTTTTTGTTTGTTTGTTTTTTTTAAATTTTTTTTTGTGTTTTTAAAAAAAAAAAAATGAACACTATTACCATTACTAATAAACCCCCATCAAAAATGAAATGGAAATCAGATTTTGACAAATCTGTGGTGCTAGAAAATTTTACAGATAGAAATTGGACTAAATCTCAAAATGATGGTTTCAAATTTGAATTCTCTCTCATTTTATTTTTTTCTCTCTGTCTTTAAGAAGATTGGAATATCTATTGGGCAACCGTTTGGACAGTTCGTACCTTATTTAATCCTAAAACAGGTTATCGATTAGCTGAAAATCAAATTATAAATCATTTTCCGAATCATTATGAATTAACTCGAAAAGATTTAATGGTGAAAAATATAAAGAGATTTCGTAAAGAATTAGAAAAAGACAACAATTCTTTGTCAAATAAGGATGAATTCGGCAATTATCTTTTTTTGGATTTTATGCCACACACCTTCATATTGCCTGGAGAATATTCATTATTTGTGGAGGAATTCCATCGAAATCCCAATTCCACATGGATTGTAAAGCCAGCAGGAAGTTCTCAAGGCAAAGGGATCTTTCTTTTGAGCAAACCCAATCAATTGAAAAAAATTTCTAATGGAAATTTTCGGTATAAAGTCATTTTTTTAATCAGTTCTTTTTCATTTTATCAGTTTATTTAGATTTTTTCATTTGATTTTTATTTAAAATCTACTTTCAAATGGAAATTTTAATTTTTTTTTGTTTAAAGCTCACAAAACTTTTCTTTGAAAGAAAATTATGTAATTTCTAAGTATATTGAAAACCCTTTGTTGATAGGTGGAAAAAAGTTTGATTTGAGACTCTATGTTCTCGTAACAAATTATAAACCTTTGAAAATTTGGATGTACACTGAAGGATTTGCTCGTTTTTGCAATGAAACTTACACAACAGATGTAGCTGAAATGGAGAATATGTTCGTTCATTTAACAAATGTGGCAATACAGAAATTTAGCGATAAATATAGTGATAAACATGGTGGAAAATGGGGATTGAAATCTTTGAAATTTTATATAGAATCAGTTTTCGGGAAGGATGTTATGATGAAATGTTTTGAAGGAATTAACACAATAATTATCCAATCTATAAAATCTGTTCAAAGTGTTATGATCAACGATAAGCATTGCTTTGAGATGTATGGATATGATGTTCTTTTAGACTCCAATTGTAAGCCTTGGCTTATCGAAATCAATGCAAGTCCTTCATTAACAACAACAAATATAGCTGATAAAATATTAAAAAAACAGTTGATTGATGATGTATTTAAAATCGTGACCCCGAACCCGGGAGATGCCGGAGAAATTGATAACGATAACAACAATTTTTATGTGCTTTATGATGAAAGCGTTGAGTTTACAAATAAAAAAATTAATAGAAAATCAAGCAGTTCTAACAAAATCTGGAAATAAAAACAAGATTATAAATAAACATTATGATTTTTTACATTCAATAAAATTTTATAAAGGTTTAACTTTTTTTTTATTTCCTTTGCCTCCTTTGCCTCCTTTCTAAAAATTATAAAACCCTTCTCTCAATAAATTATAGAAAAATTTTTATCTGTTTTTTTAAATAGAAGAATAATCAACCTTATAAAATAAAAAATTAAATATGATCTTAATTTTGTCAAATTCACAAAAATTCTACTTCAATTCTTTTTATTGGAATGTAAAACGCTACCTCTGAACACTAACGGGCCTCCTATCATTGGTCTTGCAACTTTCTGCATGCAGCAAATTTTCTAAAGACTGCAAATGACTCCCTCCTCGCAAAATGAGAGACATTTTAAAAAATAAAACATAAAAATTTGAGAAATTAACATGAAAATAAGAGCTATAAATTAATTTCTTGTTTTGTGCATTTTAAACGAGAAAATGAAAAAAAATTGTTTACTTAAAACCTAAGGTTGAAATAGTAATTTTTTTTTTTTTCTTAATAAAAATTATTATCTTTTATAAAAATGATTTATTTTTAAAAAGCAGGAAAAAATGGAAAACGCTCAAATTTTTTATTAATTAACAACAATTTCAAAATTTAAAGCTCGTATTTTTCTTCAAGAAAATATGTAAACATTTGTGTTTTTAGAAGATTTTTAAGGAAAATTTGATCTTGTTGCACTCGGCCCTGCAGGATTTTCTCTTCAATGAATTTAAAATCAAGCTTTTTAAATATTAAAAATTAATTTATTAAAACTAAAAAAAATTGACATTTTTAACATCTTCAATATATTTCGGTTCTTTAGGAATTTTGTTCAGAATATTATTTTCAAAGAACAAATTCATTTGTTTAAAGATTTCCTCACACGCAGTCAATTCTTTATTTGTTGGGGAATAATTGAGTTTTCTATTATATAGTTTTTCATTAATATTTGGCACCTTGTATTTAAACGGGTTTTTTTTGTTTTTTCTGGTGAATGGAAAATTAATTGAAGGCTCTGAATTCAAAATTTCATAAGTATTTCTCATTCTTGTTTTAAAATTTCCAAACATTGGAATAGAGTTTCCGATATCTTTGGCCAAAGGCTCTTTCAATAGAATAAGGTTATGGTCAAGGAAAACAAATATAAAATTTGAATAAAGATTGGCATATTCATTTTGTAACACAAAATTCATTGACTCATTCAATCCCATTATGATTGGAACAGGACTTTCAAACATTGGCAATAAAGAGTATGGAAGATTAAAAATGCTTGGATGAGGCCATTTTAAAGGCTTAAGCAATGCGAAAAATGTTAAACTGGATATAATGAAAATTTAAAATAATATCATATAAATATGTATAAAATAAAGAAAAAAAGATAACCAAAAATATAGAAAAATGATATTATCTTTAAATTAATACATAGTGAAGGTTAAAAGACAAACGCTTTGAGAGACAAAAAGAATAGGTGTTTCTAAAAGAAGAGCAAAAAATATGAAAATAAAATCATCAAAGCTTAAGTTCGAAAAGGCCAACGGGCTACCCCACAATCCCTCCAATAAATATATTCTTTCTTCTGAAGGGAGATGAAAAAAAATTTCTTGATTGTTGTAAAAAAAGGAGATTTTTTTATTAAAGCATAGATTGTTCATCAATGTGTAGCTATAGCATTTTTGGAGAATCAATGAAGCCTCTTTATTGAATTCCTCAATTATAGCAAAGAAATAAACTATATTATTAAAATTTGGATTTTATTTACATTTAACATAAACTCAGCATCAATGTCTTTAAGAATTTCTTTTTTGTTCATTAATTTTTCTGAATACATTTTGACACGACGGATTTTCAAAACATCTAAGAAAAAATACAAAATAAATTAATGAATATAATTTTACTCAATATTGCAATTGTTAGATCCACAAATAGTTTCATAAAAGGGAAATAAGTTATGAAACAATAAACACTTGGAGCAGCCCAGAATTTCCTGTTTTTTCTATCGAAATTATACTCATGATCTTCCAAAGTCTTAAATTATTTTCATAAGTTTTATGAAAGAACTAGAATTTGTCTAAACTGTTTCATAATAATCATGAGCAATAACGCAAACCCCATAGAGCATTTTATTGGGGTTTGCAAGGCATAAAATTTTATTGTTCTTAAAACTGCTTTTTTGATATGATTCTTGTGATTTTAAGTTAAAAATGAAAGTTTGGTCATCCTGATCACTCGAAAATATAATTCTATATCAAAAAATTTTAATAATTTAAACTTTTGAAAGGAGAGAAAAAAAATCCTATCCAAAAAAATGTTTTTTTATCAAAAAAATAAAGAATCACAAAGCAAAATAAAAATTAAATAATGAAAAATTTACTCATTTATTTTGCTGAACGAATTCGCTCCTTTTATCTTTTCAACGGGAACTCCAAAAGGAAACGTGAAATCTTGAATAACCCTTCAAAATATTTCATTTATTTAACTCTAAAATCATCAATAAAATTACAATTCCTCATTCATTCCTTTAGGATAATGATAAAGTATCTTAGGAGGCAAGATCTGTGGCTCAGAATCTAATTCTTCCCCCCCTCTTTCTTCCAGTTCTATTAAATCCTTTTTACTTACGCCGATCACTAAGAATTTTTCAAAGAGTTTATCATTATAAGTCTCTGAATTGACTTTTGAATGGAAAGATTTTCTCGCATGAGGAGATAAATTATTTTGTGGTTCAGGCATTTCAAAAGAAATTTTTTCGAAGAGCTGGCTTTTTTTGCTGAAATGAGGGGCAATAGAAGCTGATTTCACTTTGATAAAATTGATTGTAAGTCGACTTTCTTGAATATCAAGACAATCTTTAAAGGAAATTTCTTCAGGATCATTCTCTTTAATATCTTTATCTTTATTCTTCATTCCTATAAGACTTCCCACTCTAAAACACAATATAATGTTTTGAAAAAATCTTTTGAAATTCTTAGTAACTTTGGACTTGTGATTAAAAAGGAAGTATATTTTGGGGCAACGATGCATTTACTAAGGTTTTCATAATATTTTTTATCTATAATGAGGAATTTTTAGCATATAAAGAAATAATTGTTCTACTTTTCTCTATTGGGAAATTCAGCGCTTTTCTTATAGAATTTGATCGATTCTTGAAAGAATTCAGTAGATGAGAGTTTATTTCTTTGAAATTTTTTTAAAATTTTTAATATATTTTGTTTTATTTAACCTTTTTTCTCAGAATTCGAGATGAATAAATTATTTGGAGTCATTGAATTAGGAGTTCTTTTATCGATAATAATTTTTTCTTCAACAAAAAGAGAATCAGACAATTTATCCAAAAAATTTCTTTCGAGATAGGATCTGAATTCATCAAAAGATTGCTTCCATGAAATCTCATTGTAATCGTTCAAAGACTCGAAAATTTTTAAAATTTTATGGATATGATTTTTATAATTTTTCAATTCTTGTTTCAAAAAATTATTTTCCTTATCTAAATCCTTGTTTGATTGCTTGCATTGATCGATTTCTTGGAAGAGATTGGAATTTTGTAGTTTTAACAAATCTAATTGCTAAATGAAATGAGACGAATAATCAAATAAAAATTAGAAAATACCTGTTTGAGATGTCTGATGTATTTTTCAAGATTTTGAGCTTTTTCTTGAGTTGCTTGACAAAGTTGTGACAAAATTTGAATTTTATTTTCTTGACTCATCAAAAAAATCCGACTAACTATAATTTTTAAAAAAATTATTTAAAAATTATTTAATTTTGCATTTGCTCATTGTGATTTTTTTTGGATCAAATTTCACTATTAAAACTTTTTTAAAATCATTATATTTCTTAAAATCAAATGAACAGAATATAATAAATTTTTCTTAAATTATATTGTATTCTTTAATTTTTTTTTTTTTTTTACATAAATAAATTAACATTTTTGGTTTGTTGATTTTTTATTAGTTGACTATCCTTTAAAATCAAATCAAATGTAACAATTATTTCTTCAGGGGTTGGGTCAGGAGAATATTGAAGTTCATTATCGTGCTGGATCAAAGTTTTATTTTTAACATTTGAATGATGATTTTTAGTTTTCTTTTCATATTTTCTCGCTTTGTTGGCCTCTTTCATGACTTGTTTGGTTGACATATTTGATCTTACAAGAAGACTGCTGTTAATTTCTGAATTTATTTGAGTTTCCTCAGTTTCTGCTGCGAAGAATTTCATTGTTAAAGTCTTTAGAAAAAATATAAAAAAATAATAAAAATAAAATTCAACCTCTTTTTTAGTTTGAGTTTTAAGATTTTTGAAGTGCTTTTTCATTTTTTCTAAATAATCTGTATTTTTTTTGTAAAAAAAAGCTTTGATTTTTTCCATTTTAAATTCCCTATATGAATATTGATTCAATGATAAACTTTAATTAATTATGTTTTACAATGTGATATCTTCAAATTTTTGATAAAGATGTTGGGTTTTTTCAGTATCTAAGCTAAAAGCATATTTATCTAATAGACCTTTGAAATTATTAATTCTTTGAATCTTATTTTTCCTGTGGACTCTAAATTTTGTTTGAAGCGAAATAACTATTTTTTTTAGATTAATATTTATTTGATAAAAATTGTTGTGAGGTTCATTTTACTTTTTAATATAACTTTGAAAAAATAAGAGAATATGTTCAAAGGAAGAATGCATGCTTTTAAAGTATTCACAACGATTATTTTACATTTTCCCCTTAATTTTTCTCTCATAATAATTGATTCTGACAACAATGAGCTGAAAATTGCAAATTAATTTTTAAATTAAAGAAAATAAAAAAAAGTTGACCAGAAACAAAAAATGTGTATTTTAGAATTTTTTTTAATCTTTGATTTTAATTTCTGTCTTTTCAAAAATCTTTGTAAAATGATTATTTTTTTTGTTCGATCCCTTAATTCCACCTCATTTTTTTTTGAAGTCTAATCAATTATATTATGAATTATGAAAATGTAATAGTGTTTATTTACTTGGAATCTTTTATAAATAAAATTCAGAAGGTTGAACATCAGGTTGATTTTGATCCAATTAGTTTGGAATTCGAAAAACATTATTCTTAATTGTTTTTCTTGATTTTTGCTATTTTCCTAGATAAAAATTAAAAAGTTCATAACCTAATCATACCTCAAATTTTTTGTGTTCATTTTTCTTTTGTTTTATCACTCTCGAAAACAATTCGACAATATTGTTTTTTTCATTATTATAATTAGTTTTCGATGAAAAAAATTCGGATTTATATTTACTCTCTTGATTTCGAATAGTCATCATTTTTTTAATCAAGAATTTGTTTTTTTTCACCAAATCAATTTGTATTTTTGGCTTGATTTCTTGTTCTTCAATAAAATTATGAGCATTATTCACAAATTCCAAAGTTTTTTTCTTCTTCTCTTCTTCCTTCTCAGGAATTATTTCGAAAAAATAATCAACTGACATTTTTAAATCAGTCAAGGCGAAGATGCATGTATGAATATATTTTAACTCATACATTTTATCAAAAGCCACATAACAACTTCTCACATTTGAATATGTAATATCATGATGATCTTTACTAGGCTTTTCGTTTTTTCCAATAAACACTTGAAAATTCCCTTTGTGAATATTGCAATTAAAATTAATCGCATTTCTGCTATAATTTGTGTATAAACAAAAATATATGTGTTTTCCTTGTTGCAATTCAAAGGGAAACCTTTTATTTTCTTCAAGAACTAAGGAAATTTATTTACAAAAATTATGAAATATACAGAAAATTAAGAAAAAAAATACAATTTATGATTTCATTGCTTTGAAAACTTTCAACTTTTGAGAGGATTTTTGTATATAATCTGAGATGATAAGGTGTGAAATAAGTCTCGTTTGATAGTCTTAAATTTGAACTGATTTGATTCAATTTTTTGAACTTATAATTAAAATTGGACTTCGTTTCATTTTCTTCTATTTCCCTTCCGATATCAATCAAATCATGCGTTTTTCCAAGATAATTATGAAGCAAATAAGATGAGCTTAAACTTAGTTTATTGATATTATTCCCAGAATTGCTTTTGGATAATCTCTTTGTGAAATGACTTTCGTCTAATTCTGCATTTCTTTCCATATAGAGTTTTGGTTTACTTATATAATATTGATTTTCTTTGATATTTTTTTCAATTATTTTGTTTTCTGCATTGGAGATTTTATTATTATTGCTTATATTATTGGTAGGTGATTCTATTGTAATGCTTTTGATAAATGGTGAAGAGAGGTTCTTTGTTAAGCATGTAAGTTTATTCATAAGCTTCAATGAGGGAGAAAATTTATTCACGTCGAAAATATAAGAAGTTTGGGAGTTTGAAGCATCAGATTCGAATTTCGAAATTTGGGACAAAGTCATTTTTATGTTTTTGTTTAAGAAAATGGAATTTGGTCAATGGAATTTTAGTTTTCAACTTTTAATAAATAAAAACAAACAAAAAATTTTTTTAATAAATGCATTTTTCAGTTCTAAGAAAAATAATTTTATCATTAAGTTTTTTATAATTTACAGCTTTTAACAAAAAAAATTTTTAAAAATTTACTTAATTAAATTTATTGAAGAAAAATCAAATGATTTTTTATTGAAATAAAAAATAATATTCATAATCTGAATTTTTTTTTTTTTCTTTCTATGTTTATAAAATATTGTTTTTTTATTGTGTTATTTT
>JFJP01037642.1_pt1 | contig 24870 bp, 18 predicted proteins | sample 431651 | NCBI WGS metagenome assembly JFJP01 (sample SAMN02602958, study PRJNA72255) | Microbial mat metagenome, whole genome shotgun sequencing project. | biome: fresh water; feature: sink hole; material: water; isolation source: purple microbial (photo- and chemosynthetic) mats found in...
TTATTCAGTGCGTTCTGTTTTAATCCTGAAGCTACAATCAAAGCAAACAACGAAAGTATAATCCCCCAAGCCCAAAGCGGGAAAATTGGTGTATCCCCAGCACCGTAACTATGCATTCCTTTGGATAAATAATAGTTTACTCCCACAAAAGTCATGAGCACACTCCCGAAACCAAGTACTGATGCAACATTAAAAGCATATGCACTGCTCATTTTTGGAATGAAACGGATATGCAATACCAATGTGTAAGCGATTACAATAATAAGAGCCCATGTTTCCTTTGCATCCCAACCCCAATATCTGCCCCAGGATTCATTAGCCCACACTCCGCCCAGGAAAGTTCCGATTGTAGCCAGCACTATTCCAACTGTGATATTCATTTCGTTAATGTAAGTGAGTTCGGTTATGATCGGATCGAGAAGTCCTTTATTCCTGCTTGTTTTAAATAAATTAATTGTAAGGTTCATTAATCCGAGGAAAAATGCAAGGCCCAGGAAACCGTAACTAATAGTGAGAGTAGCTACATGAATGATAAGCCAATATGATTTTAAGACGGGTTGTAGATTTGTTAATTGTGGATCATAACTGCTGTGGCTTGCTGTCATAAGCATAAAGAAAGCCAGTAATGCGGTCGCAGCAAGAGTTATTTTCGAATAACGCACAAAACTAAAACCGGCAAGTAAACCGCCCCAGGCTACCAGTAGCAATGATTCGTATCCGTTACTCCATGGCGCATGGCCTGTTAGGTACCAGCGAAGAACAAGTCCGAATGTATGGTACAGGAAACCAAGCCCCAGCAAGCCAATAGAAATATTAAGACTCCAGGAAATGATTTTATTTCTTTTAACCTGCAGGTTATCAATAAAGGCAAGCAAAAGCAGAACCACGCTCAGCAAGGCGTAAAAATTCCGGAGTACAATGAAAATCTGCAGTTTGTTATAAAGAATTTCAGTATTGATTTTTGCATCCGAAGCGAGTAATTCAGTGCCAGCTGATGATCGCTGAATACTGGTGATGTATCCCAGTATTTTTTCTGCATTGGTATAATTACCGGAATTCATTCCGTTAGAGATTTCTGTAAAATAAGCGATCAGGATATTTCGGTAATTGAATGGATTTAATTGCAGATCTTCATTAATAATGCTGATGGCTCCGGCTAGCGGGAGAGTGGCTTCGTTATCGGCAACGCTGATCCATTTATTATTTGTCGACGTTTGATCAGGGAAAATCCGGAGCATGCTGCCGTTAATAGCCATCACAAAAATATTCATCCTTTCGTCAACCTTTATTATTTCCTTGTCGAAGCTGGTTTGTTCCGATTGCTTTTTGCGAAATGCTTCATCCACATATTTCTGCAGTTTATATTCGTTGTTGCTGGTGAAGAAATCAAGAAATGATGCGCTTTTCGAGCTGATTCCAATAACATCCTGCACAGATTTTTCCCTCACATAAATAATTTTCTGTTCTTTCCAGAAATCAGGAAAAAGCAACATGTCGATGAAGACCTGCATGGCATTCATTTCTCCTTTTCCCTTAATTGTAAACTGATCCTTGCGCGAAATCTTATGCATTACATCATAAGCCAGCGAATGAACCGGTTCAAAGCGTCCGTCGAAAGTCTGACTTAGTAAATGACCAAGTTTTTCAGCCTGATCCTCGGAAACTGGTTTTTGAGGCACCTGCTGGCCAAAGGACAATAAAGTGAATCCGAACAGAAAAACGGTAATGAGTGTCCCTGCTTTCCTCTTCTCTTTTATCTCATTTATTTTTCGGGCCAGCATATAGAAACGGGAATTCCTGTTGAATAAAGTAAGTATAAAACCTACGATAAGGAGTAAATATCCAAGGTAGGTGATTTTTGTTCCGTAATAATCGTGGTTAACTGACAGAATTGTTCCCTTCTCATCTTTGTCATACGATGACTGAAAGAACCTGTATTTATTGTAATCCAGTACATTATTCATAAAGATGCGGTGATCTTCTTTCACATTATTCCTTGTGTCAATCAAGGTAACTTCACTTGCGTATGAGGATGGACTCATTGATCCTGCATAGCGTTCGAGGATAAAATCTTTTAATTGCAATGAAAAAGGCAATTCTATAGCTTTATTTCCATAACCGATCTGAACCGGAATACTTTCAAAAGTGAAGTTTTGCATATTCATTGTATAGCCGGCACCACCAAAAACAACTGCTTCCTGCTTTTTGCCGTTTACAGTTACATCCATCAGCAAAATATTAGTGCCCCTGTCATCTGAACTACCTGCCACCCATTGTGTTTTAGCATTTTTATGAATACCTGCCAGGTGAAAAACTGATTCGTTGACAATATATACTTTATCATTTCCTATTTCGGTTGCACTGTTTTTAGAAATGGTGTCTTCAGGCTGCATTTCCATATCAGCCACAATAACATCAAATGCGGAGATAAATTTAATCACACCGTTTTCTTCGAATATTTCAACAGTGTTATTTGCACTTTTTGTATTAAACCCTATTGAAAGATTGCCGGTATTTTTATTGTGTTGATCTTCAACAAAAATAGTTTGCTGCCCATTTTCATTAACTATGATAAGTTCAATCATAGTTTTTCCATCCGGAGCATTTTCCTGGATATGCTGAATGGCATTTTGCATATAAGCCTTGAAATCAAGTTCTATTTGTCCTTTTGTTTCAGTTTCAAATTCTGCATGAAATGAGTTTTTAGTAAAGCTGCTGATGTTGAAAGGTTTGTCGTATTCTAATTTCCGGTTTTTATCCTGAACCGAAACTTTGAGATAAGGCTCGGAACTGAATATAATATTGGACGATTCACCTTCACGGATGGGCATTGAACCTTCAAATCCAAAGTAACGTGTAACTCCGGCCCCGATTATTATAATTATGAAAGCACTGTGGAAAAGTAATCCTGACCATTTTTTACGGCTCAGCAGGTTGTATTGCTTTATATGTCCGAACAAATTCAGAATCAGGAGTAAAAAAATAAGTTCAAACCATTTGGCTTTGTATACCATTTGCATGGCGGTTTGTGTATCGAACCGTTCCTCAATAAAAGTTGCAACTGCAAGTGCCAGAGCCAGAACTGAAAGCAATATGATCGTCATCGGAGACGAAAAAATGAATTTGATTATGCGTTTAATCATCATTAAATTTATTTGTAAAGCTGGTTTATTTCGTGTTTTATCAATTGGGATTCAATGCAAATGAATGTGCATAAAAATGCAATCCTATAAATTTACAGTTATCAAATGCAAAAGAAAGTTTGTTGGATTGCAGGGCCGCAAAACTACATATAAAAAACTACATATGAACCTATGTTAAAGTCTCATGTGGAAACAAACTAAAAATTGTTGTAAGTTTGACCAATCAAAACTAACTGCTTGCTCCAAGATGCAAAGTAAATCACTGAAAAAATTCATATACCTTTCAATTGCTGCTGCTGTAGCTACCATCTCTCTAAAGATGCTGGCTTATTCATTAACAGGTTCAGTAGGATTGTTTTCAGATGCACTTGAGTCGGTCGTAAACCTGATTGCTGCTGTTGTTGCACTCTTTATGATTACCCTGGCTGAGAAACCAGCTGATGAAGAACACGCCTTCGGTCATTCTAAAGCTGAATATTTTTCAAGTGCGATTGAAGGCGGGCTAATTGTACTTGCCGCATTTAGTATCATATGGGCTGCCATACCCAGGCTTGTGAATCCTCAGCCACTTGAAAATATAGGGATTGGTTTACTCGTAGCTTTGGGAGCTTCAATTATAAACCTGCTAGTGGGGCTTATTCTGATTAAAAACGGTAAAAAGAATCATTCCATAACGCTCGAAGCCGATGGCAAGCATTTAATGACGGATGTTTATACCTCCGTTGGGGTGCTAATCGGTCTGGGTTTAGTTAAATTTACAGGTTTATTAATACTTGATGGAATAGTTGCTATTGGAGTCGCTCTCAATATTTTATGGACAGGCTACCAACTAATGCGCCGATCGGCTCAAGGATTACTGGATTCAGCAATTCCTGAATCCGAACGTCTGATTATTGTCAAAGCTTTAAAACCCTATACAGAAAAGCATCTTGAATATCATTCGCTGATGACCAGGCAGGCTGGACAACGGAAATTCATATCGCTTCATCTGCTGGTACCCGGCGAATGGACAATACAGATAGGACATGATATTGCCGAAGATATTGAAAAAGATATTCGTGGTCTGTTTGATTCCCCTGTTACTGTGTTTACACATCTCGAACCTAAAGAAGATCCGGTTTCAATGCAAGACATTGGTATTGACAGGCATGATCCTTAAAAAGAATCTATACGTTATGGGGTTTTTAGCTGGATCGATGAATTCCGACTCTGTATTGAATTCTTTTTTGATTTAAGAATGAATGCCCATTGAATGACAACTCAATCCATCTAAAATCTTCAAATCAGCTCAATCCTCAACAATTGAATGACAACTAAAAAACCTACTACATCTTTACCAACCTCTGATTTCTACCCTTAAAATCCGTCCTGTTCCCCGCCCTCACCGTTTCCGGTATCTTTCGAAAGTTTTTTGTTGTAATTGTTTATCTGCATTTGGAGTCCTACATAAAATACCTGCGATTCGCGGTAGCTTGTGCTCTCGGTTGTAAATCCGTTTCCATTGGTGGTTCCATAGTAAGTCCGGGTGTTGAAAATATCAGTTAAACGGAGGCTCAACGAAAGTTTATTCTTTAAAAAATCCTGTCGGAAAGATGCATCCGCATAGTATTGCTCTTTGCGAAACTCCTGAATGGAACGGGTTGGTGCATTGTAATTGCCGATTAACTGGAAAGAGCCGTTTTCCCAAGGGAAGAATGATAAATTCAAACGTGTATTCCAGGAGAAAAGTTTTGATCCTTCGATGTCCTCTTCCGGCAGGGCGCTCATTATATCCTGGAAAAAGGAAACATTAGCATTTATTTTCACCCATTTTTGGGGGCTGAGTGTTCCTATAAGTTCCATGCCATACTTGGTGGAAGTATTGATATTCATTGGCATGGTTATAGTTACACCGTTATCCTGCATCTGTGTGATATACTCCACAACATCTTTGGTGCGGTTATAGAAAATACTTGTGGTCAATGAACTGGTTTTCCAGTATTTCTGAATTCCTAACTCCAGGGAAGTTGCAAATTCAGGTTTCAACGCTGGATTACCGGTTCGTATGTTCAATGAATCAGAGTAATCGACATATGGATTTAGTTCCCGTGGCGAAGGCCTTTCCACACGCCTGCTGTAACTGAATTGCAATTCTCTTTCTTTCCCCAGATCGTATTGAGTATGTAATGAAGGGTATAACTGGAAATAAGAACTATTGTAGTCGGAATTGGTTTGAAAAACTTTTGATTTTGTCCAAACCTGTTCAAGACGCAGGCCGGCCTGGTATTTTAATTTGCCGATTGAATTGCCATATATTCCATACACGGCATACAACTGATCAAAATAATCATATTGGTTATTCAGATCTTCCTGGCTAACCCATCCGGAATCAGTAAGATAACTATAGTCGTAACGCATCGTCATATCGCGGAATGCAGCTTTATAGCCAGCTTCTAAACGCCCGTCTTCATTCATCGGATATACGTAATTGCCTTGAACTGTCAGGCTTTTGTTCACATTCCTTGCCATATTTGATTGTTGAAATGGGTCTCCGATCGGCTCAGATCCCATGTACTGAAAATCCTGTTGATTGATATCAGTTCCGCCTTCCATCTGGTTTGAACTGTAAATAATATCATTGGTATATTCCCGCCCTTTCTGAGGGAAAAGATGCTTGTAGGAAAGCGTATATTGATTGGAATTTATACTTCGTGAACCTTCATTTTGCCTTTCAAAATACCGCAACAAGGAGTCGGATTCGTTATAATTGCTGTTCAATGTATTGCCATTTGAGATAAATTCCATATTACGGTTAATATAACTAAAAGTCAGGTTATTCCGTGTGTCAATATAGTAATCAAGTCCTCCGCTCAGGCTGTACATGTTGCGGTCCATAGTTCCTGTTTGTGATTGTTTCAGGATTTCTGTAACATCACTGAATGTGGTCGTCCTGGTGCTCTCGCCTGATGTTTTCATATGAAACATTCTGCCATCAGCACCTATAAAAACATTAAATTTATCTTTACGATAATTAAAATTAAGCGAGCCGTTGTATTTGTCGCCGGTACCAGCTGTCCCTGATATCATTCCATTAAATCCCTGCATGGCTTTCTTCTTAAGCACAATATTGATAATACCTGTAGTTCCGTCAGGGTCGTAACGTACTGAAGGATTGGTGATTACTTCCACACTTTCGATAGCGTTGGCAGGTATCTGGTTCAAAACATCGCTGGTCGAAATTCCGGTCTGGCTGGATGGTTTTCCATCAATTAAGAGTGTGATATTGGGATTTCCGCGTAAACTTACATTGCCTTCTGCATCCACCGAAACCGAAGGAACATTCTCCATAATATCAACTCCGGTTCCTCCACCTATAGCCATATTTTTATCAACCGTAATCACTTTCTTGTCCAGGTTATTGGTGATAAGGGCCTTTTGTGATGTGATTGTTACGCCGGATAGGGCAGATGAAATTGGTTTTATTGTAATATCTCCAAGTTTGATGTCCGCGTTTTTGTTGGAAATAGTAAGGTCAGGTATGGCTTTAGCTTCGTAGCCAATAAACTGAATACGCAAGTAATATTTCCCGGGCATGAGTTTTTCGAGCAGGAATTTTCCTTTTTCGTCGGTAAGTGCGCCGGTTACCATGCTGTTATCGGAAGTGCGATACAGCACAACACTGGCATATCCGACATGTTCATTGGTGGCAGAATCATGCAATGCTCCGGTTATTACGCCGAAAGCATCTTTAGGGTTTCCTCCGCCATTACCGGCTTTAGCCCCCGAAGGTTGTGCGTTAACCATTACCATAGATAAGCAAAAGGCAAGAAAAAAAAGTAGTGTTGTTCGTTTAAAGGCTTTCATAAATTAATTTAAATGCAGGTAAGACAGTTGAAGTAATGATAAGTTTAATCTCAGATTACTTTTTAACAATTTTTATTTATTACGGAGCGCGAAAGTAAACTTTTTGTAATTCCGTCAGAATTTATTATTTTAAATCAAAGTACTAAATCTGTTAAATTTGGTTGAATTGGGTCAGCGGTGGCGGAATATATCAGATTTGAAATCAGAGTTTCAAAATTTAGCTTTTCTGAAACCAGGCACTACAGGTCTATTCAATTCTGTCTTTTTCTGTAAGAACATGGATTATACTTTCAAGTTTATTCTTCAGGTCAACCAATTCTTCAATTTTCATCGTTGACGAAATAATTCCGGCAGCCATCTTTTCCGGTATGGTTGAAGCATCAACCTCCAAAAGTTTTCCTTTGGATGTGAGTGAGACAATTACTTTTCTTTCATCATCGCCTGAACGCTGCCTGTGAATAATTCCAAGTGTTTCCATCCTCTTTAATAAGGGTGTAATAGTGTTGGTGTTGAGTATCAGTTTTTTTGAGATCTCGTTCACCGAAATGGTATCCGATTCCCATAAAACCATAAGAACAAGGTATTGCGGATAGGTGATTCCAAGTTTGTCAAGGTAAGGCTGATACTCCCTGGTAATAAGTCTTGAGGTTGCATATATCGGAAAGCAAAGCTGGTTGCTGAGTTTTAGTTGATCATATCCCATCTGGCAAATGTTTTAGCAATTGAAAATGAATTGGTATTAGCTTAGTTCAGAATGCTTTCCAGGTACTTGTCGATTGTTTCGGGCTTGGTAATCGGGGAGAATCTTTTAACTGGCTTGCCGATAGAATCTATCAAAAATTTGGTAAAATTCCATTTTATTTTACTTCCCAAAATACCGTTAAGTTCACTCTTGAGGTATTTATAAATAGGATGGGAGTTCTCCCCGTTTACATCAATTTTTGAGAACATGGGAAAACTTACACCGTAATTTATAAGACAACCTTCGGAAATGGATTTTTCATCTCCTGATTCCTGGTTGGCAAACTGGTTGCACGGAAAACCCAGAATTACAAGTCCTTTGTCTTTATACTTCTGATAAAGTTTTTCCAATCCTTCGTACTGAGGCGTTAATCCGCATTTGCTGGCCGTGTTTACAACAAGTATGGTTTTGCCTTTGTAATTTTCCATTTTTATTTCAGAGCCTTGCAGGCTTTTTGCTGAGAATTGATAAAATTGATTGTTCATGATTTCTATTTATTGATTATTGTCGTTAGCGATTATGTCGTTCACGATGCAAATGTACATATAATTTTTATATCGCAAGCGATATAAAAGAAAATTTATTTTTAACGCCTGTTAAAAGATTTTTTCGTCGGGAGTTGTACGCTTTTGTCCCAAATCTCTATAGATGCGGCCAACAATTCATTAATAAGATTGATTTATACAATACCTTTGTGAAAAGTAGAGCTTCGTTGCTGCTTTATTGCACTGTATGTAAGCATTCTGCTTTGGAATTTTATTGGGGATGAGAAATCAATTTTAATTTCAAAAAATGTTGCTGCATTATGAAAAACAAGTTCAATGTCCTGCTTATTGTATTATTAGGTTTCACGCTCACACTTTCAGCAAGTAAAAATCCACGACAGATTCAGGTTAATGGAAAAGTTACTTGCGATGGGACAGGCATACCTTCGGTTATGGTAACTGATGGTGTTGCAGTTGTTGAAACCGATAGAAATGGCAGGTATACTATAGAATCTTCCTCCAAATGCAAATTTGTTTATTACTCCCTTCCATCAGCATATGAATCAACCATTCAGGATGGCGTGCCTGTATTTTATGCAGAAATTGATACATCGAAGAAAGCGCAGCAAATTAATTTCGCACTTTCGGCAAGTAAGCATTCGCAAACAAAGCATGCTTTTATATTAATGGCTGACCCGCAGGTACAGGATATTGAAGAATTTGATTTGCTGAAAATTGTAATTGATGATGTAAAACAAACAGCGGCCGGTTTATCTGCCCAAATGCCGGTTCATGCCATAGGTTGCGGTGATCTGGTTTTCGATCAGTTGCAGTATTTCGATGTTTACAAACAGGTAATCGCCCAATCCCGGCTTCCTTTTTATCAGCTAGTAGGGAATCACGATATGGATTACAATAACCGGTCGGATGAATTATCCGACAGATCTTATACTGCTGAATTTGGGCCTGCATATTATTCATTCAACAAAGGCTTAATACATTATGTAGTTCTTAAGGACGTATTTTATTATGGCGATTCATACAGATACATGGGATATGTTGATGAAAGACAGCTTTTGTGGTTAGAGAAAGATTTGTCGAAAGTTAAGCCTGGAAGTACTGTAGTTGTTTCTCTGCACATTCCCACTTTTTATGGTGACTCTAGAGAAAAGGATCGTAATTCCACTTATTTTATTTCAAATTCGGTGATGAACAGTGCTGCTCTGTACAAAATACTGTCGCCGTACAAAACACATATTCTGGCCGGGCATAGCCACACACAATGGAACACAGTGCTTGCACCCAATTTGTTCGAGCACACGCATGCAGCCGCATGTGCAGCCTGGTGGCAGGGTGAAATATGTGTTGATGGCACGCCTAAAGGATATACCGTTTATATCGCTGATGGCGATAGTCTTTCGTGGTATTTCAAAGGGGTGAATCTGGACAAAGATGAGCAATTCAAGCTTTATACAGCAGGTTCAGATACATTGTACCCCGGTTACATTATTGTAAATGTGTATAATTTTGATCCGTCGTGGACTGTAAAATGGTTTGAGAACGATGTTTTAATTGGGCAAATGGAACAATACTGGGGCGTGGACCCGCTAGCGAAATCAACCTATGTGCCTGGTAAAAACAAGAAATATTCCTGGCTTAGCGCGGGTGAAACCCATCACCTTTTTAAAGCTAAAATTCAGAATCCCGGTTCAAAAATCAGAGTGCAGGTAACTGACCGGTTTGGAAAAGTATATGAAAAAACAGAATAAAGAAAGTTATTCTGCTTTTAGTTTAGGAATAAAATGATTTGATTTTTTTTTTAAAAAGAGGTGCTTATTGGGCACCTCTTTCATTACAAACAATGTCACTTTTTCAGGATAGTACTCAAAACTGTTTCTTCCGAAAGTTTTTTTGTACAGAAGAACCAATCGTAACATTTCATTTCCTCTTTGTTTTCCATGCGGTCCTTGGCAACACCACACGAACCGGCCGGGGGAACAATTACATCATCGCCCGGGCGCCAGTCGGCCGGGGTAGCAATGGAGAAAGCATCGGCGGTCTGCATAGCGATCAGAGCTCTGTAAAGCTCGTCGAAATTACGGCCTAAACTTAACGGATAGTAGATAATAGCCCTTATAATTCCTTTCGGGTCAACAAAAAATACAGCTCTCACTGCTTTGGTGCTGCTTTCACCAGGCATCATCATTCCGTACTTTTTAGCCACTTCCATAGTGATGTCCTCGATCAACGGGAATTTTACTTCCACATCTTTCATCCCTTTGTATTCGATTTTTTCCTTAATGGTCCTGAGCCATGCAATATGGCTGTATAGCCCGTCAACCGAAAGGCCTACAAGTTTACAGTTAGCTTCCGCAAATTTGGATTCAAGACTTGCGAAAGTCATAAACTCTGATGTACATACCGGTGTAAAATCGGCCGGATGGCTGAATAAAATAGCCCAGCTTCCTTTGTATTCCGAAGGGAAATTGATTTCTCCTTGTGTTGTTACAGCCTTAAATTCCGGGGCTGCTTCGCCAATGCGTGGCATGGCAATAATTTGATTTTCGTCCATGTTGTTTAAAATAAAAGGATTAAGTTTTAATTTTTAATATTCATTATTCATTTTTTCGTTGTCTTTCCCGATGCAACTGTTTTGCCATGTTCATTTGATTTTTATGCAAGATAATTATTGCCGGATTTTAAGAGGTTAACAGTGTGCAAATTCGGGTTGGATATGCTTCGGTCTCCTGACTTCGGAATTCCGGCCTTTTTTAACCAATTCCATTCGTGTCAGAACCCTAAAATCAAGCTAAATCAAAGCGATCGAGGTTCATTACTTTGTTCCATGCTACTACAAAATCCTCAATAAATTTTCGATGTGCATCCGAGCTTCCGTAAACTTCGGCAAGAGCTCTGAGTTCTGAGTTTGAACCAAATATCAGATCAGCGCGTGTTCCGGTCCATTTCACCTCCCCTGTCTTGCGGTCACGACCGGTAAAAGTCTCTTTGTCCTCAGCTGCCGGCATCCAGGCAGTACTCATGTCGAGCAGGTTGATAAAGAAATCGTTGGTAAGAACTTCAGGTCGTTTTGTGAAAACACCATGTTTCGAGTTGTCGAAGTTTGTATTCAATACGCGCATTCCGCCAACAAGAACTGTCATTTCGGGAGCCGTAAGTGTCAGCAATTGTGCTTTATCAACCAATAATTCTTCCGTTGAAATAGTGAATTTGGTTTTTAAATAGTTACGGAAACCATCGGCTGCCGGTTCAAGTACTCCAAAAGATTCAACGTCGGTTTGCTCTTGTGGAGCATCCATGCGACCCGGAGTGAAAGGAACGGTTAATTCAAAACCAGCATCTTTGGCAGCTTTTTCAACACCTGTGCAACCTGCCAGTACAATAATGTCAGCAAGGGAAACTTTTTTGCCATTTGATTGTGTACTGTTGAATTCTTTTTGAATGGCTTCCAGCTTTTCCAAAACATTCGATAACTGAGCAGGATTGTTTGCAGCCCAGTCCTTTTGCGGAGCAAGACGAATGCGGGCACCGTTGGCACCACCACGTTTGTCGGAACCACGGAAAGTAGAAGCCGAAGCCCATGCAGTTGATACCAGCTGCGAAACGTAAAGTCCTGATTTCAAGATGGTAGCTTTTATTTTTGCAATATCTGTCTCACCAATCAATATATGATCAACAACCGGAATCGGATCCTGCCAGATCAATTCTTCTTTGGGTACTTCAGGTCCCAGGTAGCGTGTAATTGGTCCCATATCCCTGTGTGTGAGCTTAAACCATGCACGGGCAAAGGCATCGGCAAATTCGAGCGGATGTTCAAAGAAACGCCTGGAAATTTTCTCGTAAACGGGATCGAAGCGTAAAGAAAGATCTGTAGTTAGCATGGTTGGAACATGTTTTTTTGACGGATCGTGAGCATCAGGCGTAACCTTACCAACATTTTTAGCAACCCATTGATGAGCACCGGCCGGGCTTTTTGTAAGTTCCCAATCGAATTTAAACAGGTTTTCGAAGAAATAGTAACTCCATTTGGCGGGAGTCTGCGTCCAGGTAACTTCCAATCCGCTGGAGATGGTGTCGCCACCGCTGCCCGAACCAAACGAACTTTTCCAACCCAAGCCTTGCTCTTCTATTCCTGCCGCTTCGGGTTCAGGTCCAACATGTGCAACATCTCCTGCTCCGTGGGTTTTGCCAAAGGTATGACCTCCTGCAATAAGTGCCACGGTTTCTTCATCATCCATGGCCATACGGGCGAATGTTTCACGGATATCTTTTGCTGCCGCAACCGGATCTGGATTTCCGCCTGGGCCTTCCGGATTTACATAGATTAATCCCATTTGTACGGCTGCAAGAGGATTGTCAAGGTCGCGTACGCCGGAATAGCGGTCTTTATCTTCCAACCATTTTTTTTCGGAACCCCAGAAAATATCCTCTTCCGGTTCCCAAACATCAGCGCGCCCGCCGCCAAATCCGAAGGTTTTAAATCCCATCGATTCAAGGGCTACATTTCCTGCAAGGATCATAAGGTCAGCCCAGGATATTTTCCGGCCATATTTTTGTTTGATTGGCCATAGTAACCTTCTAGCCTTGTCGAGGTTAACGTTGTCGGGCCAGCTGTTAAGCGGGGCAAAGCGTTGTTGCCCGCCGCCTGCTCCACCGCGACCGTCGCCTGTACGGTATGTGCCTGCACTGTGCCAGGCCATGCGGATAAAGAATGGACCGTAATGTCCAAAATCGGCAGGCCACCAATCCTGGGAGTCGGTCATAAGATTGTGAAGGTCTTTTTTTAAAGCTTCCAAATCCAGGCTTTTAAACTCTTCCGCATAGTTAAATTCTTCACCCATAGGGTTAGATTTAGAAGAGTGTTGCCGCAGTGTGTTCAATTTTAACTGATTAGGCCACCAGTCGCGGTTTTTTGTTCCGCCTGCACCAACACTGTGTTTGCCGGTTGCTCCGGTAACGGGGCATTTGCTGACATTTGCTGAATTATCTTCCATATTTAATTCGTATTAGTTTATAAAAGAAGGATTTAGTGATTTTTATGGTTTTATTGTTGCCTGTGTTTAGTAATCGAAAAGGCCGGAAGTCAGAAGACGGAAGTCGGAAGCAATAAGGTCTCCTGAAAACCATTTTATCAAAATGGGTATCACATGTAATTCGATTAACATTTTACAATCTATTTCCTTTACATTTTATTTAAATCCAGGTTTGCGTTTCTCAGATCTCCCGACTCCCGACTTCGGTCTTCCGACCATTTAAAAACCAATTCCACTCAGAACGTGGCAGAACCGGTATTTTTCGTGAACTTTCCTATGATTTGTAGTTTGATATCATCAATTTCAAAATCAGGGATTCCTTTCTTTGCAAAATAATCTCCTATCATTTCATTAAGCTCTGTATCGAAATAATCTTCAATCCGGTCCGATTCGGCACAATATAAATGATGGTGATTTTCGGTAATAGCGTCATAGCGCATAATATCTCTGTCCGTTTTCACCTTTTTTATTAAATTGTTACTCGCCAAAGCATCCAGCACTTTGTAGACAGTTGCCGTTGCAATATTGGGGTGGTTTCGCCTGATATACTCAATAATATTCTCCGCAGTAGGATGATTATTCAGTTTTTCAATGGCTTCAAGGATGGCAATTCGCTGAGGTGTGATCTTAAGGCCTTTAGTACTCAGTTTATTGCGTATTTCTTTTGCTGGCATAGCTAATTAATATTAGATAATAATCATTCTCATTTAATAATAAGCAAAATTAAGATAAGTTTTAAGAAAAATCAAGGGTGTGTGAAAATAAATTTTAGTTGAATAGACTGGGCATCAGTAGACCTGATAATACGCAGATATTACAATGATAATGATTTAGTTAAGATTATGCCTGATTAACCCAGGGCTACATCCAGGAACATCATGGTAGCAAATCCTAGCATGGCTCCGATAGTTGAAAAATCTGTTTCGTTTCCGGTTTGGGATTCAGGGATTAATTCTTCTACGACTACAAAAATCATTGCACCAGCTGCAAAAGAGAGGGCATATGGGAGCAAAGGAGTGATAGTAATAACAAGTAAAGCTCCGATAACACCGGCAATGGGTTCAACTATTCCGGATAATTGTCCATACGTAAACGCTTTTAACCTTGTAAATCCTTCCCTTCGGAGTGGGATAGAAACAGCAGCGCCTTCAGGGAAATTCTGCAAGCCAATACCTATAGCGAGCGCAACAGCACCTGCCAGTACTCCTGCATCCGGATTGTGTGCCAGGGCACCAAATGCAACACCTACTGCCAGACCTTCAGGGATATTATGCAATGTAATTGCTAAAACCAGCAAAACACTTCGTTGCCATTGAGTTTTAATACCTTCGGCTTTATCTATTGCAAGACCCAGATGAAGGTGTGGCAATATTTTATCTACTATCAAAAGAAAAGCTCCTCCGGACAAAAAGCCAATTAGTGCAGGCAACCAGGGAGGTGAACCATTTTCTTCAGCCATTTCGATGGCCGGTTTTAAAAGCGACCAGAAACTTGCAGCAATCATTACTCCTGCTGCGAAACCAAGCATGGAATTAAGAACCCTTTTGTTGATGGTTTTAAAGAAAAACACCATCGATGATCCTAATGCGGTAACTCCCCATGTAAATAAAGTTGCGAAAAGGGCTAATAGGACGGGGTTATATTCAAGCAGCCATTCTACGTTCATCGTTCACTCTTTTTTAGATAAATAAGTTGTATTTCCAGAAAAGAAATTATTCATCAGTTCCGGAATTGATAGTATGGATGGATAAAAGTAGTTAATAATGTTATCTGATAGTAATTTGTTAACTCATTGCCTGCATAAATCGATATTCATATTTGCTTCGCACCTGCATAAATGGGTGACTACCTGGCTTGATTTACCGGAATAGAATTATTCCTCCAATACCTATATTTTATATGAATTCCATGCATTCAGCGAGGTAGGCTGTGAGTTAAGGTTAAACATGGTGAAGCATAATACTATCTGATGTTCAAATCAAAACACTTATATTACTGTAATCAAAGGTCTTTACGGAATAGACACCCTGATTGTTTTGTAGTCAGTAACCGAAAGTTGTTTAAGATTTGAATTTCTGTTCAAATATTTTGTTCTTAACTCCTCTTCCGTTCACAGGATCGGGATGCTCGCAGCTATTGATCCTGTTTTTAAGGTCACAACCCGTGCAGCCTCCACAGGCACTTGTTTTCTTTTCCCCCGGATGTACCGATCGGTACACTGACCAGGCTGTGTATGCAAGCGCTGCTAAAATGATTACCGCTACAATGATATTCTGAACCATACATCAAAAATTTAAAGTAAACTGCCAATCTGGTAAGTTGCAAACGCTACCAGCCAGGCCAAAACTGTTGTATAAACCATTGTAAAAACAGCCCAACCCCAGTTTGCTTCGCGTTTCACAGCAGCAATTACTGCAATGCAAGGGAAGTATATCAGAACAAACAACATCAGTGAGAATGCTACAAGCGGTGAAAATACTTTCTCTCCAATTCGTGGTCCGCTGGTAAATACTTGTTGCTGCAATTTGTTTTGCAATCCAACGGAGGTTTCGTCAGCTTCAAGGTCCGACTGGTATAACACACCCATGGAGCCGATCAGGATTTCTTTAGCTGCCAGGCCGGTAATGATGCTAACACCAATTTTCCAGTCGAAGCCCAGCGGTGCGATAACAGGGGTAATAAAATGCCCTATTTGCCCGATATACGATTTCTCCATGCGTTCCGACTCTCGTTCAATTGTCAGTTTCAGGATTTGAGATTCTTTGGTACTGTCGGCAACGGTTATATCATTATGAGTTTTCAGGATGGCAGCATCATATTTTGCTGAGTTAACTGTATTTCGGGGGAAATAGCCCAGTGCCCAGATCAGGATGGAAGCAAACAGGATTACTGTTCCCATTTTGGTGAGGTACTGAACGCTTTTATTCCACATATGAATACTTGTGTTGCGGAGCGTTGGCATACGATAGGGTGGGAGTTCCATTACAAAAGGAACCTCTGCTTTTTGAAAGAATATCTTTTTAAATAACAGAGCCATTGCAATAGCAAGTACTACACCAATCAGATAAATTGTAAGTAAAACTAACCCTTGCTTTACTGGGAAAAACGCCGATATCAGCAATACATAAACCGGTAACCGGGCGCTGCACGACATAAAAGGAATAATCAGCATGGTAAGCAGACGGTCCTTGCGGTTTTCCAGAGTACGGGTAGCCATAATAGCTGGCACGTTGCACCCAAAGCCCATTAACAAAGGAATAAACGATTTGCCATGAAGCCCGATTTTGTGCATCAGCCTGTCCATAATAAAAGCTGCGCGTGCCATGTAGCCGGTATCTTCCATCAGCGAGATGCAGAAGAAAAGAATAAGTATATTGGGCAGAAATACAATAACGCCACCAACGCCGCCAATTATTCCATCGATTATCAGATCGTGAAGCGCACCTTGGGGCATAAGACCTGCAATTGTATCACTAAGCCATCCCAAACCCATATCAATCCAATCCATGGGGTAACTTCCCAATGTGAACGTAACCTGGAACATAGCCCACATAAAAAACAAAAATACCGGAAATCCCAGCCATTTATGCGTTAATACCGAATCGGCATCATGTCCGGCCTTCCGTTTCTGTTCAGGTGCCAATTGATAGGTTTCTTTTAAAGCACCTTTGATAAAAGCATATTTGGCATCTGTGAGTATGGTTTCGGTTTTTTCGCTATATGCTTTTTCCAGACGGTTTTGTTCTCTTCGGGCAATCTCAATTATCGCTGATGTGCCTGGCAATTCCGAAAGCGACTTAAACGTATGCGAATCGTTTTCAAGTAATTTAATGGCCAGGTAAAGCGAATGGTAGCGGTCGGTAAGAGACTTGTCCTTGTCGATCAGGAGGGTGATGTGTTCGAGCGATTGATTTATTTCATTTCCATAATTAACATGCACATGGCGTACTGTTTTTTCAGTATCGGTATAAACCTCAATCACTTTATCCAGCAAATTGTCAATGCCTTTTCCTCTTGAAGCAACGCAAGGTACTATTGGAATACCTAGCATCTTACCCAGCATTTTATAATCAAATTTGTCGCCTTTGATTTCCAACTCATCATACATATTAAGCGCGATTACCACTTTAATATCCATGTCGATAAGTTGTGTGGTAAGGTAAAGATTGCGTTCGAGGTTGGAAGCATCAATAACATTAATTACAACATCGGGCATTTCGTCGGTGAGATGGTGCCTCACAAAAAGTTCTTCGGGCGAATATTCCGAAATGGAATACGTTCCCGGCAAATCGGTAACAAAAAGCGTATAATCGCTTTTCTTAAGCTTTGCCGTTTTTAAATCAACCGTAACACCACCGTAATTTCCTACTCTTTCATTCTTGCCTGTGGCATAATTGAACAAAGTAGTTTTGCCGCAATTGGGATTGCCAACTAATGCCACATGGATATGATGACTTTGTTCTTTGAGTGTTTCAAGGACAGTATTCGAGCTATACGTTCCATTGTATTCCTTTTCGGCCAGATCGGTTGTATCGGCCGGCAGTATTTCAATAAGTTGAGCCTCACTTCTGCGTAACGAAACCCGGTAGCCCATCAATTCATATTCGGCCGGGTCCTGCAAGGGAGCTTTCTTTATTGATTTTACCACTGTTCCCGACACGAAACCCATTTCGGTAATCCGTTTGCGAAAAGCGCCATATCCTCTTACTTTAGTTATTATTGCCGATTCACCATTTCCGAGGTCAGATAAAAACCGGTCATTGTATTCGTGGTCCATGAGTAATAAAAAGTTAAAAATTGAGGCTGAAGCGCAGAATACCAACCAGCGCGTTCGGTAATTGTTCATCGGTTCCGGCAGGATGGATTACATATTGCAGGTCAGGTTGCAGAGTCAGGTTTTCGCCGAATTGCTTTTTGTAATACATTTCGAGGGTAGTTTCGTTTTGCCTATACCCTTTTTTGAATCCGGCACTTGCAACAGCCAGCCCAAGAGCATCTTCAGGTTTTTTTTTCGAAATGCCAAAGTAATTTATTCCACCACCAATATAATAGTGATGGTTATTTATTGATGCCGGACTCAAAGCAATCTGAGTAAAGACGTCTATACTCTTTTCTCTGTCTGCCTTTTCCCAAACTGTTTGATCCGCAATAAAATAGACTCCATAATTTGAATCGAATACTTCGGATGTTTCTCCTGTTTCGGGATCCGTTTCTTTTAATCCTGAATGAAAATAATAACCAGCTTTATATGTACCGGGCAGTTGGAAGAAATCTGCTGACCAGTTGAATTCGCCTAAAATCAATGATCCATCTTCAGTACAGATATGCCAGTTTGTATTGTACACATTATGCTCAAAAGCGGTCGGGCATCCGTCGTAAATAGCCACTGACAATGAAACCTTTTCTGCAAGTTGAATTTTAGTGGTTATCCCCAGGGCTGTTAACGGGAAAATTGGTGCAGGTATATTATCCGATATAAGCGAAGGAATTCCGAATGAGCTGTTAATAAACATGCTCCCGTTATCACTTGCTGCAAATTCGATGTTCAGGTCCTGGAGTCCGAAAGTAATTTCGAACCGGTTAAACTGGTGCTTGTACCAAAGCTCATGAATGTAAATATGATCGCCGGCATCAATATTCGAAACTGCCTGAAAATCCCCGACAAGTAAGTCGGAAGGCGATTTGCCATGTGTAACGGCACCGTTGATAAAAAACTGGCCGCCTTTCCAGAGTTTTGCGTTTTGTGTGTCGAAACCTACTTTCATATTGACCATACCAAGGAATACAACTCCTGTTTTAATTCCTCCCGTCATATTAGCGCTGATATCGCCTGTGTAGGAAGCCTCGGTTGAGAATGCTTTTGCATTATCCGGTATACTTGTTTGATCCTGTTTTTCGATGTTATTGCCAGATATTGAGTCGCTTGTGTTAGCTGTTCTAGCCTTGTATGCCATAAAAAAAATCATCATTACGGAGAGTAAAAGCCCGGTTTTCATTATGCAGTGTTTGTGTGAATTACAAAGTGCAAAGTAAGAACCAGTGGCTGATGGCTGCAATCGCTTATAATAATGATTTTTTTATGTCTGTATCCCTGAAAATGGGGATGCCTGATAAAGTGATATATGAACCGGGGGAGGTCAACTCATGTGTTTATTTTTTGATTTTTTACGGGTCACTACTTGTCCCGATTTTTCGGGATGGAACTCGCCGAGAAAAATAATCATTGCTCTGTGAGACAATTTATAGTCATGGCTCGTTTCAGCTATACTAATTAAGTTGAAATCAACCTGTAACCGAAATCCCTATCAATCTGCCAATCCCAAATGTAATTGCTGCTGCTGCCAGCCCGAATAATACTTGTCGCAATCCAGAGTACCAAACACTTTTCCCTGTAAATAAAGTAATTGCTGCGCCTATCAGGAAAAGTCCCAGTCCACTCAGAACTGTACTAAACAGGATTGCTTTCATGCCATTGGTAAAGAAAAATGGAATAACGGGAATAACAGCACCCACTGCAAATAACAAGAAAGATGTTACTGCCGCTTCCATAGCTGATCCTTTTAGGTCATCCGGATTTATTCCCAGTTCTTCTCTCACAAGGATTTTATGCGCCTCATCTGTATCTAAAATAATATATGCGGCCATTTTTTTTGCCTGAACTTCAGGAATCCCTTTGGATTGATAAATCAATACCAGTTCTTTCTCTTCCCCTTCGGGATTCGATTGTAGTTCATCCATTTCGAGTTGCATTTGATTTTCGGAAAGTTCCTGCGAACTTTTCACAGATATCCATTCACCCAGAGCCATTGACAAAGCGCCTGCCAGCAGTCCGGCAAGACCAGCCAGCAGAACACCTTGTTGGCCGCTTGTAGCACCGGCAATTCCCATTACCAGGCTGAAATTGGAAACTAATCCGTCATTTCCGCCTAATACTGCGGCACGTAAAGCGTTACCGCCAACGGAGCGATGTCGTTTTTCGAAACGTGCCAGGCTTGTTCCGGAAACTTTTGGATGATTATTTAAAATATTTGTGAGTATGGAAACATGTGCAGTATCAGATAAAGAAGGAACCGAATTGCTTTTCTTCCTGGCGCTAATAATAGATGAAGAAATGCTTTTTTCAGTATCCAGCAGCACACCCAGAAGATAATTGTATCCTAAAACTTTGCCGATAGATTTCAATATCCTGGCTCTGGCTGAGGGTGCAGGCATTAAAGCTATGTCAATATTGCTTTTCATCATAAAAGCAACTGCATGGCTCTGCTCTATTTCACTCATCTGAAAAAAGACATCAGCTACATTTGGGTCCTCTTCATTTTCAGCCAGCACTTTATATAAAAAACTTGCGTCTATTTCGGTTTGAATATTTTTAAGATTCATTGTTTTCTTGTTTCTATATTAAAATTGGGTTGTGTGTTTTTACATTCTCGGAGATTTCCTTTTATGAAGAAGCAAAATTAGTTTTCATGAATTTTCAATTCACTTTTGTAATCCTGAACTGTTAATACTGAAATTCCGGAGATGCTTTTGCATGAGCTGAACTATCAAACAGTTTAAAAGAGTTTTTGATTCAGACTAATCACCATCTTCATCATCATTCTCTTTTTCTTCACTTCCACTTTGCTGTTCCTTATTTTCATTTTTTACATCAATCTTCTGATTAATCTGGGAGTATGGAAATATGGCTATTGCGGAAACGATTCCAACAGTTGCAAGGATTTTTTGAAATGAATTCAGTTTAATGCTTTCTCCTTCAATGTTTTTATAACCGGTAAACATGGATTGTAACGTGCCAACCTTCCTATTGAATACAAAATCCACCAGGTTGCCCAGCAAATGGAAAATCACAAGTGCAATAACAACATTAACCAATATTTCATGGATTTCTTTCAGAGAACCTGAAGATAATCCTATACTAACCGAACTGAAAAATCCTTGTCCTTTTGATCCCAGCAGCAATGACCCTGAAACAACAATCAACATACCTAAAAGTATTATACCAAGCATTACTAGCGCTGCCGCCGGATTATGACCGGGTGACTCGCTCTTGCTCTTTTTCATATCTGTAAAAAAGGATTTTAACGCAGTGATTCCAAGCGGGAAATCAGAAAATCTTGAGTATTTGGGTCCCGCAAATCCCCATATTATTCTGAATAACAGCAGAATTCCAACAACATACCCGATGGAAGAATGGAGATGCAGCAGTTCTTCTTCTTCTGCAACAATATAAGCGGCAACCATTCCGATGACAAGCAGCCAATGGAAAATTCTTGTTGGTAAACTCCAGATGTAGGTTTTCATAATTATTTTAGTTTTTGTATGATTAAATATTTGTTTATCAGGGAGATGAATCAAGTGTTTCATCCTGATTCTTCAGGCTCGTAATGAATCTGAACCTGGCAACGATTAATTTTTTTACAGATAATTTCTTCTACTTTGTGCGATATAGAGTGAGCATCCCTGATATTTAGTTCCGGATCAACGTGTATGGTTACATTCACAAATGTATCAGCTCCTGCAACTCTCACTTTCAAATCGTGGAAATAGCTTACTTCCGGAACTAATTTGATTATTGCTGAAATATCTTCGCTCAGTATCAGCGGGCTGCTGTCGAGTAATACGCTTACTGCTCTTTTACCAAGTCGGTATGAGACGGATAATACTATGATTGCTACTCCCATAGCCGCAACTGAATCAGCTGCGTAAATTCCAAAATTGGCACAAATCAGTCCGATAAGCACAACCGTGGAACTCCAGATATCAGTGGAAAAGTGTAGTGCGTCTGCTTCGAGCGCCTGGCTGTTATATTTCCGCGCAACTTTAAACAAAGCACGTGATCGGGTAATATCAATGGCAATAGATGTTAAAACAACAATGTAGCTCCATACTGTAACCTGTATGTGCGTATTTCCGGAAACAAGCCTGTTTATTGCTTCGTAAACAATCCACACACAGGTAATAACAAGCAAAAGTGTTTCGATAAGTGCTGAGAAATTTTCGATTTTTCCGTGACCAAAATGATGCTCTTTATCAGCCGGTTTATCGGATATACGTACCGAGAAATAGGTTATTACCGCGGCAATAAGGTCTAATCCGGAATGTAAGGCTTCCGATAAAAGGCCCAAGCTGCCTGTTAGAATACCGATTAACAGTTTGAATCCTGTCAGGAAAATAGCAGCAATTACCGAAATGCCGGCTACTCTCTTTTTTTCTTTTTCCATCCGTGAAATTGATTTCTGCATGAAAATACTGCTTTATTCTTGAGCAGGTCCGAATTGTTAAATACGACATATTCCTGATAGAAAGGTCAATATCTATTTTAAAAGAAACGCTGAGAGATTAACAGCTTTATTGAGGCGGCTGCCAGATGGATGACAGAAATTGATCAGTAATCGACTGATTGATATGAAATATTTTAATGTCTGCAATAAATCCAATATTTGACGCTGAGACTGAATTCTTTTGAAAGAAATGATCGGTTAAAGAAAAATGGTGGTGGTGAGTAATGTCAGAACAATTTGATTTCAAAGGTATTTCGATTGTATCAACGTTTAAAAACAATGAGATACTGTCATCAAAGCATATGAGCATTGACAGTATTACAGCTGAAAATACAGCGAAATGTTTTAAGCTTTTCATCTTGTACAAAAATATTAAAAAAGGATCAATATTAAGCAGTGCTACTAGCGATTTAAATTAGGGCTTGTTTCCGGACAGAATTGGAGTTATTTGAGATTAAGATGAGCAATGAAAAAGAACTGGTTATATTGCTGATAAACGCATTGTTACAAGGTAAATTGATTTATATCTGTACAGGATTTGTATTTAAAATCGGCATTGCTCATTTAATGATTGTCGGGATGTAAAGTTTCTTTATAGCCGGAAATAGTAAATACACGGTTTTAAAAGCTTCGTTGTCATTTAAAGTAGCTGTAATTGAAGTCATATGCAATTTTAACAATATTGCTTAAGCTAAAAACGTTTATACACATTAAATGCAAATGATTGGAGAATAGTTATTGCATTACTCCGTCAATTTCAGTCTGTTAGAAAATATGAAGGTTGTTTTCCAAATAGCTGAAGTTAAAATTAAAGAACGTAAAAAGGTAATCATTTACTTGAATATGGTCGGTTTCAAAGAAAAAGTGCAAAATTTAGAATACGTCTAAATAAGAACGTAATACAAAAATCGGATTTGATTTCAGTAACTTTGATTTCCTCACTTTTACCAGAATTCAGTTAGTGAACTGAAATGATACGCAATAAATATTATGAATAAAACTGCTCACCGGATCTATATCTTCATTTTGTCAGTCATTGTTGTGGTTGTTCTTGGCATAATTGTAAACAAAGGATATGCCTACTACAAAATAAGCATGGAAGAAAGATTTTTCCATCCTGATCATACTACACTGAAACCAAGCGGAATTTTAGGTCATGGAATGGGAATTATTGGTTCTTTATTTATGATTCTGGGCGTTTCTCTGTATATGGCACGAAAAAGATACAGAATATTTTCCCGCCTGGGTTTTCTGAAGCATTGGCTCGAATTCCACATCTTCCTGTGCACTTTAGGGCCTATCCTTGTGCTTTTTCATACGTCTTTTAAATTTGGAGGTATAGTGGCAATCAGTTTCTGGAGTATGGTAGCCGTTTTCCTGAGTGGAATTATAGGTAGATTTATTTACATTCAAATCCCGCGTACCATTGAAGGTCGCGAATTAAGCCTCAGTGAAGTGAGGGGTATGAAGGGAGATATAAGTGAGAAGGTGAATAATTCAACTCATTTGGATGATGCAAGCCAGAAAGTAATAGCTGATTCAATAAAACTGAAACCGGAACTCTACCACAATAATTTTCTGGTACGCACATTCAGGAAATATAACGACGACAGAAAGTCGATACGAAATGTAAAGGCTGTTTTGAAAAAGAATAACCTTTCCAAATCAGAACATTCAGAAGTGTTGAGGTTGGTTAATAATGAAATTTCTCTCAACCGAAGGATCGAACGCTTAACTTTAATGCAGAACTTGTTTAAATACTGGCATGTGGCACATTTGCCATTTGCTCTTGTCATGCTGGTAATTATGGTAATTCATGTTGCAGTTACTCTTGTTTTTGGTTACAGATGGATTTTTTAATTATGGATGAAATGCTCCTCGAACAAGTTGTTATATATTCTGTGGTAATTTTGTTTTGCCTCATTATCGTAGTTGTTTATCTGCGAAAGCAAAAGCGCGATTCAAAAAAAGTCGAAGATAAAATTGCAATTGCAAAAGCCGAAGGAATGTATGAGCCGGTATCTCTTCACCCGGTAATTGATGAAAACAGTTGCATCCGCACAGGTGCTTGTGTAGCTGCGTGTCCTGAAAAAGATATTCTGGGAATTAAGGATGGCAAAGCAACAACAATCAACGCATCTAAATGTATTGGTCATGGCGCATGTTTTCACGCTTGTCCAACCATGGCAATTACACTTTGCATAGGTACTGAAAAGCGCGGTGTTGAACTTCCGCACATTAATCAGAATTTTGAAACAAATATTGACGGAATATTTATTGCCGGCGAACTGGGCGGGATGGGTTTAATAAAAAATGCCGTTGAAC
>JFJP01024481.1_pt1 | contig 24868 bp, 22 predicted proteins | sample 431651 | NCBI WGS metagenome assembly JFJP01 (sample SAMN02602958, study PRJNA72255) | Microbial mat metagenome, whole genome shotgun sequencing project. | biome: fresh water; feature: sink hole; material: water; isolation source: purple microbial (photo- and chemosynthetic) mats found in...
CGGCTAGGGCGGCTATCAGCTTATCACCGTCTATCGTATTTCCTTTTTCATCCACAACCACGAGCCTATCTGCGTCGCCGTCTAGTGCAAAACCGATGTCTGCTCTAAATTTGAGCACCTCTTCTGCAAGTTTCGCAGGATGCAGTGCGCCGCATTTTTCATTGATATTAAAACCGTTAGGCTCGTCGTTTATGACTATTAGGTCGGCTCCGAGTTCGGAAAATATCGTAGGGGCTACCCTATAAGCAGCGCCGTTTGCGGCATCTACTACTATGCGTACCCCTTTTAGCGATAGATGCTTTGGAAAAGAGTTTTTGATGTGGACTATATATCTACCTATGACATCGTCTATTCTTTTGGAAGAGCCTATCTCTTTTTCTTTCTTTTGTGCAAGCTCAATCGCCTCGCCGTCAGAAAAAAGCTCTTCTATCATTGCCTCTATGTCGCTATTTAGCTTGTTGCCTTGGTTGTGGCTAGCGCTTATCATTATTCCGGCATCGCATCGCATATCTTCGGTTAAAAAGGCTATAGCGGGAGTTGGCATCGGACCTATCTGTACACAGTCGTAGCCAACTGCCGTTAGCCCGGCAACTATCGCATTTTCAAGCATATAGCCGCTTCTTCTTGTATCTTTGCCTATTAAAATTTTGTTTGTAACTGATTTTTTTCTAAAGTGTATTCCGGATGCCATCGCAAGTTTTAGGGCGGTATTTACCGTTAATTCTTTGCCCGCTTTGCCCCTGACGCCGTCTGTTCCAAATAGTTTCATTGTTCTGCTCTGTTGGTGTTTTTGGGTGCGGAGTATAGCATAAAGTCGTTATTAAAAATAAACTTGCTAAAATTACGAAAATTTTTTTATAAAATTAAATAAACAAAGGAACACATAGAAATGGCAAACCATAAATCAGCCGAGAAAAGAATCAGACAAACAGAAAAAAGAACTGCTGCAAACAGGGTTTATAGAACGAAGCTAAAAAACATAGTTAAAGAAGTAAGAGGCGCAGTAGCAAAAAAAGACGGCGTTGCAGCTGAAGAGGCGCTAAAAATAGCAAACAAAGAACTTCATAAATTTGTATCAAAAGGTTTTCTAAAAAAGAATTCAGTAGCAAGAAAAGTAGGAAGACTAGCTAAGCTTGTAAATACAGTAAAAGCTGCATAAACCAAACACCGCTTCATACACTCTCCCCTTAAAGCTCCCGCCCTTCGGCGGGAAAACAAAATCCAAAATCTTGGAAAACCAAATATGCTACAAGACAAACTCCAACCGTTTATAGATAGATATGATGAAATTACAAGGCTTTTATCTGCCGAGGATATTGCCTCCGATATAAAAAGAATGACAGAGCTTTCAAAAGAGCAATCTTCGCTTAGTGAGGTTGTGGAATGCGCCAGAGAGTATCAAAAACTAATATCCGATATGGAAGATAATAGAGAACTGCTTGATGACGCAGAGCTTGGCGAAATGGCAAAGGCTGAGCAAAAAGAGTTTGAAGAGAGAAAACCTCTTTTGGAGGATAAAATAAAACTGCTTCTTGTCCCAAAAGACCCAAAAGATGAGAGAAATACCTATCTTGAGATAAGAGCTGGAACCGGCGGCGATGAGGCGGGTCTTTTTGCTGCTGACCTTTGTAAGGCGTATATAAGATACTCCGAAAATAGAGGATGGAAGGTGGAGATAGTATCCTCCGCCGAGAGTGATGTTGGCGGATATAGAGACATAACGCTTCTTGTCAAGGGCGACAAAGTCTACTCAAAACTAAAATACGAGGGCGGAGTGCACAGGGTTCAACGGGTTCCCGCAACTGAGACTCAAGGCAGACTTCACACCTCGGCGGTCACGGTAGCAGTAATACCGGAGGTTGAGGATATTGAGGTCGATATAAAAGAAAATGAACTTAGAATTGATGTATATCGCTCCGGCGGCAACGGCGGACAATCTGTAAATACAACAGACTCGGCAGTGCGTGTAACGCATATTCCGACAGGCTTATCGGTGGCCATCCAAGATGAAAAATCTCAGCACAAAAACAAAGACAAAGCTATAAAAATTCTAAAATCAAGACTTTATGAGATGAGATTGGAAGAGCAACTTGCCGAAACCGGAGAGGCTAGAAAGTCGCAAGTTGGCAGTGGCGATAGAAGTGAGAGGATTAGGACATACAATTATCCGCAAAACAGAATCACCGACCATAGAATAGGACTTACCGTCTATAGGCTTGACGCTATTATGCAAGGCGGTCTTTTTGATGAGATTATAGAGCCGTGTAATATGTTTTTTGAAGCAGAGAAGTTGAAAGAAGCGGAAGCCTAAGATTTAGGCTTCTTTTTGTTTTAGTGGATAAAGCCGATTTTGACGGCGGCGGTTGAGCCAATGATATTTTTTGCTTCGTCATAAACGCTGAAGTAAGATTTTATCATTTGAGATAGCATTTTCGTGTAGCCTTGCACTTCAGAGTAGTTGATTAGTGTTTTTGCGGCTTTTAGTCCTGTAAAATCGATATTTTTGCGTCTTGTGTCGGCTCTTTTTTTACGAAATTCCCCGTATGCTTCATGTGAATTTAGGTTTGTCATATAGGATTTTACAGCGTCGCCTATACTTTCAAACGCCGCATATTTTACTCCGGATGTACCGGCGGCTTTTATGTAGTTTTTGCTTCCAAAAGATTTTTGACCGAAAAGATTATTTGACTTCAAAGATACTCTGCTACTACCCCAACCGCTCTCTAAAGCGGCTTGAGAAAGCACCAAAGAGGCCGGAATAATATCTATTTTGTCAAAATACTCTTTTTTGTCAAATATATTTCCTACCTTATAGGTAGAGGCTATCTCTACCAGCTTTGAATAATCTGCGGCGGATATTTTTGCATCACTATATGTATTTGGGTATTGGTCAAAAAAAGTTTCAACAAACTCTCTGTCTTTGAGTATTTTTTGATTTTGTTCATTGATTACTGGAAGCAGGATATTTACGAATGTCTGCTTTCTATCAGGACTCTCCTCGAGGATTTTATTCCAAGAAACGCTGTTTTGGTTTTTTGTGTTATCGAATGCAAAAGCTGCAAACAAAAGTGAAACATATACTGTTAGAAATCTTGGCAGCATAACTCCTCCTTTTATTTATTAAATTTGAAATTATAATTATATCTAAAAAGTCAACCCGTGAGCCAAGCAGCTACCAACCCTTTTAACTGCGCCCTTGAATAGAATTTGCCTTTCGTCAACCTTAATCGTAATATTTTCGTTGCTTTTAGGTTTGATTAAAAAACTTTCCCGCTTTATGCCTCCGAGCGTCAGGTCATACGCACATGCAGCCATACCTGTCCCGCATGCTAGCGTCTCATTTTCTACGCCGCGTTCAAATGTTCTTACATTTACGATGTCGTCTTCAAAACTATAAAAATTTACATTTGCGTTGTGCTTATGTCGCATTTGTGAAGCCATCTCTAAATCAAAAAACCCTTTTGCGCATCTGCTTACCAAGTGCGGTACGCCGGTATTGATTAGCTTCCAGAAAAATCCATTCTCTTCAAACTCGCCCATAACTATCTCTGGCGGAGTAAGTTCTGTTTCGACTAAGCAATTCTCTGAGATCTCCGTTTTTATAATCCCTGCCCCGGTCAGAAAACTCTGTGTTTTTCCAGCCAATCGGTTGTCGTAAGCGTATAACGCCGCAGCTCTGGTGCCGTTGCCGCACATAGAGGCCTCAGAGCCGTCGGAGTTATAAAATTGCCACTCAAAATCTAGTTCTGGGTGCGGAATGAGCGCTATTAAACCGTCTGCTCCAAATCCGTAATGCCTATTGCACATCTCTTTTGCAACAGTACTCCTATCTTCTTTTTTGAATGAATGAAATATTAAGAAATCATTTCCGCTTGCACAGTATTTTTGCAAAACCATCTGTCTACCTCTTCTAAAAAATTATTTACTTTGCTCTCTAGCATGCATTCGTCGCTTGAGTTATCTATGACAAAATCTGCCTTTTTAACTTTTTCTTCTATATCTATTTGGGATACTATTCTGTTATTTGCATCTGCCTTACTTAGCCCGTCTCTATCCAATATTCGTTTTAGTTGTAACTCTTTTGGCGCATATACGACGGCAACAGGGGTTAGCTCCTGATAGTTTTGGCTCTCGAAAAAAAGCGGTATATCTACAAAAAATAGTTTATCGCTTTTTTCTAATTCTGCTATCTCTTCAAAAATCATTTTTTTTATCTTTGGATGCATTATTGCTTCTAGTTTTGCCTTTGCGGTTTTGTCTGAAAAAACCAATTTGCCCAATTTTTTGGCGTCTATCTCCATGCCAAGCAAAAACTCTTCCCCGAAGGTAGACGCAATCTCCATTGTAGATGCTTTTGCTACTTTTTTGCTAAGCAAATCGGCGTCTATGATTTGATAGCCTTTTGAGTTTAGTATTTTACAGACACTGCTTTTCCCGCATCCTATGGAGCCCGTAATTACGACACATTTGGGCACTTTCTTGCGCCTCCCGTCTAAAAAATAATTTTGAAATTATAGCCAAACTAAAAACTGTTAAAATGTTTAAAAAAATAGTGGTATAATCGACCAAATTTGGTCTGAAGCCTATTTTCTGCAAAAAATATACCGACGAGGCGTAAAAAGAGATGGAATTTAAAAGTGTTTTGGAGATTGCGACTAAGCAAATAACTTCGGTAAGCCGTAAAGATACGATTATGAAGGCTGCCGAACTTATGATCCAAAACAACCTCAGAAATGTGCTTGTCGTTGATAGCGGCGTAAATGAGTATGGGATTATTACTGTAACCGATATTACTGACCTTCTTTTGAAGGGCGTTGCCTTTACGGATACTATAGATTCCGTCAAGTATAATCTTGTAAGAAAAGTGTATAAAGATATAAATGCGCTTGAGGCCTCTTTTTTGATACGAGGAGATGTGAGCTATCTTTGTGTAGTAGATGAGCAAGAGAAACTGCTTGGCGTCGTATCAATGTCCAATATTATGTCCGCAATCGATACCGAACTAGTCGTAAATGATATAAAGTTGGGACATATTATAGGCAAAACAAAAGCCAAAACGGCAAAAATATCCGAACATCTAAGTACAGTTTTTCATAAAGTAAATTCAACCCCCACAGAGGCGGTTGTCGTATTAAACGAACACCATACGCCGACTGGAATAATCACCAAAAGAGATATTGTCAAACTGATAATTAAAAAAGAAGAGATGTCTCAAGAGGTCGGCGGTTTTATGCGCGCTCCACTTGTAACCGTTGACGAGGATACGACCGTCAAGGAAGCTTTGGAGTTAATGAGTACGAAAAAGTTTAAAAGACTTATCGTGTTAGAAAAAAGCGGCGATTTGATGGGCGTTATCACAAGAGAAGAGATGATGGATATCGTCTATAATAAGTGGTCCCAAATAGTAAGAGAAAAAGAGAATCAGCTACAAAAGTTATCCAAAACTTTGGCGGCAAAAACAGAAGAGTCGGAGCGAAGCGCGCGCTTACTAAATGACTTTATAGATGCGACCGATGATTTTATATTTTATAAAGATTTGGACTATAGATACATAGGGTGCAATATAGCGTTTGCGGAGTTTGCAGGTATAAAAAAAGCAGACATTGTTCGCAAGACCGATTTTGATCTGTTTGACGACTATTACTCGAACCTTTTTAGGGATACGGATAGAGATGTAATAGAAAAAGGCAAGACTATCATCAATAGCTACTGGACGAGATATAGCGATAAAAAAGCTGTCTATCTAAGCGTCAAAAAAGCTCCGCTTAGGGACGGAAGCGGCAGAATCATAGGACTTGTTGGCATATCCAGAGATTCGACTGAGCAAAAAAATCTAGAAGATGCAATAAAGCATCAACATAACTATCTCCAAACTATTTTGGATATGCAAGAATCCATGATTGTTATTACTGAGGATGGAAATAGCATTATTGAGGCAAATAAAAGCTTTTTTGAATACTATGAGGTTAGGGATATAGAGGAGTTCCACAAAAAATACAAGTCTATCTCCGACTTGTTTATGAAAAAAGAGGGGTATCTCTCCGGTAAAAAAAACAGCCTTTGGTTTAAACTGCTTACATCATCGTACGATAGAGACTTCAAAGTTTTGATGCAAAAGCATAGGGGTGCCGAAGAGCCGAAAAGTTTTCTTTTAAAAGTGGAAAAATTCAAAAAAGATGAGTCATATCTCATTTCGTTCATGGATATTACAAATATCGAAAGAGAGAGTAAAAATCTAGAGCTTTTGGCAACAACCGACCCTTTGACGAAGATATACAATAGAATGAAGTTTGGCAATCTGATGGAGGCTGAGATCGCTAAATCCAGAAAAACAAAAAAGCCTCTTTCTCTTGTTGCGATAGATATTGATTTTTTCAAAAAAATAAACGACACATATGGACATCAGGCCGGTGACTATGTGCTTATTACGACTGTTGAAATTATAAAATCGAAAATAAGAAATAACGATATTTTTGCAAGATGGGGCGGAGAGGAGTTTATGGTACTACTGCCTGGGGCGGACATGGATGTGGCTCTATCTAGGGCGGAGATAATGCGAAACGGGCTTGCGGAGTATGATTTTATAGAGCCGGAGATGGTGACGGGGAGTTTTGGCGTGGCATGCTTTAGGGATAGTGATAGCATGGATTCTATTATCAAAAGAGCGGACGAGGCTTTATATGCCGCAAAAAGAAACGGTCGAAATAGAGTGGAGCATCTATAGATGGCAGGGGTAAAATTTGGTTGTTTATGAGGAAAACGGCGGCACGCTTATCAAGCTTGACGAAACCCTAATAAACCCAGAAGTGCACCAGGTAATTATATCTACGCTAAATAAGCCGATGCTTGTAAACTGGCTGAAGGCTGAAGAGCTTCCCGAGCCTTTTTTTGAAGATATTGCCTCTTTTGAGCAGACGCCATCATTTGAAGATTTTAGCGAGGGTACGGTCTTAATTCTTAAATATCTTAAGCTTGAGAAGGAAGAGTTTATTGATTTTTACGAGGAGAATGTAGCTCTTATCAATCTAGGAAATAAACTTGCGATTGTGTGCAAAGACGAGATGACCGCATTTGATATAGAGATGAAATTTGACAAGCGCATGCGCGGCAAAAAAACAAATCTACATTTTGAGATGTACACATTTTTGGATATTTTGACAGACCAGCAAATCCAAGCGCTTGATGGCGCTAATGCAATACTTGAAAATCTGGAAGAGAGTATCTTGTCGGAGAGCGTGGAGAAGCAAAAAGCGCTCAAAAATCTATACTACGCTAGGCGTTCTCTTAATAGATTGTCGCATATCTTTGTGAATGAATCGGTGGCGCTCGGTAGGTTTTTTACTAGCATTACGACATCTATTAAAAAGAAGTTTAGATTTGAGTTTTTGGATCTAAAAGAGCATAAGCAGAGTCTTGTGACTGAGTGTAAAAGCTTGCAAGATAAGACGGTGAGTCTTATGAATCTTCAGCTTGGACTTACGGATAATAAAGCAAATGAAGCAATGCAAAAACTAGCCGGAATATCTCTAATATTTATTCCGCTGACATTTTTTACATCTATTTTTAGTATGAATTTTAAAAATATGCCAGAATTAGATATGACGCATGGTTATCATGTTGTTTTACTGGTGACGATAGCCACCGGAGTGGCTACATATTTGTGGTTGAAAAAAAGGAAGTATTTGTAGCTTTATTTTTTCGCTTTTTTAACAGCGTCCGTTAGATAGCTCGTAAAATCTTCAGCATTCCAAAATCCTATCGCCGATTGCGATATTTTCTGCCCAGTTTTGTTTAAAAAGTAAGTGGTCGGCACCAATCTTGCGCTAATGCCGTTTGGCAGCGCTGAAGTATCTTTATTGACTACGACATAGATGAAATCTTTATTTATAATTCCGTCAACCGTTTTGTCTTTCAATGTCTCCTGTAATAGCTTGTGGCACCAAGGGCATGCACTAGAGACAACTGTTAGCGCAATAATTTTATTATCTTTTTGCGCCTCTTTTAAGGCTTCGTCGTATTGCTTGAACTTTATATCTGCAAACAAGGAGAGGCTCAAACAAAGAGTTAAAAATAGTGTTTTTTTTATCATGGGTTTTGTTCCGATGTTGTATGTTTTAAAGATTTTATTGTAACATCTTTGCAATTATTTTGGTATAACGAAAAACGGGTGTTTTATTTAATAAAATTGATATATAATTCACTCAAGATGTAAATATAAAAATTTGACGCTGCGGAGCGACTCTCAATGAACAAACAAGAAAAAACGCTAATAAAACAAGCCAGAGAGGATATGGACGAAACGGTCATATCGAATGCTTCGTTTAGAATTCAGTCTATATTGGAAGAGGTATTCCAAAAAGGCATTGAAGTCGGCGAAACAATAGGTTATACTAAGGCAATTGTTGAACATGCCGATAATACCAAATTAGAAGAGAAAAATTCAAAACCAAAAAAGGGTTCAAAATAATGAAGATACTTGTAGTAGATGATAGCTCAACTATGAGAAGAATTATAAAAAATACGCTAAATCATCTAGGGTATAAAGATTTGCTTGAAGCAGAAGATGGCGCATTGGCGTGGGAGTGTATGACTCAAAATTCAGATATAGGCGTCTTGATTACGGATTGGAATATGCCAAATATGAACGGTCTTGAGCTTGTAAAAAAAGTTAGAGCCGAGCAAAAGTATGCCGATATGCCGATTATTATGGTAACTACCGAGGGCGGTAAGACGGAAGTTATAACAGCGCTTAAAGCTGGTGTTAACAACTATATAGTAAAACCTTTTACGCCGCAAGTTCTAAAAGAAAAACTAGAAGCGGTGCTTGGTATAAGCAAGTAGGTTTTGGCAGATACGACAGAGCTTTTAACAAAGCTAGATTTAGAGCCGTTTATAGGCTCTTTCTCATCTTTCTTCGCTAGGCAAAAACCGCTCTTCATGGATGGAGATCGGTCTCTACATTTAAGATTTATTAAAGAACTTTCAAAGCATCAATTCGATCCACCAAAACCAATAAAGTCGCTTGATGAAGAGCTTGTAAGGCTTCAAAAAGCAGGCGTACTATCCAAAGAGTCTCTATCACACTTTTCAAAGCTTATAGCCTATTTCGTAAGACTCAAAAAATATAAGTTTGAAGGTGTTTTGTCGGAGTGGCTCTCCTCTGTCGATATACCAAAAAAAGCTCTGGAATTTTGCGATTTTTTTGAAGATGACGGAGAGTTTGACTACGATAAAATGCCGGAACTCTCGGCGGCAAAGAGCAGCGTAGAGAGCGCCAAAAAAAATATTACAAGAGAGCTTTCAAAGTATCTGCATAGTGAAAAGCTAGCTCCTTATTTGGTTGATAGGCAACTTCATTTTCTTGGCAAAGACGAACTGCTGCTACTTCGCGCCGGTTTTAATGCGGTACTTAGAGGCAAGATAGTATCTAGAAGTGCGTCCGGCTTTTTTTATGTGTTGCCCTCATCCGTTGACTCCATAAAAGATGAACTAGAAAAACGAATATCGTATTTTGAAGAGCTTGAGTACCGCTTTTGCAAAGAGTTTTCAAAGACACTTAGCGAACTACTACCGTTTTTAAAATTTTTAAACAGGCAGTTCGATAGATTTGACCACTATCAAGCAAGGGTTTTGTTTGCAAGGCTTAATGATTTTGAGTTTTTGGAGAATGTGGGCGGTAGTAAGCTATTTTTGAAAGATTTTTACCATCCGGCGCTTGAGCGTTCTAGCGCTAAAGCATTTAGTATATCTCTTGATAAAAAAGCCCTTATAGTCACAGGCGTGAATGCAGGCGGCAAAACAATGCTTTTAAAATCCATACTCTCGGCCTGCCTACTTGCAAAATATCTAATTCCTATGCGTATTAATGCATATAAAAGCGCCGTTCCCTCTCTGTCTACAATCAATGTTATTTTGGATGATCCGCAAAGCGTACAAAACAATATATCTACTTTTAGCGGCAGGATTAGGGCGTTTACTTCGCTTTTGAATGCAAAGCCCGGGATAATAGGCGTGGATGAAATAGAGCTTGGTACCGATAGCGATGAAGCTGCGGCGCTTTTTAAGATTGTTATCGAAGAGCTTATAAGCAGAGGATTTTTTGTGATTGTTACGACGCATCACAAAAAGCTTGCCTCGATGCTTGCTTCAAATAATAATGTTGAGTTGGCAGCCGCTTTGTATGATGAAGAAAAAGAGTTGCCGAGATATGAGTTTTTACAGGGCATTATAGGCAAAAGTTATGCATTTGAGACGGCCGTAAAATATGGAATACCGAAGCATATAGTTGAAAAAGCGAGAAAAGTTTACGGAGAGGATAAAGAGAGGCTTTCAGAGCTTATCGACAAGGGGTATTTGCTTCAAGACAGGCTAAATCTTGAGCTAAGAGAGATAGAGGTTCAAAAAGAGAAGCTGAAGCTGGCAAAATTAAGACTCGAAGAGGAGAAGCAAAGAGAGACCACAGAGTGGCAAAACAAAAAGTTCACACTTGAAAAATCATATAGAGAGGCGATAGAACTGGCAAAAGAGGCTGCCAAAAAAAGTGACGCAAAAGATGCCCACAGGGCTATTAACGCCGCAAACGAGCGATACAAAGAGATAAGTATTCAAAAAACAGAGCAAAAAAAAGAGAGCTTCAAAGAGGGCGATTTTGTCGTTTTTAGAAATATGAAGGGGCAGATAGATGCTATCGGAAAAGATATTTCGATTGTGGTTGACGGCAGACGGCTAAAAGTAGAGAAAAAACAGTTTTTTGAAGAGGCTAAAAAAACAGAACGAATTAAAAAAGAGAAAAAAGCAGCCCCTAAATTAACCGTTCAAAAGCCTCAAAGCGGCGGTGTCAAGCTTGATTTGCATGGATATAGAGTTGAGGAAGCTATTGAAATGTTGGATAAGTTTATCTCGGATGCCCTGCTTGCCGGTTTTGAAGAGATACTCGTCTATCACGGTATCGGTACGGGCAGGCTCGCTGCCGCCGTTAGGGAGCATCTAAAGGAGCATCAAAGCGTTGCATATATTGACGATGCGCCAATCTCGATGGGCGGCTATGGAGCCACTATTATTCATCTATAACTCATGCCACTTTTAAGCCCCATGTTGATACTATAAGACCAAAAAGAGTGGACTCTTGACTTATGCAACATACCGTTAGCTTCAAAAGAAAATCGTACGCCGTTATAGCCTTGAGTGTAATCTGCCTAACGGCGCTATTTGCATTTATTAGCGTCTCGTACGAAAATAAAATCCACAAACGGTATCTTTTGGATAAACAAAAAGAGTTTATCTTCTTGGCAGACTCTTTTAAGGACGCATCCTCCCTCTTAGCCTCACCTTTTGAGTATGTTTGTTATGAAAAGCAGAGCGACGGTAGTATTAAAATCTACTCTAACGGTAGTTTTTTTGACGGTTTTGAGCCAGATACATACAAAAATAATCAAATAACTGCGGAAGTCTACAAAGATTCATCATATTACACCATATTCGGTCCGATAGAAAAAAACGGCAATAGGTTCTATTTTGCCGAAAATACTACCGACTTTAAAAGGCAGAATATCCAGACAATCTACTTCTCTATTTTTGGCGCCTTCGTCTTGATGCTGGCCGCAGGTGTGGCTATTAGGATGGGTTATTCAGCGTTATTTTTAAGAATTAACAAGCTCGGCGCAAGGCTTGCAAAAGAGCTTGAGTCGGCAAAATACGGTGAACGAGCGAGTGCATCTTTGCTTGATGAGTACAAGGCTGCCGTGGATGCCAGCAATATTGTTTCAAAAACAGATGCAAAAGGTGTTATTATATATGTGAATGAGGCTTTTTGTGAGGTCAGCGGCTATTCGAGTGAGGAGCTTTTGGGTAGGCCGCAAAGTATAGTCCGTCATCCGAATATGCCAAAAGCGGTATTTAAAGAGATGTGGGAGACGATACTAGATAAACGAGTATATAAAGGGGTTATCGAAAATAGAAAAAAGGACGGCAGTAGCTATTTTGTCGATGCCACTATCGTGCCTATTTTAAATCTAGAGGGCGAAATAATAGAGTTTCTCGGAATTAGGCACGATATTACGGAGTTTATTAATAATAAGCAGAAGTTGTTTACAAGTGCGCTGACGGGTCTTCCGAATAGATATAAGCTCTCTTTTGACTTATTGGCAACAGAGGACGGCTATCTTGCCGTTATCAATATAGACTCTTTTAAAATAATAAACGATTTTTACGGTAACAACATCGGAGATTTGATACTTATAGAGTTTGCCAAACGGTTGTCTAAGATATTTATAACAAAGGGTTTTGTCGTTTATAAGCTTTCCTCCGACGAATATGGAATATTTTGTGAAAAATGCGCCTCTGATTTTGAAGAGGAGATTGTAAGCGGGATTGCGCTTGCGTGCGCCGATAGTATAAAATGCGGAGATATAGAGATTGTGCTTGGCGTCTCTATCGGTATAGCGAGCGGACGAGACGGACTTTTGGAAAAAGCGAATATGGCGTTAGGCTTTGCTAAGAAAAATAGAAAGCAGCTAGCCGTTTATAACGAAAGTATGTTAATCGGCAAAAACTACGAAAAAAATCTTACAGTCTCGAGAACGCTCAGAGAGGCGATAGAGGGCGACTGGTTTGTGCCTTATTTTCAGCCGATAGTCAATGCCGTAACGGGAGAAATAGAGAAATATGAAACACTGGTAAGGATAGTAAAGCCGGATGGCGAAGTGCTATCTCCTTTTGTGTTTTTGGATGTTGCCAAGGCTACGAGACTCTACCCGCATATTACAAGAGCTGTTATATCGAAAGCTTTTGAGATATTTAAAAATAAAAAAGAGTCATTCTCGGTAAATCTTTCGGTAGAAGACATTTTGGACAATGAGACAAGAGCTTTTATTATGGGCATGCTCGGTAGTTATGGGATTGCCGATAGAGTTGTTTTTGAAATTTTGGAATCTGAGGGTATAGAAAATTATGAAGAGGTGTCGGAGTTTGTGTGCGCCGCAAAAAAATTAGGCGTTCAAATAGCTATTGATGATTTTGGCACCGGGTACTCAAATTTTGAGCACCTAGCGAAGCTAAATGTGGACATAATAAAAATAGACGGTAGCCTTATTAAAAATATTGATACAAATAAAAACTCGGAGATAATCACGCAGACTATAGTAAGCTTTGCTACAAAACTTGGGATGAAAAGTGTAGCGGAGTTTGTTCACTCCAAAGAAGTGTATGATAAAATAAAAGAGATTGGCGTTGATTATGCGCAGGGGTATCATTTGGGGCAACCGGCTCCTATGTCGCTTTGATTAAGAAAGGCTTAGAATTGGAACTTTTTGAAGAGTTGTCTCATCTTGATAGCTATAAAGAGATAAAGCTTTTATGTGTCGAAGACGAACCGGATGTCGCAGAGTGGTTTTTGAAGCATTTCTCAAAAATTATCCCGACCGTATTTGTGGCAAAAGACGGCGCAGAAGGGCTTGAGATATTCCAAAGAGAGCTGCCGGATGTGGTTATTACAGATGTTATGATGCCCTCAATGAACGGTTTGGAGCTTTCAAGACGGATTAAGGAGCTGGCGCCGAAAACTAAAATCATAGTAGTAACGGCGTACGGCAGTAGCGAATATCTGATGGAGGCTATCGAGATAGGAGTTGATAGGTTTTTGACAAAGCCGCTCTCTCTTGAAAAACTTGATAAGTCTTTTTTTTCGTGCGCAAAAATAGTAGCCACCGAAAAAGAGCTTACAAAAAAAAGAGAAGAGCTGGTTCATATAGAGAATATAGACTCTCTAACACTGCTGCCGAATAGAAGAAAACTGATAGAGATAATAGAGTTGTGCGACGCCCCAGCCTTGGCGATACTAAATATCGACTCATTTAAAGAGATAAATGACTTTTACGGGCATACCGTAGGCGATATGGTACTTCTTGAGATTGCAAAAAAACTCTCTTCACTTACCTCAAAAGACAGATATGAGATATATAAGCTCTCGGCCGACGAGTATGCAGTTTTTAAGGAGTCTGCGGGCAAGGGCGAGTTTAGCGACTATATAGAAAATTTGATTGAGCGGATGGAGTCTGAGAGTTTTTGCTATGATGAAAATGAAATATCGGTATCCTTTACAGCAGGAATTGCTATCGGTAAAGTCTCTCTTTTGGCAAAAGCGGATATGGCGCTAAAAGAGGCTAAAAGGGAAAAGAAAAACTTCGTAGTTTACGAAGAGAGCCTTAAAGTTATGGAGATATATTCAAATAATCTGACATGGAGCAAAAGGCTGAGAACGGCGATAAAAGAGGACAGAATAGTCGCCTACTTTCAACCGATAATCGATAATCGTACGATGGAGATAACAAAATACGAGTGTCTAGCCAGAATGATAGACGGGTTGGGAAACAGTATAGCTCCTCAATTTTTTCTCGATATTTCCAAAAAAAATAGGCTTTATCCGAGAATTACAAAAAAAATGCTTGATATGGCCTTTGAGGTGTTTGCCGACAAAGAATATGAGTTTTCTATTAATCTTTGCGTCGAGGATATGCTAGATCATATGACTAGCGCTTATATATGTTCCAAGCTGGAAGAGTACAAAGGCAGAACAAAAGTTGCCTTTGAGATACTAGAGTCAGAACGGATAGAGGAGTATGGCGAAGTAAGAGAGTTTATTCGTAAAGTGAAGGAGCTTGGCGGCAAAATATCCATAGACGATTTTGGCAGCGGGTACTCCAATTTTGAGCATATTTTGCGCCTAAATGTAGACTATATCAAAATAGACGCTTCAATGATAAAGCATATAGATACCGATAGAAACTCACAGATAATAGTGGATACGATAGTTGGTTTTGCTAAAAAACTAAATATTAGAACGATAGCCGAGTTTGTTCATTCCGAAAGTGTTTTTGAAAAAGTAAGAGAGCTTGGCGTGGATATGTCTCAGGGGTATTATTTTTCCGCTCCGACAAGCGGGATACGGTTGTAAAGATGAGAAGATACGGTCTTGCGGGGGTGCTTAGGGCTACAAGTTGTCTACTTGGCAAAATAAAACCTTTTTGTGAAGTCGATGAATTGACGGGGGTACTCAATCTAAAGGCGCTTAGGGCGGACTTGTCGAAAGGCAAAGATAGGGCTTTGACTCTTATAAATATAGACGGTTTTTCTACGGTTAACAACGCCTACGGAATAGATGCCGGAGATATGCTCTTAAAGGGTTTTTGCGAGATATTGAAAAAAAACCTACCGAACAACACTACGATATATCGTTGCTATGGGGATGAGTTTGCTTTGCTTTTTGATACAGTAAAGAGCAAAAAAGTGGAGGAGTTTGCCGAGCAGATAGACGGCTGCCTCTCTTTTACCAGTATTGATGTGGGCGGCGTTGAGCTTAAAATTGCCGTTACGATAGGAATATCAATTGGGAACGGCGATGAACTAATTAAAAAAGCTTCTATCGCGCTCATGGAAGCCAGACTCTCAAAAAAAGTCTCAACGGTGTATGTAGAGGGCAATGAGCTTGAAAAGAGAATCCAAAAAATATTTTATTGGCAGACGAGACTCAAGGAGGCTCTAACCGAGGGGCATTTGACGCCATTTTATCAGCCGCTATTAAACAACAATACCGGATATATTGACAAGTTTGAGTCGCTGATTAGGCTAAGGCATGAGGGAGCCATAGTGTTGCCGATGGATTTTTTGGAGGCTGCCAAAGAGGGCGGTATGTTAAGTTCCGTTACTAGGATTATGATATCCGAGTCGTTTCGAGACTTTTCAAAAAGCGACCATTCGTTTTCCGTAAATATAACGGAGCAAGATTTGCTGAATAAAAATTTTATAAGCTTTTTGGAAAAAAAACTACTATCCAATAAAATAGAGCCGCATAGGGTGTATTTTGAACTTTTGGAGGGTATCAGTACGGATGTCGCCAACAACTCCCTAGAGACGCTAAAAGAGATAAAAAAAATGGGTTGCAAACTCTCCGTGGATGATTTTGGCACGGAACACTCCAATTTTAGAAGGCTTTTGGAACTTGAGGTGGATTTGATCAAGATAGACGGTAGTTTTATAAAAAATCTTGACAAGTGTGAAACGAGCCAAAAAATAGTTAAAAGCATTATTAGTTTTGCGAATAGCATGGGAGCTATGACTGCGGCTGAGTTTGTACACTCCAGTGAAATCCAGCAGATAGTGAAAAATATGGGCATAGATTATTCGCAAGGTTATTATATAGGCATACCTTCGCCAAAACCTGAGATAAAATTGGATGAGGCGTTTGCATGAAAGTACTGATAGCCGAAGATAGTCAGATAATGCGCAAGATTGTAAAAACCAATCTTTTGAAACTCTCGGTAAACAAAATATACGAAGCCTTTGACGGAGAGAGTGCGCTTGCCATTGTTGGAGCAAATTCGGATTTGGATATTGTATTTACGGATCTCAATATGCCAAATATGAATGGATTGGAGTTTTGCAAAAAAATAAAGCAACAGCCGAAGTTTTCCCATATCAAAATCATCGTCATCTCTGAACATCTGAGCGATAGCGTAAAAGAGGCTTTTTTAGATCTTGGCGTATCCAGTTTTGTTCCAAAACCGTTTGATCTTAAAAGCTTTAACGAGGTTGTTATACCGATAGTTGAAGAAATAAAAAGCGGTGGTTCTAGTCATGGCGGAGTTGATTTTGCCAAGAATGACTTTATTAAAAAAATACAAGAAGAAGACCCGCTTATATCGCTCGACGCCGAAGGGCTTACTATTAGCTTTAATAAGTTGAGCATCAGAGTCCCCATAGACAAAATACTTGAGGTTGGAAAAATAAAAAGCGACGAGGAAAAAACCGACTATGTCGAACTTAAAGATAAATAACGATTTTAAAGTTTTAGTAGTAGACGATAGCCCTTTTATTGTAGAGGTTCTCAAAAGCTTTTTAGCTAGGTTCTCAAAAAATATTTTTGAGGCCGAAAATGGAAAGCAGGGGTTGGAGCTATATAAGCGCCACAAACCTGATTTTATAATATCTGACATTGTAATGCCGGTCATGAACGGTTTGGAGATGAGCAAAGAGATAAAGGCTTTGGATAAAGATACTTTTATTGTTTTGACTACCGCCGTTGAGGACAAAGACAATCTAGCAGAGGCAATAGAAATATCGGTAGATAAATATCTGCCAAAGCCAATAGATTTGAGGCGTTTAGAGCATATTATTTTGCAGTTTCTGGATAATTTGGCCGCAAAAAAAACACTTGAAGAGAATAGAAAACTTCTGGAAGAGTATAAAAAGGCGCTTGACTCGGCGGCTATTTTTACGGTAACCGATACAAGCGGCACTATTAAATATGTAAATGAAGAATTTGTCCATACGACGGGCTATAGCAAAGAAGAGGCGGTAGGTAACTCTCATAATATCATAAGACACCCGGAAACCCCAAAAAGCGTCTTTAAGGCGTTGTGGGGAAGCATAAAAGAGAAGCATGTGTGGAAGAGTGTCTTAGAGAACAGGACAAAAAGCGGCGAAAGTTTTTTTGTGGACAATACGGTAGTTCCGATACTTGGCATAGACGGCGAAGTGGTGGAATATATCGGTATCTCCTACGACATTACCGGCATCAGGGAGATGAACGAGCGAAATCTGCAAGCCATTTTTAACGCCGATGAGTCGCTTATTGTCGTAACGGATGATAGATTTGATATAAAAATAGTCAATAAGTCTATGCTAAAGATGCTGGATATTGAAAATATCTACGATTTTTACAAAAATAATAGAGCGATATATGAGAAGTTTCTTGTGCGTGACGGTTTTTTATCAAAAGAGGATCTGCTTGGGTCTACGCAAAAAGAGAGATATAGAAAATTCAAAAAAGTATTGACCGAGGGTGACAAAAGGCAGAGAAAAGTTGCCATGCTTACCCCCGAGGGCGAAGAGAGATATTATGCCGTGAGGGTGAGTACGGTAAGCGACAAGATGGTGCAAAACAAGCACTATAATATCTTTAGTTTTGTCGATATTACGGAGCTTGAATTTATGCGTCAACAACAGATTAATAATATCAAGCTTAGCTCCATAGGCAAATTGGCTGCAGGTATTACGCATGAGATAAATACGCCGCTTACATACATCAAAGGCAATCTAGAGATATTAAAAATGGATATAGAGGATGGTTGCGACTGCAACTTAAAGCAGGAGTTTTTAACATCTTGCGAAGCAATGGAAGACGGTATCAAAAGAATGGCCGCCATAGTGGAGTCAATGAGAGAGATAGCGGGCGTAAGTCGTGATGAAATAGCCGAGATAAATGTGTATACAACTATCGCCTACTCTCTTCGAATGGTGTATAACAAAGCAAAGCAGATATGTAATATAAAAATAAATGGCAAGCTTTTTGATATGTCGCTCGATAAAGACGGTGAGAATATTACAATGATGGCTACTCCTCAAAGACTTGAGCAGGTGTGGATTATAATCTTAAATAATGCCTTGGATGAGTATGCAAAATCAAAACTTCCGTTTGAGCAACGCTTCATCGATATTCAAGTTTCAAAAAATTTAGATACAATAAAAGTATCCATCAAAGACAATGCAGGCGGTATTGAAGAGTCCATCCTTTCGCATATATTCGAGATATTTAAGAGCTCAAAACCGCAAAGCGGAATGGGCGTGGGACTCAATATCGCAAAGTCGATAGTAGAGGATCACGGCGGAGATATGACGGCCAAAAATGAAGGCGATGGCGCCGTATTTGAAATAGTCTTTAAAGAAAAAGGGGAGTCTTAATGTTTTTTTCGTCAAAAACAGATTGTTTGAAATATGAAGAGGAGATAAGAGCGTTAAAAGCAGAAGTTGAATACTACAAAGAGCTTGCAGGCTTTAGCGTTGACGAGGGTATATTTATCATAGACGATAACGCAAATGTGCTTTTCAAAAACGAATCTTGTCCGGAATTTCCAAGCAAACTATATCAGTTTAAGGCAGATTTGTTTGCAGGCGCAAAAAAAATAGAGGACGACACTTGTGAGGCGGATGTACGGACAAAGCGACTCTCGAACGGTAATTTGCTAATAGCGCTTTCCAGAAAAGAAAACAGCCTCAAAAATGATGATCAGCTAATAGGCATGCATCAGCAAAGTATCAAAAATGCTTTGGCAAATACTCAAAAATCATTTGTAGATATGCTTTCTAAGTTTGATTTTATGATAGCGCAATCCAAGGAGACGGCAGAGAGCTCTACGGACGGTATGGATATTTTAAATAATATTGTAAATAGTATGGATAAGCTATTTACGCTGATGTCTGAGGCCAACTCAATGATGAACTCTCTTGTCGATAGAAGCAACGAGATTTCCAGCGTTATTATGCTTATTAAAGATATTGCGGAGCAGACAAACCTTCTTGCGTTAAATGCCGCAATAGAAGCAGCAAGAGCAGGAGAGCAGGGTAGAGGTTTTGCCGTTGTTGCGAGCGAGGTCGGTAAGCTTGCCGAAAAAACACAAAAGGCAACGAAAGAGATAGCAATAGTTGTCCAGACTATGCAGCAAGAGATTAGCGATACGCAAAGAGGTACGGAAGAGATAGGTGAAATAGTAGGCGTTACAAAAGGTCATGTGGATAGTTTCTCCGAAAAGCTAGATATGTTCCAAAAAAATGCCGCAAGAGCGGTATTTGAGACGCTAGATATATCAAACCAAGTGTTTGTAAATCTAGCAAAAATAGACCATGTCATTTACAAAAACAATCTATACGCCTATCTGTTTGGGCAAGTTGCAGAATTTGCAAAAGTCGATCATCACAATTGCCGTCTCGGTAAATGGTACGAGGGCGGCGTCGGCAAGCAACAGTTCGGCGATATGCCAAGCTACTCTAAGCTTGAAAAACCGCACTCTGTCGTACATACCTATGCGATAGAGCTTGCTCAAAAATGCGGCGGCGGACAGACTATCGCATGTAGCAAAAAAGAGGTTGGGGAAAAAGTACACGCAATAGAGAATGCGAGTGTAGAAGTAGGAGCAGCGCTAGATTTGATTGTCACTGAAAAAACACAACAGTTAATGAAAATGGCCGTAAAAGAACTTTTTAACGAGGGTAAAAAATGATAAAGCTAATGATAGTGGATGATGAGACGCAAATTACTACGATGCTTGAAAAATGGTTTTCGAAAAATAGAGAGTTTTCCGTAAGCATATACAACAATCCAGAAATTGCCGTCTCTAGTTTTACTACCGTGAAACCGGATGTTGTACTTCTTGATATTATGATGCCGCAGATGGACGGCTTGGCTGTTTTGGAGAAGATAAAAGCGATAGAACCTAGCACGGTAGTTGTCATGATGACTGCCTATTCAACACTAGATAGAGTACTAAATAGCCATAGACAAGGCGCTGATAGCTATATTCTAAAACCTTTTGAAAGCCTCTCCGATGTAGAAGAAAAAGTAAAACTTGCACACTCCAAGAGGATAAGCAAATAATTTTCAACTTTTCCAAACCTCTTTTCATATTTATCTTCGCCGCCCTCTTTTGTGGGTGCGCCACCGCACGGCCCAAACTATCGCAAACCGTTTTTGTTTCAATAGCCGCCAAAAATATTAAATTTGCGGATATGGGATTTTTTGATGAATTCGACAATAAAAAAAGTTTGGAAGTTTATTCGCTTGGCGTTCCGGTTTTTAAAGCAAGCTTTGACGATTTTGTATGTGTCGATTCAAAATGCATGGATAAGGCAGAGTTTGTAGAAAAATACATTTCGTCCGCTTTGTATTCTGATATTATGAATGACATTCTAAGCCAAAAACCGCTAAAAATAGAGTCAAAAATAACAAAAACACAAACCGGCTTTATCCAAGAAGCTTTGACGCAAGATTATGAAGTTTTGTATAGAGTTGACGGCAGGGAGCTTTTTTTTGTTGAGAGAAAAAGCGGTTTTAAATTTGTGGTAAGGTTTTTAGATTGAAGTCAAAAAAATTAGTCGGCGCTCATGTTAGTATTTCGGGCGGCGTATTTAATGCTCCGCTGAATGCAAAAGCCATTGGGGCAAGCGCATTTGCAATGTTTTTGAAAAACCAAAGACAGTGGAATGCAAAAGATTATGATGATAAAACAATAGACGCTTTTCATGCCAATATGAAAGAGTGTGGATTTACGGCGGATGCGGTACTGCCGCATGACAGCTACCTTATAAATCTCGGCTCGCCGCAAAAAGAGGCTAGACAAAAATCGTTTGACGCTTTTTTGGATGAGGCTAGAAGGGCGGAGGAGTTGGGGCTAAAACTACTCAATTTCCACCCCGGAAGCCATCTTCGAGAGATAGGCGAGGATGAGTGTCTGAAGCTGATAGCAGATTCGATGAATGAGACTATTGCAAAAACAAAAGAGGTCGTATTGGTCATAGAAAACACGGCGGGGCAGGGTAGCAATATGGGGTATCGCTTCGAGCAGTTAGCTAGGCTTATCGAACTAACAGACGACAAGGCAAGAGTCGGCGTCTGTCTCGATACTTGCCATACTTTTGCGTCCGGATATGAGCTAAGAGACAAAGAGGGGCTTGACGCTACATTTGGGGCTTTTGGAGAGATCGTCGGTTTTTCTCATCTAAGAGGGATGCACATCAACGACTCAAAAGGTGGGCTTGGCTCAAAGCTCGATAGGCATGATAGTCTTGGACTAGGCACGATAGGCCTTGGTTGTTTTGAGTACATTATGGGAGATAGCCGTTTTGACGGTATTCCTCTTATCTTAGAGACCCCAAACGAGGCGATTTGGGCGGATGAGATAAAAATGCTAAGAGCTTACGAGGAGAACTAATATGATTTTGATGATAGACAACTACGACAGCTTTACTTACAATGTCGTTCAATACTTTAGAGAGCTTGGCGCAGACCTCAAAGTAATACGAAACGATGAGATGACGGTTGAGCAGATAGAGGCGCTAAACCCTGAGAAAATCATCATATCCCCGGGACCATCCACGCCAAACGAGGCGGGTGTGAGTCTTGAGGTTATAAAAAGACTTGGACACAAAATACCGATTCTCGGCATCTGCCTAGGTCATCAGGCTATCGGTCAAGCGTTTGGCGGCACGGTAGAGAGGGCGTCAAATATGATGCACGGCAAAACCTCGCAGATGCAAGTGTGCAAAGACTCTCCGATATTCAAAGATATTCCAAAAGAGTTTACGGCGACAAGATACCATTCGCTTATCGTCAATAAAGAGAGTATCCCATCCTGCATCATACCGACAGCATTTAGCGCAGACGACGGTGAGATAATGGCACTTGAGGTGGAAGGCAAACCGATTTACGGCGTACAGTTTCACCCAGAGTCTATACTTTCAGAGCACGGGCATAAGATATTCGAGAACTTTTTAAAGCTATAAAATCAGATGATTAGGCTTTTTGGCTCGAAGAACTTTTTTTTAGCGTTTCTTTTTTGCTATGCAATCCTAATAGCCATTTATCCAAACTATCTTTCTATTAGCGCTTTTGAGGCGGCTATATTTTACAAAGACGACGGCTATCTTGGGCATATAACTAGATTTTTTTGTTCCGTTTTTGGACAAAACGATTTTGCGCTGAGGGCTTTTTTTATTATTATTTACTTTATCTCTCTTCCGCTTTTTTACTCTGTTTCAAAAAGGGTGTTAAAGCAGGAGTCTGATGCAAGAATATCCCTGATTATCTTCTGCCTTCTCCCTGCCGCTAGCCTCTCGGCGCTACTTGTGATGAAATCCGCAGTTATAATCTTTGCGACGCTTGTTTTTATATATCTATACGGCAAAGGGCGTACGCTACTCTCTTTTGTTGCTCTTGCTTTTTTTGCTACGATTGACGGCGCATTCGCTATTTTGTTTTTATCCCTTATCTTCTACGCTATCCACAAAAAAGATAACTCACTCATAGCGGTAAGCATCGCACTTTTCGGTGTTTCGATGGGGATGTTCGGCTTTAACGACGGTGGAAGGCCGAGGGGTTACTTCTTGGATACTTTGGGCGTTTATATGCTCATATTTTCCCCCGCTGTATTTTTTTATTTTGTGTTTGCGATATATAAGATAAAGCCCGAGGAGCGACCGATAGGTTGGTATATATCGTTTTGGGCGCTTATCTTCTCCCTGCTTTTGTCGTTTAGGCAAAAAATCATGCTTTACGACTTTGCCCCTTTTGTGGTACTAGCCGTTCCTTTTATGGTTAAGACTTTTTTTGCATCGTATCGCATCAGAATAGGCAAAAACAAAAGAGTATATGAGGTCGGATTCGCTGTTTTTGTCTCATCTCTTATTGCAGCATCTGCTCTATCTTTTTTCAATCGCCCGCTTTATGCCTTTATAGAGAATAAAAAAACACATTTTGCGTACAATTATCAGGTGGCAAAAGAGCTGGCACAAGAGCTAAAGGCTATAGGCGCTACCGAATGTCTAGTGCTTGACGCAGATATGGCTCCTAGGCTGAAGTTTTATGGGATAAACGAGGGGAGTGACTATGTGGTAGGGCAAAAACCACTCAAAAACAGCAAAAAGGTTTCAATAGTATACAGTGGAGTGGAAGTAGCTTCTTATTATGTTACCAAAGTAAACACTTTCTAGTTTTTGAATCACATAAAACCCTGCCTTTAAATTTTCTATTTAGTAAAAATGTTACAATTTGATAAATCACGAAGAGGAGAGGTCTATGGCGCAAAGAGCTATTAGAGAGTATGACGGCAAAGCGCTTTTTGCCAAAGTGTGGAATAACTATTTTGACGGGTTCAAATACGGTTTTGAATCGGTATTGGTAACAAGCGGTGACGAGCTTAGGGCTAAGGCGAAAGAAGCCGGATATGAGTGGCTAAATAACAAAGCGTTGGTCGCAAAACCGGATATGCTATTTGGAAAAAGAGGCAAAAACAACCTTGTTTTGTTCAGGGATCAAAAACCTGGCGATGTAAGTCTTGAAAAAGCGGCATCATGGATAGATGAAAAAACAAGAGAAAATACGACGCTACTTACCGGACAACACGGCACACTAACGCATTTTATTGTTGAGCCTTTTACTCCGCACTCCCAAGAAGAAGAGTATTATATTTCCGCAACTACCGTAGGCGAAGACGATGTTCTTTATATGTCTGCCGAGGGCGGTATGGAAGTTGAAGAGGGATGGGACGAAAAAGTCATCGAAGTAGCCGTGCCTATCACGATGAGTGACGCTGATATGGAAGCCAAAATAAGAGCCAACATTCCTGCCGACATACAAGACAAAGAAAAGTTCGGCAAATTTGCCGTAGCGTTTTTCAAATTTTACAGAGATATGAACTTTGCTTACCTTGAGATCAACCCGATAGTTATGCAAGGCGACACTTGCGAGCTTCTTGACCTTGTTGCTAGACTTGACGACACCGCAGGCTTTTTGATGAGGGAGACTTGGGGTGACATCGAGTACCCTACTGCGTTTGGTATGGAAGACCAATCCCCTGAGGAAAAAGCGATAGCGGAAGCTGACGCAAAATCTGGCGCATCGCTCAAACTAACTATCCTAAACCCAAAAGGTCGTATCTGGACAATGGTAGCCGGCGGCGGCGCATCGGTTGTTTATGCCGATACTATCGCAGACCTAAGCGGCAATGTTGAAGACCTTGCAAACTACGGCGAATACTCAGGCGGTCCTACTACTGGCGAAACTGAGTTTTACGCATCAACCGTGCTTGATTTGATGACAAGAGAAAAAGACGCACAAGGCAGAGATAAGATACTAATTATCGGCGGCGCAATAGCAAACTTTACGGATGTTGCAAAAACATTTACGGGAATTATCCAAGCGTTTGACAAATATGCAGACAAAATGAAATCAGTAGGCGCAAGAATATATGTAAGAAGAGGCGGTCCAAACTACGAAAAAGGACTCAAAGACATCAAAGCGGCGGCTGATAGACTGGGGCTTTAT
>JFJP01034039.1_pt1 | contig 24861 bp, 20 predicted proteins | sample 431651 | NCBI WGS metagenome assembly JFJP01 (sample SAMN02602958, study PRJNA72255) | Microbial mat metagenome, whole genome shotgun sequencing project. | biome: fresh water; feature: sink hole; material: water; isolation source: purple microbial (photo- and chemosynthetic) mats found in...
ACGCCTCCAAACGCGATGTGTTTACCGGGGTGGTTTTAGGGGTACGCTGGGCGCTGATTCTGGGACTGCTGGTCAGTGTTCTGACCGTCATCCTGGGACTGGGACTAGGCGTGCTGGCCGCCTGCTGGGGCGGGTGGGTCGATGCCCTGCTCAACAGGCTTTATGAGTTCTTCTCGCTGATGCCTCTGATGCCGTTTTTGATCGTCGTTTCGATGGTCTACCGCCCCACCCTGTGGACCTTTCTTGTGCTGGCGGTTTTGTTCTTCTGGACTAGGGCCTTCAAGCCCGTGTACGCGCAGGCGCTGCGCATCCGCCACGAGGCCTTTGTCGAGGCCGGCCGCACGCTGGGGGCAGGCAAGGTAAGGCTGGCCCTGCGCTACGTCGTCCCCGCGCTTCTTCCCTACGGGTTTGCCGTCATGGCGCTGTCGGTTCCCGGGGTGATTTTGGCCGAAGCAGGGGTCAGTCTGATCGGGCTGGGCGACCTTTCCACCGTCACCTGGGGGCAGATGCTCCACGACGCCTGGACGCAGGGAGCCGTTGCCGGCCAGCTGTGGTGGTGGTTCCTCCCTCCCGGTCTGATGATCTCGCTGATGGGCCTGACCTTTGCGCTGATCGGCCGGGGGTTCGACAAAGTGTTCTCGCCCATGCCACACTCATGGATGAATCCGCTTCAAACGATCAACGTCGGCTTGAAAAATTCCAGCAAGAACTCATCGCTCAGAATGAGCGGCATATTGTCGCCTTCATTATTGCCGTCTGTTTCGCTGTGCTGGCGTACATCGGCTACGACTACCTGGCATTACCTTTGCTTTGGTCTCAACTGGTCTGGTGGAGGTTGCTTGCTGTCGTTTGTGGCCTGGCAGTCATTGCTCTGTTCTTGAAAAAGGTCATTTCTGGGCTGACCGCTTGGGCCATTTTCTTTGTCTATAATGCCTTGCACCTTGGTTACTTTGTCTCTCTTTACGACGATCCCATCCAACTCCTGGCTGCGAATGTGAATCTGAGTGCTGCCATGTTCATCCTACCTCTCGCTCTCCTAACGTACCCCCTCTGGTTCAGTCTCAGCCTGACGGCGATTTTTGTGGCTAACTACCTGTTCTGGAATGTTCTGGATAGCCCTCATTCGCTCGCGGAACTGATGATCAATGGAGGCACCTTTGTCGTCTTTGCAATACTGGTTTCGCTCCTTGGCCATTGGTCAAAAATCCGTTCTATCAAGCGAATCGCTGAGTTGAACTTGGTCATCGAAATCAAGAATCAAGAGATCCTCGAGCAAAATCGAAAACTCGAGCTGCAAGCCACGTACGATGCGCTGACTGGTGTCTACAATCGCGGTTTCGGGCTGCAAATCCTCGAGGATCGAATCCGGCTGAATCAGCGCGATGGGCTTGAGCTGACCATTGTCTATGTCGATGTAGACAATCTCAAGACGACCAACGACACGCTTGGTCACAAATTGGGAGACAGGCTCATCTTGGGCGTGGTCGAATCGATACGCAACGCCATTCGCGAGGCCGATTTGATTTGCCGGTTAGGCGGTGATGAGTTTTTAGTGGTCATGCACCATTGTGATCTGGAGGAAGCAAAACGCATCATGATCCGCATTGGCACTCAGCTGGAAAACCTTTCCCAAGGAAGTCCATTTCCTTATGAAATCAGCTGGGGCGCGCTGAGTTACGACAAGGACGAGTTCTCTACCATGAACGAATTCATCGAACAGGCGGATCACCTCATGTATGAAACCAAACTGGCAAAAAAGAAACGGATGAAAGAGAAAAAGCAGCGACTGTAGTCGGGGCACGGTCATGAGGTCCTTTGATCGGGCTGTTCGTGATTTTGTCGAAGGACTCAAAGTCAGGGAAATCGTCGCTCAGTCACAAGCCACCGAAGAGATCACCGAACTAGCCGAGGAATTGGAAAACTGGTGGAAAGAAAACAAGGATCGGTTCCTCAATGGTCTTAGTAATTGAGCCGTAAGCCCCCTCTGTCCAGGCAGTTGCTTGGTAGGCAAGAAGGATGGTGGGTTTTCCACCTCGCGAACCGGGGGCAGATCCGTCTTTCTCCGGCAACCCTCACTTGGCCGATCTGGTCAACGACTGCAACCATAATCAATAGCTTGACTATTTCATCAAAGGAAATTCAACCGTTATGAGGGTACCACTACCTTCTTCACTGTGAATTTTCAACCCTGCCGCTGGACCAAAGAGTAGTTTGATTCTTGCATTCACATTGGCTAGGCCGATATGAGAAGAAAGAGAAGCCGCCTCTCCCTGAAAAGAGTCGAGAATGAGCCGTAGCCGGTCAGAACTGATCCCCCGGCCGTTGTCCTGAACACCGAGAACCAGGACGCCCTGTGCGATCTTGCCCGTGATGGAAATCACGCCTTCCCGCCGTGTCGGTTTAATTCCGTGGGTAAAGGCGTTCTCAATCAACGGTTGCAAACACAGCTTCAGAACCGATTGATCCAGAAGTGAATCTTCAATCTGCCAGAACACCTCAAATTTCTTAGAATACCTAACCTGCAACAAATGGACATAAATAGCTGCATGTTCGATCTCCTGCCGGAGGGTAACCACGGCTTCTTCGGTTTCCATGCTCAAACGCAACAATCGAGCCAAATCGTGAATCATGAGGGAAACAGAGTTCTCGCCTCCACTCAACTCCATGGAACTCCATCGGATGGAATCGAGGGTATTGTAGAGAAAATGCGGATTGATCTGGGCCTGAAGTGCGGCTGTACGGGTACGGTCTAACAGAGACATTTGAGTCTCCATCTCTACTTTCAAGGTTTGATTCATTTGAATCGCTCGAACAAGCCCCGTTGCAATTTGACGTAATTCGTCTGGTTTCTTACCGTTTAAAAGACCAGGACTGGGGTCCGCCAGCAAATCCAAGAGATTTCGGATAGGTTGGTAGCTGGTCCAAGCCATCACAAAGGCCGCGCCAGAAGCGGCTAGCAGCGAATAAAAGGCTAATGCCAGTGCGGTATCGCGAATACTTTGCAGTCGACTGGAAAAAGAGGCAAGCGACAAATTCTGCTGGTATTGAAGATCCGTACTTTTCGAAACCCAGGCGGCTTGCACCTCCGTTCCCTGCGGTGTTTCCAGAAAGATAGGACCTTTTGTATCACCAGGCTTCATCGAATCGTTCAATAAGGAAACCTGCTGTGCCTCGACCCGAGCAGGGTACAAATCACTGCCATTCCCATCTCGAATGACAAAACCACCATTGGGCTCGCTCAAAGCAATCAGTTCTCGCAGCTTGTTGAGGCCAATATTGATAACGATGGCACCCATCCGTGTCGAAGTACCCGGCTTCATAATCGGCTTAATGACAGAAACCACTGGCTCATCCTCAAGGGAGAGGATACGAAACTGCCGGTAAGGCTCTCCATTGCTTTTGGTACGATAGTCAACCTTCCAGTTCTGGTCAAAGAAATGATCAATGGGAATCAGCAGTCCTGTCGTCAAAATAAGTTGACTCTTTTCGGAAAAAACAAAAATAGAGTACACAAATCTCTTGGTGTAGATAAATGTCTTAAGAACCGAGGTGATACTGGCGGCAGCACCCGATTCGGGAACGGCACTTCCCGCTTTGCCTGAATTATAAATGTCCGAGATTCTGGATTCCAAAAAGACATCGACTTCCGGTAACAAGGATATGGACGCTGCAATAAAATTCGCTTCAGATAATAAACTGTCTAAGCCTTCTGCTGTCCGCATCAAGTTGTCCATAGACTGCCTTCCGATTTCCTCCCTTACGGCTTGCATACTGCTGTTGGTAACAATCAGGGTCAGCACCATTAGGGGGAGGATAAACAACACGATGTTTAGAAGGAAATTTTTGATCAGCAGACTGCGGAATTTGTAGTTACTGACGTATTTCCACCACGGAGGACTCGGGCGTTTCATTTACTATGCCGGTATTCTGTGGGTGTCAAGCCCATTTGGTGCTTAAAGACTTTCGTGAAATATTTGGCATTTTTATAGCCTACCAAGGGGCCGACTTCCTGTATTTTATGCTGGTGCTTATCCAGCAATTCGACGGCAGCTCTTACCCGGATTTCAGTGAGATAGTCAATGAAATTCATACCCGTCTTTTCTTTGAAAAATCGGCTGAAATACACGGGACTCTGAAAAACCAAATTAGCCACATCGTCGAGAGAGATTTCCTTATAATAATTCACCTCCATAAACTGCTTCGCCTTAGCAATGATCAAATCAGCATAGGGCTTGGCATTAGAATTTTCTCCCGTAGAGGATTCTGTTTTCCTTGACGGAAATACTTTGGGCTGATCCTGTCTTAACTCAGTCACAAGTGATTCCTTAATTTCATGGAAAGCTCCACCGAGCAGTTCCAAATCGACAGGTTTCAGTAGATAAGCAGCTACATGGTAGTTAATGGCTTGCCGTGCGTACTCGAAATCACGATAGCCACTCACAATGACCACTTTGGTCGCCGGGCAAACTTTCATCAGAAACTCTGCGACCTCAAGCCCGGAAACAGTAGCCATACAGACATCCGTCAAAACGACATCGACCGGGGTCTCCTCAAGATACTCAACCGCACTTTCACCATCTTCAAAGCAAGCCTGAACTTGAAAGCCCAGGGCGTTCCAATCAACAAACTGCATGAGACCACGACGAATGGCTTCTTCGTCATCGATAATAACAAGGCTGAAGAGGCGACGGGGAAGTTCCACAAACTCACTATAGTCCCACCTCAGAACTGAGGAAAGAGCTAAACCGAATTTGTCAAAACTTGGCACCAAAGTAGAAAATGATGCCCAACCAAAAGCTCAACAAGTAGATTCTCTCCCCCCGATCTTGAAAAAGTAGCATAGACAGCCTGTGCGAACGGATTGATCATGAGCTATGAGTAAAGCGAGGGCCGCCAAGCCAGCAAGGCTAGGTCGTAACACACGCCGTGACATGGAATTGCTACTCCTATGCATTCCTGTAATTGTCGTTCTGTTTCTTTTCAATTACCTACCAATGGCCGGAATTGTCATGGCCTTCAAAGACTTCAAACCCTTGGATGGGATTTGGGGTTCGCCTTGGATCGGCATGAAGAACTTCGAGTTTTTTGTCCGGTCGGATCTGATCTGGAATGTGACCTTCAACACAGTGATGTACAACTTAGCCTTTATTCTGTTAACCCCGATTATTTCCGTCGGGTTTGCCGTCATGCTCAATGAAACTGGCAACCGTGTCATGGTAAAAGCGTATCAGACTCTCTTTTTCCTACCATATTTTCTATCCTGGGTTGTCGTCTCGATTATTTTTTACGCATTTTTGAGTACCGAAAATGGTCTGATCAATAGCGCGATTGCTGTTATTGGGATCGAACCCGTTTCCTGGTACTCAGAAATCGGAGCTTGGCCCTACATCATCCTTTTTGCAGGATTGTGGAACCAGATCGGCTACAACACCATTATCTACTATGCTGGCTTGATGGCCATTGATCCTGCGCTTTATGAAGCAGCGGCAATCGACGGTGCCGGACGTTGGCAGCGGTTCCTCCATGTCACACTCCCCATGCTTTCCAACCTTGTTGTCGTGATGATGATTTTGGGAATCGGAAAGATTTTCTTTGCTGATTTTGGGCTTTTCTACCAGTTACCCCTTCAGAGCGGCACCCTTTTGCCCGCTGTGGATGTCATTAATTATTTCACCTACCGAGCCTTGATGCAGTTAGGAGATTATGGGATGGGAACCGCCATTGGCCTGTATCAGTCCGTTATGGGCTTGATTCTGGTTCTTGTGACCAATTGGTTGTCTCGAAAAGTTACCAAGGGCGAACAAGGACTTTTCTAGGAAAGCAACAGCAAAAAGGAATGAATATGATAGAGAAAACTGGAAAAGACGTTCTAGTAAAGGTTCTCATGCACGGAGTTCTGGTGGGATTTGCCTTATTCTGTATCGTACCGATGCTGGTGGTCATTTCTATTTCCTTGTCTGATGAAAAAGATCTGTTAATCAACGGATATTCACTTTTTCCAAGAATTTTCAGTAGTGGTGCCTATGACTACATCCTCACTAGTCCCAATGCTCTCCTCAATGCCTATGGTGTCACTATTCTCTCGACAATTCTTGGTACCGTTTTCGGCGTTCTGTTCATGTCTATGGCAGCCTTTCCCCTTTCAAGACCCGATTTTCGATACAAAGGTTGGATCACGTTTTATGTTTTCTTTACGATGCTTTTCAGCGGCGGCTTGGTCCCGACATACTTGGTTGTTACCCAGGTTCTCCAACTGCAAGACACACTTTGGGTGCTATTCCTTCCTGTTTTTATCAGTGCTTGGAATGTCATATTGCTGATCAGTTTTTTCCGTTCTATCCCCTTTGAAATGGTGGAATCGGCAAAAATTGATGGTGCCAGCGAAGTCACTATCTACTGGAAAATCGTTCTGCCCATGTCGAAACCTGCACTGGCAACGGTTGCACTCTTGGTGGCTTTGCGCCTCTGGAACGAATGGTTCACCTCGATGCTGTATATCCGAGAACAAAGTCTGGTATCACTGCAATTCTGGATGCAGAGGGTCATGCAGAACATGCAGTTTCTATTGATGAATCAAGACGTGATGGGAGGTGGAGCGGCACTGTTGGGGGATTTGCCCAACGAGTCGGCCAGAATGGCTATGGCCGTGTTGGCCGCCGGTCCCATGATGTTCGTTTTTCCGTTTTTCCAAAAATATTTTGCGAAAGGACTAATGGTTGGATCAGTCAAGGGCTGATTGCTGGGCAGTGCCGTCGGCACATCTTAGCTACAGTTCAATGTTCAGAAGGAGATAGAAATGAAAAGAATCGCAGCAATGGCGCTGACGGTTACTATGCTGATGACGAGCGTCTTGGGATTCTCCAAGCCCGTTGAGTTGGTTTGGTATTTGCCGGGGGGCGGAACCTTTCCCTACACTGACTCCAAAGTCGTCTATGACGCCGTGAATGAAATTCTGGCTAAGAACCTCAATGTCGTCATCGACTTCAAGGTTCCCGGTGCTCCGGGTCAATACAATGACCTTATGCCTTTGAACATGGCTGCGGGCGAGAAAATGGACCTCATTTTCACCTCTCATTGGAGCAATAATTACGTCAAGGCAGCCAGTAATGGCCTGTACGCCCCACTCGACACCTTGCTGCCCAAGCTGGCACCGACCATTTGGAAGGACACAAAGGACATGTTGACCGCCGCCAAGGTTAATGGAAAGATTTATGGCGTTTGGGGGCAGCAGATCGCCGCCAAAACCTCAAATCTCAATGTCCGAGACACCCTGATCAGCAAATATGGGTGGGATTTTGCCAAACTAAAATCCCCGGCTGACATCGAGCCCATGCTAGCTCAAGTAAAAGCTGGTGAACCAGAACTCATTCCCCTCAGCACCCGAAAACCCGTCGCCGAATGGATGCTGCCATACCTGGGCATAACCGGTGTAGGAATTTTGCCCGAAGTTTTGGGAACTCGGGTCGATGATGGAAAAGTCAAAGTGTTCAGCCTTATCGACGATGCCAAATACCTGGAAATGGTGAATCTATCCCGTTCTTGGTATGAAAAGGGTTACCTGGCCAAGGATGGCTTTACCTACAGCAACGACCAGTGGGGTCAGATGAAAAACAGTGGTAAAGTGGCATTCGACTTTCATAACACCTGGAAACCCGGTGAAGAAGTTACACCCGCCCCCTTTGGAGGAATGCTTGTCACCGCTCCCTTCGGCCAATCATTCGTGGAAGGTCTGAGCATCATTGCCAACCTGACAGCCGTCAGTTCGCGTTCAAAGAACATTGAAACTTCCGTCAAGGTGATGGAGTACTTCTGGACCCACCCCGAAGTCTTCAACATGATTGTTTGGGGCTTGGAAGGTCGGCATTACACCAAGACCGCCGACGGCAAAATTCAACCCGATCCCAAGGCTGGCTACTTCACCAACTCTGCTTATATTTATGGCAACACGTTCCTGTCCTACCCGGTCGTGGGAAGCAATCCGGCGGCAGCCAAGATGACCTACGACTTGAACCAACGGGCCAAAAAAGCCAAAACCATGGGCTTCAGCCTCAATCTGGACAGCATCAAGACTCAGGTTGCCATGGTCACCTCAGTGAAGGATCAGTTCTATGTTCCTGTCGTCAACGGCTATATTGACCCCGTTGAGAACCTGCCCAAATATCGTGCAGCCCTCAAGAAGGCTGGTATCGACGAACTTCTGGCTGAAATCCAAAAACAGTTGGACGCTTGGGCCAAAGCCAACAACGTCAAGTAATCCAACCAAAGAATGACCCAAGCGGGGAAGACTCCATGAATCGAGAGCAAGCTTTTGAACTTTGTGTTGCCAAGACAAGGAACAACCTCAAGTCCATGCAAGGCCATTTGAGGGAATACCCTGGTCGATCTGATGGTCAGTATTTCTCAGGCGACCAAAGCAAGGCGCTCCCCTTGGGTCATATTTTTGGATGGACGCATTCTTTCTTTACTGGCATGGCCTATTGGTCCTTCCGGGCGACCAGGGAGGAAAGCTTTCTTCGCTGGATGAACCAGTTTTCCGAGGAGTACCGGCACAAAGTTTTCGATACCCCGATGGAAACCATGCACGACTTGGGTTTTCTCTATTCGCCCTACGCCGTGGCGCTGTTCCAGCACACGAACGACCTCGGCATGAAAGCGATCGCTCTTCGTGCCGCCGAAGTGCTGGCCATGCGTTTTGAACCTCGTGGGGGGTACTTGAGGGCTTGGGGGAGAATGGACAACCAAATTCCCGGGTACGTGAGTTCTGAACTGGCGAAAGACCACTTTTTCACCGAAAGCCGTGGGCTGGCCATCATTGACTGCATGATGAATCTTCCCCTGCTCTTTTGGGCTTCCGAGACAACAGGACACTCTTTTTTCCGGCAGATTGCCACGGTTCACGCCGATACCACGCTCAAATATTTCCTTCGTTCCGATGGTTCTGTCTGCCATGCATTCCGATTTCACGAAGAAACAGGGCAACCGCTGGGTCCCGCCAACTACTGCGGGTTCGCAACCGATTCGTTCTGGGCGCGAGGAACAGCGTGGGCGATCTATGGGTTTGCCCTCGCCTGGTCGTACACCCAAAAGAACGAGTACCTGGAAGCAGCCCAAAAGCTGTCCCAGCGGTTTGTCGATGAATGTGAACCCGATGGGATTCCACTCTGGGACTTTCGGTTGCCATCAGCGACCCCTGCCCTGTATTGCGGATCGCCCAAGTCCTGGATCGACTGGGATATCCAAGACCCCGAGAATATTAAGTTCAACCGGGACACCTCGGCTGCGGCCATTGCTCTGTGTGGAATGGCACTGGTCCTAAAAGAACTTCCCGACTCAGCGTTGCAAGCTTACTGTGACAAAGCACAGCAGTCGTTAATCGAGGTGTACATGGACCGGGATCCGGCAACGCCAGGAATTCTGACCCACCAAAACGGTATGAGAATTTCTAGCTGCATCGGCGACTACTTCTTTATGGAACTACTGGCTTCCCAGCTCTTCGGATTTGCCAAAGTTTGGTAAACCAGACCCTTTTAGGAGAAACCTTATGCCAGGCATGCCCGACCGTTTCGCAGAAATTGCCGCCAAAGAATCGCTCTATCGCGTTTCCGAGCTGACCACACCCACACCGCTTCCACCAGAAACACGGGTGTTACCCTGGAGTGATACTATACCCGAAAAGCTTGAGGAACGGTCGGTTTCATCAACTCAGGCAGAAACCTTGGCAAAGGAACTCGTGGAGTGCCGGAAGCGTTACGAGTCATTCCTTCAAGACCTCGCACCACCTCTTCCGTCCCCACGAAAACGACAAATTCTGCACCAGTTCCAATGGCGGGTTGAAACACCCTCGGACCGTAAGGGACTAACCAATGTGACCAAGGGAGAAGGTCATTGGGAAGAGGTCACAATTCCCCACTACGGCGGTCCTTTGGGCCATTTCTTTACGCTCTACCGTCGGGTTTTCAGCGTGGATGTCGGGGCTTTGGCCGTTCAGCAATACTGCTGGCTCCACATCAGCGGGGCTGATTATAGGGCTTCTATTTCCATCAATGGTACTTTTGTAGGGGAACACAGTGGCTTCTTCGCACCCTTTGAGTTTGACATCACCGAGTATCTGATCGAGGGAGACAATGTGCTCGTCGTTCGGTTGGAGAATGATTACACCACTACCGGAAGCACTGGTGATAACCCCGAAGTTGCCGGAAAGTCCCTCAAAGGCGGCAAAATTTATGCGGCAACAGGGCCTGGTTGGGATGACCCTCAAGTTGGCTGGCATCACTGCCCACCGGGAATGGGACTGTACCAGTCTGTGTATTTGGAATACCGCCCGGTGGTCTTCATCAGCGATCTTTCCGTTCGTCCCCTGCTCGATACCGATGAGGCAGAAGCCTGGATTGAGGTTTGTCAGTCAGACCTGACGCCAAGGCAGATCTCCTTTGATCTCCAGTTGTATGGACAGAATTTCAACTTTGCCGCGTCTGAGATACTACGCTATTCACCTACAGTGCAAAGAGCTATAGGAATGGGAGACAATCTGACCGAGGCGCGGCTGCGTGCTCTTGGAAAACTGAATGAGTCGATTCCTCAACACACCCTGCGGGGCACCCAACGGTACCTGTTTCGATTTCCCATGAAGGAAGCTCGGCTTTGGGAACTGGACACACCTTGGTTGTACCAGCTCCAAGTAGCCTTGCTCGACACAGACCAGCAGAGTCTCGATACCAAGGCCCGCCAATTCGGCATGCGCTCTTTCCGAATCGATGAAAACTCAACTCCGAAAAACCGAATGTACCTCAACGGTCGGGAAATTCGCCTGCGTGGTGCCAACACCATGGGCCATGAACAACAGTGTGTTATTAAGGGCGACTACCAGCAGCTGGTTGAGGACATTCTGCTGGCAAAGCTCTGCAATATGAATTTCCTCCGCTTGACCCAAAGGCCTGTTCAGGAAGAAGTCTACGACTATTGCGACAGATTGGGGTTGATGATCCAAACCGACCTGCCCCTATTTGGATGTCTGAACCGCTCCTTAGCCCTTGAGGCCGTTCGCCAGGCTTCTGAAATGGAACGGCTGGTCCGCTCCCACCCGTGCGTGATTCTCCTGAGCTACATCAACGAACCGTTTCCTGCTGGCGACAACATGCCCCAGCGCAACCTGACTCGCACCGAGCTGGAAGAATTCTTCACCATGGCCAACCAAGCTGTCCATTGGGAAAATCCTGATCGTGCCATCAAAGCCGTCGATGGCGACTATGACCCTCCGGGACCGGGACTCCAAGATCGGCACTGCTACAACCTCTGGTATAACGGCCATGGTTTGGAATACGGCCGTTTGAATAAAGGTTGGTGGATGCCTGTTGCGCCTGACAGTATGATCGGCTGTGGCGAATTCGGTGCCGAAGGCCTCGATCCCCCCGAATTGATGTACCGGCGCTACCCCAAGGCCTGGTTGCCACCATCTGCAACCGAGCCCTGCGGTGATTGGTCTCCCAACGCGATTGTCAGCGCTCAGACAGGGGCATTCCACTACATGTTTTTCGACACACCGGATACCCTGGAAGAGTGGTGCCGGGAAAGCCAGGAGTATCAAGCTTTGGCCGTCGGCAATATGGCTCGAGCCTTCCGGCGCGAAAACCGAATGAACAGCTTTGCCGTCCATCTCTTCATTGATGCCTTTCCGGCTGGCTGGATGAAGGCCATTATGGACAGTGAACGGGTTCCCAAAGCTGCCTATTTTGCGTATCAAGAAGCCCTGAAGCCATTGCTGGCAGACATCCGAACCGACCGCCACTCTTGGTTTGGCGAGGAATGGCTGGAAGCCGAAGCTTGGGTCTGTAACGATGGAGCCGCTCTTAACGGAGGGCAAATCGTCTATAGCCTGGAGTTAAAAAACCAGTTTCTCAGTGCAGGTATTTTGCCTGTTGCAATAACAGCCAATCAGGCTCAACGTGTGGGTCTTTTGCGTTCGCACCTGCCGAAGGTCAGGGAACGACAGACGGCTACCCTATATTTAAGCGTTCTTTCCGCTGAGAACAAGGTTCTCGCAAAAACCCAACAGCACTTTTCGGTATTCCCAGCTCCGAGTTCCGGACCGATAACGGGTGATAAGCCGGGTGAACTTTTGGTGCTCGGCCCGGTCACAACGGAAGCCTCCCATCTTGCGGAAACTTTACGATACCATGTGAGCACACTGTCAGAAGGAATTGCGATAGAGGAAAAACCTTTGATCGTTATCAGTGATGCCAACGCCTACTTAGCAAACAAGAGCACCATCGATCAGGCAGTCCAGCGGGGAGCCACCGCTGTTTTTCTTCCACTGGCAGAGGGGCACTTATCCATTGGTGATGGGTGGGTTGAGGTACGGCGTTGCGCTATGAATGCCCTGCATTTTGTCTCGAGGAAAACCGGTCATGCTATGGTTGCCGGTTTCGAAAAGAAAGATTTCTCCTTTTGGTATGATGAAACCTTGGGCTACCTTTCACCCCTGCTCAGTCACACCTTCACCGGTGATGCACAGTGGATACCAATCCTTCGCTCGGGCAATGCGGATTCTACCGGAAAATGGGGACCGGCCCTGGCGGCAGCGGAGCGGCGTTTCGGCGAAGGACGCTTCCGTGTGTGCCAGGTCTCCCTCGCGGGCCGACTCAAGACCAATCCGCCTGCCCGAATCTTTGCTGAAAGGCTTCTTCAAAAGAACCCTTGACAACCACTCAGTTCAACCGTATGGTTGAACCATGAAAGGAAAACCCGTCGACGATACCTCGGCCGAGAAGATCAAAGCCGCAGCCCAGGAGGTGTTTCTGGACAAAGGCTACGACGGGGCCACCATGCAGGCCATTGCCGACAAAGCCGGTTTCAACAAGGCCCAGCTCCACTACTACTTCCGCAGCAAGGACCATCTGTTTTTGATGATCTTCCAAAAGGAACTGCAGACGCTGATCCAGTCTCTGCTCCCCCTGGTTCAGGACGATGTGCTGACGGCCCGGGAAAAACTGGAGGGCTGGATCGACACCAAATCGCGCTTTTTGCGCCAGTTTCCCAAATTGCCCCTGTTCCTCATCAGCGAAATCCAGCGCAACCCCGACCTGATCAAGGGCTTTCTGCAGGAGATGAAGATTCCCATGGTGGACAAGCACCTGCTGGTCCTCAATGAGGATTTAAAGAAAAAGGGCAAGGACCTCTCGATGGAAGAGCTTTTGACCATGGTGTACTCCCTTCTGCTGTTTCCCATTCTGGCTGGTCCCCTGCTTTCGTTTCTCCTCGGGCTGACCCCCGAAGCCCTGGAAAAGGTGCAGAATCAACAGGTCGCCATCGCTAAAGACCTGCTGGACAGATATTTGTTTTAAGGCCAATGCCGGTGTTACCGGTTTTTTTTATCGTCAATTCAACCATTTGGTTTAATCGATTGGTTTGGAGGAATTTGTGAAGAAATTTTGGGAAGGGCTGCTGAAATACAGCTGGGGAGTCATCGGAGTCTTTGTCCTTGTGACGGGCTTTATGGTGTTAGGTGCCACGAAGATCAAACAGGATACCTCCGCCGAGGCTATGAACCCCGACAACAACGCCATCGTCGAGCTGAATGCCCGAATCGACGAAGACTTCAACGCCGGCAGAATGGAAATTCTGGTGCTGCACGCCGAAAACGTGTTCACGCCTGGGCATCTCAACGAGGTACGAGCCATCACGGCCGAGTTAGAAGGGTTGGAGGGTGTCAAAAAGGTCACTTCGCTGACGAATTCAAGCAAAATGCTCGAACAAGACGGTGTGCTGATCACCAGCGACATGGTGCCCGAAGACAACCCCAGTGAGGCTGACATTGCTGCTATCCGGCAGTACCTGGACTCCAACTATCTGCTGAAATCCGGGCTTCTGGCTGCCAAGGATGGCACTTCCACCAACGTGATGGTGGAATTCCTTGATAGCGTCGACATGCCTCGCCTGGCCGCCGAAATGGAAGCGCCGTTGAAGAACCTTTGGACGGGTACCTACGACATGACGGGCATTCCGACCATGGAGAGCTCCATGCTCAAAATGGTTCAGCGCGACCTGCCTTTGTTGGGAGCGTTGGCGCTGCTGATCATTCTAGGCATGTTCCTGCTGAACTACCGTTCCCTTTTGGGAGCCTGGATGCCCCTGCTCCAGATTGTGGTCGGTCTGATTTGGGGCGCCGGGGCCTTCGGCTGGATCGGGCTGAAGTTTCAGGCCTTGACCATCATCGGTCCCATTGCGGTACTGGCGGTCGGCAGTTCGTTCACCCTCCACCTTCTGGGGCGGTACTTCCTGGAGCTTTCCCACGGCACCGAAAAGCGAACCGCGATTGTGAATGTGCTTCAGCATACCGGGCTTGGGGTGCTGATCTCCGGACTGGCCATTTCGGCATCGATGCTGACCTTCTTGTTGTCCGATTTGCAGATGGTGCGCGGACTCGGCACGCTGACGGCCCTGGGAGTGGGAGCCAGCATGTTGTCCTCGCTGACCCTTCTACCGGCCCTGTTGTCCATCCTGCCTGCCCCCAAGGTGCGGGTGAAACTCGAAGGAACAGGATGGATGGGCGGCCTGCTCCGGAGCCTGGGGCACTTTGCAGGACACCATTCCAAGGGAATTCTAGCGACGGGAGCCCTTCTCGTCGTGGTGGCGGCCTTTGGCATCTTTCAGATTGTGCCCAACACCTCGGTCATCGCGTTTTTCCGGCCGGACTCCACCTTTGTGAAAGGAAACGAAGTGGTCAACAAGGTGCTGGGAGGTTCCACGTCGGTGCGCATGGTCGTCACGGGAGATTTACAGGATCCCGCCCTCCTCAAGGCTCTGCTCCAGTTCCAGGAGGAAATCCAGGAGTTTCCCGAGGTGGGACCCACTACTTCTCTGGCCTCTTTGATGCGTTCCTTGCACCAGACGCTCACCGGAGAGGAGGGTCTGCCTGGCAGCCGCGAACTGGTGGCCCAGGAGTTGCTCGTCTATCAGTCCTCGGGCAGTGTTGACGATATTACCTCACTGGTCGACCTGAACTACACCCAGGGTTTGGTCACCATTTTAGCCCCCCGGTTGTCGACCCACGAGACCCAGGTTCTCTTTGATAAACTGAGGGCAAAATCGGCCGAGCTGATCGGTGACAAAGCCAAGATAGAATTTGCCGGTGACATTCTGACCGAAACCGCGCTCGAGCAGGTGCTCCTGCACGACTTTGTCCTGAGTCTTTCCTTGGCCTTGCTGCTGGTTATTTGCATCGACAGCCTGATCCGCAGCGTGCGGGCCGCCCTGGTCACCATTCTGGTCTTGGCCGTAACCATCGTGCTGCAATATGGCTTCCTCGGTCTTCTTGGTCTTCCCTTCAACTTGGCGACAGCTTTGATGGGCGCGCTGGCCATCGGGGTCGGCGACTACGCCATCCACCTGACCGTGCGCTACATCGAAGACCGGCGCCGAGGTCTGTCCCCCGAAGATGCCATTGTCGAGACCTTGGCCACTTCGGGCCGGTCCATTGTGTTCACCGCCCTTACCATCGGGGGCGGGTTCATCGTATTGGGGTTCAGCGACTTTATGCCCGTGGCCACCTTGGGCAGCCTGATGGTGCTGACCGTGCTGATTGTGGGCGTCGCCACTCTGACGCTGCTACCGGCTGCCTGTGTCCGTTTTTTTAGAAATCCTGTCAAACTTTTGGAGGTCAAGAATCATGCGTAAGGTATTCCTTCTCTCCCTCACCTTCTCCCTGCTGCTAGCCGGGGCAAACCTCGCAGCCCAGAACCTGACCGGGGCCGAAGTGATGGCCAAAACCTTCCGGACGGCCAAGCCCCAGACGTCCATCATCACCATGGCGATGGTTATTGCGAAAAATAAGCAGACCCTTTCACGCACCTTCACCCTCTACGCCACGGGTGACAACACCAAGGGTGAGGCTGAAAAGTCCATTATGAAGTTCTTATCACCAGCCGACGTCAAAGGCTCGGGTTTTCTGTCGATCCGCAAGGTCGATGGGGCCACCGAAAGCCTGTTGTGGCTGCCGGCCATGGGGAAAGTCCGGCGCTTAAGCTCCAGCAACACGGACCAGGACTCTTCGTTTTTCGGGTCAGACTTCACCAACCGTGACATCAGCGGGTTTATCGAAGCCGATTTCACCTATGAGACGACGGGGTTTGCCGAGAACCGCTACCAGGTAGAGGCTCGCCCTAAAAAACCCATGGGCTATGAAAAGCTTGTTTATCACATCGACGCCACCTTGTTTACCGAATCGAAGGTCGAGTACTTCAAAGCTGGTAAGCTGATAAAGACCAAGGTTGTTACCTATACCGAGGTGCAGGGTTACCAGCAACCGGCCACCATCGTAATGACTTCCACCTCGGGTTCGTCCACCACTCTGACCCTGTCGGATTACCGTCTGGACACGCCCTTCACCGATGCAATGTTCACAGAACGTTTCTTGAAGCAGTAGGGGGATAAATCCATGCACCTGAAATTTTTACCGGCACTTTTACTCCTTTCGTGCACCTCAGGTCTGTTTGCCCAGACGTTTTCCGGAGCCCTTGAATCGGGGGCAGGATGGTGGCTTAACTCCGACGAACTCTTGCCTCTGCCTCAAACCTTCGAAGGCACGGTTGAAGGGAAAATCGGAAACCCCGAAGAACCAGCGGGGCAGTATCGGGCCTTGGTTCGTACCAGTTTTGACCCCATCACAGCCGCCTCGACGGTGGCCCTGCGAGAGGCGTGGGTCACGGCCTTCCTTGGTCCCTTCGACCTTACCCTGGGCAACCAGCTGGTAACCTGGGGGGTGACAGATGTTTTCACCCCATGCGACGTGGTGAACCCGCAGGACCGAAGCCTTCCCGTTGATGCCGAGAAGACCCCCGTACCTATGGGACGCCTGCTCTTCAACGGTGAGGGGTTCAGCCTCGATGCCGTGGTGCTGCCGTTCTGGATCGCCTCGGTGCCCACAGGGTTGGTGGTCACCGGCCAAAGCGTTGCCGACAACAAACCACGCTTCACCGCCGAGAATGTGCAGTACGGTGGTCACCTCAAAGGAACCCTCAACTGGCAACAGGGCTTCGATCTGGGGCTAACTGTCTTTCAGGGACGCAACACCCTGCCGAGGGTAACCCGCGCCGTGAAAGTCACCAAGGACTATGACCCTTTCACACTGGTTGGTGCTGATGCAGTGCTGGCACTCGAGGGGGGACTGCTGATGAAAACCGAGGGGAGTTACCGCTGGGTGACCGGGGCCGATACGGCCGAGGGCGTGGTTGGGCTGGAGTACAACCTCTTCGGCGTTAAAACCCTGGGAGAATACATTATCGACTGGTCTCAGGACCTGACTTCGGTGGAAGAATTCATCCACACCTTTGTCTTGGTAGGCAGCTTTGACCCCGACAGCCGGCTTTCGCTCAAGGCCGTAGGGGCCTGGAACCTCGACCAGAGCGGCTTGGTCTCTCCCCAAATGACCTACACCGTGGCCGATGGCCTGAAAGCTGAGCTGAAGGGGTTTATGTTTGTAGGAGCCAGCACCACGCGCTACGGGACTTGGTCTGACAATGCCTTGGGAGAACTGACCGTGAGGTATGCGTTCTAGGACTCCAACCAGTGGGAAAATTATTCCCGATTATTTCCCTTTGACCAAATTTTCCCACTGGACTTTGTCGAATTTACAGTTTAATGCTATATTATCCTTTCTATATATCTATTTTCTACTATAAAACTGGCACGGTTCTTGATTGAGATAGAAACAGGAAGGCTGTATGAAACACTGGTTTGTTGTGCTCTTTATCTTTGGTTCCTTTCTTCCGGCTTTTGCCGAAGAGACACTTTCTTGGACTGCTGTTGCCGCTCAGGTGCCGAAGCATCAAACGGTGGTTCTCGCCTCAGCGGCCTTGGCTATCGCCCAAGACGAACTTCAAGCCGAATTGAACTGGAAGGGCTTGAAGGTTAGTGCGCGCCCGGCTACCGAGTTTACCAGCGCGGACTTGGGGTTAGACTTTGTCTTTCCTCTGGGAACGACAGAAGCCGAGAGAGAGAAGAAAACTCAGCTCACGGAAATTTATGATCTTCGTCTACGGGAAGCCGAGGAAGCCTCGGGTAGTGCGACCCTTGATCTTTTCCGTAGCTATTCCGCCACCTACCTCGCTCAGGAAGCCGTACAGGTGGCCGTTGCAGACCGTGATTGGGTAGCTGCCAAGTTGCAAGCCGTCAGGCAGAGGGTACAACAAGGTACCTTGACGGCTTCCGCTGGATTGGCTGCCGAAGCAGATTTCCAGGATGCTGAAGCGGCCCTGACACAAGCCCGACTTGACCTTCGTCTCGCTTGGTTTTCTCTAGCCTTCAAAGCAAACCTGGAAACACCCCGAGGAGACCACGACCCCGGGTCCAAGGATCCGCTTGGTCTGGTCCCTCACTTGGAAAAGCCCGTTCAGGAGACCCTGCCTTCTCTAGGCTTGCCCATTGCGCTTATAACCTCAGCGAAACAACGAGCCTCTGCAGCTTTGGCTCAGAATCAGAAAATTGCTCGGGCGGAACGTGCTCTGGCCGACGCAGGCTCGCTAGACCTCTCTTTTGCGCCTCAGGTGAACTACGCCATGGAGGGAAGCTCCTTGGCTCTTGGCTTCAGCAGTTCCACTGGTACTATCAGCCTTGGTGGAGACTGGTCGGTCTATCAGGCACCGGCAACAACAACCGTGATAAAAACCACCTCGCCGGTACTAACCGCTTCCCTGCTTCTGACCTTGGATCTGCCAGGGGGCGTTGCCGCCCGGAATAAAGGGTTAGCCGAGGCGCTGGAGTTAGAGCACCGGCGGTTGGGATACATCGAGGCTACCCTAGAACTGGCAGTCCGCTCACGGTACGCGGCCTACCTCAAGGCGCAGGACAGCCTCGCTGAGAGTCAGCGTTCGATACTCTCAGCCAAGAGTACAACGGAAGCCTTCGCAACAAAGAAGAACGTGGGTCAGGCAACCCCCGAAGACGAGGCTGCCAATGCGGCCTTAATGGTCAGAACAGCCTTCAATGATACTAAAGCTCAGGTCAGCTTGACACTGGCATACTTTGAACTGATGGAAGCCGCATCGGCTTGGGAGAAAACATGAAAAAAGCAATAATTGTTCTTGTGATTGTTCTGGCGGTCGCGGCGGGGGCCTGGTACTTTTTCTTTGGAACCGTCGAAGTCAAGCCAACGGTGTCTACAACGGGACCCGTCACGGTCGCAGCAAAAAACGGCGTGGTTTCAATTGATGTTGACGGCGTTTCGGTGGTAGAGCCTTTCTCACAAGTCACACTCCGTTCATCAGCAGCCACCTCGGTCCGGAGCATTGTGATGGAGGGGACCCAAGTCTCCTCCGGAGCCCTGGTTGCCAGCCTCGATGACACTCAGTTCCGTAATACACTGGGACAGGCTGAGTTCACGCTCTCTCAGGCCCAGGTCGATCTACGCAAGTCCCAGTTGCTTCTGGACCGTGCCATCAAGGACCGCGCCGACAAAAAAGCCCTGTTGGAGGGAAAGGCCTTAAGCCCCGGGGACTTCGCCCTGGCAGAAGAAGGTGTCGCAAACGCCCGGTTGGCCCTGGAGACGGCCGACCTTAGGGTCGGTCAAGCGAGACTTGCCCTGGACCGGGCACGTTCCGAACTGGCGGCTTTACAAATCAAGGCACCGTTCGCTGCTACCGTACTGAAAACCTACGTTTCTCCCGGTGATCTGGTTTCACCCAATACAGCTGTGGCGCTGTTTGGAGACCTCTCCCGGGTCCGCCTCAGCGCGGAAGTGGATGAGAACGACATCGGCAAGATCGTTCTGGGTCAGACTGTCACCATCAGCGGTGAAACGATCGGAGAGGAATCACTCCTGGCCAAGGTGGAATCCATCAGTCCGATAGCCGAAGTGGTCAACAATATCTCGATCTTTCAAGTGACAGCTCTCGTCGACAACACCGAAGGCAAACTCCGCCCCGGTATGAGCGCGGATTTCTCCATCCGTATTGCCTCGGACAAGGGATTGGTCGTCCCTTCCAAAGCAGTCTCAACAGTGCGCAGCCGCAGTTACCTCGAGGTTGTTGAAAACGGCGAGGTCGTCAAGAAACGGGTTCAGAAGGGTGCCGATGACGGCCTCAATACCGTTATCCTGGAAGGTTTAACCGAAGGCGAACAAGTCGTGGTGCCGGGTGCCAAACCTGCAGCCTCTGCTGCCCCGGCAGCACCCGCCGCAACAGGCGAAAAGTCGGTGCTGCCGATCACCATTCCCGGCTCAGGTGGTGCTAAATGATCGAAGTCAGTTCCCTGAGTCGGCATTACACCATGGGACCAACCGTTGTCAAAGCGGTGGATGATATATCCTTCACCATCCAGTCGGGAGAATTCGTTGCTATTGTAGGCCCCAGTGGTTCGGGAAAAACCAGCCTGATGAATATTCTGGGCTGTCTTGACTCTCCCACTGCCGGAAGCTATCAGCTGGCCGGTGAAGAAACCTCAAAGCTCAAGAAGGACCAGCTGGCGGAAATCCGGAGCCGGAGAATCGGCTTTGTCTTCCAGAGCTTCAATTTGCTGCCCCGTGAGTCGGCGCTGGAAAATGTCGAGCTCCCCATGATCTATCAGGGGGTGAGCCGAAAGACAAGACGGGAACGGGCCCTGGCAATGCTGAAAAAGGTCGGGCTCGACGGTCGCGAAGGACATCTTCCCTCGGAGCTTTCCGGAGGCCAGCGCCAGCGTGTTGCTATTGCACGTGCGTTGGCAGGGGAGCCCTCTATCCTTCTTGCCGATGAGCCCACGGGGGCGTTGGACACAAAAACAGGGATTGAAATTATGGAATTGTTTCATACCCTTCACCGCGACGGTGCGACCCTGATTCTGGTGACCCACGATCCCAAGGTAGCCCGCCAGGCCCACCGCGTCATTCAGGTTCAGGATGGAAGAATTCTCGCCGATGTTCCGGCAGGGGAATGGCAGCTATGACCAGCAGCGCACTCTATGAAAATGTCAGAATGTCACTCCGAAGCATCCGGGCTAACAAGGTCCGTGCCTTTCTGACCGCCCTAGGCGTTATGATCGGAACCGGTGCGGTTATCGCCATGCTGGCACTGGGAGCCGGAGCCCAAAAGTCGGTGGAGTCCAGCCTGGAGTCCCTCGGATCGAACCTCCTTCTCCTCTATTCCGGGCAACCTAAGGGAGGCAGTCTGGTGCGACGCAGCACCACCAATATCGTGCCAACCATCACGGAAGCCGATGTTGAAGCCATCAAAGCACTGGGTCCTGAACTGGTTGCCCTGACGGCACCTGAGTCCAGCGCCAGCGGCCAGGCGAAATTCGGAAACACCAGCATGACGGTGACCATTGTCGGCACCGATATCGACTACCCTTCCATCCGCAACATTCGCCCCGTGGCAGGAGATTTCTTTCTCACCTCTGACGTGGACAGCCGCAAAGCCGTGGTCGTCATCGGGGCTCAGCTCTACGACGACCTGTTTGGTGGAACCGGCGACCCGGTGGGCCAGAAGCTGCGCCTTAACGGGCTGAGTTACCGGGTGGCAGGAATGATGGAGCGCAAAGGAAACACCACCACAGACTCTTCCGTCTTCATTCCGATCAGCACCTACCAGCGCTATATTTCAGGTGCCAAAGAATTTGCTCTTGTCAATATTCAGGCCGGCAACTCTGATCAGATGCGCGAGGCGCAGTCGGCCATCGAGAGCACCTTGTTGAGGCTCCATAAAATACCGAACATGGACGCTGCGGACTTCTACGTTGCCAACCAGCTCGATCTGCTCGATACGCTTCAGGGTGTGGCGGGAACGTTCACCCTGCTGCTGGGCGGAATTGCCGCCATCAGCCTGATCGTCGGAGGCATTGGTATCATGAACATCATGCTGGTCTCGGTGACAGAGCGGACCCGTGAGATTGGAGTCCGGATGGCACTAGGTGCCAAGACCAATGATATCATCGCCCAGTTTATGACCGAAGCTATCATCCTTTCGGTGGGTGGCGGGCTGATCGGTGTCGCCATCGGTGTAGGTTCGTCCTACGCCTTTTCCCTCTGGGGAGGGTTGGCCAGCACAGTGGAACCCTTCTCAGTGGCCCTATCCTTCGGCTTCTCCCTTGTGATCGGACTGGTCTTTGGCGGCTACCCTGCCTACCGCGCCTCACAGCTCGATCCCATAGAGGCTCTACGTTACGAATAGAAAGGCCAAGTGGCCATAAAGGAGTTTTCCCATGAAAAAGATTTTTGGTATTCTAGGCCTTGCCCTGATGGTGAGTGCCGGTCTGACGGCTCAGACCACCCAGGACCCTGTTTTAGCAGCGGCCAAAGAGAAGCTGGAAGTTGTTTATGATTTGGGCCGGGTCTACGGCTACATCCAAACCATGGACAAGGAGCAGAAGAAGCTGGCCTTGACCGCTGCCCAGGTAAAGTCACTTCTGGCAACAGCCGAGAAAATCCGCGGCATGCAACGCATCGAGCCCAAGGTGGGAGAAGCCATGCTTACAGAAATCGAAGATAAGGTCCTGACCGATGCCCAGCTGACTTTCGTTGACAATCTGGCCATTTCCCGGTTGAGTGAACGCACCTCAACCCAGGGCAGCGGCGCCGGGGCGGCGGGTGGAACCAGTCCCATTCAAACCTACCTGAACGGGGGGGCCTTCAACCCCATGCTCGACACGACAAAGACACTGGGTAAGGACTTCAAGGCCGCCGTCGACTACCTCAAAGCAAAAAAGTAAGAAATCTGCTATAACAACCGATAAAAAGTGTTGGGGGCTTCCTATCCGCATCTTTTATCGGTTCTGCAGTGCTTCGCTCTTTTGTCTTTTCGTCGGCCTCACCCCTGTGCAGGCAGCCGTTTCCAGCGACCCGTTTTCGTTCGGGTTACGGGCGGCCGGCCTGCCCTTCCCTTCGGTGACCCGGTATACCCTGCAAAACGGTGATACGGTTTCCAGTGTCGCCCAGCAGTTCGGCATCACCTCCGAGACCATCTTGTCCTACAACCAGATCCAGTCTCCCCGGTTCTTGCGGGCCGGCCGGACGCTTCTGATTCCTGCACGCGACGGGTTGGTCGTCACCCTGGACCAAGCCAGGTCGCTCGAATCCCTAGCCGCCACCTACCAAGTCTTCCCGGCCACCATCCGTCTGGCCAACCAAATTCCTGAAACGGTTAAAAGCGTCCGGGGAAAGGTGTTCCTTCCCGGGGCCCAGGTTGACCCGGTGGAAACCCGTCTGATGCTCGGGCAGTATTTTTTCTGGCCCACCAAGGGCGGGCGTATCAGCTCCTATTTCGGAAAAAGGGATGACCCGTTCACGGGTCTGAAAAGCACTCACTCCGGGGTGGATATCGCCACATACCACGGGGCGCCCGTGCTTGCGGCCGGCGACGGCGTCGTGACGGCTACCGGGTACAGTCCGATTCTGGGGAACTACATCCGAGTTGACCAACCCCAGGGTTTCGCCTCGATTTACGGCCACCTCAGCGTCATCCTCACCAAGCAGGGCCGACGGGTGCAGGCCGGCACCCTGATCGGCAAAGTGGGGAGCACGGGGTATTCCACCGGCCCCCACCTGCATTTTACGGCCTATCGGTACAACAGACTTCTCGACCCTATGAAACTATTCAACTAGCAGGGAAAGGCTGCCGTCAGGACCGACAACAAAATCACGCGCAGACCCCGCGACTTCCTGCCAGCTGCCTTCGGGTGCGTAGGGGCCGGTACGGCGGTACACCGCTCCCCGATCATTGATGACCCAGGGCAAGCCCTCCTGATCCATGGCGATGCGCACCGCCGCACCGTCGACTTGTCTCCAACGCCCATCGGCTTCTTGGTACCAGATACCGAAGCCCCCTGGACCTTTCTGGCGATCGAGCCGCCACACCGAGTTTTTTGACGGGTCAAACGCCAGGTCTGAAGTAGGAACCTCCGCAGGCTTGGAGGGGAATGGCAAGAAGAACCCTGCGGTGGACTCTTTGTTGGCCGGCTGGGAGAGAAAAAACATCGTGATTTTGCCTTTGTCGGTGACAAGGGTAGGAACACCCGAAGCGTCGACGACAAGCCTGACCGCGCCCGCATCGATGGTCTTCCAGTCCCGCCCGTTCCAGAACGCCACATCAAAGCCCCCTTCCCGGGGGGTGGTGCCGATCTTCCAGACGCTACCGTCCAGACCATGGGCTACCTGGCGGGCCTGACCGGGTGCCGGTACCCTCGTCGCCTCCGCCACAGCAGGGGCAGCAGGCGCGGCAACGGCTGCAACGGGCGAGTTTGGGACCTCGGGGGCCTCAAAGAGGGTGATCGCCAGAATTTTTACGTTGGGATTGTTCGGAAGCCGCAAGGCCGTGGCCGCGCCTCCCTTTTGAGGGCCAACAGGCACGGCGTATTTGTATAACGAGGCCCCAAGGAACACCTTGCCCCCGCTGGGTGCCAGAAGGAACGGAGCGGTCTCGACCAGCTCGTCCTTTTGTGCGCTGTCCGGCGAGAGCCAGTCGGCAATGTCAACGGTGGTCTTGCGGACAGTTCCATCGGCAAATACGGTTTCAAAAGCCACAGCTTTTTGCACCCCCTTCGTCGACAAAGCCAGCACCCAGGCCTGGCTGTAGCGTCCCGGAGGCAACTCAACCGACTGGCCCCGGCTTTCGACGGCGTTCTTGCCGGCCACGGGCCCGAGTTGAAAAACAGGCCCGGAAGGGTCGAAGATCAGGCCTTCCCAGCGGTCGGCCACCAAGGAATAGCCTCTGCCGTCCAGACCAGGAAATTTGGTGGGCAAGCCATCCTGACGGAGCGCACTTTGCAGGTTGAAGCTTGCGGCAAGCGGCAGAGGATGCTGAAGGATTCGGGCAGCGGGGGGCTGCACCGGGTCCAGGCCCCCCACGGCTCGTTTGCCGTCCACCGGGGGGAGCAGGCTTGCCGCATAGAGCCGGATCT
>JFJP01005794.1_pt1 | contig 24853 bp, 16 predicted proteins | sample 431651 | NCBI WGS metagenome assembly JFJP01 (sample SAMN02602958, study PRJNA72255) | Microbial mat metagenome, whole genome shotgun sequencing project. | biome: fresh water; feature: sink hole; material: water; isolation source: purple microbial (photo- and chemosynthetic) mats found in...
GCATGGCTGTCACGCGCTTCACCCCAGCAACACCCATCAGTGCCATGGCCCTTTCATCCGCCTGCCCCTCGTGCCGCCAGCCCATGGAGGCCCACCGCTTCACCAGCAACCAGGGCCAGTCACTCGAACTGGACATTTGTTACCCCTGCCAGGGTATGTGGTTTGACCGCTACGAAAACCTCAAGCTCACGCCCGACGCAGTGGTGGAGCTGTTTCGCCTGCTGCACGAGCACCGGGCCGAGCAGCACCAGCCACTCTCTTCCAAACTGGCCTGTCCGCGCTGTGTCAAGCCGCTGGACAAGGGGTTTGATCTGGTGCGCAGTGGCCGCTACATCACCTACCGGTGCGCCGGCCAACACGGGCGGTTCAGCACGTTTTCATCGTTCATGGTGGAAAAAGGCTTTGTGCGCCACATGACACGCCCTGAAATAGACGATGTGGCCGAGCGGGTGGGGGCCATCAACTGCACCAGTTGTGGTGCGCCAGTGGATATCCGCAAAGACCATGCGTGCCCCTATTGCAAGGCCGCGTTTTCACTCATAGACCCGCAGGCCGTGGTGCGTGCGCTGGAGGGTTACGCGCAGGCCAGTGCCAAAGCCAAGACCGGGGCCACGCAACCGTCTGTGGGCGACATCGGAGACGCACTGGTGGCGCTGGAGCGCGATCGCAGTGCAGCACGCCGCGAGCGCCAGACAGGTGCCTTCACGGGCCTCGGCACAGACGCTTCGCAGGTGACCACCGGCGACTTGCTGGCTGCGGGCGTGGCCTTGGTGTGGAGTGTTCTGAAGGATTGAGTCAAGGCTGAGTCGCTCCAAACGACCTTGCCGATTCACAACCTGAACACCGCCACCGATCGTTTGAGCCCCTCAGACCCCGTGCTGAGGTTGTCAGCCGCTGCGCTGGCCTGCTCCACCATGGCAGCGTTTTGCTGCGTCACGGTGTCGAGCTGAACGATGGCATTGTTGATTTGCATCAGCCCCTCGGACTGCTCACGCGTGGCGTGGCGGATTTCTTCCACCACCGTGTGTGTGGCGTTGATCTCGGTCACCACATCGTCAATGGTGCCGCTGGCCTGGCTCATCTGCCCCACCGCGTTGATGACCTGATTGACCGAGTTCTGGATCAGGTCCTTGATTTCTTTGGCGGCCGCACCGCTGCGCTGGGCCAGGTTGCGTACCTCACCTGCCACCACCGCAAAGCCTCTGCCTTGTTCCCCGGCACGGGCCGCTTCCACGGCCGCGTTCAGCGCCAGGATGTTGGTTTGGAACGCGATGCCTTCGATCACGCTGATGATTTCGCTCATCTTTTTGGACGAGCTCTCAATGCCCTTCATGGCCTCGCCCACGGTGTGAATGGCGGTTTGCCCGTTGACTGCGATGTGGGCGCTGCGCTGGGTCTGGTCGGCCATCGCGTTGGCGTTGTCCGAGGTGGTGCGCACCGTGGCGGCCAACTCTTCCATTGACGCCGCAGTTTCCTCCAGGTTGCTGGCTTGTGTTTCGGTGCGTGCAGACAGGTCTTGGCTCGCCGCTGCAATCTCCTGCGCCGCCTGGCCAAACCCGCTCACCTCGGAGCGCACGTCACCAATGATGGCCTTGAGGTTGACCTGGATTTGCGACAGGTTGCGCAGCAGGCTGCCGGCTGGCTCGGGAGCCGAAGCGTCGACTTGTGTGCTCAGATTGCAAGCGGCCACGTCACGGGCAAAGCGCTCGGCCGTTTTGAGTGGGGCCGACACGCTGGCACGAAACCACCACATGATGAGCGCAGAGCCAAGCAGCATGCCCAAGGTCTCAGTGATGAAAGCGGTCTGAGCATCCACGCCCAGCACGCTGGGGCCCAGGCTGGCCACGATCATGGCCAGCAGCAGTAACCCCAGCCGGGTATCGCCACTGCTGCGGCCCCATTTGTCGAGCCAGGCCAAGGGGCCTGCGCGCACCACCTGACCCCGGCTCAGCGACAGTCCACTGTGGCCAGAATTCAGCTTGGCATACAGCGCCTCAGCGGATTGCACCTGTGCACGGCTGGGCTTGGTGCGCACCGACAGATAGCCCACGGGCTTGCCGTTGTCCATGATGGGGGTGGCGTTGGCGACCACCCAGTAGTGGTCGCCGTTTTTGCGGCGGTTTTTGACCAGTCCGGTCCAGGGCAGGCCGTTGCCGATGGTGCGCCACATGTCGCGGTAGGCTTCGGATGGCATGTCGGGGTGGCGAATGATGTTGTGTGGCTGGCCGATGAGTTCGTCGTACTCGAACCCGCTGGCCTCCACAAACGCCCGGTTGCAGTGAATGATTTCGCCTTTGGTGTTGGTGTTGGAAACCAGCATCAGGTCAGCGGGGTAGTCGTACTCCCGCTGTGTGACAGGTTGGTTGTTGCGCATGGCGGGCCTTTCGGGTTTCAGTGGTCGGGTAATTGATCGGCGGGAACTGGGCGGCCAAACAGGTAGCCCTGAAATGAGGCGCAGCCTTGGCCCAGCAGAAACAGCAGTTGTTCTGCGGTTTCCACGCCCTCGGCCACCACGTTCAGGCCGAGGCTCTCAGCCAGCGACAGGATGGTGGAAGCAATGGCAGCATCGTTCGGGTCGGTGAGCACATCGCGCACAAACGATTGGTCAATCTTCAATTGGTCCAGCGGCAAACGCTTGAGGTAACTCAGTGACGAGTAGCCAGTGCCAAAGTCGTCCAGCGAGAAGCGCACACCCAGTGCCCGCAGTCGGGTCATCTTGTCGATGGTTTCGGGAATGTCGCTGTGAAGCATGCTTTCGGTCAGCTCCAGGCGCAGCAGGTTGGCGTTGGCACCTGTGTCAGCCAGAGTTTGCGTGACGTGCTGAACAAAGCCTGCGTCTTTGAACTGCCGGGCGCTCACGTTCACGGCCATCGACCATTTCTGCCGCGTGGGGTGTGTTGCCCAGGCCGCCAGCTGCTCGCAGGCCGTTTGCAGCACCCATTTGCCAATGGGAAGAATCAGACTCGTCTGTTCCGCCAGTGGAATGAACTGGGCCGGGGATATCGGGCCTTTGGTGTGGTGCGTCCAGCGCAACAGAGCCTCTACACCCAGTACCCCACCACCGGCAGTGACCACGGGCTGGTAGTGAAGGGCGAATGCCTGACGGTCTTGTGCCTCGCGCAGTTCGCGCAGCAGTACCGCACGGGTGTTGACCTCGTCTTGCAAGGCGGGGTCAAAAAACGCCACGCGGTTGCGCCCGGCGGCCTTGGCGCTATAGAGTGCCATGTCAGCTTGTTTCAGCAGTTCATCGACAGGCATGGCGGAACTGAGAAACATCACCACCCCAACGCTGGCGGTTTCGTCCAGTTGAAGGCCGTTGAAGTGGTAGCGCATGGCCATTGCTTCGCGGACTTTTTCGCCCATGTCGCCCGCACGCGCTGTGGCTTGTGCCAGGTCGTCACCCAGGTCGCCAAGCACCAGCACAAACTCGTCTCCGCCAAAGCGGGCAACGGTATCGGTCTGTCGGACGCAGTGTTGCAGCCGCAGTGACACCTGGCGCAGCAGTTCGTCGCCCTGGTAGTGGCCCAAGGAGTCGTTGACCTCTTTGAAGTGGTCCAGGTCCAACATCACCAGGGCGCCGAACTCGCCGCTGCGGCCAGAGGCCAGCAGCGCCTGGTTCAGGCGCTCGGCCATCAGGCGGCGGTTGGGCAGGCCAGTCAGCACGTCGAAAAACGCCATGCGCTGAGCCTCTTCCTCTGCCTTCTTGCGTTCGGTGATGTCGGCCCTGATAGCGATGTATTGCAAGGGCAGGCCGTCGGACCCCACAAAAGGCACGATGGTGGTGTACACCCAGAACAACGAGCCGTCTTTGGCCCGGTTGCAGATTTCGCTGTTCCAGATTTGACCTCTGGAAATGGTGCGCCACAGGGTGTCGAAAAACGCCTGTGGGTGGTATCCGGAATGGAGGATCCGGTGCGTTTGTCCGAGCAATTCGCTGCGCGGGTATTTGGAAATGGCGCAGAACTTGTCGTTCACCCGTGTGATGACCCCCTGCGCGTCGGTCACGGCCACGATGGCGTGGGCGTCAAGTGCAGCCGTCAGCTCCGAAATTTCGCGTACCGACTCCAACAGCTTCTGGTGAATGCGTTCGCGCTCAGTTGTGTCGTCGAAGATGACCATCACCCCAATCACGTTGCCTTGCGCCGAGCGCTGAGGCACCATGCGGGCCTCAGATGACATGGGTATGCTCTGTGGGCTGGTGTGTCTCAAATGCACGGAAATGGGCTGCCCACTCAAAGCCTGCAACAGGGCAGGGCGCACTGTTTCCAGCACCTCGGGGGGCAGAACAGCGTCGAAGCGTTCACCCACGATGTCCTGTACCGAGCGGCCCAGGCTGGCGGCTTGCACGGGGTTGACGTACAGGAAGCGCAGTTCTGTATCCAGATGGGACACGCCCACTGGTACGTTGTTCAGCACGGTGTCGAGCTCTTGCTTTTGCTCGCGAATGCGCCGGGCAGAGGTGTGCAGCGTTGAATACGGTTGCTCTACGGTGATCTGGAAGGTCACCCGGTAAATCAGCCAGAAGGCAGAAATTTTGTACAGGTGCCCAAATACGTTCATGAAATCGGAGGGCGATTCATACCCAATGAACGCGAGCTCTCCGACGCCCATCACGAAATACGCGCTGCCCAGTCGCAGCAGGTTGACGTTTCCGGAGAATTGAAGCCCTTGCCAAAACAGCCATGCGGCCGCCAGAACGTGGGCTGAGGACAGCGCCACCTCTGCACGGACTTTGAATGGCGTCAAGCCTTGACCTCCCACAAACGTGATGGGGAAAGCAGCAAGGGCGTGACTGCTCAGCAGCAAGAGTGCGACCACGCATCCTGCTCCCAGGCCCAGCCAAAGGGCCTTGGTGCCGGGCAGGGGAACTCGTGCGGCCACCAGCCACAAGGTAAGTACCTCAAAGCTGCGCCCAGCCAGCCACAGAAAAATGGCTTTGGGTGTGCTGGCCTCGCTGATCAGCGAGGGCATGCCTTCGTAGGCCAGCGCGTGCATCACGTCTGTGCCAGCCACCACGGTGAAGCCAAACACCAGCGCTTTGACCAAGTGAGCATGCTCGGGGTCCTGGTTGTGCCAGGCCAGCGACACCACCATCAAAGACACCAGCACCGAAACCAACTCCAGCAGCAGGTGAAAGGCGGGCCAATCTCCCGCGCGGTGGGCAAACAATTGATCGGGGGATTGAAGCGCAGCCAGCGTCATCACCATGACCGACAGCCCGCATATCGACGCCGTACGAGCACGCACTTGCCCCATGCTCATGGCGGGCGTGAGGAATAACTCGGGCAAATGGGGCATGAGCAACCTGGGGGCCAGTACGTCTGCTCACGAGCTTAACTCAGCGAAAAAACCGAGTCAATCGATTTGATCGATTTAAGTTTTCTGATCGGTTATCAGCTGCTGCATGCCGGCGTTCTGGGCCAGGGCCAGGGACAAAGCCCGGCCCAATGCATCGGTGTCCACGGGCTTTGCAAAAACCTGCCTGACACCATTGGCGCGGACCAAGGCGGGATCGATGGTGTCCGCCACACCGGTGTACAGGAAAACAGGCAGCCCGGGTCTTTGTTTTTGCAGTTGGGCTGCCAATTCCAGGCCTGTCATTTCAGGCATGCTTTGATCAGTGACCAATGCGTGCAGCTCTGCCCCGGGAGACTCCAGCGCATCCAGCAGGCGCTGCGGTGTGTCAAAGGTTTGCACCCGGTAGCCCTCACCCGCCAACCACTCGGCCAGGAATCGGCCCACGGCAGGCTGATCGTCGAGCACCCACACCCACTGGCCGGTGCCGCTGTGCCCAATGGCGGGCGGCAGGACTCTGATGGGGGATGGATCAGGGGCGGCGTTCACGAAGGGAAACAGCAAGCGAAAACGCGAGCCCGATCCCGGGTCTGAGTGGACGGTAATAAACCCGCGGGCCCTGCGCACAATGCCATGCACCATCGGCAAGCCCAGCCCTGTGCCTTGGCCGACACCTTTCGTGGTGAAGAAAGGTTCAAACAGGTGGGCTACGGCTGACTGGGGAATGCCGCTGCCGCTGTCGGTCACATCCAACGCCATGAACTCGCCTGCAAACGGCATATGGCTGGCGGCACAAATACCGTGCTCGTTTGCCAGCCGGTGCAGGTGAATGTCGATGGTGCCCCGCCCCTCGATGGCATCGCGCGCGTTGATGACCAGGTTGACCAGCACCTGGTTCAATTCGCCCGGGTTTATGCGCACCTGACCGGCTTCACTGGTGCGGTTGGTCAGCTTGATGCCGTGGGGGATGGAAGGGCGCAGCATGGCGACCACCTCTTTCATGGTGACGGCGGGGTCGATCACAGGAGCCTCGCCGTCGGCCTGTGCGCGGGCGAAGGTGAGGAGCTTGGTCACCAGTTCCCGGCCGCGCTCACTGGCACCCACAATTTCTTTCAGGTAGCGGGCCAGTTTGCTTTCTTTGTCTGTCACCAGTCGGTTCAGTGCCAGGTTGCCGTAGCCATGGACGGAAGCCAGTATGTTGTTGAAGTCGTGGGCAATGCCGCCGGTCAGCTGGCCCAGGGCCTGTACTTTCTGGGCGTGTTGTAGCTGCCGCTCCAGGCCGCGCTGAGACACCTCGGCGTTTTGGCGCTCGGAAATGTCGCGCACGAACGCATAGAAATTTTGCGTGTCTGGGTCGCAGGTGAGCGATATTTCCACCGGGTAGTCGTGTCCGCTTTTGTGGCGGTGGCGTGTGGTCACCATCGCACGGCCAGTCGTACGCAGTTGGGCAACGCGCGCGTGAAACTCTGTGTCACTGGTGTCGACTTCCAGATCGCGCACGCTCAGTGCGCGCAGTTCATCTTGGGTGTAGCCTGACATGGCAGCCAGTGCCGCGTTCACCTCAAGTAGCCGTCCGCCGGGGCCTACGACGCAGAAACCGTCAAGCGCGGTTTCCAGCATCCGGGCATACCGTTGCTGTGACAGGATGCTTTGCGTGACATCTTCCGAAACCGATACAAAACCTTGCAAAGACCCGTTGGTGTCAAGCATGGGTGTGACCACACGTCGCATCAGCAGCTTTTGTCCGCTGGGACATCTGATGGGCACCAGGCCCGTCCAAGGTTGGCCCGTGCGTAGGGTCCACCACATCGCTTCGGCGAGTTGCGGATCAGGTGTCAAGGGTTCAGCGAAAAGGCTCATGCTGCCATGCACTGCTTGTGTGTCAGGTGGCAAAAATGCCAGCGATGCACGGTTTCTCCACAGCACGTTCCCCAAGGCATCGCCCACCACGACGGGTGTGGCAGTCGTTTCAAGTGCCAGTGCCTGTGTGCGCAGCGTGGCGTTGGCGGTTTGCAAGCTTTGGGTTTGTGCCGCCAGGGTTTCATGCGGGCGGCGGACAGTCACCACGAGCAGCCCCCAGTACACCAGCCCGTAGGCCGCCACTTTGAACAGGTGGCCCAGCATGTTTTGCAGGTCGTTGCTCAGGGCGTACTGGGTCAGAAAGACCTCGCAACAGGTCAGCAGGCCTGCGGCCCCGAAGAGCATGGGACCTGATCCACGTGCAGCCGTCTGCGTGGCTGCTCGCGACAAGCGCCACAGTCGCCAAGTGGCCAGCACCAACACGGCGGTGATGATCCGCTCTGCACCCACTTTGGCCGGTGTGAGCCCGCTGCCCGCCACAAAGAGTGTTGGGAGTGAGTGTTCGTGTGCGATGACGATCCAAGCCACCACCACTGTGAAAAAACCGCTGGCAAGCAGCCAGGTGCGGCGCTGGGCGGTTTGCAGCGGCGGCTGGTCTGGCCAGAAGCTGAATATCAAGAGGGTCAGGGCTACCAGGCCACGAGCCACGAGCCAGAAGGCAATGCTTTTCTGAGATGACGATGGCGTGATGAAGGCTGGCATGTCCCGAAAAGACAGGGTGTGCAGCAGATCCAGACAGCCTGCGGTGGCCAGGGCCAAGGTGAGCAAGGCCAGCGAGCCAGGTACCGTTTTGTCGGGTGTGTGCCATACCGTTGCAAACACCAGAAACGCCACGAATACCGAGGCGAGCTCCATCAACGTGTGCAGCGGCAAGTAGTGCACGCGGGGAATGACCCAGTTGCCTAGCGGGAGAGCCATGGCCCCCAGCGTCACGATGCCCATCGCCGCCACCAGTGCGACCATGTGGCCGTGCGGTCCGCTGTGCCGCCAGTCGGACCAGATCAAGGCTTTCAGGGTGGCGGTGTTCACGCAGCGGCCCGACTGGAAACGCGAGTTCAGGCTGCCAATCCCAGGAGCGCCAGCAAACGCGGCACGTCCAGCGGCTTGGACAGGCAACACTCGGCACCCGCTTCCAGCATCTCGCGCTCACTCTCGGGGCTGAGGTGACCCGTCATGCCGATGACGCGCAAGTTGGCGTGTCCAGGCATTTGGCGGATCTGGCTGCACACCTCGGGGCCATTGAGGCCCGGCATCATGAGGTCGAGCAGCACCACATCGGGCAAAAAACTGTGCACTTTCAGCCCAGCTTCAAAGCCGTCGCGGGCCGTTTCCACAACGGTGCTGAATTCTTCGTCGCTCAATAGCTCTTTCAAAAAACCGGTGACACCCGTGTCATCGTCAACGATGAGGATGCGCAACGGGCCCTGGTTGCCAGCCGGATTCCACAGGCGGGCAAACCGCTCCACCTCTTCCTGCCGAAATCGTCGGTGACCACCGGGGGTGATCTCTGCCTTCAGGAGCCCTTTTTGCGCCCAGCCCCGCACGGTGATGGGCGACACCATCATCCACTCTGCTACTTCGGTAGGTGTGAGGTAAGGCTTGGTGGTGGCGGCTGGGGGTTTCACGTTGTGCTCGGATGAAGGAACCAGTTGAAAAATCGATATCTCCGATGGTAACAATGAAACCGGTGTTCTGTTGTATCAGCCATTGCGCCACCGTGCCAGCCACCGCCCGCCCCACACATTGACCGCCAGGCCCAGCATCAGCAAGGCGGCACCGGCAAAGTGCACGGGCTGCATGGCTTCGCCGTACACCAGCCAACCGGTGGTCAGGCCCACCACGGGCACCAGCAGGCTGAACGGCGCCACCTGGTTGGCGGGGTAGCGCGTCAGCAGGCGGGTCCACACCGTGTAGCCAAACAAGGTGGCCACACCGGCCAGGTAAGCCAGGGCGGCCATGGCCTCCCAATCAAAGGCCTTCAGTGCAGCGCCCATGGCTTCAGGGCCTTCCAGCCAGGCCGACATCAGCAAAAACGGGATGGGTGGAACCAGACTGCCCCACACCACCAGCCCCAGTTGGTTGATGGGCCCACGCGCACTGATGACCCGGGTGACGATGTTGCTGCTGGCCCAGCTCAGCGCTGCCGCCAGCGTGAGGCCAAAGCCCAGCAGCGGCATGTGCGCGCCGTGGGCCGAGCCGATGAGTGCCAGCCCACACCCGGCCAGTGCCAGCCCGCCCAACTGGTGGGCCCCCCAGTGCTCTTTCAGGAAGACCGCCGCCAGCACCAGCGTGAAAAACGCCTGCGACTGCAGCACCAGCGAGGCCAGTCCCGTGGGCATGCCCAGGTGAACGGCGGTGAACAGGAATGCAAACTGGCCCACCGATGCGGTCAGCCCGTATGCCAGATACAACCTCAGTGGCAGCTTGGGGCGGGGCACAAACAGCAGCGCAGGAAACGCCGCCAGCATGAAGCGCAGCGCACCCAGCAGCAGCGGCGGTACGTGTGTGACGCCGATCTTCACCACCGCAAAGTTCACACCCCAGGCCATCACCACCACCAGCGCGAGCAACAGGTCTGCAGGGCGCATCAGGGGTTGTCTTTCAAGGGGGAGGCTGGCGTGTGCATATGGGGGGTGTCATACCGAGCGGTTGCGCGCCAGCGGTGGGTTTTGTTGGAAGTAGCGCAGGATGCCACGCATCAGCGCATCTGCCAGTTGATTCTGGTACGCGGGGTCGTTCAGCTTGGCTTCTTCACTGGGGTTGCTGATGAAGGCAGTCTCCACCAGCACGCTGGGAATGTCTGGCGCGCGCAGCACAGCAAAGCCGGCCTGTTCCACCCGTGGTTTGTGCAGCTTGCCCACGCGGCCCATTTCGCTCAGCATGGAGGTGCCCAGTTTGAGGCTGTCATTGATTTGTGCGGTGGTGCTCATGTGGAGCAGGGCGCGTTGCACGGTGGGATCGGCGGCTTTCACGTTCAGGCCGCCCACCACGTCAGCTGCGTTTTCTTTTTGCGCCATCCAACGGGCGGCTGCGCTGCTGGCCCCCTGGGTGCTGAGGGCAAACACACTGGCCCCCTGCGGGTTGGGTGTGAAAAAAGCATCGGCGTGGATGCTGATCATCAGGTCGGCCTTGACGCGGCGGGCCTTGTCCACGCGCACATGCAGCGGCACGAAGAAATCGGCGTCGCGTGTGAGGTAGGCACGCATGGGGCTGCCGTTGACTTCCGAGCCGTTGATGCGGTCGCGCAGCAGGTGGGCCATTTTCAGCACCACGTCTTTTTCGCGGGTGCCGCCGGGGCCGATGGCACCCGGGTCTTCGCCGCCGTGGCCCGGGTCAAGCGCCACGATGATGAGACGGTCGGTCACCGCTGGGGCTGATTTTTGAGAGTCTTTTTGATCTCCAGTGCTTGATTTTATTGTTGTGTCAGCTATTGTTTTCGGTGTTTGGGCGGCATGGGCTGCAGGGTTGGGCAGGCGCTGGGCAATCAGGTCCCCCAGCGGATCCGCAGCGGTGAGTGGTGCCTTGGGCGTGTCTGGTGCTGCCGTGGCGGCGGCACGGCCTGTGTCGGCAGGGGTTTCTGCCATGCGCTGCGCGATCAGTTCTGCCAAAGGGTCTGGCGGGTCGGTGGGGTAGAGGTCGATCACCAGCCGGTTTTGGTACGCCGCCACCGGGGGCAAGCTGAACATTTGGGGCAGAAAAGGCTTTTTCAGGTCCACCACGAGGCGCACCACGCCGGGCGCGAACTGGCCCACACGCATGCCGCTGATGTTGGGGTCGTCGCTGCGCACCTGGGCCACCAGTTCGCGCAGGGCAGGAATGAGGTTCATGCCCTCGATGTCCACCGCCAGCCGGGGCGGGCCGGGCACCAGGTGGTGGCGCGCCTTGAGCTCGGTGTCGGACTCGATGGTCAGCCGCGTGTAGTCGGGCGCAGGCCACAGCCGCACGCCCACGATGCGCGCGCCCCACGCCAGCCCATGGGTCGCCAGCGCCACCACGGCACCCAGGCCGCGCAGCAGCATGCCTCGGCGGGTGGGGCGGGGCACGCCGTTCATGCGGTCAGCCCCTGCAGCAACAGTTGGCCATGGGGAGTGCCTGCGGACAGCGTGACGGCACGGCTGTCATCTGCCTGGGTTTGCAGCGCCAATGTGAGGTCGGGCGTGGGCAACACCGCGCGGGCGTGGTCTGCCCACTCCAGCAATTTGAGGCCCGGGCTGGCAAACAGGTCTCGAAAGCCGGCGTCTTCCCACTCGCGCGGGTCGGTGAAGCGGTAAAAATCGAAATGCCAGATCGACAGGCCAACAGCCTGCGCGGTGGCTGGCACCTGATGGGGTTCTACCACCGCATAGGTGGGGCTCTTGATGCGACCGCTGACCCCCAGCGCACGCAGCAGGTGGCGCACAAAGGTGGTTTTGCCCGCCCCCAGATCGCCGTCCAGTTCGACCACGGCGTTGCGCACCCCGTCCAGCGAGGCCAGGCGCTGCGCAAACGCCTGTGTGTCGTCCTCGGTGGCCCAGCGCAGTTGCAACGTGGCCAACGCAGGACTCGGGGCGGTTTCTACAATGGGGATGTGCTGGACCATGCTGCTCAAATCGTAACCCGTGCCCAAGCTTGGGGGCGAGAGCTCGGGTTTTCCCACATCGGGGTGGCGGGCGTGGACCTCTCCAGCGCCGAGCCCGGTCTGCTGGCGTGGCTGGAAAAAGGGTTTCACGGCACCATGGGCTACATGGCGCACCACGGCCTCAAGCGTGCCCGCCCGGCCGAACTGGTGCCGGGCACGGTGAGCGTCATCACCGCCCGCATGGACTACCTGCCGCGGGCCACGCCCGAGGGCTGGCGCGACACCGAGCTGGCCCGCCCGGGGCAAACTCAGCAGGGCATTGTGTCGATCTACGCCCGGGGCCGTGATTACCACAAGGTGCTGCGCCAGCGCCTGCAGCAACTGGCCGACCGGCTGGCTGCCGATGTGGGCCCCTTTGGCCGCCGCGTGTTCACCGACTCGGCCCCTGTGCTGGAGGCCGAGCTGGCCACCCGCAGCGGCCAGGGTTGGCGTGGCAAACACACACTGGTGCTCAACCGCGAGGGTGGCTCGCTGTTTTTTCTGGGCGAAATCTATGTGGACCTGGCCCTGCCGCCCACACTGCCTGTGCAGGCCCACTGCGGGGAGTGTTCGGCCTGCATGGTGGCTTGCCCTACGCAGGCCATCGTGGCGCCTTATCGGCTGGACGCGCGGCGCTGCATTTCGTACCTGACCATCGAACACGATGGCCCCATTCCGTTGGAATTCCGACGCGCCATGGGTAACCGCATTTACGGCTGTGACGACTGCCAGCTGGTGTGCCCGTGGAACAAATACGCCCAACGCACCCCGTTGCCAGACTTTGACGAGCGCGCAGGCCTCAATGCCCAACCCCTGGCCGCGCTGCTGCGCTGGAGCGAGCCCGAGTTTTTGCGCCGCACCGACATCGGCCACGAACGCTGGTTGCGCAACGTGGCCACCGCCGCTGGCAACGCCTTGCACGCCGCCGATGGCACCCCTGCCGATCGCGAAGCGCTCACCAAGGCACTGGCCGAACGTGCCGACCACCCCAGCGCGGTGGTGCGCGAACACGTGAACTGGGCTTTACAGACATGACCGGTGTGACACCTTCTTTTTCGCAGCGCTGGGCGCAGGCCGCGATGCGCCGCGTGCACAACGCCGCCCAGGTGACGCGCGACACCGCGCTGCTGCTGGCGTTGGCCGTCACCCCCGCCACCCACACTGCCGCGCGGCGCGCCCGCATTGCGCAGCACGTGGTGCACGCCACCTTGCCGCAACTGCCCTGGTTCACGGTGTTGGCGGCGCTGGCCGGCTTGGTGCTGATCCGCATCGTGGTGGTCACGGCGCAAAGCTACGGCCTGTCGCAGTTTGCGCTGGAGATGGTGGTGCGCGTGCTGGTGCTGGAGCTGCTGCCACTGTCGGCCGCGCTGTTTGTGGCGCTGCGCTGCACCCTGCCGCTGGCATCTGACCTGCGGCGTTTGCAGGCCCGGCCTGGCCAGCCCGCACTGGCACCCGCCGAGTGGCTGGCCGACGAGGTGATGCCCCGCGCCCTGGCGGGCATGTTTGCCGTGTTGCTGCTGGTGGCCCTGAGCGGCGTGCTGGCCCTGGTGCTGGCGTATCTGGTGGTGCACGGCCTGTCGCCCTGGGGGCTGGACGGCTACACCCGCATGGTGGGCCGGGTGTTCAGCCCCGCCGTCACGCTGGTGTTTATGCTCAAAACGCTGGCCTGTGCGCTGGCTGTGGGCGCTGTGCCGCTGGTGTCGGTGGGCGGGGCGGTGCGACCGCCGCCCGGCGCGGCCGGCACGGCGGTGGAACTGGTGGGCCTGGTGCGCATGACCGCCGTGTTGCTGGTGGTAGAGGTGGCTTCGCTCCTGGGCAACTATTATTGATTCGACCCATCTCACTCCACATGACCCAGCCTGACCCCGCCACCCCACCCGTGCCCGTGCCACCTGGCGTGCAGCGCCGTGCCATGGGCCTGCTCGTGTTGTTGCTGGCACTGGTGTTGGGTTCGGCTGCTTATGTGATGTACGCCCGTGGTGTGTTCGAGGCTTCGCAGCGCCTGGTGTTGCTGGCCGACGATGCCGAAGGCGTGACCGTGGGCATGGACATCAGTTTTGCGGGTTTTCCGGTGGGCCGCGTGCAGCGCATCGAGTTGGGCCCCGACGGGCTGGCCCGGTTGCTGATCGACGTGCCCCGCAAAGATGCCAAATGGCTGCGCACCAGCAGCGTGTTCACCCTGGAGCGCAGCTTGGTGGGCAGCACCAAATTGCGCGCCTTCAGCGGTGTGCTGAGCGACCCGCCACTGCCCGACGGTGCCGAGCGCAGCCTGCTCAAAGGCGACGCCCTGGCCGAGCTGCCCGCACTGATGGACGCGGTGCGCAGCCTGCTGGGCAACCTGAACCAGCTCACCGCGCCCGACGCTGCGCTTGCCCAGACACTGGGCAACGTGGCCACGGGCACCGCCCAACTCCAAGGCCCGCACGGTGCCTTGGGTGTGCTGCTGGGCAACGAAGCCAACGTGCGCAAGGTGCTGGCCACGCTTGACCGCACGCAAACCCTGCTGGCCCGGCTCGACGGTGTGGCGCAGCGCACCGATGGCCTGCTGGCCAGCGCCAACACACAGGTGTTTGGCCCACAGGGCCTGACCACCGACGCCCAGCGCCTGACCCGCGAGCTGTCCGGTGCCGCTGCCGAGGCCCGCCAGACCCTGAAAAAAGTGGACGCCTTGCTGGTAGATGCACAGGCCGTGGCGGGCAACGCCCGCGAGGCCAGCACTGACCTGAATGTGCTGCGCGCCGACGTGGAGGCCAGCCTGCGCAAGCTCGACGGCATGGTGAACGACATCCAGCGCAAATGGCCTTTTGCCCAAGACCCGCAGGTGAAGCTGCCATGAGCCATCGTTTGCTGCGCCTGTTCATGGGTGCCACCACGGTCGCCGTGTTGGCTGGGTGCGGCAGCTCCCCGCCCGTGCCCGACTGGCAGATCAACGCACGCGATGCAACCCAGCGTGGCACCGTGGCCTACTTGGAGGGCCGCAGCCGGGTGGCCGATGCCGAATTTGCCCGCGCTCGGCACGAGGCCACCCGCAGCGCCCGCGCCGACGCGGTGGCGCGTGTGGAACTGGCACGCTGCGCTGCACAGCTTGCATCGCTGGTGCTGGGCCCGTGTGCCGCCGTGGCGCCCTTGCAGGCCGACATGGGTTTGCCCCAGCAGGCTTACCAGCGCTACCTGGCCGGGCAGCTGTTGCCGGGTGACGTGCCAGCCTTGCCCGAAGCCCAGCAAGCGGTGGCGCGTGCACTGCTGTCGCCTGCGCCCGGTGCCGATCCGCTGGGCTGGCTGCCCCAGGGCGATGCCTTGTCGCGTCTGGTCGCGGCGGCAGTGCTGGTGCAGGCGGGCCATGGGAGCCCGGCGGTGGTGGCAGCCGGTGTGTTGGCTGCGTCAGACCAGGGCTGGACACGGCCCTTGCTGGCGTGGCTGGGTTGGCAGTTGCGTCGAACTGGCCCGGAAGGCGCAGGCGCGCATCGATCTGCTCACGTCGGCAGAAAAACAAACAAAATAGGCCGCTAGCGCTTTATTGGTGAGTCTTTTAAGCTACCAATGGAGGAGTATGCCCAGCGCAAACGGCAAACTCGCCATGCCCAGCAGGGTGGACAGCGTGACCAGGCCGGCCACATACGCCCCGTTGAAGCCCATGCGGGCCGCCAGCACATAACAGCTCGACGCCGTGGGCAGGGCTGAAAACATCAGCAGCACGGCTGTTTGTGCGGGGTTCAACCCGAAGAGCCTGGCCAGCCCCCAGGCCATCAGCGGCATGGCCAGGTGTTTGATGCTCAGCAGCGCCACCCCCATGCGTTTGGCCACGGCCAGGCTTCCCAGTTGCATGCCGGCACCGGCGGCCATCAGGCCCAACGCCAGCGAGGCACCGCCAATGCGCGTGACAGTGGGCTCCAGCCACTGGGGTATGTGCAGCCCCACCACATTGGCCAGCAGGCCCCATATCAGCGGGTTGCGCACCAGCTCGGTGGCAAAGCCTTTGCGCTGGGCATGGGCGTCGCGCAATGCGTTCTGGCGATACATGGGCCACACTGCACCCACGTTGAACATGGGCACACACATACCAATCAGCACGGCCACCATCTGCAGGCCCTGTGGCCCGGCCACGCGCTCGGCCAGCGCCAGGGCAATGAATGAGTTGAAGCGGAAGCCCACCTGTGCGCTGGCCGCATGCAACCGCCGGTCCATGCCCTGCTGGAGGCCAGGCCACCACGGCATTGAATAGTTCAGCGCAATGGCCAGCACCGCCAGTGAAAAACCGGCCGCAGCCAGGCTGGAGGCCGCACCCAGATCGAGCGGTGTGCGCACGATGGAGTGGAACAGCAGCACTGGAAACAGAAAGTAATACACCAGCCCCTCCACCGGCTCCCACACCTTGCGGTTGAGCGCAGTGAACCGGCACAGCAGGTAGCCGCACAGGACGGGGAACAGAAGTTGGGCGAAGTTCACCCGCCCAAGAATACCGTGGGCCGTTGAGGCAATGCTAGGGTAAATACTTATGGGGTTTCCACAGCGCGTTCAAAGCGACCGGGGGCTACAGTGTCGGAGTAGCCAAAACTCAGGCGCGCCTGGGCTACCATGCCGCCTGTTTTCTCATCAATCGTCTGGAGTGTGCTCATGCTTTCTCGTCGTCAAGTGTTTGCGTTGGGTCTGGTCGCTGCGTCCGTGGGGGCAAGTGGTGGGGCTTTTGCCCAGGCTTACCCTGCCAAAGCAGTCAAGCTGCAGGTGCCGTTTGCACCCGGAGGCACCACCGATATCGTGGCGCGCGTGATGTCAGAGCCGCTCGGTCGCATCCTGGGTCAATCGGTCATCATCGAGAACAAGGCCGGCGGCGGCGGTGTGGTGGGTGCGCTGGAAACCAGCCGCGCTGCGCCCGATGGTTATTCGCTGGGCATGGCCACGGTGTCCACCACGGCGGCCAACCCCGCCATCAACCCCAAAAACCCCTACAACCCCCTGACCGATTTCACACCCATCATCAACATTGCGGCCACGCCCAATGTGATTGCGGTGCACCCCAGCTTCCCTGCCAAAGACTTCAAAGGCTTATTGGCCGAGCTCAAGAAAAACCCCGGCAAATACTCCTATGCCTCGTCGGGCACCGGCGGTATTGGCCACCTGCAAACCGAGCTGTTCAAGAGCCTGGCGGGTGTGTTCATTACCCACATTCCGTACCGCGGTGCAGGCCCTGCGCTGAACGACACCGTTGGCGGCCAGGTGCCCATCATTTTTGACAACATGCCGTCTGCGCTGCCTTTCATCCAGTCGGGGCGACTGGTGCCCATCGTGGTGGCTGCGCCGGAGCGGCTGGCCGCGCTGCCCAATGTGCCCACTTTCAAAGAAGTGGGGCTTGAGCCCGTGAACCGCATGGCCTATTACGGCATTCTGGGCCCCAAAGGTCTGCCGAAAGAGGTGGTAGACAAAATCAGCGAAGCCACCAAAAAAGCTTTGGCTGAGCCAGCCGTGCGCAAGCGCATTGAAGACACTGGCTCAATCATCATCGGCAACACGCCCGAACAGTTCACACAGCAGATCAAGGCTGAGTTCGAGGTGTACAAAGGCGTGGTCGCCAAGCAAAAGCTGTCGCTGAACTGATGCCCAGCCGGGCCGCCGATGTGGCCCGGTTGCAGGCCTGGTTGGCTACCCTGCCGCCAGTGCCTGCGGCGAGCCAGGCATCCATCGACGCGTTTGCAGATGGCATGTGGTTGGAGGCCGGGCTGGCTCGTCTGACCCTGGAGGCTTATCGGCGCGACCTGTCGGTGTACGCACGCTGGCTCTCGGGCAGCCAAGGCGGCCTGGCCTTGGACGCCACTGCCGAACACCACCTCTCCAGCTATTTTTCATTGCGCCACGGCCAGACCATGGCCACCACCGCCAACCGGCGGCTGACGGTGTTCAAGCGCTATTTCCGTTGGGCGCTGCGGGAAGGGCGCATTGGCCACGACCCCACGCTGAAGCTCCTCTCGGCCAAACAGCCGTTGCGCGTGCCCAAAAGTCTGACCGAGTTCCAGGTGGAAGCCCTGCTGGCTGCGCCTGAAGTGGGCACGCCACTGGGCCAGCGCGACCGCGCCATGCTGGAGCTGATGTACGCCAGCGGCCTGCGAGTGAGCGAACTGGTGGGCCTGAAAACCTTTCAGGTCAGCCTGAGCGACCACGTGCTGCGCACCTTTGGCAAAGGCAGCAAAGAGCGGCTGGTGCCCTTTGGGCAGGAGGCGGCGGTTGAGGCCCGCCCGGCCATATTGGGCGGCCAGCAAACCGATGACCTGTTCGTGACCAGCCGGGGCCAGGGCATGACGCGCGTGGCCTTCTGGATGATTGTGAAAAAGCACGCCCAATCGGCGGGCATTGTCAGCGCGTTGTCGCCGCACACGCTGCGCCACGCCTTTGCGACCCATTTGCTGAACCACGGGGCCGATTTGCGGGCTGTCCAACTGCTGCTGGGCCACGCCGACATAATTTACACACACGTGGCACGGGAGCGGCTGAAGACGCTGCATGCGCTGCACCACCCCAGGGGCTGAGGCCGCTCAACACGCCATGTGTCTAGCGGGGGTAGGCTGATTCAAAATCTGCCACGGACAGCGGACGCGAAAACAAGTAGCCCTGCCCATAGTCACACCCAGCCGCCGCCAGCAACGCCCGCTGCTCTTCGGTTTCGATGCCTTCGGCAACCACCTGTATGCCCAGTTCGTGGGCCATCACGATGATGGCTTTGCACAGTGCCAGGTCTGTGCAACCCGGGGTCAGGTTGCGCACAAAGGCTCGGTCAATCTTGATGAAGTCGATGGAAAAGCGTTGCAGGTAAAACAGCGATGAGTAGCCCGTGCCAAAGTCGTCCAGCGAAATCTGCAGGCCCGCTTGCTCCAGCTCCAGCAGTTTGGCAGACGTGACATCGGACGCCTTGAGCAACAAACCCTCTGTGATTTCAACACTGATGCATCGGCCGGGCAGGCCCATGTGTTGGAGCGTTTCACCCCAGGGTTTGAGTTGGGTGGCCTGAAACTGAACCGGTGACTTGTTGACACTCAACTGAAATTCAGGGTGCAGGGTGGTGCGCCACTGCTTGACCTGATGCGCCGCTTGTCTGAACACCCAGTCGCCAATGTCCACGATCATGCCGTTGGACTCGGCGATGGGGATGAACCTGTCGGGTGGCACCATGCCGCGCTCCGGATGGTGCCACCGCAGCAGTGCCTCGGCCTTATGAACGGTGCCAGTCCCCAGGTTGACGATGGGTTGGTAGACCAATTCGAACTGGTATGACGCCAGTGCCACTCGCATGTCGGCCGTGAGGCGCAGCCGCTCCTGGGCTTCCTCCTGGAGCTTCAAGGTGAAAAAGCTGTATCGGTTGCGCCCTGTGTTCTTGGCTTCGTACAACGCCTGATCGGCGTGTTTGAGCAAGCTGGTGACCTCGGTGGCGTCCTGTGGGTACAGCGCGACGCCAAGGCTCGCAGCCACATATACTTTTTCATTGCCCAACTGATAGCCCGAAGCCAAGGTTTGAAGCAGTCGGTCCAGCAGGGCTTCCAACTCCGGTCTTGGGGGTACGGTGTTGAGAAGCACCGTGAATTCGTCGCCGCCCATGCGTGCGACTGTTTCCTGCGGCCCTAGGCACGACTGAATCCGCAGAGCCGCTTCCTTCAGCAACTGGTCACCGCTGTCGTGCCCAAGGGTGTCGTTGACCTCTTTGAAGTGGTCCAGGTCAATGAAAATCAGTGCCCGGGGTGGTGGTGGGTGGTGCAAGCCGCTGATGGCTGCCTGCAAGCGGCTTTGCAGCGTTCGACGGTTGGGCAACCCGGTGAGCGCGTCGAAATGGGCCTGCTGCCACACCGTGGCTTCCGCTGCTTTGCGGTCTGAGATGTCGGTGTGTGTGCCAATCATGCGCACGGGCTTGCCCTGTGCATCCCATTCGATCACCATGCCGCGTGTCAGCACCCATTTCCAGCTGCCATCTGCACAGCGCACGCGGTGCTCGTTGCTGTAGGTGGACGTTTCCCGGTTGAAGTAGGCCTGTTGGTCACGCTGGAGTTGGGCCTGGTCGTCGGGGTGGACGATGTCGGTGTAACCATCCGATGGTTGCCACACCTTGTCGTTGCTGTAGCCGTACATTTCCTTGTAGCGTTGGGAGTAGTACTCACGGCCAGCCTGAATGTGCCAGTCCCACACTCCATCGCCGGTGCTGTCAAATGCCAGTTTCCAGCGGGCCTCTGACTCGTCGGCTTCGGCCTGAGCCAGTTTGCGTGCCGTCACATCCAGCATGATGCCGTTGCGTATCTGGCCCCACTCGTCTTCCCCGGCGAAATTCGAGGTCATGTGCACCCACTTTTGCGTGCCATCCCGCAGGTTGATGCGGAACTCCACATTCAAAGGGCCCCTCTGTTGCACGGCCGTCGTCACAGCTTGCTGCACGTGCAACCGGTCATCGGGGTGCCTCATGTCACGCAACAGCGCGCCATTGGCCAACACGTCTGCAGGCGCCACGCCATACAACTCGCGCGCTCCCGTGCTGACAAACAGGTATTCGCTGGCGCCCGACTTGGGAAAGCGGATGCGGTACAACATGCCGGGCACCTGGTCCGCCAGTTCTCGCAGCAGGCGCTCACTGCGCGCCAGCGCGTTTTGCGCCTGGTACTGTGCCGATATGTCTTCTACCGTGCCCTCGAAGTACAGCACCTGCCCCTGGTCGTCTTTCACCACGTGTGCTGTTTCCCGAATCCACGCCCGCTTGCGCGACTTGTGCCAGTAGATTTCGGACACAAAATCGGTCACGCCACCGTCTCGCTTCATCAGCGCAATGAATTCGGCGCGCCGACCCGGCTGCACATACCACTCACGGGCAATGTCGTTCACCCCGGCGATGTGTTCGGCTTCTGTTTCGTATCCATTCAGGCGCACAAGCACCCGGTTGGAGCGCAGCATCCGCCCATCTTCAGAAGATCGATAGGCGCCGATCGGTAGCAGGTCAAACAACGTGTTCATTTGTGAGCCACTCTATCAGCGCCGCTGCCCGCAGGGTTGACTGCGTGGATGTCAGAAGCAGTCGTGTTTACCCTGTAGCCAGTCGGTCAAGGGCACCGGTTCACTGATGGCATAACCCTGGCTTTCTTCGATGCCGAGCGCTGTGACCTCAGCCCTCAACTCGGGCGAGCTGACGTATTCGGCCACCATGGTCATGCCCAGGCTGTGAGCCACTTTGACCATGGACTCGACGATGACCCTATCCACACCCCCGCCCTGCACAAGCGGCTGTATGAAGCTTCCATCAATTTTGACGCTGTCCACCGGAAACCGTTTCAGGTAATCGAACGTGGCCATGCCGGTTCCGAAATCGTCAATGGCCACCCGGCAGCCCAGTTTGCGCAGGGCCGTGAGTGTTTGGGCCGCTGAGTCCAGGTCGGTCATGGCCATGCTTTCGGTCACCTCGAAAACAAGGCGCTCGGCGCTGATGGCGCACCGCTGCAGAAGGTGTGCCACCCAGCTCACCAGTTGATCGTCCATGACGGTCGGACCGCTGAGGTTGATGGCACAACGTGCACCCGGTCTGGATGTCGGTGATGCCATCGCCTGCAATGTCATTTCAAGCACGGCCCGGTCGAGTTGCGGCATGAGGCCGGTTCGCATGGCGGGCGCCATGAACACGGCGGGCGTCAGCAGTGCACCGTCACCATCCCGCAACCGTACCAGTATCTCGGCCTTTGGCTGCACAGGTGTTGGGGTGTGGCAACCGTTCGATACGATGGGTTGAGCCATCAGCACCAGTGAATGGCCTTCAATGGCTCGGCGGACTTTCTCTGCCAGAACCGACTCGTTGCGCAGTGCCTCCACCGCTGCCGGGGATATCTCCACCACCTCCAGCCGTCGGAACTGCTGGGCCCGGAACTCCGCTTGTACCAACAGCCCCAATTGCACCTGTGCCGAACAGGCTTGCGCCAACGGGTAGTGAGCCAACGCCCCTGACACCACCCACGGGCTTGACCCCTCTGTGGTGTGGGCTCCGGCGCACACCCCGCTGATGCCGTCCAGCAGCGCTGACTGCTGGTGCGCCGCGCCCAACCACAATCCCCGGAACATTCCCAGGCCAGTGCGACTCCACCACACGTTGTGAGGCAGGGTGCGCAGCCGGTCCGACATGTCGAGGTCACGCGTGTAGAGGTCATTGAATCCGCTGCTCAGGTGCCTCTGCCTGAGCGGGCCGGAACACACACTGACCAGCAACCTGACCTGCCCCCCGGGCTGCCCCTCGTCCATGGGCGCGTCGAGCTTTTTGAACAATGCCGCTTCGTTTCCCAGCCCTGTCAAGGGGTCGATCAGCGCTGCGCTTGCCAGTCTCTGCTCGGAGCGGCGGCGCTCTGCCATGGACGCAGCCACCACCAGCAACACACCGGAGCCTGCCAGCAGGTAGAGGATGAGTGTCAGTGGCAACGTGTCGTCGCCTGACCATTCAGGTTGCCGCTTCAGGTAGGCAAGGGTGAACAGCACCAGCGCGGCGGCTCCCATGAGCATCGTGTGGATGAGAAAGGGTGGTGCACGCAATGCCAGCAACACCAGCAAGGGCATCAGCCCATACAGTGCGGCTTGCGCCAGGTCTGGCCTATCTGCCAACAACAGGCTGACCACGGCCACTGTCAGCAGCAAGGTGAAGAAAATCCCCACGCGGTGCGTCAGGGCTGCCTGCACCAGCTGCTTCGGACGATCGACGGTCTTCCCGTCACGTTGCCGCAGGGTCAGCCATGTGGCCACCGGAGCAAACAACCATGCGCCACTCGTTTCCAGCAACCAGTAGGTGCTGAACACCCAAACCACGGGCAGGTTGGCAGGCCAATGTCCAGTCCACCACAGCCCAGCCGTTCCCACCAGCGCTGCCAGCACCGACCCTCCTGCCGCTTGTGCCTTCAGGATGGCGAGAAGGCTGGGCAAGCTGGCAAACGGCTGAGAACCATCGGCCCACAGTCCCGGTGTGCGCCACCGCACCCACGCAGGGCCACACATGGCCGCAACGGCACTCCACAGCGCTGCAGAAAATGTCCAGTCCCTAAACAGCATGGCCCACAAGCCCACGCCCAAGCCGGTCGCCCACAAACCTGCATGGCCGTACCGGACTGCCAGCGCCAGCCCGATGCCCGCCGAGGGCCAGAACAAGGCAAAGCCCGCCTCGTCAGGTCGCTGGACAAACGACACGGCGGTCAGGGCGGCCAGCCCCAGCGCCACCACACACAGGCGAAGCCAGTCGCTGGCAGTGAGGGATTCGGTGGGTGGGTGCACTTCCTTGGGCAGAGATGGAAAAAAGGCCGCGTGGGTGAGGGTGTGGTTGGCGCGGAAGCTGAACTCAGTCTTCCAGCACGCGCACCTTAACGCTTTTGCCTTTGATGCGCCCGGCGTTCAACCGGCTGGCCACTTGGGCTGCAATGCTTCTGTCCACAGCCACGTAAGTGGACCATTCGTTCACGTTGATTTTGCCCACCTGCTCTCGGGTGTAACCCAGGTCAGCGGTCAGCGCGCCCAGCACGTCACCGGGGCGGATTTTTTCTTTGCGTCCACCCTGAATGTGCAGCGTGACCATGGGTGGAACCAGTGGGCCTTTTCCGGTGGGCGCCAGTTCACTCAGAGGGCTCCAGACAGTCTCTTTTTTCTGCAGCACCTCGATCTTGCCGACGTTGCCCATCTCGTTCATGCTGACCAGGTTGAGCGCCAGGCCGATTTCGCCCGCCCGACCGGTGCGGCCGATGCGGTGTATGTGCACTTCCGAGTCAGGCGTCACATCCACGTTGATGACGCAGGCCAGGGATGCGATGTCCAGCCCGCGTGCGGCCACGTCGGTGGCCACCAGCACCGAGCAGCTTTTGTTGGCAAAGCGCACCAGTACCTGATCGCGCTCGCGCTGTTCCAACTCGCCAAACAGGGCCAGGGCGCTGTGGCCTTCGGCGCGCAACACGTCCACCAGGTCGCGGCACTGGGCCTCCAGCGTGCTGGCGGGGCGAAAGTGCGCCAGCAACTGGCCCACCGTGTGCAGGCGCTGGCTGTCTTTCACCTCGTACCAGCGTTGCTCGATCTGGTTGCCGGTGTGCTGCGTTTCCACCTTCACGGTGACGGGGTCGCGCATGAACTGGGCGCTCAGCTTGGCGATGCCTTCGGGGTAGGTGGCCGAAAACAGCAGGGTCTGGCGGGTTTTGGGGCACTGTTTTGCTACCTTCACGATGTCGTCGAAAAAGCCCATGTCGAGCATGCGGTCGGCTTCGTCCAGCACCAGGGTGTTGAGTGCTTCCAGGTCCAGGCTGCCGCGCTCCAGGTGGTCCATCACCCGGCCGGGCGTGCCCACCACGATGTGTGCGCCGTGCTCCAGGCTGGCGGTTTGCCCGCGCAGCGGCACGCCACCGCACAGGGTGACGACCTTGGTGTTGTCTTCAGACCGCGCCAGGCGGCGGATTTCGGTGGTGACCTGGTCGGCCAATTCGCGCGTGGGGCACAACACCAGCGTTTGCACGGCAAAGCGGCGGGGGTTCAGGTTGGCCAGCAGCGTGAGGGAAAAGGCCGCGGTTTTGCCGCTGCCGGTTTTTGCCTGGGCAATGATGTCTTTGCCCAGCAGCGCCGCTGGCAGGCTGGCCGCCTGAATGGGCGTCATGGCCGTGTAGCCCAGGGCCGTGAGGTTGGCCAGCGTAGCGGGCGTGAGGGGGAGGGTGCTGAAGTCAGCGGAAGAGGCAGGAGAAGTCATGCCGGATTATCGGCTGTGGGCTGCGTCAGGCGCTGCCCCGCTTAAGCTGGCTGGGGGTGAGAGTGGATTTGTATGAAAAATGTCTCCAGCGCTTTTCTGTATTGAGTTGACAGCTACTAATTTTGATTTAGACGCAGTTTGGGAGTTGCGGCTGCTTGCGGCCATCAGCGGTCGGACGAACTGGGAAGTTGAACGGCGGGACAAGGCTGGGGGCGGACACTCGTTCTTTGTGATCGAGTTTTTGCATTGCCTCGGAAGCGGTCATTCACCTGTCTCGAGCGCGAGTGACTGCTTATGTAACTGGTGTGAATGGCGATCAAAAGGCGCGTAAATATGGCGGCAGATGCTGGAAGTCAGATCTGCGCTGGGGGATAGTTCAAGGGGGTGTTGGAAGG
>JFJP01021644.1_pt1 | contig 24852 bp, 25 predicted proteins | sample 431651 | NCBI WGS metagenome assembly JFJP01 (sample SAMN02602958, study PRJNA72255) | Microbial mat metagenome, whole genome shotgun sequencing project. | biome: fresh water; feature: sink hole; material: water; isolation source: purple microbial (photo- and chemosynthetic) mats found in...
ACTCGTTGCGTACTTCTGCTGTTGCTGTTAATAAATTGATTTTTTCCATGAGCTGAAAATACATTTTTTCACATCACTTTTGCATTCCGACTTAATACAATCTTGTGGTCTTCATCTCTTCCAAAATTAATAATTTGCCCAAGAACTCCTTCTGGATCGGGATCTAAATCAATCCCAATAAAATTTCCAGCTGAATCATCAAAGAGTGGAATCCATTTTGGATTTGCATACAACTTCTTGATATGCCCATCAGGAAAAGATGTACCGATGTATTTACCATCAAATATGTCTTTTCCATAAAAGTCTTTCCAAGAATCCCATTTCTTACAGATCATATCCGCACTCAAAAAAGTAAAACCAAGAAATGTTCCTGCATATCCTTCATATTCAGTCGAGTTATCACCATTATGAATTTTATAAAGTGAATGCACTTCAGTAGGAAGCGAAACACCACAATGCTTTTCGACATCAGACAGAGATTCGATTCCCTGATTGAGCACGCTATAGTAGATCGGAAGTTTTTGTTCCAACCAATCACAATATGTTTTCCACTCTTTCAAATGATCCTCCTTAAATATGTCTTTGATGAAATTTAACTTACGAAATCAAACTTCCCGCATCGAACTCTTTTTCCGTGGAAAGCATGGAGAGCGCACCGGAAGCATCTTCGGCAGCGAGAATCATCCCCTCGGAGAGTTCGCCCATCAGTTTTGCTGGCTTAAGATTGCTCACGAACACTACCTTTTTACCGATCAACTGTTCCGGTTCATAGTGTTCCGCGATTCCGCTCATGATCTGACGGGTTTTCCAACCGTCGTTGATCTGAATTTTCATCATCTTTTTCGATTTTTTCATCTTTTCCGCAGAGATCACTTCACCCACGCGAAGTTTTACTTTCTGAAAATCAGGGAACTCGATCAGTTCCTCTTCGGGCTCGGGAAGAACCGGTTTTTCCGGCGTGGTTGCGTAGAGCGTTTCGAACATTTCTGTTTCTAACGGAAGTGCAAGTTTTTCCGCGGTTCCGATTTTCTTACCGCGAATTGCAAAGGCCGCCGAACTCCAGTCGAATGTTTCGCCGAACTGTTTTTCTATTCGCGCTGCGATTTCCGGAACGATCGGCTTGAGCAGTGTTCCGAGAGTTCGCACCAGATTGAGACAGGTCACGAGAGCGACATTCACCGTCGATTTGTCATCGAGTTTCACCAGTTCCCACGGTTTCGTATCCTGGAAATATTTGTTCGCCACCGAACCGAGCGCGTGGATCGCATCGAACGCCACGCGGTAGTTCCCGCCGATCAGATTTTCGCGTACCGTGTTCGCCGCCGCTACTGCTTCGGCGGCGATTGTTTCATCCCAGTCCGCATCAGGCACGGTGGAATCAAAGAACCGGTCGAGGAACGTAGACGCGCGGTTCTGGAAATTCCCGATATTGTTCACGAGAGTCGAATTGATTCGGTTGATAAACTCATCGATATTGAAATCGAGATCGTTGTTTCCGCCGGTCAGTTTCGAAGCATAGTACAATCGAAGGAACTGTGTCGCATCGGCGTGATTCACGCGGTCGGCGTAATCTTTCGCCTGAATAAAGGTTCCGCGGGACTTGGACATCTTTTCGCCTTCCACGGTAAGGAATCCGTGAATCATGATCCGAGACGGCAGTTTGCAGTCCACAGAATCAAGCATCACCGGCCACATAATCGAATGGAAATAGACAATATCCTTACCAATACAGTGAACCACTTCGCTGTCCGCATCTTTTCCCCAGAACTCGCTTACGTCACGACCGTTGGCATCGCACCACTTTTGCGTTGAACTGACATATCCCACCGGCGCATCGAGCCACACATAGAAATATTTGTCTTCCGTTCCGGGAATCTTGAACCCGAAATACGGTTCATCGCGAGAGATACAACGCGGCTGAAGATCTTCGGTCCAGTTCATGATAAATGCTTTCATGTCTGCCTGAAGTACTTCACCCGAAGTGAGATACGATTTCAGAAACTCCCGTTTTGGTTCCATGTCCATGAAAAAATGGGAAGTTTCGCGAAGAATCGGCGTATTGCCGCAAAGCGCACACGCCGGCGAAGTAAGCTCTTCGGCATTGTAGGTTGCTCCGCACTTTTCGCAGTTGTCGCCGTACTGATCCGTTGCACCACATTTCGGGCAGGTTCCTTTGATAAAGCGGTCAGGAAGGAACATTTTGTCGTGTTCGCAGAAATACTGTTCGATTGTTTTTTCTTTGATCAGACCATCAGCTTTCATCGCTAAATAGATTTTTTCCGCCCACTGTCGGTTTTCATCTGAGTTCGTCGAAGAGAAAATGTCGAAATCAATCCCAAATAGCGCATAGTCGCGGGTGTGATTGTCCCACGCGCGAGCGATCAGTTCTTCCGGCGTAATCCCCTGTTTCATCGCATTCACCTGAATCGGCGTTCCGTGAGTGTCGTCAGCGCAGATAAAGCGCACTTCGCGACCGGTCATCTTTTGCGCGCGAACAAAAATGTCCGTCTGAACCGCTTCGACCATGTGACCGATATGGATGTCGCCGTTTGCGTAGGGGAGTGCCATTGTTACCAGAAGTTTTTTCATTTTTTATCTCCATTTATGATTAAACGATTAATCAACAAAACGATTAATCGGATTTTATTTCGATTGTAGGGGCGCCCCTTGTGGGTGCCCGATTTTTTGGATCATTTTACAAATCCGGATACCCACGAGGGGCATCCCTACATAATTATGGTTGCTCGGAATGCGTTCCTTACGAGTCGGAATGCGTTCCTTACGACTCGGAATGCGTTCCTTACGAGTCGGAATGCGTTCCTTACGACTCGGAATGCGTTCCTTGCGACTCAGAATGCGTTCCTTGCGACTCGGAATGCGTTCCTTGCGACTCAGAATGCGTTCCTTGCGAGTCGGAATGCGTTCCTTGCGACTCAGAATGCGTTCCTTACTATTAACGCATCCACGCAGGCATATCTTCAAACACAAACGACACCCCGATGCATTTTCGTTGTGTCGTTGAATCATTGTGGCGTTGAATCGTTTTAAACAGCGACACCCCGATGCTCTTTCGTTGTGTCGCTGTATCGATGAATCATTGCGTCGTTCTAGTGCCGATTATCATACCGAAGTTCCGGCTCTTCGATTTTGCCCTGATCCAGTTCGTCTTTGGTGTACCAGTTGAAACTGTTCACCCCTTTTTCCCACGTACGAACCTGAATGCGGTTTTTGAAAATATCCACGAACACCACATCGCCGGCCTTCTCTTTGCCATCGGGAGTGAACTTACTTCCCGAACGAGGAAGGTTTTTGTACGCTTCGAGATACGCGTCTTCTTCGTACTGAAGACAGCAGAGAAGTCGACCACAGTTTCCTGAAATCTTTGTCGGATTGAGAGACAACTGTTGATCGCGAGCGAGCTGGGTTGTAATCTGCGGCATTTCAACGAGGAAGGTGCTGCAACACTGAGGACGTCCGCACACGCCCACACCGCCAAGGCGTTTGGCTTCATCGCGAACACCAATTTGGCGTAGTTCGATGCGACAGCGGAACGATCCGGCGAGATTTTTCACCAGTTGACGGAAATCGACGCGGTGATCTGCGGTAAAGTAAAACACCATTTTACTGCCGTCGAACTGCATCTCCACTTCAACCAGTTTCATGTCGAGTTTGAGTTTTTGAATCTCATCGCGGCACATTGTTCCCGCAACCTCTTCCTTGGATCGGTTGGTCGCTTCTTTGTCGATATCCGATGGCGAAGCGAGCCGTTTTATCACGTGAATCTGTTCTTGTTTTTTTGATGCACAGCAGGGGATTTTTGTGCGAACACCCTGAATCGTGCCGAATTCCAGCCCTTTTTCCGCTTCGACAACAACTTTGTCGCCCACGGTGAGAACCAATTCCTGCATATTGCGAAACAGTTCCCGTCGTCCTCCTCGAAGGTTTACTTCGAACAGTTTGTCTCTATTATTACTCATTCGATATCTCCAACAATTTCAATGTCAAATTGACAAAAACCATCAACATAGGTGAATGCTTTTTCAGTGAAATAAGCGCCTCTTCCGCCGATGCGATCACCTGTTTCACATCGTCCGGTGAAAGAGTGCGAAGTCGAGTCGCCGCCACTGAAGAAAAAATATACTCTGCCCCGGAACCGTACCGATGAAGGAATGCGAACCGACACTCTTCGATCAGTGCGTTCACAATTTTCATTCCCCGAGAAAAATCCTTGTCCAACTCTTGTTCGACAAACATCTCGAGTGCCAGTGCCTGATCGAGCGGATCGGCGGGCGAAAAGGCGATATCAAACCAGCGGGCAATTGCCGAGTCGCCGGTTTCGTCGTGATCCATGAGCGCTATCGCCGTTCCCAGTGATCCATAGCTGAGTGAAGTGATTCGCGGAATGTCTTCGCCGCGATCGGGGAACCGTCGGTTCAGTTCTGCTGCGAGATGTTCCGGTTCGATCGATCCGAACCGGTGAATCTGACAGCGGGATTTGATCGTGGGCAGTACGCCGTGAACCGATTCCGTTAGAAGAATCATGATAGTGTTTGCCGGTGGCTCTTCCAGTGTTTTCAGCATGGCGTTGGCCGATTCGGCGCGAAGAGTGTCGATTCCGTCGATAATCACCACGGTCCAGCCCGAACCGGAAGCGCCGCGGCTGATCGCCTGATTCATGTCGCGAATCCACTCGACCGAGATCGATCCGCCCGGCGCAAGTGCGTAATATGGATCACGTAACCGCTTTTTCATCTCCTCGGCGATATAATCCCAACCGGCGTCGGAAAGTTTCTGTGCGTTCCCTTTGACCTTGTGTTCAGTCGAAAAGTTCAGCGGGAAAAGGTAGCGAAAATCCTGATGTGAATGAGCGAGCACTTTGCGGCAACCGGCGCATTCGTAACACGGTTTTTGAGTCGATTCGCAGAGGAAATAGAGAGCGAGTTCAAGAGCGAGTGAAAATTTCCCCACGCCGGACTTTCCCGCAAAGAGATAGGCGTGACCGATCTGCCCATTGGCCACAGAGCGGGAAAAACTCCCCTTTATGCGATCCTGACCGACCGTTCTTCTCCACTGAATTGCCACGAATGCCCTCCTCCATAAGAGGGAGAAAATAGGTTCTGCGTCACTCGATCGGGCGCGAAGGTTCACCGTCGTGGAAAACGTATGACTGCTCAACAATAAGTCGCTGTTGAATATTGGTATTTCTATTTTAAATATGCGATATCCTTTTTGTTTTTTGTTCTGATTATGCATTTTTTGTATTCTGGTAATCTCTTTTCTAGGTTCTTGTTCATGCGTCAGCCCTGTTATTACCGGTCGGTGGATTTTACTTTTCTGTAGTGAACAATAAACCTCGCGCCCTCGAATACACTGAGTGGTTCGCATTATGTAATTTTCATCTCATAATAAAGAATTCATTGGAGAGTGCCATGTTTGAAGAACTCAGTAGTCGTCTAGAATCGGTTATCAATAAATTCCGCGGTCAGTCGAAAATCACCGAAGAGAACATTAGCGAAGCGATGCGTGAAGTAAAACGCGCACTTCTCGAAGCGGATGTCAATTTCAAAGTGGTAAAAGAGTTCACCAAAGCGGTTCAAGAGAAAGCGCTTGGTGAAGAAGTATTTGCATCAGTTACGCCGGGTCAGTTGTTTATCAAGATTGTCCACGATGAACTGGTGAAACTGCTCGGCGGCGCTCAACGAAAAGTCGATTTTGAAATCAACCGCACCAATGTCATTCTCATGGCCGGTCTTCAGGGATCGGGAAAAACAACGGCCACATCGAAATTGGCACTTCACTATCGAAAAAAAGGTCATCGCCCGCTCATGGTAGCCTGTGATGTTCACCGTCCTGCGGCGATCGATCAACTTGAATCCTTGGGGAAATCGCTCGACATTCCCGTCTTTTCAGAACGGGGGAAAGGTGCCGTTGAAATCGCTAAGAATGGATTGGTTCACGCCAAGCGCGAAGGGTATTCGCTGGTGATTTTCGACACCGCCGGTCGACTTCATATTGACGAAGAGATGATGGCAGAACTGCGCGACGTGTACTCGACGGTGAATCCCGACGAAGTGTTTTTCGTTGCCGATGCCATGACCGGTCAGGAAGCGGTGAACGTGGCGGCAGAATTTACCAATCAGGTGAAATGTTCCGGCGTGATTCTTTCGAAACTCGATGGAGACGCGCGCGGTGGTGCGGCACTTTCCATTAATAAAGTTCTCGGCGTGCCACTCTGCTTTGTTGGTGTCGGTGAAAAACCGGATGCACTCGAACCGTTCTATCCAGATCGCTACGCCAGTCGTATTCTCGGCATGGGTGACGTGGTCTCTTTGGTTGAAAAAGCTCAGGAGATGGTTACTCTCGAAGATTCAAAGAAGTTAGAAAAGAAACTGCGCAACAATCAGTTCACGTTGCAGGATTTCTTGGATCAACTGCGCCAAATCCAGAAAATGGGATCGCTCAAGGATCTTATGTCCATGATCCCGGGAATCGGGAACAAACTCGCCGGTGTAGATCTCGATACAAAACAGCTCAAATATATCGAAGCGATCATCTGTTCCATGACCAGGGAAGAGCGTGAAAAACCACAGATACTGAACGGAAGTCGCCGCAAACGAATCGCGAACGGTTCGGGAAGAACGGTCACCGAAGTGAATCGTCTTATGAAACAGTTTGAAGATATGCGGAACATGATGAAGCAGATCAACAAGATGTCCGGCAAAAAAGGCGGCGGCAAGGGAAACAAAGGATTCCCCGGCATGGGCGGAATGAAAATGCCGTTCTAGCAGTAGATTTCAGGCTGAAAAGTCACACACGAACTTTTAACAAAATCATCGAATGAATATCATCTTGGGGGAAAACCATGAAACAGCTTCTTATCCTAATTCTCGCACTTGCATCAATCGTTACGGCCCAGGGAAAAAGTCGAGGTGAAGTTATTGCATACGACACAGACACATTGGCATACCAATCTTTGGGCGCGTTTCATAAAAGTTTTGATTTTTTATTGACGCGGGCTTCCTACGATTGGGAGGACATGGAGTCTGATTCATTCGTTATTCATATTATGTTAGGCATACAAAACGATTCGCTATATGGCATAAATAGATCATATGGCCCATTGGGTTTTGACAGTCGTATGAGTACTCACGGCAAATGCAATTTTGACAGTATCGTTCTTGCGAAGCCTGATTCGATGAAAAACGATATTGGAGGTAGCTATGATCGTTTTTTCCAAGTCCCATTCAGTGAAATCAGCTCGCTTAAAGGGAATTGCTACTCTATGCGTACAACCAAAGATCCTCGCGAGCAGAGCTACTACTTTGTAAAAATCAAAATTCTTGATGTGATTGTAAAAGATAGTGCAACTCGTAGTATCGAAATGCCCTTTCTTTGGTTGTGTAATTACACTAGTCGTGATCTAACGTCCCCTTTCCCGCTGGACACTCTTAATGGTCAGGTCGGGATTCTCTCAGACCGTAAAAAGGTCGCTCCGGCGACCAATTTCCGGAGCGGTACAATGCGGGTTTCGGGCAGTTCATTGGCAGTTCCGGCTCAGTTTGCCTCCGCACGGTCAGTACACGTTTTCAATCTTCGCGGCCAGTTGCTTCAAACGATCAAGCTAAACGGTCAGAGTGTTATCAATTTTCCGTCAGTAGAATCAACCAAGATAATCCGGTTTGAGAGATAAAAAATGAGAGCACTAAAAGATCGCTACATCAATCTTTTTACTGACTTCGGATTCAAAAAGATTTTTGGATCGGAATTCACCAAGCCGCTCCTGATCGATTTTCTCAACGAACTGATCAGCCGTGAAGCGGGAATCATTCGTGACCTAAAATTCCTTTCGACGGAACAACTCGGTCGTTCTGTAGAAGAACGGCGCGCAATCTTCGATATTTATTGCGAAAATGAAGCGGGCGAGAAGTTCATTGTAGAGCTCCAAAAAGTGAAACAGAAGTATTTCAAAGATCGCAGCATCTACTACTCCACATTTCCCATTCAGCAACAAGCTGAAAAAGGGGATTGGGATTTTGAACTGAAAGCAGTCTACACAATCGGGATTCTTGATTTCATATTTGATGAAGATCGCGATGACAATCGGGTGTTCCATCATGAAGTAAAAATGATCGACACGAAGACCAATCGGGTGTTTTACGACAAACTCACCTATATCTATCTCGAAATGCCCAAGTTCAACAAGTCCGAAGATGAACTGGAATCTCATTTCGACAAATGGCTTTTTATCCTAAAAAATCTTCACAAACTCACCAGTCGGCCCGCAAAACTTCAGGAGATCATTTTCGGCCAGTTGTTTGAGCAGGCTGAGATTTCCCGCTACACCGAAATCGAATACGATGAATACGAAGAGAGCCTCAAGGTGTATCGCGATCTGGCAAATTCGTTTGCTACCAAGTTTGACGAAGGTGTTACTCGCGGCAGAGAACTAGGTCTGGAAGAAGGAATCGAAGTCGGAAGAGAGCAGGGGTTAGAGGAAGGAATCGAAGTCGGAAGAGAACGGGGTCTGGAAGAAGGTGAAAAATCAAAGGCGATACAAATTGCAACAAAGATGATCCTGCGCGGCGTCTCCGTAGAAGAGATTTCGGAAATTACAGACCTCTCTTGTCGTGAAATTGAGCAGTTAAAAGTTGCTAACAACCTGTAAAACAGCCGTGAAGTCATGCCGTTGTGTCATTGCGCAACTACGAATAAAAAAACTTTTGTCCCGCGCCCTATCCCGAAATTATTTTAAGCCCGCTTATAGAATACAATTTTAACGAGGAGATATCGTTGGTTAAGATTAGACTTGCCAGAGGTGGAAGAAAGAAACGTCCATTTTATCGCGTAGTAGCGGCTGACAGCCGTATGACTCGTGATGGTCGTTTCCTTGAAGTGCTTGGGCACTACAACCCGATCTCAGAACCAAAAGAGATCAAAATCAATACCGAACGTGTAGAGTACTGGCTCGAAAATGGCGCTCAGCTTTCTGAGACTGTTGCGAACCTGTACAAAAAAGCTAAAGGTAGCGTAGAGGCTTAATTTGCAGTTTGATTCGACAAAACACATAGCACTTGCTCGCATCGGGAAACCGGTAGGGCTCGTGGGTCTTTGTCGAGTTTTTCCGTTTGGCGATACTCTTGTCAATGCGGAGCTTCCCTTTGAACTGTGGGTGGGGACACCGAAGTCAATTGAATCCATTACGCTAACGGATCTGAATAGTTCCGGCGATGTGATCAAGGCAAAGTTCAAAGGGTTTACAGACTGTGATGCGGTAGATCGTATTAAGAATTTCTTCCTGTACACGGATATTGAAAAATTGCCGCCTGTAGATGAAGATGAGTTCTATTTCCGCGATTTGGAAGGACTCACGGTGGAAACCGAAACTGGCGACAGTTGGGGAGTCGTGACGGAAGTTTTCAGCTTTCCCACCACCGATGCGATTGAAGTAAAACGCAAAAACGGACAGCGCGTGCTTGTACCGTTCCGCAAAGAGACTATTTCGGCAGTTCTCCTTGCAGAGAAAAAAATTATTGTTGCGAGCGAAATTCTCGAGGACTTGCTCTAGGAGATTGCTCAGTGTTCTTTGAAGTTTTGACTTTGTTTCCCGAAATGTTTGGTCCCGTCTGTTCAGATTCGATTCTGGGACGAGCCTCTGACGGAAATTTGGTCACAGTGAATACAACAGATATTCGGACTTTCTCCGAGAATAAACATCGCAAAGTCGATGATTATCCTTACGGAGGAGATCCCGGTATGGTTATGGCTCCGGGGCCTTTGGCTCGAGCAATTGAAGATGCCAAATCGCGATTAGCGGATAAAAATCCCAAAGTGATCTATCTTTCGCCGCACGGAGAACCACTGACACATGCCGTTGTTGAAGAGCTTGCTCAAGAAGAATCTATGATTCTTCTCTGCGGGCACTACAAAGGGATTGACTATCGGATTAACGAACGATACATCGACAGAGAGATCTCGCTCGGTGATTTTGTTCTCTCCGGTGGTGAAATTGCCGCAATGGCGGTGATCGATTCAGTCAGTCGGCTGATTCCCGGCGTTCTCGGCAATCGTGAAAGTGCAGGACGAGACTCTCATTACGATGGTCTTCTCAGTGCTCCCTGTTATACCCGCCCTGAAGAATTTGACGGAATGCGGGTACCTGCGATTTTGCTCAGCGGTAATCATGCGAAGATTGCTGAATGGGATCGACAGATGGCAGAGAAACTTACACAGGAAAAAAGACCGGATCTGTGGAAAACACACCTGGAAAAGAAAAAGATTACATAAAGAGGATTACCTGGAGGATTCTGTGGAAATCATTAAAGAAATCGAAAAAGGTTTCATCTCTGAAAAGAGCGAAATCGAATTTAAAGCTGGCGACACCGTTGAAGTGTCTTATCGTATCGTTGAAGGAAACAAGACCCGTATTCAGAAATACAAAGGTACTGTCATTCAGCGCAAAGGTTCAGGTATGGCTGAATCTTTTACCGTTCGTAAAATTTCAGCTAATGGTATTGGCGTTGAGCGTATTTTCCCGCTTAACTCACCACTTATCGAGTCGCTCGAAGTTGAAATGCGTGGAAAAGTACGTCAGGCGCGTATTTACTATCTCCGCGACAGAGTTGGTAAATCAGCTCGTATCAAAGAACTTAAAACAGCTAAATAAGTTCTTCCGCTTCGAAACAGGAAAAAGAGAAGAGGAATCTTCTCTTTTTTTTTAAGACACAGCACAATGGTGGGAAAGGAGTTGCATTGAGAGAGAGCGAGCATAGTAACGATTCATATCGCCCGAATGTCTGTTCTGTCATCCTACATCAGGATGGTTCTCAGGTTCTTTTTTGTCACCGTGTTGGTTTTCGCATTGATGAAGGGTGGCAGTTTCCTCAGGGAGGGTACAACCCGCAACTCGATCTCATACAAGAGATGAAGCGGGAACTTCGCGAAGAGATTACCACTGATGCGGTCGAAGTTATTCGAATCAGCAAACGAGAGTACTCCTATGATTTTCCCAATCGAGCAAACAATCGCGGGGGCTATATTGGTCAACGCCAAGTGTGGGTTCTGTGTCAACTTGTGGGAAATGAAAATGCGATTAGTGTGCATACTGAACTTCCCGAGTTCGATCAATGGATTTGGGTTGCACCGGAAGATGCTATCAACAAGGTCGTGGGCTTTAAACGCGAAATTTATCGAAATGCACTGATCGAACTTGGTGTACTTTCTCAGTAAGGATCAGATATGATACCGTGGGAAACATTGGCAGAAGCCACCGTTCCAAATAGCACCAATCAATTAAAACTCATGCGTCGTGGCGATGAATACTCAATTCGGATAAACTATACGGAATTGATGAACTGCCGTGCTCACGGTTCCGAAGAGGGACTTGCTTCCTTGGCGGCAGCGCGAATCAAAGCGGGAACTGCTCCTGCTGTGCTGGTCGGTGGACTCGGCATGGGTTATACCCTTCGAGCGGCACTTGATTCATTTCCTAAAAAATCAGCGGTCACAGTGGCTGAACTTCTCCCTGAAGTGATTGAATGGAACAAATCGCATCTCGCTGATCTTGCGGGAAATCCCCTGGCGGATGAACGGGTCACTGTCCATGCGGGAAATGTGCGCACGTTGATCAACAATTCTCCCGATCGTTTCGGCGCGATTATTCTCGACGTGGACAACGGGCCTGAAGGTCTTACCACAGGAAGCAACAACAATTTGTACAGCAAGCGCGGATTAATGGCGATCAAAACGGCGTTGAAACCGTTTGGCGTACTTGCGATTTGGTCGCAAAGTAATTCAGATCTGTTTACTCTGCGTCTCAAAGAGTGTGGATTCGATGTTACCACTGAATTCGTACCAATGCGTACATCGAAACCGCAAGGTCCGAAAAACACTATTTGGATTGCAGTTCGGGGCAAAAAATAGTGGCTTCTAAAAAGCCTTATTTTCCTATCGGTAAAGGTGCGGTAATTCCCGCACTTATCCTCTTTTGGGTTTCGTTTCTATTGATATATCGCACTCCACTCGAAATATTCCCGAAGAATAACACCTATTTTGGTTATACGGCTGAATCCGACGGTAATTTCGAAGGTGGAAATTCGTCAGTTTCTGTTGATACGACGGGGAAACACCTTCAGTTTGCCTACACCTTGGGCGATTCAAGTGAAATGCCTTTCGCGCGGTTGGTTTTTCACGCGCATCAACTCTTTCGCACGCTCAACTTAAACCATTACCGCACAATCGACATTGTACTTCATCCTGAAGAAACGAACAGTTTTGTCCTCACGATTTTCACCTATATTCCCGGGTTTTCGGACCCCGATGATTCGCAAACACACCGTCCTTACAGTCTCATTTGCCATCCCATAAAAGGGCAAAAGCGGTATCGTTACAGCTTGAAGGATTTCGCTACGCCAAGCGCGTGGTTTTCGGCGGTAAACGTGAAACTCGAAGATGCACCGCGCAGTGATTGGGCCCAGATGACTCACCTGTCGATTTCTGATGCAACACTTGAAACGGGAGTACCTTTAAAAATCACTCTCGAAAAAATTCGGTTTGTTAATTCTGTCTCACTTTCGATTGTTCAATCGCTGATTTTCCCATTACTCTATATTTTCGGATTTTTGCTTGTTTCCAACGCGGCGCGAAAGAAAAGAAATCGAGATATTAAACAACGGCTCTATCATCCAGGATCTCGGGAAAGTTATTCTCCGGAAGAGAAGCTAACCCTTTTGGAATTTCTGTCGATCAATTTCCGAGATCCATTGCTCACACTTGAAAAAATTGAAAAACAGACACAGTTGAATCAGTTTCAAGTTTCAGAAATTATTTCAGATACATTCAAAATGCGCTACAAACAGTATGTGAACTACATTCGCCTAGAGGAAGCCAAAAAGCTTTTGTTGGAAACGGACACGCCGATAAATGCAATCGCTGAAAAAGTAGGCTACTGCTATTCTAACTCATTCAGTCGTGCGTTTCGGTTGTCTGAAGGAGTCACGCCCAATGAGTATCGCAAAGTAAAACAGTCTCGCACGAATGGCTAAACCTTGTTGTTTTCCCCAAACCTCTTTTTTGTTCATGCTCGGTTCTTTCTCTGATATTATGGGTAACCCATTGAGTTGCGGTTAACTATATTTTTGCAAAGTTATTCTTCTACATATCGTCGAAAAACGGGTATATCTTGCTGATAAGCGAATACTGTTTTTAAAGTAAAGGATCGAGACAATGCGCAAAATCATGGGAATTGTTGTGGTCGCAGCAGTGGCTGTGTCGGCTCACTTTCAGGTAATCTACACTCCGGAAGTTGAAACGAATCAGAAGTCAGTTGATCTAAAACTATTCTTTACTCATCCTTACGATGGCAACACGATTCTTCTAACAGGAAGAAATGAACAGCTCGTCGGTGAAGGCATAAAAGAAACATTTTTGTATCACAATGGCAAGAAAATTGATTTAACCGCGCAACTCAAAAAGGGTGTATTTAAATCGAACAATGATTCGGCCGATGTCTACGATCTTACTATTGGCGCGGATCAGGGATTCAAGACCGGAGGTAATTACTGCGTGATGGTAAATCCCTATCCCTATTGGGAACCGGAAGAGGGGTTATACATACATCAAATTACGAAACTCTTTATCAATCGCGGTGGCCTTGGTGACATCGAATGGGCAGATCGCATCACTGAAGGTTACACTGAAATGATTCCACTCGTTTCGCCGTACGGAGTTACGCCGGGATCGATCTTCCGTGCCAAAGTCGTCGATAGCGAAGGGAAACCGGTGGAAGGCGCCATGGTTGAAATCGAATATCTCAACTATGGAGTGGATACAAAGAAGAACTTGTTCGGTGGTAAGCCTTTGATGACCGATGAGAAGCGCGGTATGTCCGTGATGGTTACTGATGCGAATGGCATTTTTTCATTTATTCCGCTAAAATCAGGTTGGTGGGGATTTGCAGCTCTTTCTGCAGGAAGTGAAAAAACATATCGCGGTAAAGATTTGGAACAAGATCCCGTTCTTTGGATAAAAGTAAACGAATAATCCCGTCTTTTTTTCGTAGTTACACCGAATAGATTGTTAAATGATAGACATTTTTTGTGGGAGATGTAAATGAACAGTAAAATTGTGTGCATGATCTTTCTTATGATGCTTCCTCTTTTCGCACATCGCGTACTGATTATGGTCGATGACAATGCCGATGGAACCGTTACCATCGAAACCGGACTTTCATCAGGCGGAACAGCTTCAGGGTCTAAGTTGATCTTAACAGAACGATCTACCGGTCGTCCACTATGGCAGGGGAAAGTTCCCGCCGATGGCGTCGTAACGACAAAACGACCTTCTGTTCCCTATTCTGTGACTCTTTCAATGAGCGAAGGGCATGCTATTACGCAGGCTGGCCCTGAACTGCTCCCTCTCAAGAGTACTCCAGTGGTGAGTAGCGAAACGGTAAAGCCTGTGATCGCAGATTCGACGGCATCGAAAATAGCGGTGGATTCGACTGTTGTCGTTCCTGCCGATTCAATAAGTAACTAACAACCAAATTCTTACAATGGAATGAATAGATGGGTAAAGTACAAGTAGTGCCACTTCGCCAACGTGGGGAAATTCTTTTCGTAATGGTTTCGACTGCACTGATTCTTTTGGTCGCAGCGGGGTTGATTGCCCTGAAAAAGGGTAAAACGGACACCAATCGATCGCTCAAGGGGTATCAAATAAGCGGGATCACGGGCTTAACGGGGAACAATCAGGGGATTTTTACCGATCTCTATACTGCCGCTCTTGATATTGAATACTATCACCAAACCAATCATCCTGGGTGGCCAACACCGGAACAGATGGATATCGATAAGATTTCACCCTTTGTTCAGGATCAACTCTGGCAGACACGGGGTAGATTAGTGTGGCGTGAACAACCGACCGGAACAGCTTCTACATTGGTTCATACCAAAGCGTATGTAGGAAAGACCGCTCAGGAATCGGTTGCAGGATCTTTCCTCGTGCTCTTTGAACACTATCACTCATCAGATGGTACTTACTACCTTGCAGGTGGCAAAGAACGTCCTTACTCAATTTGGTTTAAGGCTGACAATTTTGATCTTCCTGCGACGATTTCTGAAGGAACGTTGATTCAGTTGGGTTGGAAAGAGGTCGTTTCCTACACTGGAAAAGATCAACGCAAAGAACTTAACCGGTGAGGATTGTATGATAAAATCTATAGTTCTAGTACTCGCAATGCTCATTCCTGTGGCTGCCGCACCAAAATTGAAAATTGGTGTTTCGTTACATCCCTATTATAGCTTTGTTTCACATATTGTGGGCGACAAGGCAACGATAGTTCCGCTGGTCGAATCGGGGAATAATCCTCACGGTTACCAAGCGCAACCCAAGGACATCAAGAACGCTCAAGGGCTCACGGCGGTTGTGATTAATGGCGTTGGCCACGATGAGTTTGCTGTGAATATTTTAAAAGCATCTGGTCAGTGGAATAAAATCCCAAAGATTTACGCCAATGAAAACGTGGCGCTTATTCCGGTGTCTTCTGGTTCAAAAGTTGTTAATTCTCATACATTTGTATCGATTTCTGCGTCGATCCAGCAGATCTATACGATTGCCAATGGCTTGGGGAAAATCGATCCGGTGAATGCGTCATTTTATCGTACAAATGCGGCGAATTTTGCTCGTGAACTGCGCAAACTCAAATCAGACTACATGACAAAACTTGCAGCTGTAAAAGGGAATCAATTCCGTTGTGCAACTATCCACGGTGGGTATTCATATCTTTTGCAAGAGTTTGGTTTTCAGGTTGATGCCGTGATTGAACCGGCACACGGTTTGACACCATCGGCCTCGGATCTTCGCAAAACAATCGACTTGATCAAAAAGACAAAAGTGCAAGTGGTGTTTTCCGAACAGGATTACCCTTCAGCTTTTGTCAATACGATCAAGAGTGAAACAGGTGTAACGGTCGTTTCTCTCTCTCATTTGTCGTCGGGTACATTTACGCGCGACTCGTACATAAATGGGATGAAATTTAATTTGAATCAGTTGCTTAAAGCTGTTAAAGGAGAGTAGTGTGGAAACGAAAATTACTCGTGGACCTATCGTTAATTGCGCAAATCTTTCCATGACTTTTGGCAAAAGTTGCGTTTTAGACAAAATCGATTTCACCGCAAAACCTGGTGAACTTCACTGCATTATCGGGCCTAATGGCGGTGGAAAATCCACCTTTGTGAAATCACTTCTCGGCCAACTGCGCCACGAAGGATCTATTTCACTAGAATGGGATAATCAGCCCGGCCGTATCGGCTATGTTCCTCAAACTATTGAAGTTGACAAAACGGTTCCCCTCACGGTGGAAAACTTTATTTCTCTTTGCGTTCAAAATCGTCCCGCGTTTCTCGGCATTTCAAAACGGGTTAAAAAAGAGATTGATTCGGTTTTAGAACGTGTGAATATGCTTCACAAGAAAAAACTTCTCTTTTCTGAACTCTCTGGCGGTGAACGTCAGCGCGTCCTGTTTGCTCAAGCGCTAATTCCGTCGCCGGATCTCCTGATTCTCGATGAACCGATGAATTCGATCGACCGCACCGGAGCAGCGATTTTTTCAGGAATTATTGATGACCTAAAAAAAGAAGGTGTTACGGTGATTTGGGTGCATCACGATTTGGCTCAAGTGAGAGAAAAGGCTGATGTGGTCACCTGTATCAATCGGTCGATCATCTTTCAAGGTGTGCCGCGCGATGTGATGGATGAAAAACATCTCTTGGAAATATTTACAGCTCAGCCTGTTCAGGAGGCTATCTAATGGAAATGATCTACGATCTATTTCGCCATCTCATTCAGAATCTGGCCCAGGCGGGGATTCTTCCCGATTCGCTGACCTATACGTTCGTTATTAACGCGCTTCTCTGCGCACTTCTGATCGGCCCGACTCTCGGTGCTATCGGTACGCTCGTTGTGGCAAAACGAATGGCATTTTTCTCAAGTGCCATTGGCAATGCGGCCTTGACTGGAATCGCAATCGGCATTCTTCTTGGCGAACCGGTGGCATCACCGTACGTATCTCTCTTTGCCTTTTCGATTCTCTTTGCAATCTTTTTGAACTTTGCGAAAAATCGTTCAGGCATGTCCCACGATACACTGATCGGTGTCTTTTTGGCGGCATCTCTTGCACTCGGATCGACCTTGATGCTCGGCGTGAGCAAAACGATTAACGTGCACATTTTAGACAATTTCCTCTTTGGTTCGATTATTACCGCTAGTTCCGATGACATAACGCTTCTTGTTGTGGCCGTTGTTGCGACAATCGTCATAGGGATCAAAAACTATAACCGCTTTTTACTTTCAGGCCTGAACCCTTCACTGGCAAGTGTTCGTCAGGTTCCAGTGATGAAATATGACTATATTTTTGTGATTCTCATCGCCTTGATCACTGTGGCTTCGGTAAAAATCGTGGGTGCAGTACTCGTGGAAGCGCTTTTGATTATTCCCGCGGCAGCAGCTCGAAATATCAGCCGTTCACTGAAAAGTTTTGTTTTGTGGAGCGTTTTGATCTCCACGACTAGTGCCGTTGTGGGTATTATCCTTCCTATGCAACTGGAACTTTCGATCCCCACCGGCGGAGCAATTATCATCGTTGCGACGATATTCTTCATTGCAACGCTTCTTCTTCGCATCATTCGTCGTCAATAGGAGCGCGTTATGAATATCACGATTACGCTTTTCATTATCGCCGTTGTGGTCGGAGCAATTAGCGGTTTTAGCAAGAGGAAGTCAAAATGAGATCATTTTTGATAACTCTTGCTCTCTCTGTTGCAATCTCTGCTCAACCTGTTGTTGTTACTGCTATTCCTGCATTGGAATCCATCGGTCGAGAACTGGTTGTGGGTACGCCTGTGAAAATTGTCAATCCCGTGGCCGGTGAATATGGAATAGCCGAGTTGCCGGAAATGATCAAGGCGCGAGCTACTTCAATTGATTCCGTTTCCATGGCGGTGGCTGTCTTGTCACTTCGATCAATAATGGAAGAGGATCAGCTTTTTACGGCATTGAGGCAGAAAAATATCCGCATCGTCGAAATTGATGCAGCAACACCGCTCAATCAAACGCTAACTGCAGTGGGAACAATCTCGAATGAGGGCGTGGTCAATCCTTTGATTTGGTTGGCGCCATCGGCGGTGATTCGAAGTGCTGAGATAATTGCCAAGGATTTTGAACAGCTTTTTCCTGAGTATGCGGAGACGATTGAAAACAATCTTCAGAATCTTCGTGCTCAAATCCGAGCATTGCAGAATGAGTTTGAACCGAAATTCATTGCGGTGGAACAGTTTGAAGTGGCTACCATGGATAGAGGATTCGACTATCTTCTCAAAGATATTAACCTCTTTGTTACCATGGAATTTCCTGGTGAAATGAACTGGAGCGAAGATGATCTCGTTCGCTATTCTGAGGCGTTGAAAAGTGGGGCATTTTCTGCGGTTGTTCATCGGTGGGAACCAATAGGTGATCCGATCGATTTGGCAGTAAAAGCGGGAGTAAAATTTGTTACACCTGATGCGGGTTTTCCTTCGAACGGTCAGTTTGACAAAGGAATTGCCACGTTCCTCAAAAAGAATTTTCAAATAATTCTCGATGGATTTGCTCGATAACCAAGACGATGCGCTATCCAAATCTGTTGTTTCTATGAAAAGTAGCCCTACATTGTGGGGCTACTTTTCTGCTTTTTCCCTAAGATAATCGATCATTGCAACTTGAGCGCGGAAGTTTCCATTCCCGGCTACGGGAAGATTCTGAAGAGTTGGTTCCACATACACCGCTTTGGCATCGTCTTTCCAGTAGATTTCGAAAATATCGATTAACTCTTGTTTGTGCACTGGATCGAGAATCGGAGCGGTTACTTCGATACGGCGGTCAAGATTGCGCACCATCCAGTCTGCGGAGCTGATATAGATTTGCGAATCACCGTCATTGTGGAAAATCATGAAGCGACTATGTTCTAAAAAGCGATCAACAATGCGGCGCACTTCGATATTGTCACCCGGTTCTGGTGCAAGACTGCACATGCCGCGAATCAACAATCTCACAGAAACACCAGAACGAGCTGCTTGAACTAAGCGATCTTGAATCTGCACGTCCACGAGTTGGTTCATTTTTACAGATATTGATGAATATTTACCCGATTGCGCATTAGCAATTTCGCGATCAATCAAGAGAAGAATGCGATCGCGAAGATCGTATGGTGATAGAACTAATCGACTTAAGTTCAAGCGGATATAGTTGTGGTCAAGGAATCGGAATATCTGCTGAGCATCGCTACAGATCTCTTTGTTCATGGTCATTAAGAGTGTATCGGTGTAGAGCTTAGCGGTATTTTCATTGAAATTTCCCGTCCCTATGGCCGCCCAAGCAATAGGGGACCCTTTTTCGATACCTTCGACAAGGCACAATTTGGCGTGAACTTTAACGCCGGGAACGCCGTGAATCACTTTAATTCCTGCTTCGCTCATTCGTTCGGACCAGTAGAGATTGTTTACTTCGTCGAATCGCGCCTGAAGCTCCAATGTTACGACAACTTTTTTACCATTTTGAGCAGCATTAATCAGGGCATTTGCCACGAGCGAGTCATTGCTGAGTCGATAGAGCGTAATGCGAATTTCGCGAACTCGTGGATCAAATGATGCTTCGCGGAGGAACGTGATAAAAGTGTCAAAGGAGTGGTAGGGATAGTGGAGCAGAAGGTCGTGGTTTTTCAGCTGTTCGAGAATCGATCGACTCTGGGTTATTCGCGGAACGGGAATAGCCGGAATTGATCGGTAGGAAGTACCTTCGAGGCGAAGGTCGGGGAACTTGAGGTAGTCTCTGTAGTTGCGGAATGAACCGCCAGCCACCAACGATTCGAGTCGGGAAATCGAAAATCGTTTGCGGAACCAATTCACCAATTGATCGGGCATGCGATGGTCAAATTCGAATCGAATTGGTTCTCCTTTGCGGCGAGCCTTGACAGAACGCGAAATCTGTTCGCGGTATGATTCCGTGACGTCATCTTCGATTTCTAGTTCCGCGTCTTTCGTCAGCTTAATTGCGTAGCATTTAATACTTTCAAACGTAAATGGCGTGAAAATTTCGGGGACGCCAACGCGGATAATATCGTCTAATGTGATCAGATTGATTCGGTTATCCCCCTGAGAAAGTTCTCGGAAACGAGGGAGTTTGTCCGTGGGAATGCGCAGTACTGCGTAGCGATCTGGAGCTGACTCGCCTCCCACAAGGTGAATCACTAAGTAGGGGAATCCATCTTCGATATCGGGAATGTGAGAGGATTTTTCAAACATGATCGGGAAAAGGTGCTGACGAACGCTTCTGCGGAAATAGGTGCGAACTTCATCGACCTGCGCTTCAGACAACTCTTTGTAGCGAAGGGGAACAACGCCAATTTTGCGAAGTTCATCGTGAAGTTTGCGTCGCGTGTCTTCGAATATTTCACCCTGACGAAAGACCTCTTCTTGCACGAGGTTGAGAATAAACTGTGGATCTCCGCCGAGAATTTTTTCCGCATGGTCATCGGCCATGACAAAACGGCGTAGTAGAGCTACCCGAACGCGATAGAATTCGTCCATGTTATTGGCGTAAATCCCGAGAAACCGCAGACGCTCCAAAAGTGGAACGGCACTGTTTCGGGCCTCGGAAAGCACACGATTGTTAAATGAGAGCCAGCTGATCTCTTTAGGTATAAATGGGTAGCGTACTTTAGTCATGTAGGGCGTCCTTTGCGAACAGTACAATTTTGTGTGTGCAGTTCATAATATAGTTTTGTTCGCGTTTTGTAAAGTGTTGCTCACGAATAACTAACATATAGTTGTGACATTCCCGCGATATGTGCCGCCATGGCTGAACAAAAAGAAATGCGAATACCCAATCATCTTCTCATAAGGAGTTCGATTTACGATTAATGCAATTCGGAACGCAATGAATTGCTGTCCGAAAAAACACTTCATTTTTGTTTTTTCGCCTAGATCATTCCGGTGAAAATGTATGACGTACCGTTAATCTAGAAAATAGTAATAGGTGCCAATTCTTTGCCCTTTGATCTCATTCTCAAGTGAATCTAGAATTTTGTGAGTATAATTTTGGTCACCTGTTTCTGAATTATTCAATATGAGAAATCCATGATTCGACAGGGTGATTTGTGCCTTCACAAGGAAAAAATCCGTTACATTTTGGAAAATGAGGCGGTAATCGTTCTCGCCACCCGGCTTAAAAAATTGATATTTTCACTGATTATTCTTACTAATCACACACAATTAGACCGATTTGCTCACAGAATTCGTTGCAAGTTCAATAAAAAATTGACAAATTCCATCTTCTATTGTAGACGAGATGTCATTTGTCTATTTTCTGATCGAAATTTTCAATTAACTGTATCAGGAGGGTAGATGAAACGATCGCTTATATCAGTGATTGCTTTAGCGTTTCTTCTTTTCACTGGCTGTAACAAAGAGAGCCTTGAAAAAGAAGTAACACCAAAAACGATGGCGCAGATGAACGCCATCCTTAATGAAATGCCGGCGAATGAACGTCCTCAGTTTATTCTGATCACGTTTGACGATGCGGTACACGGCCCTGCAATTGGTTATACCGACAAGGTGTTCAAATACGGACACAAAAACCCGAACGGTTCGCCAATTCCTTTGGTCTATTATGTCTCTCTTGAATACACTGACTATCATATGGTGCAGCAGCGCTATGCGGCGGGATGTGAAATCGCGGTTCACACCATGACTCACACAACCGGAATTAACGACAGTTACGACAAATGGCGTGCTGAAATTACCGGATGTCGTACGACGCTTTCAAATCTTGCTCGAATTCCCCTACAAAATATCAATGGATTTCGCGCACCTTTCCTCGCTCACAGCGAACACTCTTTCCAGGTTCTCTGGGAAGAAGGATTCTTATATGAATCTTCTGTGACTGAGCAGATTGGCAAGAATTCCAAAGACGTTCGTTCGTTTATTTTCCCCTATGATATGCAGCAGATGGGCGTACAGAACTACTCTGTTGGACGTGGCCCTACGTCTCCACTTCCTGGCCTGTGGGAAATTCCTATGTGGGGATGGCATAACGACGCGAATCAGTTGATCGCCAACATGGATCCTCCCGGAAACTACGATCTGACAATTTCCATGTTTAACAACACTTTTGATACGCGCTACAGCAGCAATCGTGCACCTATGGGGATTTTCCTTCACCCGGGATGGCTTTCAGATGACGCTCACGCAAAAGCGCTCAACGATTTCCTTACTCGCTCGCTGGCAAAACAAGGCGTGTGGGTTGTTACTGGTCAGCAGTTGATCGAATGGATGAAAAATCCGAAAACGATCTCTGAAATGAACGGTTGGGACAAAGTTCAGTGGAATCGCCCTGCTTCAGGCGCGGAAGTTCCCGATGGATGGGACAACGATGGCGACGGTTCAATCGATGAAGGGTTTGTGAAAACCTGTAACTACGGTTCATACCATTTCCAGACGACGGCAGACCAGTGTCCTGATGTGTATCCCGCGCCGTTTGTAGAAGTTTCTCGCAAGATCAACGCGTCTGTTCGCGGAACGATTATCGGTACAACTCCCTGCCCGAATCCTATTTGGCAGAGCGGCAAAGCGTACGAAGGTGGCGCAAAAGTTACGTATAACAAAAAGTCATGGACTGCCAAATGGTACGCGACCGAAACCCCTGGTGCAAATCAGTGGGGTGCGTGGAGCGATGACGGCGTGTGTGAATCTGATATTATCGAAACCAACGGAACCATTACTCCTTCGGGAACCGTTCGCGTGGGTGATAAAAAAGACACGGTGTTTACCATTACTCCAAAAGCGGGCTATCGCATTGCCGATGTTCTCGTGAACGGAAAATCTGTCGGTGCCCTGAATCGCGTTACCTTTACTAATGTAACGGCAGATCAGTCTATCGAAGCGCTCTTTGAGCTCGACGACAACGCAGTTTTCTACAACGTGACAGCTTCTGCAACCACCGGTGGAACAATTACTCCTGCGGGATCTTCTTCAGTTCGCGAAAACAGTTCTGTTACCTATGCGGTTGCGGCTTCTGCGGGCTACCGTATCGCCGATGTAAAAGTGAATGGTGTATCAAAAGGTGCGCTGGCGTCAATCAAAATTGATTCGATCAAGGCAAACACCACCGTTGAAGCGAGCTTTACGGCGATTCCAAAGTTCACAGTCGATGTTCTGGCTTATTCAAACGGAACGGTTACTCCCGGTGATTCGTCGATCTACGAAGGATCTTCGCTGAACTACACTTTTGCACCGGCTGCGGGATATCGTATCGCCGATGTAAAAGTGAACGGCGTGTCAAAAGGTGCGATCACTTCGTTTGCCGTAACTTCGATTGCTGCGAACGTAACTATCGAACCGATTTTCGAATTGATTCCGTTGATCTATGACACGGTTGCAATCACCGCGTCAGCTGGCGGAACCGTTTCCGGAAACGCAATCGTGCTTCGTTCTACCTCTCCTGTGTACACATTCACTCCGGCTGCGGGAAATCGCGTGGCCTCGGTGGTTCTCAACGGTGTATCAAAAGGCTCGGTAAACTCTTTGACTATTGCCAATATCAGCGGCAATCAGACCTTGAATGTAACATTTGAACCGATCCCGGTAATCTTCGACACGGTGGTTGCAACGGCAACAGCGGGTGGAACAATTACTCCTGCGGGAACAACGATCATGGAACGGGGAACGAACAAATCGTTTACCATTACAGCGAACAGCGGCTATGAACTGACCTCGTTGAAACTCAACGGCGTCGCTCAGACACTTGGTTCATCGTTGACAATTTCCAATATCAGTGGGAACAAAACAATCGAAGCGACATTCTCGGCGATTGTGTACCACACAGTGCGCGTGGTGAAAACCGGCAACGGAACTATTTCAACCGATACTTCGTTCCAGATCCGCAGCGGCCGCGATACAACAATCGCGTTCACGCCGGCAACAGGGTACAAGATCGGCACTGTGGCGCTGAATGGAACAGACAAAGGAGCGGTAAGTTCACTGACTCTTTCTAAAGTTGCGGCAAATCAGACTGTGGCGGTTCAGTTCGTGGTGAACACCAGTTCTCCTTGCGACGGTGTGAAAGTGTGGAGTGCTTCCGAAAGTTGGACGGCGTATAAAGTTGGTGACAAACGCACCAATGGCGGAAAACTGTGGCAGTGTAAAGCTCCGGGCTACGCGTTCTATGAACCAAGTGGTTCATGGGGACATCTCGGCTGGACTTCACTCGGTCTTTGTCAGTAAGTTTTTAGTTTTTTCTTACAAGAGGGCTGTCTCGGAATTCGAGGCGGCCCTTTTTTGTATGCCGATTTTCCCCATTCAGTAGTGCTCTACTTCACGTCCAAGAGTTTGGATTTCCTATTCAAAAGTGAAAATGTCTCGGGCAAGGTCTTGGATTTCATTTTTGAAAGTAAAAATGTCTTGGGCAAGGTCTTGGATTGCATTTTTTGAAGTTCAAATGTCCCGGGCAAGGTCTTGGATTGCATTTTTTGAAGTTCAAATGTCCCGGGCAAGGTCTTGGATTGCATTTTTGAAGTACAAATGTCCCGGGCAAGGTCTTGGATTTCATTTTTTGAAGTTTGAACTTTCCCTTGCAAGGTCTTGCAATCCATTTTGGAACTCAAATAGGTCGTACAATTTTTTGTCGCGGATATTTTGAATTGAAATGGGCCGAACAATTTTTTGTCGTGGTTATTTTGAATTGAAATGGGTCGAACAATTTTTTGTCGCGGATATTTTGAATTGAAATGGGCCGAACAATTTTTTGTCGCGGATATTTTGAATTGAA
>JFJP01037644.1_pt1 | contig 24850 bp, 19 predicted proteins | sample 431651 | NCBI WGS metagenome assembly JFJP01 (sample SAMN02602958, study PRJNA72255) | Microbial mat metagenome, whole genome shotgun sequencing project. | biome: fresh water; feature: sink hole; material: water; isolation source: purple microbial (photo- and chemosynthetic) mats found in...
TAATGAAAGGCAGGACGAAGCACATCTCCTGTTGAGTGATCAGCACCTGAGACCTCACCATCAGCATCTCCGTTTTTAATCATAAGAACTCCCAGATAAAGCGGGTCTTCGATAAGCTTTGCAGCCTCTTCTCTTGTCAGACCTTTACTTTTCCGAAGTTCAACCATCATATTAATATAATGATCCTTTTTTGCATGCGACTTAGGATCAACAATAGTTGCTTTTGAGATATTTTTAAGTCCAAGTTTCTCAGCATGAGCTTTTATCTGAGCCGGATCTCCAATAAGTATAATTTGTGCCAGTTCCTCCTGAATTGCGATATCAGCAGCTTTAATTGTTCTTTCTTCGTATCCTTCCGGCAGCACTATACGCTTATTGTGTTTCCTGGCATTTTGTTTGATGCGATCTAATAATTCCATTGTAAATCAATATATTAATGTGTTATTATATTTTTTATAAATGTACGGAAAAAAAGTCCTATTTAACAATTTTCAAATACATGATTAATATCATTTTTATTTTTTTAACAGTAGAATCACACTTAAAAACGATTTGAAAATTCATTTGTAAATCATTTTTCTAATTTAGCACTTTCAAAATGAGATATGAATATTGATAACAGAATTCTGGGACTGAATAAATTAAAGAATGACCTCGAAGGTGATCTTAAATACGATTTGGTCACCCGCTTAGTCTACGCTACCGATGCATCGGTATACAGGGAAGTTCCTCAGGCAGTTATATGGCCCTCAGGAGTTGCTGACATAAAAAAAATAGTGCGATTTGCCGCTGAAACAAAGACAAGCATCACGATGAGAGCGGGAGGAACTTCGCTGGCAGGACAGGTTGTAAGTTCAGGGATCATCGTCGACATCTCAAGAAACATGAACAGGATTCTTGAGATAAATAAGGAAGAAATGTGGGTGCGTGTCGAACCGGGTGTGGTTCTTGACGAACTTAATATGGAATTGAAAAAACATGGGCTTTTCTTTGGTCCTGAAACATCAACTTCAAACAGGTGTAACATTGGCGGCATGGTTGGAAACAACGCATGCGGCTCTCATTCAATAATATACGGATCAACAAGAGATCATACAATTGAGATGAGAACTGTTCTGAGTGATGGCAATGAGGCCATATTCAGTTCAGTCGATGAAAAGATATTCGGATTAAAATGCCTGCAGGAGAATCTTGAGGGCAAAATCTACAGGAACATTAAAGAGATTCTTGATGATACAGCGAACCAGTCGAGCATAAAAAGCGAATATCCAAATAAAAAAATCACAAGAAGGAATACCGGATATGCCATAGATCTCCTCCTTGATTCAGATCTGTTTGACAAGGATTCGAAAAAGAGTTTCAACTTCTGCAATCTTCTTGCAGGTTCCGAAGGTACCCTTGCAATCACTACTGAAATCAAGCTTAATCTTATACCATTACCGCCTGTTAATAAAGCACTTATATGTATTCACCTGAACAAAAGGAACGAAGCATTTTTAGCTAATCTTGTGGCACTGAAATATATGCCATCAGCTGTTGAAATGATGGATAACAGGATTCTTGATCTGACGGCAGATAATATAAGTCAGCGCAATAACAGATTTTTTCTTGAGGGTCATCCGGAGGCGATAGTCATAGTGGAATTTATCAGGGAGAGCATGGAGGAGATCGACAGTTTGTCATCCGACATGATTAGTGACCTGAAAAAAAACGGCTACGGCTACTCCTATCCAGTTGTAAAGGGTAAGGATATCGCAAAGGTTTGGGAACTTCGAAAAGCCGGTCTGGGAATACTCGCTAACATGAAAGGTGATGCAAAACCAGTTGCGCTTATAGAGGATACGGCAGTTGGTGTTGAGCAAATGCCTGAATATATTGACGATATAGAGTTAATGCTCGCAAGTCATGGGAAAGACGCTGTTTTTCATGCACATATAGGAACCGGAGAACTTCACTTAAGACCCATACTTGACCTTAAAATACCGGCAGATGTGGAGTTGTTCAGAACAATAGGTCTTGAGACTGCACATCTTGTCAAGAAGTACAATGGATCATTAAGCGGCGAGCATGGCGACGGAAGATTAAGAGGTGAATTTATTCCTATCATACTTGGTGAGAGGAATTATGATCTTCTTAAACAAATAAAAAACTGCTGGGATCCTCAAAAATTACTTAATCCGGGAAAAATTACCGAAACACCGGCGATGAATGAGTCACTCAGATACATACCGGGTACTCCTACACGTGATATCGGAACTTATTATGATTTCTCAGCAACAGAAGGAATACTGAGAGCAGCCGAAAAATGCAATGGTTCAGCTGATTGCCGCAAATCTGTAAAAATAGGTGGAATAATGTGTCCAAGCTATATGGCAACAGGTGACGAAGATAAGAGCACCAGAGCCAGAGCTAATATTTTAAGAGAGTTTTTCTCCGGTGAAGGAGATCCATGGGATCACAGGGAGATTTATGAAATACTTGATCTCTGCGTTGGATGCAAAGGTTGCAAGGCAGAATGCCCCTCGGGAGTTGATATAGCAAAAATAAAATCTGAGTTTCTGCAGCATTGGTATGATAAACACGGAATACCACTCCGGACACTTGCAATAGCATACATTTCAACACTTAACAGAATAGGATCAATTTTTCCCCCGGTATATAATTTTTTCCTCAGAAACAGTATTAGCTCAGGAATAATTAAAAAACTTACCGGATTTGCAGCAAAAAGATCCATACCATTATTATATAAGACAACACTTAAGAAGTGGATCAGAAGGAATCTCGCATCTCTTAATCCGGTAAAACCCATTGGAGAGGTCACTTTGTTCGTTGATGAGTTTACGAATTACAATGATACCGAGATTGGTATAGCCGTAATAAAACTGCTCACTTCACTTGATTATAAGGTACATACACTTAAGAACAACCTGAGTGGCAGAACATTTCTTTCAAAAGGACTTATAAGAAGTGCACAAAAGATTATAAGATCAAATGTTATTATGTTTTCCGGAACAGTTAATGAGAATCGTCCCCTGGTTGGAATTGAACCATCTGCAATACTTGGTTTCAGGGATGAATATCCCGAGCTGGCCGGAGCCGATCTGAAGGACAAAGCCCTGCAGTTGTCAAAAAACTGTATGATGGTTGATGAGTTCATTGCTCGCGAATTCAAAGCAGGAAGGATAGACAGAATGAAATTCACTGATAATAAGGCTAATGTGCTGTTGCATGCGCATTGTCAGCAGAAGGCAATATCGTCGTCAGCCAGTACAAAAGAGATGCTTTCGATACCTGTTAATTACAGTGTATCTGAAATACCTTCGGGTTGTTGCGGAATGGCAGGATCATTTGGTTATGAGAAAGAGCATTTTGATTTTTCGAATAAAATCGGAGAATTAGTATTGTTTCCTGAAGTAAGAAAATCTGATAATTCAACAATTATAAGTGCCCCGGGAACAAGCTGCAGGCATCATATCAAGGATGGAACAGGCAGAGTGGCCTTGCATCCGGCTGTTGTGCTATATATGGCATTAAGGCGTAATGGCGTTAAGGCGTAATGGCATAAAGGCGTAAAGGCATAAAGCAAGCACAGAGCACAGGGCGAAGAGCAAAGAGTGAGGAATCAGATTATTATTGAGAAATCATCGGCGTCTTTCCAGGCAGGGAATTTTTCACGGAATGCATTTAATTCAGATAATGAGAGATCTGCTGTAATTACAGACTCAGTATTAGTTATACCTTCCTGAAGGGTTTCTCCGCGAGGGTTAAGGATTGCTGAGTCACCAGAATATTTTATACCCGTTCCGTCGGTACCAACTCTGTTAGCGCCTGCCACATAACATTGATTTTCGATTGCACGTGCCTTAAGCAAGGTATTCCACACTTCCCTCCTGCTTTCGGGCCAGTTTGCGACACAAATAAGAAGATCGTAATCATTCCTGTTTCTGCTCCATACGGGGAACCTCAGGTCGTAGCAGATAATTGGCATAATTCTGAATCCCCTGTAGCTGAAAATAACTCGTTTTTTCCCTTTACTGAAGAATTTATCCTCATTTCCCATACTGAAAAGATGGCGCTTATCATAGTTTGTTGTTTCACCATCAGAGGCAACGAAAACGAAACGGTTGAAAGCTTTTCCTGCTTCTTTAACTATATAGCTCCCGCAGACAGCAAATTTGCCTTCTTCAGCCAGATTCTTCATCCAGGATAGGGTTTTGGAATCGGGATTTTCACAAAGTTTATCAGGATTCATTGAAAATCCAGTATTAAACATTTCAGGAAGAATGATAAGATCTGTTTTGCCGGACAGAGGTGAGACAATCTTTTCAAGATAATTTAAATTGGACTGCTTATCTTCCCATGAAATATCGTACTGAATAATAGTAATCCTCATAACTTGATATTAATTAATCATTTATACCTGAAAAAAATAAGGACATGCCGTGGCATGTCCCTACAAAAATATCTAATGTAAAGAAACTACTTGGTGTTAATCGAATTGTAGTATTCTGTAAAAACCCCATTAATAAGCGGCTTATAATATAGCCAGAAAAATCTTCTTGGATCATCTGTTTTATCTGAGTAGAGGATGCCTTTAAGCTTATCAACTCCCTTGAAACGTGAGATCCACATAGGAACATCAGATGTTGCAAAGTCGCCTGAGAAATAGAAAATTCTTCCAAGAGTCGGATCCTGAACAACAGCCGGGAAAGTGTTTGAGAGTCCGTTAGCAAGCAAAAGAGTATCGCCAACAGAAGTTGTTTCGATTGTAAACTGAGAAATTACCTTATTTTGCAGAGGATCAATAATATCGAACCAATTCTCAAATACAACAGAATTAACGACACCGTATTTTTCACAGTATTCTGCCTCGGTATTGATTACAGGGAAAGGATTAGCAAGCTGATCGCCTGACTCGAGAACAACAATACTTTTCTCCTTAAGAAGTATTATACCGGGTTTCATGAATTTCCATGGCATTTTATACTGTTTCCTGAACATGGCAGTCATCCATGTTGGGAAATCGAGTGAAGTTGTATCGAGTGAAGCAAAGTATTTGCCAGTCCATCCGGTATATGAAACTCCAAGTTTCTCCTGAGTTCTTACTGACTCGAACTGTGCGGTAGGGTAATCGAATGAGTTATACTCCATAATAATAAGCTTATTTCTGTCCTTAAGCTCTTTTATGAGGAGATAGTCGTTATTATTGAGTCCTCCGTACATTTTTCTGGATCTTCTGCTTTTATTGAAACTTCTGTACCAGTCATTAGTAAAAACACCGTATGTGTCAGCAAAATATACTGCGTCATTATTCTCAGCCAGGCTAATTACATCTGTCAGTCGATAATCATTTCTGTCCCAAAGTTTTTCTCGCAGAGGCCTTTTAGGGGCAAAACCGTAATAGTCTTTAATATATGAATAGCTGCTCTTATTTCCCTTTTTAACGAATCTTTCATTCGTAAGGATCCAGCTGAATGACCTATGCTTCTCTCTTTCAAGAGTAGGGACAGTCTTATCGACAAGAATTATATCCAGAGGCTTCTTGGCCTGAAAAGTCCAGCGGATAAGGTTAATTAACGGCAGGGCAACAATTACTGCCAGAATAATTACTACAATTAGAAGAGTTTTTTTCATAACTGAATATATCTGAATGTATTCAAAGAGAACAACTTTAATCTGATATAACTACAATCTTAATTTCAACTGTTAAAAGTATTAATTTATTTTTTTTAAAGAAAATAAATTTGAGGCAATTTAGTAAAAATTATTGAACCGCAAAAAATGTCAGTATCCGCAAGCAGAATTATCTCCTCTTTTATCAGGTCCACCCTCTCTCAAACCATCTTTAGTTATCATAATTGCATTGACACGACCGATAGCACTTCTCGATTTTATCTCATGACCCATGCCTGTCAGTCTTTTAATCAAAACAGTATCAAAAGAATTGTTTTCATAAACGATATGGTCGGGCATCCACTGATGATGAAATCTGCCTGCATCCACAGCATCCTGCACTGCCATTCCGAAATCAATTACATTTATAAGTACCTGAAACACAGATGTTGGAATTGTTGACCCCCCTGGTGAACCGGCAACAAGAAAAAGTTTTCCATCTTTTTCAACAATTACCGGAGTCATAGAACTAAGCATTCTCTTCTCCGGCTGAACGGAATTTGTTTCTCCCCCTACAAGTCCATACATATTCGGAAAGCCCGGTTTCACAGAAAAATCATCCATCTGGTTATTTAACAGGAATCCGGAACTATCTACAACAATGCAACTGCCGAATGTCCCGTTTAGTGTCGTTGTTGTCGAAACAGCATTACCTTCAGAATCGACAACAGAATAATGTGTTGTTTCATCACTCTCGTAAGCGGCAGGATTACCGGCTTTTATAACTGAAGAAAGAGATGCATTGTTTTTATCAAAGTCACTCATTCTCTGACTTATATACTTTTGAGAAATTAATTTTGCAGCAGGTATTTTCATGTATGAAGGGTCGCCCATAAATTCGGCCCTGTCGGCAAAAGCTCTTCTTTCCGCTTCAACCATAAGATGAACAGTAAATAGTGAATGGAAACCAGAATCAGCAATCAAAAAAGGCTCAATCATTGCCAGTTGCTGAATAAGAATTATTCCGCCTCCTGAGGGCGGAGGAGCTGTAATTATCCTATGATTGCGGTAATTAGTTGTGAGTGGTGTGCGTGATACTGATCTGTAATTATCAAGATCACTCAGGGTAATAATACCGTTTCCCCGTTTCATCTCCTTAATAATAAGGTGTGCAGTTTTACCGGTATAGAATCCATCCCTGCCATTGTCCCTGATAAGACAAAGAGTAGTTGCAAGATCCTTCTGAATCAGAATGTCACCCTCTTTCCATAAAGAATCCTTTACAAAAGCCGGCCAGCGTGTATTCCTTTCAATAAACTGTTTTCTGCTGCCATTAAGATCATCAGCCTGACGGCCAGTAACAGGAAATCCATTATAAGCCAGATCGATAGCCGGCTGAATTACTTCTTTGAAAGGAAGTCTGCCATATTTTGTGTGTGCATTAATCATACCGTCGACACTCCCGGGGACACCGCTCGCGAGGCCGGTTGCAGTACTTAAGCCTTCAATTACATTCGCGTTTTTATCGAGGTACATGTCGCGGTTTGCCAATGCCGGAGCCTTTTCCCTGTAATCAAAAATATCAGTGTTGCCGTCTTTGGTCCTTATCAGCATGAAGCCTCCGCCCCCAATATTACCTGCTTCAGGATAGCACACTGCCAGGGCAAACTCAGTAGCCACCGCCGCATCAACCGCATTTCCGCCATCCATCAGTACCTTTACACCTGCCAGAGAAGCCAGACGATGTGCAGAGACAACCATCCCGCTGTCAGTTGTAATACCTTTTCCTTCAATAATATCAGATTCTTCGGCGGTATTCAAGGAGGAACAACCTGTGAGAAAAAGATATAAAAGTGGTAGTATCGTAATTTTATTCATATGCTTATTTTGGAATGCTAATACAAGTATAACTAAAAACATTAACCAAAAGGTTGCATGCTGATAAATAGAATCAAACAGAAATTGTTTTTATTACTTTTACGGAAACATTTTTTATCATGCTGGCAAACCAACCTCTTGCTGAAAGACTAAGACCAAAAGATATCGATGATTTCTGTGGTCAGGAACACCTTGTAGGCAAGAACGCTGTTCTGAGAAGAGTACTTGAATCAGGAAATATCCCCTCATTTCTTTTATGGGGACCACCCGGGGTGGGCAAAACAACACTGGCCGGAATAATTGCGGCGACACTTAAAAGACCATTCTTTCAGCTAAGCGCTGTACATTCAGGAGTCAAGGATGTTAGGGAAACAATCGAGAAAGCTAAAAAGCAACAGTTTTTCAATCAGCCTAATGCTATTCTTTTCATCGATGAGATCCACAGGTTTAACAAATCGCAGCAGGATTCACTTCTTAGCGCTGTGGAACAGGGTACTATTACACTTATAGGAGCAACAACCGAGAATCCCTCATTTGAGGTTATCTCTCCGCTCCTTTCAAGATGTCAGGTTTATATAATGAAATCACTTAGTGAGGAGGAACTTGTACAATTACTTGACAAAGCTCTTAAAAAGGATACCTATCTTGCTGCATATAATATAGAGATAGCAGAATATGAGGCACTGCTTAGGGTTTCGGGTGGCGATGCAAGGAAGCTTTACAATGCACTTGAACTAGTTGTTGGTTCAGAGGCAGAAGAGACCAAAGAGGTGAAGATTGTAATTACCAACGAGATGGTTCTCAGACATGTGCAGAAGAACCTTGCTATGTATGACAAGAACGGGGAGCAACATTATGATATTATTTCTGCCTTTATCAAATCTTTGAGAGGAAGCGATCCAAACGCTGCCGTATACTGGCTTGCCAGAATGGTTGAAGGAGGTGAAGACCCCAAGTTTATTGCAAGAAGGATGCTTATTCTGGCGGCTGAGGATATCGGACTCGCCAATCCTAATGCACTTCTGCTTGCACAATCATGTTTTGAGGCTATAAATGTTATTGGCTGGCCTGAGTCGAGGATAATACTATCTGAAGCTGCTATATACCTGGCCACTTCTCCCAAGAGCAATTCAGCCTATATGGCTATTGATGAGGCAATTGCCAAGGTAAGAAGTGAAGGAGATCTGCCTGTACCGCTTCACTTGAGAAATTCGCCGACAAAACTTATGAAAGACATAGGTTATGGCAGGGATTATAAATATGCACACAGCTACTCAGGAAATTTCATCCCTGATAATTTTCTTCCGGAAAGCATAAGTGGCACCCAATTCTACGAACCGGGGGCCAATCCCAAAGAAGAAGAGATAAGAAAAAGATTGTCTGTTATGTGGAAGGATATTTATAATTACGATAAATAGTAAAAGAATTAACCGCAAAGGACACAAAGATGTCGCAAAGCTCACAGAGTTAAAAACATATTTATTTTTCTCTGCGATCTTAACATTTTTACTTTGCGATCTTTGCGCCTGCCTGCAGGAAGGCAGGGTTAAATTATTTTATTTTTTTAATAAAGTATTTTTTTTAATTTTGTTATAATATGTCAAAAGCTGTGATAAATATTCCGGGTATAAGTTTTAGTGATTCAGGTAATTTTCTTTTGATTGCCGGTCCATGTGTTGTTGAGAGCGAAGAGATTGTTTTCGAAACTGCAACTCACCTGAAAACGCTATCTGAGAAATACAATATTCCATTTGTATTCAAATCGTCATACAGGAAGGCCAACAGATCAAAGGGAGATTCATTTTCCGGCATTGGGGATATTAAGGCGCTAAAGATTTTGGCTGATGTAAGGAGTAAGTTATCTGTTCCGGTAGTTACCGATATTCATAATCCGGATGAAGCAACTATGGCAGCGGAATATGTTGATATTCTGCAGATCCCTGCGTTCCTTTGCCGCCAGACGGATCTGCTTGCAGCTGCTGCAAAGACAGGTAAGTGGGTAAATATCAAGAAAGGTCAGTTTTTATCAGGAGCCTCAATGCGCTTTGCCGTTGAAAAAGTAAGGGAATCAGGGAATAACAATATAATGCTTACTGACAGGGGAAATATGTTTGGTTATCAGGATATTGTTGTTGATTTCAGGAATATACCTGTTATGAAGAACATAGGAGTACCTGTTATAATGGATATCACACATTCTCTTCAGCAGCCGAATCAGGAACAGGGTGTTTCGGGAGGAAAGCCTGAGATGATTGAAACTATAGGTAAGGCAGCAATAAGTGTGGGTGCCGACGGAATATTCATTGAGACACACCCCGATCCCTCTGTTGCCAAATCTGACGGAGCCAACATGCTTAAGCTCTCTGAAATGGAAAATCTCTTAAAGAAACTCGTTGCAATCAGAAATACAATTAATTTATTCTAATTATTAAAATTTAAAACCAATAAAATGAAAAAGTTATTATTATCAGTAACATGTTTGATTCTTGCTGTCACTTTAAATGCACAATCACTTGAGGAGATTGTAAAAAGCTATTCCGGTGCCATGAATTCAGATAAACTTGCGTCTGTTAAAACGATCAAAATCACAGGTAAAATGTCGGCCATGGGTATGGAGATGCCTATGACAATGATTATGAAAAACCCTAATATGATTAAGGTTATTTACAGTTTCAACGGACAGGAAATGGTATCTATTTTTGACGGTGAAAAAGGTTATATGATTAATCCAATGACAGGGTCAAGTACACCTGTTGAACTTACCGGGGAGCAGCTTGAATCAGTTAAGAAGAACAGTGCTTTCAACAATGAGCTTCTGGGCTATTTCAAGGCAGGCAAACTAACTCTTGAGGGCACAGAAGATGTCAACGGCAAGCCAGCATTTAAACTCAAGGCTGCTGTGGGTGCCAGCCCGATTTACATGTTTATTGACAAAAGCAACTATTTTCTTGTAAAGACCAGTGCTACTGTTGATCAGATGGGTACCTCAATGAATGTTGATTCATTTATGACAGATTATGTTGACACTGACGGAGTTGTGTTGCCAAAGAAAACATCAGCAATGGCTAACGGTATGGAAGCAGCTGTAATTTCTTTCGATAAGATTGAGGTTAACATTCCATTGGAAGATTCTGTATTCAAGGTAAAATAGTAGAGACGCAATGCTTTGCGTCTCCATAATTGGCACATAAGAGACGCGAGGCATCGCGTCTTTGCCAAATATAAGAGACGCGATGAATCGCGTCTGTACAAAATAAGATGGGCGTAGTTTGAAACTACGCCCATAATTTTTTGCAGCTGGCCTGTAAGCCGGTTCCTGTACGGTTTTGTCTCTGCAAGAGAATTAAAACCGGTTTCCATCATTTATCTCGATCACACATCACTGTGTGACTCATACGACCTACCCCCCGGCATCGGACGAGCAGTCCTGAGCGCCGGTATACATGGTCTTTCAACCCATAAGGCGTACGGCTTGCAATGTTGCCATCACAACCGGTGAGCTCTTACCTCACCTTTTCACCCTTACCCTTCGGCTACGCTCAGGGCGTCGCCCAGGGGCGGTTATTTTCTGTTACACTACTATACCCTCGCGGATATCTTCCCGTTAGGAAGCATGGTGCTCTTTGTTGCCCGGACTTTCCTCCCCGACCCCGGTACGAAACCCTGCGTCGAGGCGATGGAACGGCCTGCTGCGCAGCAAAGGTAATAATTTTAGTTAAAATTTGATTTTAACTAAATAAATAGTTATATTTGCGAAAAGTCGGAAGACTTAAAGCACAGAGCACAGAGCACAGAGCACAGAGCACAGAGCACAGGGCACAGGGCACAGGGCACAGGGCGCAGGGCAAAGTTAAGAAACAGAAGTATGAGAGAAGTATTAATAGATGAATTTGATTATGATCTTCCTGAGGAGAGGATTGCACAGAATCCTGTTTATGAGCGCGATAACTCCAAGCTCCTTATTTCCAAGCCGGGAAGTATTTCAGAAGATGTCTTTAAAAATATAGCTGAATACATTCCTGAAAACAGTCTTCTTGTTTTCAACAATACAAGGGTAATAAGGGCAAGACTCCTTTTCAGAAAGTCAACAGGAGCAATTATTGAGGTACTTTGTCTCGAACCCCTCTCCCCTTCTGATTACCAGGTATCATTTAGTTCGACTTCTGCTGTTGAATGGAAATGTATTGTCGGGAATCTGAAGAAATGGAAAGAAGGAGTAATATCAGCACCTTTTATTATAGGAGATGAAAACCATAATCTCAGAGCTGAAAGAATTTCCGCTGAGGGTGATGCATGGAGAATAAAACTCAGTTGGGATGCCTCCGGATATTCGTTTGGTGAGGTACTTGAGGCTATAGGACATACTCCTCTTCCACCTTATATTAACAGAGAGGATACAGAGACAGACAGAATCAGGTATCAGACTATCTACTCAAGTATCAAAGGTTCAGTAGCAGCACCTACAGCCGGACTGCATTTTACAGCTGAAGTTCTTGAGAAACTGAGTTTAAGAGGTATTAAGACAACCGAGGTAACTTTACATGTTGGTGCAGGCACATTTCAGCCTGTAAAATCAGCAAACATAGCAGACCACCAGATGCATTGTGAGCATTTTACATTAGACCTGAAGACAATTGAGATGCTTGCCGGATATGAAGGCAGAATCATTCCTGTAGGCACAACATCAGTCAGGACTCTGGAAAGCCTTTACTGGATTGGAGTAAAAATGTTACTTAACCCTGTAATCAGTAATGAATCATTTTCAATCAGTCAGTGGGAAAGTTATGAACATGTCCAGCCAGTAACGGTAACCCAATCATTACAGGCTATTATAAACTATATGAGGGAAGAAAATAAGACATATATAAATGGATCCACTTCAATAATTATAATTCCCGGCTATAAGTTCAGAATGACTAACGGACTGATTACCAACTTTCATCAGCCCCGAAGTACGCTTCTGCTTCTTATATCGGCGTTTACCGGTGAGAAATGGAAGGAGATCTACAGGTTTGCAATTGAAAATGAATTCAGGTTTCTAAGCTATGGCGACAGTTCCATATTATTATAGGATGGGTATAAATATGGGAATATAAATTTATTACAATTCAACTTATACTTTGATTATAAAATGATTTTTTGTTTATTTGGCACGAAAATGATTCAGATATGAGCGGAAACAGATTAATGCAACAGGTAGTAGCAATATTTTCATCCTTTATGGTACTCTTTTATTTTGGGGTGGGAATTTACCTGATTTTCTATTTTGACGGGAGCACTTTGGATAAGTCAATAAGAGTTTTAATGGGGTCAACATTTATATTTTACGGTATTTACAGGGCTTTCAGAGCCTATGTTAAAATTAAAGAGGTTTTTTTTACAGAAGAGGATAATGACTGAATTGTTCAAAAAAATTTACAATTAAAACAGATATGAATTTAAAGTGTAACCGGGACCTTGGCATGCACTTTGCAGTATAATCTTAAAGATAATAAAGAGTTGATAAAACTTTAAGAAAATGAAACGAGTATCACTTAACCAAAATTTTATTATTATTGCGTTCCAAAACTTTGATTTCACAACCTTTAAAATAGTGAATAAAAACTTTAGTAATAAACTTACATCATTCTTGATTTATCCGGTTATGGGGTTGATCCTGTTTCTGTCAGCTTGTGGACAAATGGGAAAAACCGGAACTAATGAAACGCCAACCAGAGGTAAAACCAAAATTTCTGTCGATGAGTCGTTTCAACCAATAATTGAATCTTCAGTATTTACATTTACCCACCTTTATGAAAATGCTTTTATAACTCCGGTTTACAAGCCGGAATATGACGTTATAAATGATTTCATGAATGACTCCGTTAAAGTAATTATTACAAGCAAGAAACTTACTGACAATCAGATTCAATACCTTAGGGATACACTTATTGTTGCGCGCACTTCCACATACGCATACGATGCTCTTGCGATTGTTACAAACAAGGCAAACAATGATACCCTGTTAAAATATGATGCAATAAGAGACATTTTTACCGGCAAGGCAAAAACCTGGAAAGATATAGAACCAAAATCAAAACTGGGAAATATAAGGGTTATATTCGATAATAACAGATCAGGAAACATCAGGTATTTTAAAGAATTATTTGAGATAAAAGATTCTCTTTCAGGAAGTTTCTTTGCAGTAAAATCAAATACTGAAGTTATTAATTTCGTATCCAGAAACCCTGATGCAATGGGAATCATTAGTGTTAACTGGATAAGTGATAAAGATGACCCGAAGAGTATGGAACTCAGAAATAAAATTAATCTAATTGCAGTATCGCAGCAATTTGTAAATGATGGAAGTTATTACAGGCCTGAACCGGGCTTTATATACACTAAATCATATCCTTTTGTGCGGGAGGTTTATTTGATTTCAAGAGAATCTTTCCCGGGTCTTGGTTCCGGATTTATTAACTGGGCTTGTGGCGAACAGGGACAGAGAATTGTACTTAAATCAGGATTGGTACCGGCGACGATGCCGATAAGGTTAGTACAGATGAAAAAAGAGTAGTCAGAATTCTGTAATCCAGAATTTGAGATAAATTTATATAATAAAGAATTTAAACTATATTGACAACAAATTTAAAATAGCTATGAAACGTTTAATTTTAAAACCAGGATTAATACTGGCGGGCCTTCTGGCAGTTTTTGCCATAAACCTTCAGGCACAGGATGTATCAAGTGCCGTCTCGCTGACAAGGAGTGAACAGTATGATAAAGCTGAAGCAATGCTACAGCAGTTGATTCAGAAAGAACCAACAAATAGCAGGGCATTCTTCTACCTCGGAGAAAACTATCTTGCGGATTATTTTGCAGATACTATTTCCAACTCATTGACTGTTGCTACAAAGTTAGCTAAAGAGGTTTATCAGAAAGGTGCTGCAGCCAATGCAAATGATCCGATGAACTATATAGGACTTGCAAAAGTTGCATTCTTTCTTGGTGATGACAAGACAGCAACGGAGATGAGGGCAAAAGCCAAGAGCTTTCTCCTGCCATATAAGAACCTTAAGAAGATTGTTCCGGCTGCCCCTGAGTATGCGTTAACTCTGGCCAAAATAGCTGAATCATATATTAAGGATAAAGAAGTTGACACATCCAAAGCTCTACCTCTGATAAGGGAAGCTATAAAAATTGACAACAAGAACAGGGATGTATATCTTATTGCCGGCGATATTTATATTCTCTTCAATGACGGATCAAAAGCAATTACCTCATACAACCAGGCTCAGTTTGCTGATCCAAAGTCGCCAACTGCAGCGATGAAAATCGGTAACATATATGTTAAGGGACGTGCATATCCCTCTGCTATTTCAAATTTTGAACAGGCAATTGAGCTTAATGCAAATTATGCTCCGGCCTACCGTGAACTTGGACAGGTTTACCTTCTCTACCAGAGATTTGATCAGTCAAAACAGTATTTTGAAAAATACCTCGAGCTAACAGCCGGAAATATTCCTGCAAAGGCAAAATATGTTAATGCTTTGTTCTATGCTAAAGATTATGAAGGTGTTATAAAAAACGTTGAGGACATTTTCAAGGTAGATGACTCAAGGAAATATATGAACAGGATTGCAGGTTATTCAGCCTTTGAAAAGACTCCTCCTGATTATGATAAAGCACTTGCCTACATGGAAACTCTTTTCGAAAAAATGGACCCTGATCTTATTAATCCGAAAGATTATCATTATATGGCAAAGATACTTCTGAAAAAGAATCAGAATTATCCAAAACAATTAGAGGATTTGAATGGTTGGAAAGACCAGCTTGAAAAAGCCAAGTCAAAATATGATGCAGCATCTGCAGCCGAGAAGGCAAAACAGAAGCCTGCTCTCGATGTAATGACAGCTAAAGTAGCTGAACTTGAAAAAAATGTTGCACAGGCCGATGCTGAAATTGACAGGGCTTTCGGAGAATATGCAAAACGCCTCGCGATTAATCCTAATGACAAAAACCTTATAAATGAAATTGCATCAAACTATTATACCTTTAAAAGATATGAAGGCGCTGCAAAAACATGGGCAAAACTTATTGATCCTGCAAAAGAAGACCTCGAACAGTATATGAGGATAGGAAGGGCATATTATAGTGCAGAAAAATTCAAATCAGCTGATTCTGTCTTCAGTATTGTGGCACAAAAATCACCAACATATGTTCCTGCATATCTGTTTATTGCCAGAACATATTCTAAAATGGATCCCGACACCAAACTTGGTCTTGCAAAACCAAAATTCGAAAAACTACTTGATATTGCTGGTCCTGATTCAACCAAATACAATTCTGAAATAATGGAAGGACTAGGATATCTGAGTTTTTATCACATGGTAAATGATAACTTCAGCAAATCAAAAGACTATTACAACAGGATGATTAACCTTAATGCCAATAATAAGGACTATAAAATCAGAGGATACAGCGGTATAGGAACAGTTGAGATCAGGCAGGCAAATACAGAAAAAACAAATGAAGGCAGACTACCCTACCTGGCCAAAGCATCGGATGCATATAACAAAATCCTTGCTCTCGATCCTACAAACACATCAGCCAAATCTCAGTTGAATTGGGTTCGTGATTTTGAAGCATTAGTTAAAAAGGGAATAAATCCGAATGAGATCAAGGGAGTTGTGAAGAATTCAGCCGGTGCTTTAGTACCTTATGCATCAATAAGGGTTAAAGACACTGCTGCAGAGCAGATGTCAAGCTCTAAGGGTGAATTCAAGTTTGAGATTCCCCAGAGTGCCGAGGTACTTATTATAAGTGCCAAGGGGTACAAGACACAGGAGATTCCTATTACTAAATCAAGAGTTTACAATGTAACCCTTGTTAAGGAATAGTTTTTAAACAGTATTTTATTATTTATGACATATTAAGGATTAGGGTATAGTGAGATGTCAGGGGTCTTAAGGTTTAGAGAATGTTTCTAAACAAGGCTTAAAGTTTAACATTATTCTTTTTCTCTATTGGAAAAAAACAATTCATAATATATATTTGCAAATCGTAAAAAAATCTTAAACCTAAACAAATCGATAAAATGAGTAAAAAAGGAAGTTCGTTCAAAGATGCGTTGCAGAATTTATTTGCAACTGGTGCTATTTTAATAGCGTTTATTGTATCCTATATTTTGTTCAAACAGCTTATGGGTAATCCTGTGAATTTCGAAGGCGGTAACCCTGAAATGAGGGCGCTCGAAGGTAACTATCTGGGAATGGTGTATAAAGGTGGAATTATTGTTCCGGTTCTTATGACATGCGTTTTAGTACTTATTATTTTCATTTTCGAAAGGATTATTACTCTTTCAAGAGCAAAAGGTAAAGGCAGGTTAAATTCATTCGTAAGCCAGCTTCAGGGTCTTCTTTCAGAGGACAAAATTGAAGAAGCTATGGAAGCCTGCGACAAACAGAGAGGTTCACTTGCAAACGTTATGAAAGCCGGTCTTCTCCGCTATCGTGACCTTCAGAAAGACAAGGAACTTGAAAAAGATCAGAAGATCCTTTCTATTCAGAAATCATTCGAAGAGGCTACAGCACTTGAGCTTCCTATGCTTTCAAAGAATATGGTTATCTTCTCAACACTTGCTTCCATTTCAGTGTTGATCGGTCTTATCGGAACAGTTATCGGTATGATCAAGGCTTTCGGTGCTCTTGCACAATCAGGTGCTCCTGATGCACTTGCTCTTGCAGAAGGTATTTCAGAAGCTCTTATAAATACAGCATTTGGTATCACAGGTTCAACACTTGCTATCATTGCTTTCAACTATTTCTCATCAACAATTGATTCTTATACATTTAAAATTGATGAAGCCGGATTCAGTCTTACACAGAATTTTGCTGCTTCATTGAAGAACAACTAATGAGAATTGATCTTTTGGTTTATAACAATTAATAAGTAACTACAATGCCAAAGATTAAATTACCAACAAAGTCGCCACATATCGACATGACGCCGATGGTTGACCTTTTCTCAGTAGTGTTGACATTCCTTATGTTGACTGCTACAATGAGACAAAACGAACCGGCTCCTGTTGATACGCCTTATTCAATATCGGAAAAACCGACACCTGATTTCAATACTTTTACCCTGCTCCTTTCAAAGGATGACATGGTATTCCTTAATTTCGATAACGGACCTGATACACTTCTCAAGTACAGATATAAGGTACTGCAGGAAATGGGAAAAAGGTATTCAATCGAATTTACCGAATCAGAGTTGCGTCAGTTTGAGAAGTACCCAACTTCAATTGGGGTTCCGATGGAAAAAATGAAGGAATTTTTAGCAGCCAAAAGCAACAAGGAGAAAACTGAATTCCAGACAGGTATCCCGCTTGACTCACTTAATAATCAGCTTGCGATGTGGATTCTTTACACAAGAAAGATAAATCCAAACGTTCAGGCATGTATCAGAGGTGATGCAGGTACAAGTTATCCTACTGTTAAGAGGGTGCTTAAAATCCTTCAGGAGTACGAAGTAAAAAGGTTCAACCTTATTACAAGTCTCGAGGCTACCAAGATAAACGTAGAAGAAACACAAGAGTGATATGGCAGAAATAATTCAAGAAGAAAAAGGTGGCGGGAAGAAGAAGGCTAAAAAACATGCCCCGCACATAGATATGACGCCGATGGTTGACCTGATGTGTCTCCTGATCACTTTCTTTATGCTCACCACGGCTTTCAGTAAAGCCAAGGTAATGGAGATTGTTCTCCCTGAAGAGCAGAAAAAAGATGCTGAGGCTCCAAGAATTTCTGCGAGCCGTACTCTGAACATAGTACTTGGTCCCGATAATAAGATTTATACATACCCGGGAACAGTAAAAGCAGAGGATTACAATAATCTGCCTCCTCTTCAGGAAACAGATTATAGTGCTGATGGAATCAGGACAATGCTTCTCGAGAGAAACGCAACACTTGCCAAGAAAATTTCTGACTTCCAGAACGAAGTTCTTACAGGCAAGATTGTTATATCTCAGGACTCCGTTGCAAATTCAATAAAACAATTGAAGAAGGTTGATGATACCGGACCGATTGTTCTTATTAAGGCTTATAAGAAAGCCACCTATGGTAATATGGTTGATATCCTCGATGAAATGAACATCTGCGGTATCGCTATTTACATGTTGGTTGATATAACCTGGTTCGAAGAGAAAATGGTTGAAACTGCAGCCGGTATTGCTCCAACTGCAACAGCTTCAACCAATTAACCGTAAACCTGTAAAGAGATGGCAAAAGAAATAATAAAAGCTCCTGCCTTCGACGATATTGTATTCGTCGACAGGAATAAGGAATACGGCGCTTATACACTGCGTAAGAGGTACAACCGTACAGTGATTGTGGCGATGACAATTGGAATTATTATCCTCGCAACAGCAATCATTGCACCGTACCTTAATGCTAAAGCTGTAAGTAACAATGCGAAAAAAGAGAGAGAAGTATTAATTACAATGGAGAATCTTGAAGCACCAACAGAAAACGTTGCTCCTCCTCCTCCTCCTCCTCCTCCTCCTGCTGACGTAGTTCAGCAACAAGCATATACTGCTCCTGTAGTTGTTGACTCAATAAAGCCTGAAGAAGAAACATCACTTATGACAGCTGATGAGGCTCAGACAGAGATCAAGGACGTAGAGGTTATGGAATTACCTACAGAAGTTAAGGAAGAAGTTAAGGAAGAAGAAGCTGAACCTGAGCCATTTGTTGTGGTTGAGGAGATGCCTATGTTCCCTGGCGGTGATGTCGAACTTCTGAAGTTCATTGGTGAGCATACACAATATCCTGAAGTTGCGAAAGAAAACAACATCCAGGGTAGGGTAATCGTAAGGTTCTGTGTTACTGCCAAAGGTGGTGTAAGTCAGGTAAGCATCCTAAAAGGTGTTGACCCTGAACTTGACGCTGAAGCTATCAGGGTTGTAAATACTCTTCCGGCCTTTAAACCCGGAAAACAGGGTGGACAACCGGTACCTGTATGGTATATGGTGCCAATTACATTTACATTGAAGTAATAGTAATTACTGCAATAAATATAAAAGGGAGGTGCATTAGCATCTCCCTTTTTTGATTATAATATTCTGCGGAAAACCGTAAAGACGCGATGCATCGCGTCTCTACATATTATCAATGTATCAATTCAATTGATAACAGTCTGACAAAATCCTCAATATCAGCCTCGTGTGAGTCCCAGCTTGTCATAAGCCTGTATTCTGATGTCTTTTCATCCCAGGGATAGAAAAAATAATGTTTTCTCATCTTTTCGGCAACATCGTGGGGCATTATGACAAAGACACCGTTACATTCCACTTTCTGGGTGATATGCAGTTCCTTAAACCGTCCCAGTTTTTCAGCAAGCAACCCTGCCATCCTGTTGGAATGAGATGCATTCTGTTTCCAGAGATAATTGCTGAAATATGCAATATATTGTGCTGAGATAAATCTCATTTTAGACGAAAGCTGCATAGACTGCTTCCTCATGTATTTAAAATCAGTTGATAAGCCCGGTCTCAGAAAACAAACTGCCTCTCCGAACATCATCCCGTTTTTTGTTCCACCGAAAGACAGAACATCAACACCTGCATCAGTAGTAAATGCTTTGAAGGGCAAGTCCAGAGCAACAGCTGCATTTGCGATTCTGGCTCCATCCATATGCAGGAACATTCCATGAGAATGGGCAAAATCGGCCAAAGCCCTGATCTCAGGAACTGTATAAACAGTCCCCATCTCGGTAGATTGAGTAATTGTTATCACCTTAGGCTGTGAATGGTGCTCAAAATCAATTCCGTGCATATGCTTATCTATAAACTCCGGCTTAATCTTGCCATCAGGAGTATCAACAGTAAGTACTTTGGCTCCGGTGAATTTCTCGGGAGCGCCACACTCATCCTGCTCAAGATGAGCTGTTGATGCAGCTATAACCGAGTGCCATGAACGCATTACTCCGGAGAGGCTTAATACATTGGCAGCAGTTCCTGTAAAAACAAAAAAGGTTTCTGTCTTGTCTCCCAATTGCTCTTTAAAAAGGCTTAATGCTTTTTCTGTATATATATCTGAACCATATCCAACGACATGACCGGTATTGACTTTACCTATCTCTTCCAGTATAGCAGGATGAATGCCTGAATTGTTATCACTAGCGAACCCCCTCTTAACAATTACTTTTTCCATAAAGAAATAATATTCTTTTTTGATACATACTAAACCCTAAACAAATTAGAAAATAATCAGTTACCCTTGCCTGCTCTCAGTTTTGAGCATTTCCGATTCTATCCAATTTTTAAAACTACAATTTTATTCTTGTCCTGCCAAATCACTATTCTTGATTCAAAACTATTTAAGCAACTATTGATTATCATTGAAAAAATTGTCTAAAATCAAGTCTATAATGAACTAAAATGTCATATTTCACTTAAAAAAATAAATTATCTTGTATTTTAAATATTCTTATATTTATTGAAAATAATATCAATTGAAAATAACCATACAAAAAAAGATTATGGAAAAAATTATCATCAGTAACAACAGTACTTTCAAGGAATTATATGGTTCCAATCAGGATATCCTCATTAAACAGGAAAAAAGGTATAACTCGCTGATTGATAAATTCAATAATAATTTTGGCAGAAGGGACCTTATGATTTTCAGTTCTCCCGGCCGCACTGAAATTGGTGGAAATCATACAGACCACAACTATGGAAGAGTTCTGGCCGGGGCTGTAAATATGGATAATATTGCAGTGGCTGCAACTAACAATACCAGCACTGTGAACATACTTTCTTCAGGCTATGAGAAATTTGAAGTGGATCTGTCGAAACTGGATCCTGATAAAGCTGAGAATTTCACATCAGCATCACTAATCCGTGGTATTAGTGCAAGAATGAAAGAACTGGGGTTTAAGATTGGTGGATTTGACTGTTGTATAGACAGCGGGGTACCTGTTGGGTCAGGATTAAGTTCTTCAGCCTCATTTGAAGTACTTATTGGAGCAATAATCAGCCATCTTTTCAACAATGGTAAGCTTGAACCAGTTCAGAATGCAATTATTGGCCAATATGCAGAGAATGTTTACTTTGGTAAGCCTTGCGGGTTAATGGATCAGACAGCCTGTGCTGTAGGCGGACTTGTAACAATTGATTTCAAGGATCCGGCAAGTCCGGTAGTTAAAAAAGTAGATTTCGATTTTGTTGCGACAGGCTTTTCGCTTGTAATAACTGATACAGGTGGTAATCATGCAGACCTGAATGACGAATACGCTTCATTACCGACGGACATGAAAGCAGTTGCAGCAGAATTGGGTGCAAAGGTGTTGCGTCAGGTAAGTCTCGATCAGGTTCTCGATATTGCACCTAAAATCAGGGAAAAGGTTGGTGACAGGGCAATTCTCCGGGCTATTCATTTTCAGAAGGACAACCAACGGGTTGTTGAGCAGGTAGCTGCGTTGGAAAAAAATGACTTTAAAGCATTTCTTGGGATGGTTACCGACTCTGGCTTTAGTTCATATATGTACAACCAGAATATTTACCCGGTAAATAATGTAAGAGAACAAGGTGTTTCCCTGGCGCTGGCTCTAAGCGATCTTGTGCTTAAAGGCGAGGGAGCATGGCGTGTACACGGAGGTGGATTTGCCGGCACTATTCAGGCTTTTGTTCCTCAAAAGTTGCTTGATAAGTATATCACAACACTTGAACATGTGTTCGGTAAAGGGGCTTGTCATAATCTTTTTATCAGACAAAAAGGAGCTGACAGGATTATTCTGTGAGGCTGATAAATACAGCTTTACAGATTACCTTAAGTATTATATTCTCTTAAACTTCTTTATTATTATAAGAATGAAGATCATAAATGAAAATGCCTTTAAAGGCACTTATAAGGGAAAATCAACCGCTCTTTATACTCTTAAGAACAAGCACGGAATGGTTGTCCAGATTACAAATTTCGGCGCAAAAATTGTAAGCATTTTTGTTCCGGACAATAATGGCAATTTTGACGATGTGGTTCTTGGATATGAATCAATTGAAGGTTATATCAAAGGTAATCCCTACTTCGGAGCCATTTGCGGCAGATACGCTAACAGGATCGCAAACGGGAAGTTTGTTATCGATGGCGTAACATATCAGCTGCCTGTTAATAACGGGCCAAACTCACTTCACGGAGGTCCTGAGGGATTTAACAACCAGGTATTTGATGTAAAAGGGGTTGAAACCAGTCATGACGGTGAAAGTGTGGAAATGGAATATGTCAGCAAGGATGGTGAAATGGGATATCCGGGCACACTTATATTTAAAGTAACATATTCTGTTACAAATAGTAACGAGCTCCGGTTAGACTTTGATGCTACGACAGATAAAGCAACTCACGTTAATATCTGTTCGCACTCATTCTTTAATCTCTCCGGCGAAGGAAACGGAGATATTCTTAATAATGAACTTACAATTAAAGCTGACAGGTTTACTCCCGGAAGCGATGTGCTTATTCCAACAGGCGAACTAAAAGCAGTAGAAGGTACACCGATGGATTTCAGAAAACCTGAAGTTATTGGAAAACGCATTGATAATAATTTCGATCAGCTTTCCTTTGGTAAAGGATATGATCATAATTGGGTAATTAATACGAAGAAGCCCGGCGAATTAACACTTGCTGCTGTATGTCACGACCCGGGGTCAAATCGTATTATGGAAGTTCATACAACGCAGCCTGGCATACAGCTATACACCGGCAACTGGCTGGATGGCAGCGACAAAGGCAAGGGTGGTAAATCATATTCAAAACGCGCAGCATTGTGTCTTGAGACACAGAACTACCCCGATTCGCCTAATAAACCGGGCTTTCCTTCAACTCTTTTGCGTCCCGGTGAAAAATATAAGCACACCTGTCTTTATAAGTTCTCTGTTAAATAAACTAAATTACTGATTATGAATAACTCTGCAAAAACCAATTATCTCTTCCCATTGATTGTAATGGCGTCGCTCTTTTTTCTTTTCGGCTTTATAACAACAATGAACAATTCTACTATCGATTTCCTGAAAAATGCGTTTGGCTTAAACGATGTTCAGAAACAATTACCCAACACCTTTTTCTATGGCGCATATATTTTGTCAGTTCCGGTAGGTTTGATGCTGATGAAAATTGGTTATAAAAACGGGGTTCTTATCGGACTTGGATTAATATCACTGGGATTCTTCCTTATCATTCCCGGGGTTTCAATGGGCTATTTCGGATTTCTGAGCACAGTTTCGGTATTCGCAATCGGGGTTGTTATTCTTCAGGTTGCCGCAGCTCCTTACGTAAATGCATTAGGAAGTCCTGAAACCGGTGCAAGCCGCCTTACACTGACCAATGCACTTAATTCCGTTGCCACGGTCATCGCTCCGATTTTCGTTTCAGTTCTGCTTGTTACTCCTAAGCTCGAGCCAGGTGTCAAAATGGAAAACTCAGCTATTCAGGATATCGTAAAAGGTCCGTTTTTAGTTATCGGAATTATTACTGCAGTAATTCTTGCAATTATGTTTTTCCTGAAACTGCCTGAAATAAAAAGCGGAGAAAATGAGGTTGAAGGTCAGGAGAAGAAAAAGTACAAGTCAAGTGCCTTTAAGTATACTCATGTATGGCTGGGCTCTTTAGCAATCTTTCTGTACATGGGTGTTGAAATAGGTCCTACCAGCTTCTTTCCTGATTATGTAGCCAAACTCGGTATTGAGGGGATTAACCCGATAGATATGCTTAAATACTATTGGGGAGGAATGATGGTTGGACGCGTACTTGGGATTTTTATCTTAAGAAAATACAAGGCTTCTGTGATATTAACAATTTGTTCAATAGGAGGATTTATTTTACTAGGCAGTTCATTTGCCGTCAGTACCTCTGCTCCTCTAATTGCAATGTGGTTATTCCTATCTACCGGATTAGTACATTCAATTATGTGGCCGGTTATTTATAACCTTGCACTCGAAGATCTGGGACCACATGCTAAAGTAGCTTCCGGTGTTATTGCAACATCAGTAATCGGAGCTTCTATATTAACTCTGATTATGGGTAAAATACAGGCGGTCACAGGATCGGTAATGATAGCAGTAAGCTTAGTGTTCTTCTTTTACATTTATCTTGTTTTCTTTGCCGTAAAAGGTTCAAAAATAAGATAATCTGATTTTAAGAGGCTGACTCATAAGGAGCAGCCTCTTTTTTTTGCCAGTTTACCGAGGCATAGGCGTAAACCCAAGGAAAGTATAGAAAATGCAGAAATAAGTAAAACTTTGGGGTTGTCTAAAAAGTTCTTTTTAACCGCAGAGTTCGCAAAGTAATAGCAAAGGACGCAAAGTTAAATTACTGTATAGCAAGCC
>JFJP01038789.1_pt1 | contig 24836 bp, 27 predicted proteins | sample 431651 | NCBI WGS metagenome assembly JFJP01 (sample SAMN02602958, study PRJNA72255) | Microbial mat metagenome, whole genome shotgun sequencing project. | biome: fresh water; feature: sink hole; material: water; isolation source: purple microbial (photo- and chemosynthetic) mats found in...
ATTATCTCTCCAACAACTTTGTAAATTTGGAAACTGCTTCAACACTTCCATTATTTCTTCATCTGTTAATATCCAATCACATCCTGTAAAGTCTGCACAGAATTCTCCGTTCCTTAATAATTTCAAATGTGTAATTGATGGAAAAATTAAAGTAGTATCATTCACCAACCTTTCAATAGCTATTGATTTGTTATCTATAGAACGTGATTCTGAGCATACTAAAGTGCATTTCTTCAAATTAGGGAGTTGAAATATCTTTTCAAACACATTTGCTCTTACTACATTAACATCTTCATCGTCTTCTTTCTTAGTAATTTCAATAAACTCCAAATATAATTCTTCCAACTTTACACAATGTTTTGCCATGTTCAATAATGGTTTAGAACTCATAAAGAATTTGACAAAATGTTCAATTCTTAATTTCTTGAGATTTGTATGAGTACATAGATTTTTGGAATAACTTTCAATCATTTCATCGATATCAAATTCATATTTACCATCATCGTCTTTTTCAAAATAATGTTCATAAGCTCTAGCTGTTATTGTAAGTTCTTCAATGTTTGATGGACCTGGTGGAAAGAAGGGAAGTTCTAAAGACTCTATTTTTACTTTCCGTAATGTAGGTATTTTAAAAATTGTTTCCAGTGTTTCTGAATCAAAAGCAAAATAATCAGTTTCTGTGTAGATATTGCTAAAATCAATTTCTCGTAATTGGGTACATCCACGAGCCCACTCTTTCCACAGATCCATATCAAGACGGATTCCACAAGCAGTAAAAGTTTCGAGATTGTGAAAAAGAACGAGATCTTTAAATAAAGTTTTAGTGTAGAATTCTTCATCCCATTCCCAATCCCAATGCATATTCCAATCGCTGTGAGGTACCATGCTACTGTTTCTATCTCCGTCAAGATCTAAATGTTTGACTTTATCAGGAAAAGATACAGATGGATCTAAAAGGCGCCCGGGTTGTAAAGTGTGAACGACGAGTAATGATTTGTCTTTTCTATTGCGAACAATTTCAGGATCTTTGCTATAACAAGGTTGCTTATACATTTTATTAAAATAAATTAAATCATAAACTAAAATTAATGAAGAATATGTAAGAGCTTCAAGTAATTTCATTTTAAATACTTTCAATCAATAAATGAATGAATTTCCCAGGTCACAAATCAATCATAAATTTAAGAATTTTGTTATAAATTGATAAACTGAGAATTTTTTTTTTAGTTTTTGTGGTAAGCACTGTCAAATGACAAATAGCATACTCGTTTAGATGCCAAATTTCCAGGAATTCCAATTGTATATGCTGGTATTTCTGAGGATTGTTGATTTGGTTGTTGATTTGGTTGTTGTTGAATTTGCTGCTGGTCTTTATTTTTATTGGTGTGGTGAAAGATAAATTTTATCATGTTTTGATAATTATTTTGAGGATTTTCTTCATCTGGGAAATATTGAGCCATGCGAAGTCCATTTATGTATAAAATAAGAAGTGGAACGTATTCAATTTGATTGTTTGTTCTTTTTGTCATTTGAACAATTTGTTGTTGATTTTGATCAACATCCATGTATGCAAAATTACAACCTTGAATGGCTTGTGAAAGTTTATCAAAATGAGGTTTTACGTCGTCGCAATATCGACAAGTATTAGAAGTAAAAAATATGAAAGAATATCCTGGTATTTTATTACATAATTCACCATTTTTGATGAAAAAATCGTTAACTGTTAAAAACATTTCTTTTAGTTTCAAATCTTAATTCTTAACCCACTGTTTAACTCGATTGCTAAACTTATTAAAAATTTGTAGTAAGCTTTTTGTAATAATTATTTGTATATTATAGATGATAAGTGTCAATTATGTAATCAATTTTACGCGGCTCCTTATACAATTCCCATAACATTTCTTCTGCCAAAACGTATTTAATCGACCCATTAATGTAGTACATGCTTTCTTGTTGTTTCAAAAATCCCAATGTTTTGAGTTCGACTTTCAAATTTTTATCTAAATTATTTATACCTGGATGCGTCCCATCTTGAAACATTTGCGGTCCGCCTATAAATATGCGAATTGTGTCTTGGATATCGTTAAAAAATTCAAAGCATGGAAAACGTCTGTTATCATATAAGTCGACACATATATCAGGGAATATGTTCATTTTTCCAAATCTATTGAACGTTCCTGGAATACCCTTGGCACCGAAGCGCCTATCGTCTTTACGACGCGACCCTTCAGGTGGGGCGGGGGTTGTGCCCTTGCCCCGCCTGAAGGGTCTATTGTCAATCCACTTTATATATACAGGGTTGCTTATTTTCGGACGACTCATATCCTCATAGTCTGCAAAATATTTGGTTTCAAAAGGATTCCAAAGGGCACCCTCCGAATCTCGTTTGACAACTTCTGCGTTTCGAGTTCCGTAAAATCCAAGAGAACTATATTTAGGAGACAATGAGGTTGCTACTCCGAAATCAGCTAAAAACACCAAAAGACCCGCGTTTTCTACGTAAATAGTTTTGTCATCAATTACATATTTAAAATACCCTCCAGGTTTAATACGTTTGATGAGAACATTATCTGACTTAATATCCATATGATACAAAGCGTAATAGTGATGGATCGAATAAACAGAACATAACAATTGATAAAGAGCACTAAATTGTTGATTTACGTTTATGCGTTCAATACTTCTTAAATCAAAATCGGCAGGTTCCATAAATGTAACGTAACAGGCGCGGGGAGATGGTTTTTTAGTAAATAATCCGATTACTTGGCAGCCGTCACATAGAGCTGTTTTGTAAGTGTATAAAAAATTAGGACATTTTTTGCTCAGTAACAGTTCATTCACGTAAGTTAAATTTTTATGTTCTCTTGGCATTTTTTTCTTTTTTGTTTCAATAAGTTTTTCAAGATTTTTATCATTCAGAGATACGTTTTTTCTCAATACGGTTTCTTCTCCTTTTTTTAAATTTGCTTCTTTTACAATAATTTTGTCTGAATCCAAAGTAGATAAATAAATTTGACCAAAAGTTCCCTTTCCAATTTCAACTGTATCTTTAAAATAATTTTTGAATTCGGCCGCTCTAGATCCTGTCATGCACATAGTCCATTGATTCGCATTTATTTTTTTTAAATTTTCAATCACACGAGCCCCTGTTTCCATTCTATTTTTAAAAATTTCATCATTATCATTATTAGTCGTCAAAAAACTTTCCAACATAAGTAATGGTAGTTTTTTTTTTTTAACAATAACCGCTCCAATCGGAATAATTGACCGAATTTGATCAGGGCCTTGGGTGCAAAGCACCCCGCCGCGCTGGGCAGCGGAGCTGCCCCGGCCCGAGCGCCTTCGGCGCCGGCGCTTCGCGCAAGGGTCCGCTCGGTCGGCCCCGGGCCGTAGGTCATTGCATTCAATTTTTAATTTTTTATAAACGGGTCCATTATTTTTTATTTCTCTTTTTGTTATTGGGTTGATATTTGGATTTTTTAACCACTCTTCACATTTTTTTGTTATTTTTGTTGGACTCGTTGGAGGCGATCTTGGAGGTGATTGAGCGCAAGGGTCCAAGGTGCAGTCTTTTTTAAATTTTTTATATATTTGTCCACGAGGAGATATTTTTCGATGTGTGATGGGATTAATTGTTGGATTTTTTAACCATTCTTTGCATGTTTTATTTATCATTTTATAGTTTAAAAATATTTGAAATAAAAAAAATTTCTTGAGTTATTTTATTTTTCCATGTGACTAAAAATGTTATCTCAAAATGTTATTATCGGAATTGTGACAGTTATTATTGGAATTGGTATCGTGTTTGGTACACGCTTCGCGGGCGGCCTGACAGATATGAACAAAGAAGATTTTTGTAATTGTACAGGCATGGCTGCCAGAACTGCTTATCCTACATATTATACATACAGGCCGTTCGGAGATGTCAGTGATTACCCGCAACCGCTTCGCGGCGGCGACTTCGTCGCAAGAGGGACGCCCAGAAGGTATGGAAACAATTATTTAAACAGAGCCTCTAATGGGGAGTTTATTAAAATTGGAGCCGAAATACCTCCGGTAAATTCTTTTTATAATTTGGGATGGAAAACCGGAATGCCATATGACGCGTTTGTTGCATCAAGTGGAAATAATTGGGCTGCTGGATCAGATCCTTACTTTAAAAATCATTCATCTGTTCCTATGTTAGCAGTGGGATGTTCGGAGGGCAACCTCCGAGCTAAAAATGGAGGTTATGCTACAAACTACGGTGATTCTTTTAATGACGAGTTGGGCCCTGTAAATGTTCCTGTATCTGCATCGCAATTTGTAACTGGTCAATATGGTTTTCCCAATATGTTATCAAATGGGCAACCTGAGCTTTTAGGTCCTGCTGGTTCGTTTTCAGAATCAGCAATGCCTTGCGGCGCGTCACAAAATGCTTATAATCTTGCTGTTGGTGTTTTGTAAAGCCTCGTGCGTGCATCTGGAAGCCGAGGACGGTCTTCCGCTCTTCCTGGAAAATCTTCAAAACATTGAAAATAAAGTCAAAAATATTTGAAAATTACTTTAAAATTCTAACATTAATTGTATTTTTGGTTTATGAAATTACTTTATTTTAAAAATTATTTGACTTCAAGATTTTGCAAGACTGAACGTTAAAGACACAAGTCTTTTTTTTAAAATGAACAAAAAAAAATTCCTTCCTGACACCTTTAGTACCCGGGCTCGGCCCGAAAGGCTTATCAACCCGAGCGGTCCTAAAGACGATGATCCTTTGCTCGACATTCATCAACAGCATAAAAATGCAGTTTTTTTATTAGGCATTAAAGACACCGATATTGAAAAAAACACACTAGGTTACTATGATATGATCAATATTGAAACTTTAAACAGACACCTGGTCAAATCTTTGAGAACAAAATATTGTGTGACGAACATGTTATCTATTTTTACTTTTTTAACTCTATTGTTCGGTGGTACGCTTTTTGGATTTTCATTTAAATTGGTTGGTGAAAAACAAATTGGATATTACGATAATGAACTTAGCTATTATGAACCCGGTTCATATTTTCAATTTCCTTGGATGAAACAGCAATTTCATATTATTAACGTGGGGATTGAACATTTACAGCTCAACGATATAACAGGAAATTCAGCAACAGATGATAAGTTTACAATTAAAACAGTAAATATTATTTATGACGTTACTGACATAAAATTATATGTAACTTCAATTAAAGATGTGGGTGGGTTGAAACAATTTTTGAAATCAATGGAAATTAAAATAACCAATGAAATAATTCATGATTTTAAATATCGCAGCAGCGAATATATTGAAAAAATTGTCCACATTCCAATTATGAACGACGCCAAAGATTATGGAATTTCAATAAAAAATTCACACATAACAAAACCTTTTTTACATAATTTTTTAAACACACCGTCAAACAAACATCTCAATATAAGTCCATCCACACCACCAGCCGTATTAAACTCATTTTTTTTCGTCCAGAATTTGACACTGCCTGATGATCCAGAACCTAACACGACAGTGAAGCCTGACACGACAATGAAGCCTGATACGACAATGAAGCCTGACACGACAGTGAAGCCTGACGAACCAGAACCTGACACGACAGTGAAGCCTGACGAACCAGAACCTGACACAACAGTGAAGTCTGACACGACAGTGACGCCTGACACGACAGTGAAGCCTGACGAACCAGAACCTGACACGACAGTGAAGCTGACTACATAGAAACAGATTGAAAATTAAAAATGAAAAATACGTGCATCAAATTTTTGAACAATTTGTTATACGTTAATAGACAAATATAACTGTTTCCATTAGAAAACATCAATAAGAGACTGCTTTAAACATACATATCGAAATCAAAAAATGTCTTTTAATATAAATTCAACGATTATGAATGATAAAAATATGGTTTTACTTTGTGATAAATTTAAAGTGTTGAATCAATGTGATTGCGATGGAGTCGAAAAAGAAGAATACCCTCCGAGCGACCAGTTTGCGACGAAGTCGCCGCCGCGAAGCGGTTGCGGGTGCAAAACAAATTGTAATTTGAAAATTGTTTGCTTTTCTCCAAAAAATGCAACGGGAACAGTATCATTAATTAAAATTGCTAATAACGATGAAAAAAAAACTGTTACAACAGATCAAGACCTTGTTGTGGTTCCTGCAAATGCTATTATTGATTGTGTTGAATTTTTTGGCATCAATAATTTTTCAACAAAAGGATCTATTAATATCGGACTTGGACAACTTAATGGTGCAATTATGATGCCTCTGATTGACAACGCCGATTCTAATATTGCAAATGAAAAAACAGGCGGTTGTCGCCAATTTGTTTATAGCGCACAAAACGGCAAAAATAGTAGAAACCTCGTCCTTTTTGATAGCAACATCAATTTAGTCCTAGAACACCCTGTCACTTCTGGAACTCTCCAAGTTATTATTACATATCACATTAAACCAATTTTTACGAGACCAGTCCTCAAGTCAATTATATAAAACAATCAGTTATTTTATTCTTCATGACTGGTAAATTAGTTTAACATAAGAAATGGTTTAAGTAAAAGGTAGGAAATAGATAAACATGAAAAGAAAGAACATTGAACAAGAATTTCAAAGTCTCGAAAGTCTAATTAAAGATAATGAACAAATTTCTTCAAAAGTGAGAACAGCGCTTCTAAAACAATTGGAAGTTGTTCGCAAATGTTCCAAACCGCGAAAATCAAACAAATCTCAAGGTCACAATCAAAATTCAGGTTTATTAAAACCAGTGGCGATTAGCCCAGAAATGGCAGCTTTCGCGAAATGGGATCCAAGCGAACTACATTCGCGTGTAGAAGTGACAAAATGTATTTGTGTGTATGTAAAAGAAAATGATCTTCAAAAGCCTGAAAACAGAAGAATTATTTTGTTAAACCCAGAACTTAAAAAATTATTAAAACATGAAGAAGATACGATCACATATCCGCATATTCAAAAATATATTGGAATTCATTTTGTGAAACCAATTGTGTCAGAAGATGACCTTAAAAAAAAGAAATTGGAGAAGAAAACAGAAAAAGATGAGAAGAAAAGGCTTGTAGCAACAGACGACAAGAAAACAGAAAAAGATGAGAAGAAAAGGCTTGTAGCAACAGACGACAAGAAAAAAGAAAAGAAGGAAGAAAAGAAAAAGATTGTGTCTAAAATTCAAAACCCACACATCGAAGTCGAAGTCGACGACAATGAAGAATAAACGAATATCGGCTTCGAAGCAGTCCATCTTTTCTTTCAAGCGTGCGAATCACGCTGCCTTTCGAATTTTGAACGTGTTTTGTATTACGAACAGTAATACAAAATTTTGCTAAAATATTGACTTTCATCATTTGAAAAGAAGTTAAACAAAAGACAGTTAAGTTTAAAATGAAAATTGTAAGTTTTGATATTGGCGAAAAAAATTTTGCGTACTCAATAATTTCGAAAAAAGACGATGATGAATTAATAATTGAAAATATTGTAAAAGAACTTGCAGATAAAAGTTTTTCAATAATTATTGAGCAGCAAATGAGAACAAATATTAGAGCTCAAAAACTTGCGCAGCATTTATGGTCATATTTTTATATAAAGTATGGAATGATTGATAAAAAATTTTGTTTGAAATTTGTACCTTCTCATTTGAAGACTCAATATTTTTTAGGAAAAAATAAACTTGACAACCGTATGAGAAAAAAATGGGCCGTTGCAAAAGTTCACGAGATTCTAAAAATGAGCTATGTTGAACAAAATAAATCTATTTTAACTCAAATTAATTCTATAAAAAAACAAGACGATATTTGCGACACTATACTTCAATCTCTTGCTTTTTTGAAAATCTGATAAACATATATTTGTGACCGCCGAGGATTTTGGAAATAATCCTCAAGAGTTGATAGATCAATGGAAACATAAAAATAATTTAAATTAAAAGAAATTTATGGATGGTGACTAAAGAAACGGCATCAATTTAAATATTAAAAGCAGAATTTTAGGACCTAAAAAAGTCATAAAATGATTTAAAATTGCAATGAACAAATAATGAATGGTACGGAACAATACTTCGCGCCGCTACTCAAAGTGACGGTGACCCGGATATAAATTGTTCAAACATTTTTATAGTTTTTGAGTCGATTTGTGTATCAAAAAGCGATTCGATATTAATTTTGTAATTATTACTAAATTGAAGACTCGTAGCGTATTGGGAGCTGGCGCCCGACCCAGCGGAGCTGGGCGGCGTGCGAAGCACGCAAAGGTCCCTGCCGCCTTCGGCGGTTTGCTCCCCGCCGGGCTTGGGACGCTCGGTTTCAAGCACGGGATAGTCTTTATCATCATAATATATTAAATGATTAAAAAAATCATACTCGGTTGGAATTATACAAGATTTTTGAATGATAACGGTTTTCAAAAAATCAACAAACAAGGTGTGATTTGATATGAAAAGTATATTTTTAATCATATTTAAAAAAACATCAAAGTGTGTTGTCGTTGTTTGATGATAAAAATTAGGAATATAGTCATTTGTTCCAAAACAGTCTTTATAAAAAGTTCGATGTATTTTTATTAAATATTGAGTCACAGACTTAATAAATATATTCGAAAATATTTTAATTTTGTAATCCAACACCCACAATCTGCTTCCATCTGAATTTATACCGCTCAACACATAAAAAGACCAAGGGTCCGTGCCAGCCGCAGGTGCACTTAAAGTGGTATTTAATAAATTATTTAAATAACCTATAGAATTATTCATGTATGGACCCAATAAACTAATATTTACAACAGCGTCTAGTGGTAAATTTAATAATGACGGAGTGCAGCAATTTCTAATCACATCTTCGACGTCAAACGGTTCAAGCTTGGGATTTTTAGTGTAAGTTCTGAATTGAAGTTCGTTTAGTAGTTTTGTAAAATCATTATTAGATATGGGTCCTTTCAAAATATTTAAACCGCCGGGGTATAAAATTAGTCTGGCTTCAACGAGTGACAAATGATTTAAAATGTTTTTATGAGATTTGTTGTGTTTTCGAAGAATAATTATTTGGTCGGCAATAATTTTTTTGTATTCACAGATATTTAACGGACCCAAAAGACTGTTTCTCAAAATTGATAAAATTGTCCATAATTCTAAATCGTCATCGTTTTCACCTAACAACTCTTCAAAAATGACATCCATGTTATCTTTAACAATTGTTATAAAGTTAGAAAAGGTCAATTCTTCAAGATTTATTGAAATATAATTTTTAATCAAATTTAATTGAGTTTTAATTGTATTCATGGTAATATCTGAAAAATATACACATTGTTGTTGTACAAATTGCTGATGATATTGAATTTTTTCTGATTCCGATACTTTTTGTTGGGTGTTTCTGTAATGCGGTGGAATATTTGAATGGTCGATCTTTTTCGTTGTATCGTCTGAGCCGATAAATAAATCTAACAAAGAATTTGTCGTATTTGGCTCTTTTCCTTCAAGTACAGACTTTTTTTTAATCAATCCCAACAAAGTCCCAATCTTAATTACGTCCATATCAATAATATCGATAGGAATACCAGTCGCTTTAGACGATGCTTCTTTACGAGGCAAACTTTTGATTTCGTATTCACGTTTAAGTTTGATTTCTTCCTCTAATTTTTGTAATTTTCTCTTTTGCTCGTGTGTTAATGATAGACTCATTTTTTGAACAAGTTATCGTATTTAACCTATTTTCACAATTAAAGAAGAACAATTAAGAAAAACAAATTAACACAATTTTATCACACATAATTCATTTTTAATTCATTTGCTTGCGAGTTGATGGATTCTTTTAAAATTATTTTCTTAAGAATTTCTTGAAAATATATTTTTTTATAAAAAATGAAAAATTCGTATTTTGTATTTATAACCCCTAAAGGTTGTAAATTTTATATTTGGATTAAAATTTAATTTATGGATTTTGAATTATTTTATTTATTTCATTGACTTCATCTCTCAAGTTATTTACAAACATAAGTCACCATTTCTTGTAAATCTGGATAATATTTTTTTTATAATTTTAATATTTTGGGTTTTTCCAGAGTTTAAATCGAGTCTTAAATTTGAAGAAATAGAAAATCATGTTGAATTTATTCAATCGTATTCAAATATTTTAAATTTATTCTGATAAATTTTTTTAACGATGAATTTATTTTTATATCATGGCCTACGGGAAGGACCTGATCAACAAAACCTTGATGGGGCAACTCCAATCGATACTCTTGGGAGCTGGCGCCCGACCCAGCGGAGCTGGGCGGCGTGCGAAGCACGCAAGGGTCCCTGCCGCCTTCGGCGGTCCCAGTAAGCGGGTCGGTTAATAATCTATGAGCTCTGTTATAAAGACCTATTGTTTCAAGGCATTTCAAATCAATCCACGCAATTCCTGAACAATCATTATTTTTAATTTTTTTTATTTTTTCATAGTCTATTAGTGGTGTTGTTTCTAATTTTTTGTAAAAAAATACAATATCATTTACATAATATTTTTTATTATCATTGGTAAATGGAATAAATAAGGACGTTTCTTCTCTAACTTCTCTAAGCGCGCAATCTAATACCGATTCGTTGAATTCGATACTTCCTTTTGGAAACCCCCACATATTACCACGAGATTGGACTAAAAGCAGTCTATTTCTGTGTTTTAAGATTCCACCGGCTTTTTTTTTATTTTTAAATTTTTCAATTTTTTTATTTGGCATATATGCCCAAGTTGTAATAGAACAATTGCAAGTCATTTTATTTTATTTGAGATTATTTCAGACTCCAACAATTCAAAAACCCTATCGAGTCGAATCAACTCCAACATTACAAACAATTTTTACATTAACACCCTTTAAAGACCCCCAACCTTCCGTTCTACTCATTTTAACTAAAGTTAGCTGATCTTTTTCAGTAAGCGATACAATAATTAAGTCAAAGGGTGCGAAAGGTGGTACCATACTGGCGGGACCCGACCGCTTCGCGGCGGCGACTTCGTCGCAAGGGTCCACGTTTGCTTGTTTGGCTTGTGTTTGTACTAACTCGTTAATTTTTTTTTTGGTCATCAATTTTACTGGAACTTGAATAGGACATAATCCATCAGGGCATTTTGGTTTTTCTAGAGTTCCGCCAAATTTAGTTACTGAATCAGCTAAATTATCTGAATATCCGATGTATGGGTTAATTACAATTTTCATCTTTTTTTCATATTACAAACGGCTTTAACTTATTATTTTAAAAATATTTATAGACTTCATAACAACCATTTTTCAACGCCTTAGCAAAAAAACTTTTTTTATAATTCAAAATGTAAAAATTGCTTAAAATTTGAAATTTAGTTTTTCAAATTCTACAAAAAAAATAAAATGTCTTGTAAAATAAATCTTGAAAGTTTAGATACCTCAAGTAAGAGGTTTATTGAAGAAACTCTAACAATTAATGACGACCCCCTTCAAATATTTGACATGGATGATGAATTTGTGTACGTTCCATTTCATTTTGGACATTCTAATTTTGTGTTGGATAGACCGAAACAAAATCTAAACATTTCAGAAACAACCGTGTCTGACGAGTTCATTGGCACTCTGAGGCCAAATCAAATGGCTGTAAGAAATAAGTGTATTTTTAATTTAAATAAAAAAGGTTGTATTATTCTTGCTGCTGAACCAGGATTTGGAAAAACTATAACTGCTATTGAAATGATGTGCAGTTTGAACATGCCGGTTTTGATAGTGGTAAAACAAACAATGATAGCAAATCAGTGGATAAATGCAATTAAAAACTATGCTCCGTCAAAAAAGATACAGCAAATAAAGAGCAACAAACCAGTAAATAAAGAAATAGATGTGTATATAGTTAACCCTATAATTTTAAAACCGCAAATTGAATTGGAAAAAATTTTGAAAGAAAAAAAACGTCAAGATTTTTCTCACATTAAATTTGTTATTGTTGACGAGATGCACCAAATCGTTTCAAAAGTACTGCTTCGGTCTTTTTTTAAATTACAACCTGATTACATAATAGGTCTCTCTGCAACACCTCGACGACCAGTAAACGATCCATATCAAAAAGCAATTTCATGGTTTTTTGGAAATGTAGTAGTAGGAAAAGAGTTGTTTAAAAAACATACAGTTTATTCTGTCGAAACTAATTTTATGCCAACCGAAATCAAATACACACTTAAAGGAGTTGATTGGACTCATATTTTAAGATCACAGGCTCAAGATAATAATCGAAACATTCTCATAACTGACATTGTCATGCACTTTCCAACTCGTATATGGTTAATTTTGGTTAAACTAGTTGATCACGCTGTTCAATTAAAAACAATATTTAACCAAAACAATGTCGCATGTGAAACATTAACTGGTTCAAAAACAGAATTTGATCGCAATTGTAAGATATTAATTGGAACAACGAGTAAAATAGGAGTCGGATTCGATCACGCTCCAATAGATGCGTTATTTGTAGCAGCTGATGTTGTTGAATATTTTGAACAATTTTTAGGCAGATGCATGCGAAAAGTGAATAACAACCCAATTGTTTTTGATTTAGATGATTCATACTCAATTCTTCATCGACATTATGAACACAGATTGAAAAAATATAAAAAACATGGAGGTGTCATATTTGAAAAAGTCGATATTAATGAAATCAACCTTGATCAACACCCTACGGGCGGCGCCCTTTGGGCTCAACAAGATGAACATTTCAAAAAAAATTGAATTTATGCATTATGCGTAAATGAAAAATAAAATAAGAATCTGAATGGATATAGTATTAAATGTTGAAAATCGCGAAATCGTCAATATCGTTGAAAAATTAACAATTGAATCAAAATATATTGATTCAAATATCGAAAAACATCTTTTAGAACATCTTAAAAAATGTAAAGAAAAAAAATGTACAAAAAAATATGGTTTTATAAATCATATCTCAAAAATGAAAATATTAGATGCCGAAATATCAATGGCCGATTCAAGCAATATTTTCATTATTGATTATGATGCAGAAATATATAAACCCATGGTTGGCAAAAAATATACATCTAGCAAAACATTACACAGCCAAGGAACTAGAATTTTTTTAGACGTAGAAGGTATGTTTCAAATATTAGTTGTAAATGGAGTTGTTGAAAAAAATAAATATATTTTTGAAAATTGTAATTGTAAGATTGACACAGACAGAGCATCCACTGATAAATTATCAAATATTAAATTACAAACTGTCGAATTTAAAGATGGAAAATACGTAACAATAGGAGAACACGTTCATTAAGGCCCCGCTTGGGAACAACGCCGACAGATAATTAAAACAACAAAAAATATTTTAAGACCTTTACGGGTCATAAAATTACAGCATTAAAATCTTTTTTTCAAACACACGCAATCATGATCATTTTTATTTTTTTGAATTTTAAATAATTTTTTAAAAATATATGCAAATTATTTAATTTAATTTATATTATATAAATTTGCAGGTCTATCAAATTTAATTTTTCAAGAAATATAAAAAAATATATTTTTCAATAAATATAAAAAATCGATTAAAAAGCTGAATTTATTATTTTTTAATTTAAGATATTGAAGATTTTTATGATTTCCCCACAGAAAAGAAAAAATTGATTTTTGGAATAAAATTATAATGGGCAATTATAAAAATATAAAAATGAATTTAAACATTGAATTTTTGAGACAAGTTTTTAAAAATGCGAAATTAAGTGATAAATATATTTTTATTTTGTTGAATAAAATTGACACATATCAAACTGCTTTCACTAGCCCTTCTATCGATATCGATAATAATTACGAATTATATGAAAATTTAGGAGATATTACTGCAAACGAAGCGATTGTTTGGTATTTTTATGAAGCATTTCCCCAATTACACTGTCCAAGTGGCGTTAAAACAATGGCTAGATTGAAAATAAATTACGGTTCAAGTGAATCGTATAGTAGTATAGCAGACGATTTAGGGTTTTGGCCTTATATAAAGGCAACAGATGAAGAAAAAAACAGCAAAGAAAAGAAACAAAAGCTGCTTGAAGATGTTTTTGAAGCTTTTATAGGTGTGACAAAAGTTGTGCTAATTGAGTATTTTGGTTACCAAGGTGTTGGTAATCAAATTGTTTACAATATAATAAAATCAATTTTTGATAAAAAAACTATTTCTTTGAAAACCGAAGATCTATATGATGCGAAAACTCGATTAAAAGAAGTATTTGATAAAGCATCGACTCAAAAGGAATTTGGAAAATTGAGATACAAATATTTTGATTTTTCTGAAAACGAAAATGATAGATATACTGAACTATTTTTTGTTAAAAATAATGTTTTTACATATATTGCAAAAGGAGAAGGTAATACTAAAGTTGCTCAAGAAAAAGACGCTGCCAGTAAAGCACTCAAATATTTACATGCAAATGGATATGATGTTGAAAAAAAATTTAAACTTTTTTGTGAAAACCGGAACGATTCCTTCGAAAAATTCAATTCAATTTAATTTTGTTTAATCAAAATGGCGTGTATGAAAGTGTCAAAAGATCTCTGGAATTGGAAGAGCGGAGACAAAACAGAAATAAAAATAGGTGATGCTGTAATTCCAATGAATTACTTTTCATGCGGTACTTATTTTTTTGATGGCGAATTTCAAGTTGTAAAATTTCCAAAAGGCATGCAGTTGTATCACGGTTCTGCAGCATTAGCAAATGCCAATGTTGAATTTCCGACCGGCTTAGATTACTACAAACCACATATTTTGGGAACGTTTTCAAATGTGAATTCAAAAAAAATGACCGAAAGTTTAATTAAAAATCAAGACGAAAGCGTTGAATACGCCACTAGCCAATTTTTTAAAATATCAGTCGGTTGGTTTGCCGACCCTAAAGTGGCAAAAGTTTATTCATTACAAAATAAAGAATTCGCCAACGTTTGCGGCGAAAAATGTATTGCTGTTTATGAATTAATTAATGATGCAGTTTTTATTATTCTTGACAATAATTTTAATATATGGCGTCTCTTAAATGATAAATCAGTTCCTGAAAAAGCTAAAACTGAACTTAAATTTATGTTCAATTTAAATAAAATTGAAACATCATTTGATCAACATAAATTTGGTGAAATTGACATAAAACAAAAGAAACGACGATCATATAGAAATATTGATCTACCATTTACCGAATGGTTATGTTCTTATCTCACAAAAGACTATGCTGGATATGCTGCAAATACAGCGGTTGAAAAAGGAATTAGCTATTTTCATCTCGAATTTACATTTTGTGAACCAATGAAGTTGTTAAAGCGAAATCTTTTAAACCCAATTGATTGGCAATTTAATTTGTTTGATAACGCAAAAAAAATAATTCAACAATTTATTCAACAAATGTCATATTATAAATCAACGAATGTGGATTTTCATGCTGGCAATTTATTGGAACACTCGATTTGGTCTCTCCTTTTTGCAGAACAACTTGTTGTTGGATCAAAGTATGGAATCCCGGCAATCGACATTCAAAAAAAAATAGCAACTATTGCATTTATTCATGATATTGGAAAAATGATAGCATCAGAAACAATACAAAGAAAACACGATCGTATTTATTATTCCATACCCGATCATCCTCAAATCGGCGGAGATTATATACGAGGAACACGAAACCTTCCTTTGCTTGATTCAAATATGAAAGTAATAGGAAACTTTGATACAAAATCTCTAATTAGGGCACTGGGTCTTCAAGAAAGTGATATTTCATTTGTTGCCAAAATAATAGACTTACATTGGGAATTTGGAAGTTACATGAGTAACTGGAAAAATGAATTCGATCAGGTGACGATAAATAACTTTATAGACAAAGTGGGAAGAAATGAACCGTTCAATTTTTTTTTCGCATTGATTATTGTATCAATTGCAGATGTTTTAGCAAGCCAACCGTTTGGTGTAAACAATCTTACATCAGAAATGAACCACCATTCGAGGTTTTTTCCATTTATTAAAAATGTTCCAAAAAAATATAGAGGCGGTAACATCTCAGATTCTCAAGCTAATATTCGAAACATGTTTGCTGAAAAAGTGTTAGATACTGTTAAATCTTTAAATAATACCACCCCACAATCAATGGACGAATCACAATAAAAATTATGAAATATTAAATATAAATTGAAATATAAATTGAAATATAAATTGAAAAACATTAAAAAATGAAAAATGAAAGATTGTACATTATGTTTTGAAAATAAAAAAGCTACTGACCTACGGCCCGGGGCCCGCGGCGGGGTGCTTTGCACCCAAGGCCCTGACAACTTACAATATATTAATTATTGTCATTTTGCAGCAATCAATGACCACATTGATTGTTTAAAATATGCACATCAAGAAGGTTGCGATTTAGACATCAATGTATGTTTAATAAGTATTTATAAAGGAAGTTTGAAGTGTCTTGAGTATGCTCATAAAAATGGGGGAGAAATGTGTGTTAATTCATGCGAACTTGCAGCTCGATATGGTAAATTGGAATGTATGAAATATATTTACGATAATGGAGGATCGATAGACAATTCTTGTTATTGGGCTGCGAGATATGGACATTTAGATTGTCTCAAATTTGCACATGAGAATGGAGGATTTAAAGATTTAAAAAAAATATCAGCGGTGTATAAAATTGCATTAAAAAAAAAACACTACAGCTGTTTTCAATATGCTTTTAATTATTTCGGCACTGATACAGCCCGAGTAGAAGCGCGCAAAAATCAATCACTAGTTTCAAAAACGAGAAGTTCGTCTAAAACATCTAATAAAAAATTCACAGGCGATGATACAAAAATTTTCGAATGCAAGATTTGCAATAAAAAGTTTCCTTGGAAAATCAACCTAAAACAGCATAATAAAACAACAGCAACAGTTTCACCACAATACCTACACCTACCACTTTCGGCGGCGGCCCGGATGGTACTAAATAACCAAAATCCAAACAACGAACCAAATGTTATCATTATTTCACCACCAGCGTCGCCAATTCCATTCATGTCTCCACCAGCGTCTCCAATTCCATTCATGTCTCCACCAGCGTCTCCAATTCCATTCATGTCTCCGCCTATTTCTCCAATTCCATTCATGTAATTTGTCTAAATTTTTAATATGATAAATTAGACAACACCCTTTGTATTGATTTTTAATGAAAAAATCAATGAAAATTATAAACAAAAAGAACCATGTCACACATTCAACAATTACAACAACGAATTGTAATTACAACAATTACAACAATATGAAAAAATGTGTCAAACAAACAACGCCGACTTGTTTCAGATGTCGAATGTAATTTTTAAACCCCTTTAATTTTATATCTTTTTGAGATATAAAAAATATTAATTACCCTACGGGCGGGGTTCGAAGGGCCCAATAACATCCAATCGGAAGCTTTTATTTCTTGAAAAATTTTTTTATATTTTTTTATATTTCTTGAAAAATATATTTTTTTATATTTTTTTATATTTCTTGAAAAATATATTTTTTTATATTTTTTTATATTTCTTGAAATGCTTGAGAAAATGATTGAATATTCACTTTAAATGAATCAAATATTTTTTTAATTTGTGGTTGTAAAGTTAAAAACAAAAAATCAGATTCAGTAACGTGTTTGTTTGAAAGAATTTTTTTCAAAATTTTATATCTTTTACGTTGTAATTCATATCCTTTGAAATTTATATTTATTTCAGGAGCGCAATCACTTGTAAAATTATGAGTATCTTGAACCCATTTGTTGTAATATTCAACATATCCAAGTTTTAACATTTTCAGACATGTTTGCAATTCATTTTTTAATTGTGACATGTTTTATTATTTGATATAATTTTAACGAATGTAAAATCAATTTTTTTCCAAAATGTCAATTTTTAATTGAAGGAGCGATTCGAATCAATTTCGATTAGTTATTTTTATATTTTTTTATATTTTATGACCTCAAAAGGTCTTAAAATTATTCTTTTTTTATTTTTTTATTTTTTTATGTATATTAATTTGTCTCTTGTTGGATGTTTATTAGTTAATATAGCATGCGTAATTTTTGAAGTGTTATAATGATGATAAATTAGATGCATCTGTTTGAGAGTTCTTTCTGAGCTCTTTTTTCTTGAAGAAGTTTATTTATTTTACTGGGTTTGTCAATTGTTAGTAAATCGTTAATCTTGCTGACAGTTGTTTTTGATCTAGTATCTAAATAGGATTTGTGAATGATGTTTTGCAACACATCATTTTCGGCTTCGGAGAGGTCTAAACTTCTTTTTTTCTCAACGTAGATAAGTAAATATTTTTGATGAAGATCTTTACTCAACTCGTAAATATCTTTTTCAATCTCCATTGCTTCGCTATTATAGTTGTATAGATCCAAAAATGCTTCGTACATTTCTTGATTCACTGGAGCATTTTTAATTGACCCACCATATTTTCGCAACTGCAAATATCTGAACTTCAAACTTGGTACATTACCCCGAACTGAAAACAAATAGCGATAGCGATCGTTTATTATCTTGTAATGTTTATCGTCTTCTCCTTCTCTTTTTTGAATCAGAACGTAATCCAACCTATTCTTTATAAATGTGTTTATGAAGTCAATCGATTTATCATAATTTTCAATAATGAAAGTCACAATGACTATTAAATCTGTAAATTTGATACCGTGATACAATTCTTGTTTATTTGTTGACGTTGACGGTTTGTTATCATTCGGTTTGTCATATTTGAAAGTTGAAAGTAATTTTTTAATGTGTTGATCCAAATCTTTGCAATTGTAGCATTTCATAGCCCAAACGTTATAATGACATAAAGGCACATGCGCATCTGGACATGTCACTAGAATGATAAATAGCTTACGAGGCTTTCAAGACGATTTCTGCACCAGACTCAACGATTATGAATCTACAAAAGCCATCATGTTCCACGAAATCAATAAACAATTTAATGCATGCGACTTATTTTCATTAGATATGTTTGAGATTTTAATAAACAGCGGCAAAATTACTTTTTCTAAAGATTTACAAACAACTTTACAAATTTTGAAAGATTATTCAAAAACTGAATGGTATGTTGAACAAAATATAAACGGAAATGTTATCTTCAAATCAATCAAATAAGGAATGAAGAATATTTATAAGAATTTAAATTTAAAGACTTTATCTTTAACTGCTCATTGGGTTACTTATATTACATTACTTGACATGTATTTTGTATTACTTTTCGTAATATAAAATTTAATGAAAATTATTAAATTTATTTTTTAATATTTATACCTCCACATCGGATTTATTGCTGCCCCTATCTGCTGAACCGCCTTCCAAACATCCCTCTTTTTCTTTTCAAGCTTCACATTCGGACTCGTGCTCTTCAGATGCTCTTCGAATTTTGATCTCACTACTATATTATTTTCAGACTGATAAGACTCTATTGCTTCCCTTATCGACTCTATTGTCTCATCGTCCAATTTATTAGCTTCGATTTGCACTTCTTTGGGATCGTCTCCAGCCCTAAGGTACGCTATCTTGATTTGTTCCAATTGAATTGGAGGACTTATCGTTGGTTGTAAATTTATTGTATCTTCTAATATTTTTTGTCGGTTTTGATTCACGTACAACAAAACTTCAGTACTACCATCTATAACAGCATCCAAACATTTGACAAGCCAATCGAAATGAATAAGGTACAGTTCTTTTGATTTATTTTCCAAAAAACCATTCAACATTCCTGAAATAGCATGTTCAACAGACCTGTACGATACCGTTTTTTTGAGATAGACGAAAAAGTGATTATTAGAATCGCTTTTGCCTGTGTTGTATTGAGGCAGTCTGGACTTAACAAGCTCGAATGATTGACAGCCTCCAACTTTAAATTTATTAGTTTGTTGATCTTGGGATGTTGTTGCGATGTAGATGTACTCAGAAGGTTCAACTTTCTTGGTGGCTTGATTAAAGTCTAAAGTTTTTTTGAGTTGTTCTTTAAGTTTAGAGGTTTCTGAGCGGAGTTTGGACTTAGCGTCTTCAAGTTCAAGGTCTTTTTGCTTAATTTTTTGTTCAGCTTCTTGTTCTTTTATTTTGAGTTGTTGATCTTTTATTTCTAATTTTTGCATCGCGTCTGCTAATTGTTCTTGCAATTTGTATTGTCCTGTTTTTCTGATCGACGGAAGAACTTCTTTCATAACCCATTTCTTGAACAATTTGGCCAATGGTAGTTTACACGCAAAAATGAGAGAGTAAAGACCTTCTTCGTTAATATATGCCATTTGACTTTCATTGTGACTCATTTTAGGTGTAAGCTTTAAGCTTACACCTAAATCTTTTAGACTTTTCTTGTTTTCATCTTCTACGTTATCATAAAGAGATTGTCTATAATTTGCATATTCGAGAATACCACAAACATCTCTTCCGCAAAACCACGGATCTTCATTTGTTCCAAAGATGCGAACTGACTTCTGATTGTATGTTAAAATTTTATTAAGATGCTCCAAATTTTGAACATTGAAAGTACCGGACCCGCTTTGTGCAGCATTAAATGTATTTTTGTTATTTATACTTGACATTTTAATTTTTCGTATTGATTTTTTCATTAAAAATCAATTTATTTGCAAATAAATTTAAATAAATTTAAAGACTTTATCTTTAACTGCTCATTGGGTTACTTATATCACATTACATGTATCGTATTTTGTATTACTTTTCGTACTGTACTTTATTCATTTCGATTGGCTTACCAAATGTTTAGATGCTGTAATAGATGGTAGTGCTGAATTTATGCTGTATGTGAATGAGAATCGTGAAAGAATAGTTGAGGACACAATAAACTTACAACCTAATATTAGTCCACCAATTTATTAGCGATTATTAGAATCACTTTACCTGTATTATATTGAGGCAGTTTGGATTTTACAAGTTCGAATGATTGACATCCTCCTACTTTGAATTTATTAGTTTATTGATCTTGGGATGTTGTTGCGATGTAGATGTACTCAGAAGGTTCAACTTTCTTAGTGGCTTGATTGAAATCGAGAGTTTTTCTGAGTTGTTCTTTGAGCTTTGATGTTTCTGAGCGGAGTTTGGACTTGGCGTCTTCAAGTTCTAAATCTTTTTGCTTAATTTTTTGTTCGTCGGGCTTTTATTTCTTGTTTGTATGTTAAAATTTTATTAAGATGTTCCAAATTCTGGGCATCAAATTTTTCGTTATTTATTTTTGACATTTTATTGTTTTTTCATTAAAAATCAATTTATTTGAAAAAATTTATATTTATAGAATATTTATAACCCGCGTGTCCTTGATGATAATTAATGTTAATGTTATCAATTGAATTTCTCAATTCATGCCAGTCTTTGAAAAATCTTTCTTTGGGTGTTTCGATTTTCGTGCCGTTGAGACTAACTTCATCATCAAATGATAGTACATTGTCTTTATCAAACGTACCGACGTGATAAATAGTTGGACTGGGTTCAGCTCGACAAACAATTCTTTCTTGTCTGAGTTCAGAATCGTATTTTATAGAGTCTGCATTATGTTGATACACCATTCGTCATCATTTTTGATTTCATTGAAATAGGCTCCAACTTATTGTATAAGAGAGTCGCAAACTATTTCACAAAATAAATATTTGTTTTTTTATTGTCATTTCGTCATAAAATACCATAATGACATATGTCGGTCCATATTCAGAAGCTACTCTCATGTATGAACCCAGCGAACCACGTGTTGTAGAAGAAGAATTTTTAACAGGCCGTGTAGAGAGCGGTAGTATATTAGACTTTGTGAAAAGAATTTCACCAAATTTTCTAAATTTGATTAAAACAGCAAATTTGTTAACTTTATATAATTCGTCTCAACAAAAACACACTCTTTTCTTGCCATATTTTATGGACCCGATACCCTTCGTAGATCCAAACACTGCATATAAAATATGCAAATTTTCAACAACACCCGGCGACATTACAACCGATATGTTAGCGTCGTCACCCAATTTTGTAATTTATTCACTACTTTCAAGCGAAAATTTGAACATACAAAATAATTTAGGTGTTATAACAATAGAAAACAAAGTACTTCTAAATGGAAACATAAAATGTACGAATGGAATGATACAGTTCATTGACAGTATGTTATACCCTACGAGCGAGACCGCTTGGCACCTTCGCTGCCCGCCCGACCGGCTTCGCCGGCGGGGCTGCTCCGCAGCCCAAGGGTCGCGGCGGCACCGAAGGTGCACCCGAAGGGTCCATCCTGGTATCTAAGGCGAGTAACGCATCTAGAGTTAAAAATAACTTTGAGCAAACCATTGTACGTGAAAAAGACAGACTGAATTCGAGAAAGCTATATTTCTTGAAAAAGAGTTAAAGATAATAGAAATAACAATAAATGTTCGAGTGGATTAACTCATCAATTAAAAATTATATTATTTCTGTAGTCGATGAAGAATTTTTTGCATCTAATCCAGACGATGACAAATTAAAAATTCAAAAATTAAACGACAATGCAATTATTCCAATTAAAGGCACAAAACACGCCGCTGGATATGATCTTTATTCAATCGAAACAGTTACCATACCTCCTCTATCCAGAGTTTTAGTAAATATCGGTTTATCAATCACAACACCAGAAGGCACATACGGAAGAATTGCCCCACGTTCTGGAATGGCTCTGAATGGAATTGATGTAGGCGGTGGTGTGATTGATAAAGATTACACGGGTCCATTGAAAGTTATTCTTATTAATAGTAATGATGATGAATTTAAAGTAGTCGAAGGAATGAAAGTTGCTCAATTGGTTTGTGAAAAAATTTATTATCCAGATATAAAAATTGTTGAAAAACTTGAATCAACCGAAAGAGGATCTAATGGCTTTGGATCGACTGACCCTAAAAAATTTACACCCTTGCATTCTTCAAGTCGATCACACACGCTCCAAGCATCCATTGCCCATCTCCAGACAAAAAAATCTGTTGAAGAAATATCATTAAAACAAGATCTATTAAAACAAGATCTATTAAAACAAGATCTATTAAAACAAGATCTATTAAAACAAGATCTATTAAAACAAGATCTATAAGTTTTTGAAAGATGACTTTTTAAAGCCAAAAATTGAAAACCCTAAAGAAATCAAAAAAGATAAATAATAATTCTCACAAAGCCAAATTTAGTCAAAATTTGATTTCGTCAAAATCAAAGCGAAAATAAAAGGTTCTAACTGATTTGTCATAAATATATTTTTATAATTAAAAACATGACGACTTTATTACGTCAAAAAGAGACAATGCATATCTTGAATAATTATCAAAATTTCACACCTCAAGAATTATTGAATTATTTTTTAAAATATAGAAACGATTTATTGTATTTATATTTTTGATAATTTGCCTGAAAAACTTCAAAAAACAATTGATGACATGGCATCAGAAGAAGTAAAAGTAAAAGATGGAATGATTGAAGAAAATGATAAAAAGTTAAAACAATTAGAGTGCTGAATTTATGTTGTACGTGAATGAAAATCGTGAAAAAATAGTTGAAGACACAATAAACACGCAGCCAACGATAAGTCCACCAATTCAATTAGAACAAATTAAGATAGCGTACATTAGGGCTGGAGATGAACCGAAAGAAGTACAGATTGCAGCTAATAAATTGGATGATGAGACAATAGAGTCAATAAGAGAAGCTTGAAAAGAAGAAGAGGGATGTGTGGAAAGCAGTGCAACAAATAGGGCAGCAATGACCCTACGGGCGGGACCCGACCGCTTCGCGGCGGCGAGCGCCCTTCGGGCGCCGGGGAGCTCCGCTCCCACTTCGTCGCAAGGGTCCAATCCGATGTGGAGGTATAAATATTAAAAATAAATATTAAAATTTTTTCATTTAAATTTTTGGATTACGAAAAGTAATACAAAATACAATACAAGTAATGTAATATAAGCAACCCAATGAGCGGTTAAAGATAATGTTGTTGTAATTGATAATATAAATTGATTATTAATGAGAAAATCAATACCAAAAAATAAAATGTCAACAATAAATAATAACAAAAACGAATTTGATGCCCATAATTTGGAGCATTTGAATAAAATTTTAACATACAATCAAAAGTCAGTTCGCATCTTTGGAACAAACGAAGATCCATGGTTCTGTGGTAGAGATGTGTGTGAAATATTGGAATATGAAAATTACCGTAAAGCTTTAATGGTTCACATTAAAGAGGATTGCAAGAAAAACCTCAAAGAATTACGCGCGCCCAAAGTGGGCACGCATAAAATTCATTATAACGAAGAAAGATTGATTTACATTAATGAAGAAGGTCTTTATAATCTCATATTCGCTTGTAAACTTCCCAATGCTAAGCCTCTCAAGGTCTGTATGGACCAATTTTTCTACGATTTGCGCTACAAATCTGGAATCATGGACATTTTCACCTTCATGAAGGGTAGCCTCTTGACTACCCTTACATTGGAATGGATGGGTTATGCTGGAGAATACAAAATCCAAAAACAAAGTTTCATCAAGCTTTTGGATAGAAATAACATTCCATACGAAGAAATATCTCATACAGATACAAGATTTTCAGACCACCCTGTCATGATCAAAGAAATACAGACAGGATCTAAACAACTGAAACAAAAAAAATGGCTGGTAATGGACGTTAGAAATTTTAAAAAAGCTGTAATGCGTCGATCACATAGTATTCTTACTATGTGTCTTTTGGACTGGATGGGTTATGTACCCAATTTCGAAAAGAACGCATATCCTCGGGAGTATGCGTCTTTTGGACTGGATGGGTTATGTACCCAATTTCGAAACGATCACATAG
>JFJP01001843.1_pt1 | contig 24829 bp, 16 predicted proteins | sample 431651 | NCBI WGS metagenome assembly JFJP01 (sample SAMN02602958, study PRJNA72255) | Microbial mat metagenome, whole genome shotgun sequencing project. | biome: fresh water; feature: sink hole; material: water; isolation source: purple microbial (photo- and chemosynthetic) mats found in...
TAATCTTCTGCTACTTATCTTTTGCTTCATCGTCGGCATGCTGCTGCATCGTTTCAAACGCATGCCCGACAATGCGCCCGCCGCACTTAATAGTTTCATCATTCACATCTCATTGCCCGCACTCGCGTTACTTTACATTCACGATTTAAAAATTTCGGGTGACGTGTTACTGGTTGCGCTCATGGCATGGCTAGTTTTCGGATTTTCTGCTGGATTTTTTTGGCTTATCGGACGCTGGCTACAATTGCCGCGTAGCACCGTGGGCGCGTTAATTTTGCTAGGTGGCTTGGGTAACACCTCGTTCTTTGGTTTGCCGATGGTGGAAGCGTTTTACGGCAAAGAGTGGCTGGCAACAGCCATCATCGCCGATCAGCTTGGTTCCTTCTTTGTACTCTCGATTTTGGGTATTACGGTGGCGGGTATTTATTCTTCAGGGCGTCCAACAGTTGCGGAGATTGCCAAACGTATTGCGCTGTTCCCACCGTTTATTGCCTTGCTTATTTCCTTGCTACTCATCCCTGTTGAATATGCACCATGGTTCACTACTTTGCTAAAACGTCTTGGCGATACCTTGGCGCCCCTCGCTTTGGTTTCCGTCGGCTTCCAATTGCGGTTGGGGCATTTGTCAGGAAATCTGCGTAATCTCGCCATCGGGCTAGGATTTAAAATGTTGCTCGCCCCCGCAATTATTTATTTTCTCTATGTGCAGTTGCTAGGCGCGAGTGGTAAGCCGATCCAAGTCACTTTGTTTGAAGCAGCGATGCCGCCAATGATTACTGCGGCGATTGTGGCAAGCGAGCATAATCTTGACCCGGAACTAGCCAATCTAATGGTTGCAATTGGCTTGATTATTTCTTTCTTCACACTCACTGCTTGGTCATGGGCACTGGCCGGCGTGTAAGTTAGCCATAGTGAAAACATGAGAAACCCCGTCATTCGCTTACAACATTTATTAGGTATGCAGGGACTCTTCGTTAGAAATGGAGCGTCTTTCGTCGGCCAAGTTTTATACACACTCCCTGCAATTTTCAAGTGGCCGGTACGTAAAGCCCTACTCAAACAACTTTATTTCACCGGTATTCAATCGTCCGGCCCGGTTAGCGTGATGGGCTTTCTGGCGGGCATGATCATGGTGATGCAGGTTAGCAATCTTGTCGGGCGCAACGAGCTACTCACCCTGCAAGTATTGATCTGGACCGTAGTGCGCGAACTGGGGCCTCTGCTCACAGCCATTGTAATTGTGGGGCGCAGTAGTTCCGCTATTGCCAGCGAGCTTGCTGCAATGCAGGTGAATGGTGAAATTTTGAGTCTTAAACGCATGGGCATTTCGCCCATTTCTTATTTGGTCATGCCGCGAATTTTGGCCATGACGATTACCAGTTCAGTGCTCACTTTTTATTTTCAGGTGGTGGCGATTGGCACCGGCATGATTGTTACCGCATGGAATATGGACATCTCGCTCGTCGGGGAGGTGAATCACTTTTTCGAGATACTCAGCTTTCAGGAAATTTTCGCCGCCTTTTTGAAAAGCGTTTGTTTCGGTACCATCGTTTCTATGGTGTCTTGTTACTACGGACTAAGCGTGCATCGCGCGATGACTGAAATTCCGGTGGCTGCTTCACGTGCTGTCATGCAAAGCCTACTCGCGGTGTTTGCTTGTGACGGTCTCATCACGGTGTTGGTGTTCTCCTGATGAGCGAACTTTTCAGGCTAGTTGACGTGCAATGTGCCGATTCAGCTCAGGTCCACTCTTTTACTTTGTCTTGTGGGGAGAAGCGTGTGTTTGAGCTTGCTTCGTTGGTAGAAAAAGAGGCTATGATTGACCTCGTGACGGGCGTAGAGGTGGCAAAGCATGGCCGCGTGCAGATCGTGCAAGGTGACAGAAGGCTTAATAAAAATAATGAGCTGGGAAAAGACGGCGAGCGCAGACATAAAACTCAAGCCATTCCCATCATTTGGCAATCATTACGCAAAGCGCGTCAAGGCCGCGTGGCATGGGTGTCTGCCAATGGTGGGTTGATAAGCAATCTCAAGGTTTGGGAGAATGTCACGCTACCACTCTGGCATCATTTTCGCCATGATGAGCCTGAAGCAGAACGAAGGATAAAGCATTGGTTGGCATTACTAGGCATGGAGCAAAATGCGTTTGCAGATTTTATGGCTTCACCGCCCGCAAGCCTCGAACTGTGGCAACGTAAATTAGCAGGCTTGTTGCGCGCATTGGTGCAAATGCCGCAACTATTAGTGATTGATGCAAAAGTTTTTGAAGGCGTTGAAGCGCGATTGACGGAACAGTGGGTCGCGGCACTGGAGATTTATGCAGAAAAAGATGGAGCGGTGTTGGCGATAACCGATAGCCCCACATCGCTACCTTGGAAAAAAATTGAATGAGGTTTCCCAATTGACACTGCTAACAGACAAAGATGATCGTTTCAAAAATTTGTTTGGCAAAGCCGCACTCTTTGTGTTGTTGGCTGTGCTTGGCATGGGGCTAGTATTTTTCTGGACCGGCATGAAAAAAGGCGCGTTCACACCTAAGTCACCTATCTACTTTGTGGCAGATACTGGGCAAGATTTAAAAGAAGGTATCCCAGTCAAATTTAGTGGTTTCAAAATTGGCAAGTTAACTTCGCTTGCTTTGGACGAACAAGGCCATGTGCAGGTTGAAATTGAGATTGAAACCAAACACCTTGTCTTGTTACGACAAGACTCAGTGGTGAGTCTGAAAAAAGAAGGGGTGATCGGCGACGGCGTGTTGGATATTAGCCGTGGCACGGAAAATAATCCTGTCTTGGTAGGTGGAAGCAAAGTGGTGTTTGAGCGGGCTAATGGCTTAGAACAAGCGGTGATGGAAGTGAAAGGCCGTGTTATGCCTATCCTTGATGATGTGCACCAAATTCTCTCCGACCCTGATGGCGATGTGCGGCAGACCTTAAAAAATGTGCGGCAACTCACTGCAGAGATCAATGGCTTAGCCAGCGAGATGCGCGGCACACGGCAAAAAATCGATCAAGTCTTGGTGAGCGTGGATAAAAACTTGAATGACGAAGTGGGACCTTTGTTGCACTCCCTCAGACAGTCTGCAGCTCAAGCTGAAACCATCACCACCAAACTGAACCAAGATCTGCCGGGTTTATTGAGCAAGGTTGATAGCAGCATGGAAAATTTGCGTAAAACGAGCGAGACAATCAATAAATCAGTGCAGCAAACGGTGCCTCAATTGCCGGGGATGGTCGGTGAGACGCGCGAAACGATGGGCAAAACGCGCGAAATGATGGGTAGCACAATCGAAGTGGTGGAGGGATTGAGTACCATGTGGCCACTGAAGGGCAGTGTGCCTGTGCCTGAAAAGGGGCCGGTAAGGATGGATAGCCATGACTGACGCTATATTTAAATTTTTACTGTTCTGTTTTTTATTTACTTTAACCGCCTGCGGTAGTAGTACGCCGCCGCCACGTGAACCACAGTTATTAGAAAAACTGCATGCTGCAGAAAAGGATGCGCGCCATGCGCTCAAAGCTGGCGAGATACAGCGTGCGCAGCATAGCTTTAACAAAGCACTCACCCTGCAACAATCACTAGATGACACGGCAGGCGCGGCGGTTACCATGATTAATCTGGCCACAGTCGCACATCAGTTGCACGAAGACGACGCTGCGTTGGCTTGGCTCGATAAAATCTTGCTAGAGCGCGCACCGCTTTATCCGCTTGAGTCGCAAATGACAGCGGCTTTCCGCAAAGCGGTGATTTTGACGAATCTAGGGCGTTTGAGCGAGGCTGACAGCAGCCTGCAAGCCGCTGAAAAATCTTGCGATAAAAAATGCAACCTGCGCTTTAGTATTGACACACTGCGCGCAAGAATTTTCTTGCTCAAGGGCAACTCCGAAGCTGCACTTGCCTTGGCGCAATTAGTTGGCAAAGCGGCAGAGGCTGGCAAAGAGGAACAAGCCAATGCGCTACGTGTACAAGCTGGTGCAGAAGAAAAATTACAGCGTTACGCAGATGCTTTGGTCCACTATCAGGCAGCTTTAGACTTGGATAAACCCCTCGGTTTGTCGGCACGTATCGCTGAAGATTTAAATGGTTTAGCGCGTACGGCCAAACTGTTGGGCCGCGAGCAAGATGCTGCTGCCTTTGCGCGACGTGCTAGCTTGGTTGACGAAACAAAAAATAAAAGTGTGCTGAGTGCGCACGAGTAATGGATGGAGAGCAGGAATGTTTAAGTTAAATAAGTTGTTCAAGTCTGTGCAACGTTTTGTAGGTCGGGAATTGTTGCTCACGCTACTCGTATTGCACGTTGGAATTGCTGTCGCCGAGTCAAAGTCGACCAGCAGACCCGCACTAACCGTGCGTGTAGCACAGTTGTTGCCTATTGAAATGACGCAGACATTATCCGCGAATGGTAGCGTTTTGCCATGGCAGGAGGCGGTGATTAGCGCCGAGATTTCCGGTTTGCGTATTGCCGAGGTCAACGTAAGCGTAGGAGATCGTGTACGCAAAGGTGATGTGTTGGCAAGGCTTGCATCCGAGACCGTGCAAGTGAGCGAAACGGAAGCACGCGCCTCTTTAGCTGAAAGCGAAGCTGTTTTGGCGGAAGCTAAAGCCAACGCGGCTCGCTCAAAAAAACTGGGTGCATCTGGTTTTCTTAGCGATCAGCAAGCCAGTCAATCAGCGGCTTCCGAGCAGACTGCTCAAGCGCGGGTGGATGTGCAGCGTGCACGTGTAATGAGTGCACATTTGCGAGTGTTGCAAACGCGTATCGTGGCACCCGATCACGGCATCATTTCTGCAGCGAATGCTGCGTCAGGCTCTTTGTCGCAGCCCGGAGTAGAGTTATTTCGGTTAATTCGAAAAGGTTATTTAGAGTGGAAAGCAGAGCTGACCGCTGACGAATTAGCCTCGGTGACTAAAGGCATGATGGTCAATATTGCCGCGCCGAATGGGCGCGCGGTGCAAGCAAAAGTACGCGCCGTTTCACCGATGGTGAATGCGCAAACTCGTTATGGCTATGTGTTGGTACGTCTGCCCGAAGATTCAGGATTGATTGCGGGCAGTTTCGTGCGTGGCAACTTTGATGTCGGTGGTGGCATGCGCAAGGTGCAGACACTGCCACATTCCGCCGTGATGCAGCGTGGTACCAAAACTTATGCGCTCGTTATTGGGCCAAACAATCAGGTGCATGAGCGCCCTGTTACGGTTGGTTTGCGCAATGCTGAGCGCATCGAAATTAAAGATGGCTTGAAAGAAAGTGAAACTGTCGTTGCCAGCGGTGGTGCATTCCTCACCGAAGGTGATGTCGTTCAGGTGGTGAAATGAACGTTTCAGCTTGGTCGATTCGCAACCCGATTCCGGCGTTGCTCGCCTTCGTGATGCTGATTTTTGTTGGCGTCATGTCGTTCAAGGCAATGAAAATTCAGATGTTCCCTGACATCGATTTGCCGATGATTACCGTGACTGCCTCCATGCCCGGAGCCTCTCCAGATCAAATGGAAACCGAGGTGGCGCGCAAAATTGAAAACGCGCTGGCGAGCACGCAAGGTTTAAAACATCTCTACACACAAGTTAAAGATGGTACGGCGATTGTTTCTGCTGAATTTCGTTTGGAACGCGATTCACGCTTGGCACTAGAAGACGTGCGCTCAACGGTGACGCGCATTCGTGGCGATTTACCGCGTGAGATGCTTGATCCAACGATCAATAAAGTTGAAATGAGTAGTAAGCCGATCATCACTTACACCATCGCCGCGCCGAATATGAGCGAGGAAGATTTATCGTGGTATGTGGATAACAATATCACCAAATTGCTTCTCGGTGTAAAGGGCGTGGGCGCAGTCAGTCGTGTGGGCGGCGTCACAAGGCAAGTGCGGGTCGAGCTTGATCCTACCAAACTGCTAGCGCTGAATCTTTCCGCAGCGGAAATCTCTACCCAGCTACGCCAGATTCAACTTGAGGCACCCGGTGGGCGCACAGACTTGGGTGGCATTGAACAATCGGTGCGTACCGTGGCGACAGTCAAAACAGCCGAACAACTGGCGCAGATGGAAATTAGTTTGCGTGATGGCCGTGTCATTCGTTTAGATCAAGTGGCAAGTGTTTCTGATGCGATTGCAGAGCGTCGCTCGGCCGCCTTGCACGATGGCCGCCCCGTGGTGGGTTTTGAAGTCATGCGTTCACTTGGCGCGAGTGATGTAGAGGTGGGTGATGGTGTCAAGAAAGCCCTCTCCACACTGAAAGAAACGCATCCTGAAATTGCTATCGAGCGCGTATTTAACACCGTGGATATGGTGTACGAAACTTACAAAGGCTCGATGGAGATGATCTTTGAAGGCGCGGCCTTGGCAGTGCTGGTGGTGGTTTTCTTTTTGCGCAACTCACGCGCCACCATTGTTGCTGCAACTGCTTTACCGTTGGCAGTGATTCCGACCTTTGCCTTTATGTATCTGTTTGGCTTCACCATTAATATCGTGACCTTATTGGCACTTTCGTTGGTGGTGGGTGTGTTGGTGGACGATGCCATCGTCGAGATTGAAAACATCATGCGCCATTTGGAGATGGGCAAAACGCCGTATCAAGCCGCGATGGAAGCGGCTGATGAAATCGGCATGGCGGTGATTGCAACGACCTTTACGCTGGTCGCCGTGTTTTTACCCACCGCTTTTATGAGCGGCATTGCAGGTAAGTTCTTCGTGCAGTTCGGATGGACGGCGGCAATTGCCGTACTGATCTCTTTGGTGGTGGCGCGTATGTTGACGCCGATGATGTCGGCTTATTTTTTGAAGCCGCGTGTGTTGCATGCTACGCCGAAGTGGATTGAGATTTATTTAGTGTGGGCGCGCTGGTGCTTGGCGCATCGCAAACTGACTCTGTTGGCAACCGCCATCTTTTTCTTTGGTTCGTTTGTGTTGGCGGGCACTTTGCCTAAAGCCTTTCAACCCAAAGACAATCAATCACAAACTCAAATTTCAATCACACTGCCGCCGGGTAGCAAGTTTGAGCAGACCTATGCTTTGGCTGAGCAAGCGCGTGGCATCGTGATGCAAAATCCGAACGTAACTTTGGTTTATACCGCGATTGGCGGCGGTGCCGCGGGAGGTAATGCTTTCGAGCCGAGTGGCGTGCCTGAAGCGCGCAAAGCTACCTTGTCGATCCAGCTTAAACCGCGCGGCGAGCGCCCTTTGAAATTACAGATTGAAGATGAATTGCGCGATGCGATGGCGGTGTTACCCGGCGTGCGTGTCAAAGTGGGTATGGGTTCGTCCGCGGACAAATATCAAATCGTTCTGACCAGTGAAAACAGCGAACTTCTCAATGAACACGCGCTTAAAGTCGGCCAGGAGTTACGTACCTTGCAAGGTATCGGTAACGTGGTGTCTAACTCCAGTGTGTTGCGACCCGAGATTGTGGTGCGTCCAGACTTTGCCCGTGCGGCAGATTTGGGAGTAACCTCGGCGGCCATTGCCGAAACCTTACGCGTGGCGACTAACGGCGACTACGATCAATCGCTCGCCAAATTGAATTTGCCAGATCGTCAGCTACCGATCATTGTGAAATTACGTGACGATGCAAGACAGGATATTGCCCTGATGTCGCGGCTAATGGTGCCAGGCTCGCAGGGTCCGGTGATGCTGGGTAACGTGGCTACGTTGAGTTTGGAAAGCGGCCCTGCGCAGATTGACCGCTATGACCGTCAGCGCAACATCACCTTCGATATTGAATTGGCAGGTAGACCATTGGGCCAGGTGCAGGCTGAAGTGGCGGCATTGCCTTCTGTAAAAAAACTACCTGCTGGAATAGAAGTTGCGCCGATTGGCGATGCCGAGGCCATGAACGAATTGTTCGCGAGTTTTGGTTTGGCCATGTTCACCGGCGTGATGTGTATCTACATCGTGTTGGTCTTGTTGTTTAAAGACTTCATGCAGCCGGCGACGATTTTGGGCGCGTTGATTTTGTCGATCCCCGGTGCCTTCCTCGCGTTGTATTTAACTAATACCGCGATATCCATGCCCTCGATGATTGGCTTGATTATGTTGATGGGTATCGCCACTAAAAATTCTATCTTGCTGGTGGAATACGCCATCGTCTCAAGGCGAGAGCGCGGCATGAATCGTGCAGAAGCCTTGATAGATGCCTGCCAAAAACGTGTGCGGCCAATTGTGATGACCACCATGGCGATGGGTGCGGGTATGTTGCCGGTTGCTTTGGATATTGGCATGGGCGACGGCAGCTTCCGCGCGCCGATGTCGATAGTGGTGATTGGTGGTTTGATTACCTCAACCTTCCTTAGCCTATTGGTGATTCCCGTTGTCTATACCTATGTTGATGATTTAATCGAGTGGGGCAAGCGTAAGTTGAATAAAAATAAGAAAAACGAATTGGTCACTGATGGACAAAGATAAAAACGGATAAGTTTTTCGTAGGTCGGGATTCATCCCGACGATGTAGACGTTGCAATTGAAATGCGTCGGGATGAATCCCGACCTACAAAAAAACAGGAGTTTTATGACTAACAATATTTGGGATCAACGTTACAACTGCGATGACTATCACTTCGGTACCGAGCCCAATGCCTTTTTGTCCTCGCAACGCCATACCTTGAAACCAGGCATGAAGTGTCTTGCGGTGGCCGATGGTGAAGGGCGTAACGGTGTATGGTTGGCGCAGCAGGGCTTAGAGGTGGTGGCAGTTGACTCCTCTGCTGTAGCCATTGCTAAAGCTAAAAAATTGGCGGCAGAGCGCGGTGCTCAGGTGAAGTTTGAAACGATTGACCTGTTGCAATGGCAGTGGCCCGTTGCAGAATATGATGTCGTGGTGGGTATTTTTATTCAGTTTGTGCCTTCGTCACAGCGCCCCGCGATGTTTGAAAATATGGAACGCGCACTCAAGCCGGGTGGGTTGTTGCTGATCCAAGGTTACACGCCACGCCAGTTGGAATATAAAACCGGCGGACCCTCGCAAGCAGACAATCTTTACACTGAACCTATGTTGCGTGACTTACTGAGCGATATGCAGATTGTGCATATCGCGGAATATGACGCGCATATCGCCGAAGGGGTGGGGCATCATGGTATGTCGGCGCTGATTGATGTGGTGGCAAAAAAATAAAAAAACCTACTGCGCGATTCGATTACTGTGTTGCGCGGTACTCGCAACCTCGCCTATCTAAGCGATAAGTCTTCGGCTGCTGCGTTCCTTGGGTCTTGCACTCAAATCGCTCGCTACGGTTTTAGGTTTGTAATACTTTCATGTTGTTTGTGTGCAGTAAAAAGGCGTAGAGTTCGAAGCTCATCGTGTATTCATCTTTGAGCAACTAAGGGGGCAAAAATGAAAATAACGAAATTGCCGTTGCTATTGATTTCTGCGCTGCTGGCGAACATCGCCGTCGCAGAAGAAATAAAAACGGTTTCTCCAGAATCAGTTGGTCTTTCCACGCCTCGTCTTGAAAAAATGAGTACCTTTATTCAAGCGCACATCGACCAGAAAAAAATGGCGGGTGCGGTGGTTTTGGTGGCGCGCAAGGGAAAGATTGCTTACTTGGAATCGTTTGGTAAGGCGGACACTGACAAGCCCATGACTAAAGATACGCTGTTCCGTATTTGTTCCATGACTAAACCCGTGGTGACGATTGCGGTTCTGCAGTTGTACGAGGAAGGTAAGTTATTGCTATCCGATCCAGTCGCCAAATACATTCCTGAGTTTGCGCATGCCAAAGTGATTGAGATGTTGCCCCCGGGTTCTAATCCCGCCTTCAAACTTGTCCCTGCTAAACGCGATATCACAGTGAAAGATTTACTCACTCATACCGCAGGCATGCCTTATCCGTTTGCCTCCGAGTGGTATCCGCAAGAGCGTTTGTTGCGCCAGATGCATGATATGTATGAAGAGGCTGGCATCAGCAGTGGAATGTATGAAACCGAAGGCACAATCGGCGATATGGTCAAGCGTTTGGCGCGACTACCGATTGCTAGCCAACCCGGCGAGGCCTTCATTTACGGTATGGCGGCGGACGTATCGGGCTACTTAGTGGAAGTAGTCTCCGGTCAAAAATTGGATGACTACATCACCGAGCACATCTTTAAGCCACTAAAAATGGTGGATAGTTATTTCTTTGTGCCAGAAAGCAAGCAGAGCAGGCTCTCTGTGGTTTGGAAAAGTGATTGGCAAGGCAAGCTAGAAAAAGTGACTCCGGGCCCTCATCAAGAAGGCCTCTACCGCTATTCACCCACCTTCCAAACACACGGGCCGAAAACCTTTCTCTCTGGCGGCGTGGGCATGGTAACTTCGCCCTACGACTATTTTCGTTTCGCTCAGATGTTGCTTAACAAAGGCGAGCTAGAAGGCACGCGTCTGGTGAGTCGCAAGACAGTTGAGCTAATGACCACTAATCAGATTGGCAAACTGTCCGAAATCACCCTGCATGACGATGGCTGGAAATTTGGACTAGGACTGGGCTTGCAGGCAGACCGCGAACATAACGTGGACGCAGGCAGCGTTGGCACCTTTGAGTGGGCGGGGCTTTACTCCACCCGCTTCAGTGTCGATCCGCAGGAAGAAAAAATCACCATCTTCTTATCGCAGACTCACCCGTTCAATCATCACTTCGAGTTGTGGGATAAGTTGTTAGTATTATCTAGTTCAAGCATTGCAGATTAGGGGGAATTATCATGAAAATCACAAATACAGCGAGCTTAGACTCAGCGAAAAAATCTATCACCGGACTATTGGCCGCGCTATTGTTGGTGTGTGCAACATCGGCACAGGCCACTGCACCGCGCGTTGCGGCCAAATTATTTGGCGATGAAAAAAATGCCGACATCGTTGGTTATCAAATTGCCGCTACTGATGCCAAGGCTAAGCCTCTGAGCGAACTTGGGATTGCCATCGTCACTGAAGCTTTTAAGGCGGCGGGTAAAGCCCCCATTATTGACGTGCTGCCCTCCAAGCAATTGGCCATCTACGCCTTAACCAACAATGATGCCGTAGCGTTGATGGGAAGTCCTCAGGATCTAAATGCTAAAGAGCAAAAGCAAAATCGTAGCGTGGTTTTTTTTGTCAACGGTGCAGGACCCAATGAGACGCTGGTCGCGCTGATTTTTGGCAATAAAAAACCTCAATCCAAAGCCCTGTATTCAGCCTTCAATGAAGGCATGAAAAAGCTAATAAAATCAGGTAAGTATATAAATATATTAAGTTCTTTTGGCTTCAAAGACGCTGAGCAAGCGGATGCCTTGAAGCGTTTGAAATCAAACAACCCGAGCTGGAAATAAGCTGGCGCACCGATGAGATCGGCACTGGTATTTATTTTATTGCTGTTGGCGCCGATACTCGTCGCCCGTGCTGAAACACGACCAATCGTATTTCATTCGACTGAAACCCCACCTTTTTGGGCAGCAGCGCTGCCAAATAATGGCGTGGGCGGTAGCATGTTGCGCTTGATGTCTGAGGCAGCCGGCATTCCCTATAGCATCGACTATCTACCGGTAAAACGCTTTCGCACTAGCGAGGCCAGCTATCTGGTTGGCGACCCAGACATCATCACCAGCAATACGCAACGCGCCGTTATCCCCATTGGGCTCTTTCGCTTGGCTTTCTTTTATTACAAACCGCATCATCCCCTAATGAATTTTCAGGGGATGAGGGCATTACGCGGCAACACCATGGGGGTTTTGCGTGGCACGCTAGAAGACAAACAGATTTTCTTGCGAAACGGCATCACCGTTGAGGAGAGCGACAGCAACGAATCGTTGTTACGCAAACTCAAAAGAGAGCGTTTAGACTTTTGCATTATGGTGGCGGGAGCAGGGCGTTATGCGATTCAAAAAGAATTCCCAGGCGAGGTCGAAAACTTCGTCGAGCATATCATTCCAGATTCGCAACGCCCCATTGCCATTATGATTGACACTTCGCAGCCATCGGGTAAGGCGATGGCTAAGCGTTATCGAGCTGTATTGGCCACGACAGTGCGTAGCGCCGCCTATGCAGAAATTTTAGAGGTCCATTACGGTAAAAATAATGTGCGAGACACATATTTTAGTGAGCTGTTTAGTTTCGTAAAATCGTATGATGTAGCCTCAGCAGGTCAATAGCGTGAAATCTCAATCTACCTAATGCAAAGCAAAAGCAAATCTAAGTCGCTTTTAAGACAACTCAGTATCGCGCTGATTGTGCTGATTACTTTGGTCTCTATTAGCTTCAACTTGTTGAGCTACATCTATTTCGCTCACGAGGCACGTAATGCCAATGAGGCTAAAGTAGAAGAATATGCAGAATACTTGCGCAGCGAATTACAGTGGCCGCTGTGGAACATTGATGATGAGCGCGTTGCACAAATCGGTAGCGTGTTTGCCGGAAATATGGAGATTGTGTCACTGATTATCCGAGACGATCAGGCACGCATTATTTATCAGCAAATCAAGCCGCATCCCAGTAAGCTCAAGCGCAAAATTAATGTGTTACATAGCGGCCATGATGTAGGTGAAATCGAGTTTGGCATCAATCTCACGTTGGATAACACTCGCGACAATCAACTATTGTTGGGCGGCGTTGCTACTTTAATCATGCTGATTGTTGCTCTTACGCTATCCATGCGTTGGCTGTTGACCAAATTGCTCAAAAAGCCAGTGGAGCAAATTAGTGAGGCAACGCGAAGCATTGTTGCAGGCAAATATCAGCAATTAGAGCCAGAGTACATCTACGAAGAATTTATGCCGATACTTGAAGGATTTGAGGCCATGTCACTCGCGGTCGCAAATCGCGAAAATAGTCTGATGCATGCAAATGAAAATTTGGCAGCTGAGGTGGATGAGCGCAAGCGTGCAGTAGAAGAGTTGCATCTCTATAAGCTTCACTTGGAAGAAGAAGTTCAGGCCAGAACCAAAGAGTTGGTCGAGGCACGAGAGCAGGCGGATGCAGCCAACGAGGCCAAGAGTATTTTTCTAGCCAACATGAGCCACGAAATTCGCACTCCGATGAACGCCATTATTGGTTTAAATTATTTGCTACGACGTGGCGCCAATAATGAGCAACTAGAGCGCCTCGCCAAAATAGATAGTGCCGGACAGCATCTATTGAGCATCATCAATGACATTCTCGATTTGTCAAAAATTGAATCAGGTCGTCTGCGTATCGAAAGCACCAATTTCCATCTCGCCACCATTTTGGATAACGTCGCTTCCATCATTGGGCACTCTGCCAAAGAAAAAAAATTAATCATCGAAACTGAATACGATGATGTGCCGATGTGGCTAAACGGCGACCCCACCCGCCTGCGTCAAGCCCTGCTCAATTACGCCAGCAATGCGGTTAAATTCACTGACGTCGGGCGCGTTGTCTTACGTGCCAAATTGCTACAAGAAAAAGGCGGCGAGCTCTTGGTGCGTTTTGAGGCGGCGGACACCGGCATCGGCATCACTCCAGAGCAATTGCCACGTATGTTTCATGCTTTCGAGCAGGCTGACTCGTCCACCACCCGCAAATATGGTGGCACGGGCTTGGGCTTGGTGATTACCCGTCGCTTAGCGCAACTCATGGGCGGTGAATATGGCGTCGAGAGTACCCCGGGTAGAGGAAGCACCTTCTGGTTCACGGCGCGCTTACATCGCGGACAAGGAGAGATACCACCTACTGTGACGCTACACGAAAAAGATGCGGAAGATCATCTGCGTCAAACCCATGCGGGCCGTCATATTCTGCTTGCGGAAGACAACCCGATCAATTGCGAAGTGGCACTCGAGTTATTGCATGGCGTGGGCTTGAATGTGGATGTGGCTGAAGACGGCTTAAAAGCATTGGAAATGGTTAAAGCACAGGGCTACGACCTCATTCTGATGGACATGCAAATGCCGCACATGGATGGCATTGAAGCCACGCGCGCGATTCGCAAATTAGCCGAATGGCACAGCAAACCCATTATCGCCATGACCGCCAATGCCTTTGACGAAGATCGTCATGCTTGCGAAGAGGCGGGTATGAACGATTTCGTGGCGAAACCGGTAGAACCAAAATTACTGTATAGCGTGCTAAGTCGCTGGTTGGCGCTAACGCCTATTACTGAGGTGGCGCCTACCGTGGTAGCTAAGCCGCTTGAACAATCGAATAGCGGCAATGGCAGTGCAGAAACGGTGTTGCAACATTTGGCTACGCTACCCGGAGTGAGTGTGGCGCGCGGCCTGATTGCGTTGAATGGTAATGCTGAGAAATATGCCAGTTTGATGAAGCGCTTTGTTAGCGAGCATCGTACAGATATCAATCTGTTGGAAACGCATCTGGTAGATAAAGAGTTTGAATTGGCGCGGCGTATAGCCCATACAATTAAAGGCACAGCGGCTACTATGGGCGCGGAAAATCTCTCAGCATTGGCAACCAATATTGATAATCGAATACGCACACGAGGTGATGTCGATCTTGAGTGTCAGTTGTTCGCGGATGATATTGCTGGCATGAAGAAGAATTTCGAGTTGTTGGCGGCGGCACTCGCCAGCGCCTCAGCTGTAGAATCTGTCGCTGTAGTAGCGCAACTCAATGCACATACATTAAAGTTTTTGCTCAATGAATTCGCAACATTGTTGGAACAAAATGATGCGGCAGCAATTCCACTGTTTGAAAAAAATCAACTGAGCTTGCACGCAATGTTTGGGGAAACGGGAATAGCGTTCGGGCAGCAGATAAAGCATTTTGATTTTAGTGGAGCACTTAAATCGCTGCAAAATATGCGGAATTCAGTGAGCTAAATAAATAGGATGATAAAACTTAGGGGATTTTATGCTAAGGTTTGTCTGAGTTTTGTGGTTCGGAGTTGAGTCCGACATTGTTGGGCTAAAGCCCAACCTACGAGAAGCGGATTGGGGTTTTGTGGGTCGGACTTGACCGAGGTTGTTGGGCCAAAGCCCACCCACGAGAAGCGGATTGGGGTTTTGTAGGTCGGACTTCAGTCCGACAAGAGCCTCTCAAATTTGAAAGCGAAATAAGCATGCAAACGCAAACAGCTACCATTCTTATTGTTGATGATTCAGCTGAAAACCTTTATGTATTAAACGAACTCCTTCGTCAAAAATACCAAGTATTGGCAGCCACTACTGGCGAGTTGGCGTTACGTATTGCTAACGGCCAACCCAAACCCGATCTTATTGTGCTCGACGTGATGATGCCGGTGATGGATGGTTATGCTGTTTTGGCTAATCTGCTAGCTGAACCCTCGACGCGCGACATTCCGGTTATTTTTCTCACCGCCTTGGTGGGTGCGGGCGAAGAAGAGCGCGGTCTAAAGCAAGGCGCGGTGGACTACATCACCAAACCGATTACACCGGTGGTGGCCTTAGCGCGTATCAATACCCAGCTGCAAGCAAAACAAGCCCGTGACTGGCTAAAAAATCAAAATGCCACGCTTGAGGCCGAAGTAGCTCGCCGCATGGTAGAAAATAATCTTACTCAACAAGTCAGTATTCGTGCACTTGCGCATCTGGCGGAAACACGCGACACCGACACTGGCAACCATATTTTGCGCACGCAAAGTTATGTGCAGCACATCGCCACACTATTGCGACAACATCCACGTTTTGTAGCGGTGATGACAGATCAATATATCGACTTGCTCGCGCGTTCTGCGCCCCTACACGATATTGGCAAAGTCGGTATTCCCGACCATATTTTACTCAAGCAGGGAAAGCTCACGCCGGAAGAATGGGCGATCATGAAAACCCATGCCAAGTTGGGCAGTGACGCGATCGAACAAGCTGAGGGTGACATTGAAAGTGCGCTTCCTTTTCTTTCGGTGGCCAAAGAAATTGCGCACTGGCACCACGAAAAATGGGATGGCAGTGGCTACCCCGATGGCAAGTGCGGCGATGAAATTCCGGTTTCTGCACGACTCATGGCGGTGGCGGATGTGTTTGACGCCTTGCTTTCTGTGCGCCCTTACAAGCCTGCTATGCCATTAGATAAAACGCGAGCCATTATTGCGGATGGCCGTGGAACGCATTTTGACCCAGACGTGGCCGATGCCTTCTTGGCGCACTTTGATGATTTTGTTGCTATCGCCCACCGCCATGCAGATGCTGCTTAATTTGGCTAGTTGCTTCATCAATGGCGAGCACTGCACCCCACTAATCGAATAGAGAACGCGATGATTACTGAAAAAAATCAGCCGCAAGCGTTACCGCAGCCCTTACTCGTCTCAAAAAAACCTTCACTATTTAATTTTCTGCGCCCCCGTTCGCTGTTGGCGAAAGTGACGCTATTTGTTTCACTGATCGCAGTGTTCAGTATCTGGCTATTGGCTTTTTATCTCAGCCATACCATGAAGCAAGATATGGTTCGCCAGCTGAGTGAGCAGCAGTATTTAACCGTTGCCATTCAGGCGGAAAATCTAAATGCCGCGCTCAGTGAGCGTTTTGATTCGCTGCAAACGCTAGCAGATAGCATTGATGAAAATTTGATGAAAAATCCTGCTGCCTTGCAGCTCTTGCTAGAGACTCGCCCTATCTTGAATGTCTTGTTTAGTGGCGGGGCTTTCATTGCCAATATCGAAGCGACGGCAACTGCGTCAGTGCCTGTGGCAGCAGGCCGCGTTGGGACTAACTACATGGAGCGAGATCATATTGCTTCAGTAGTGAAAAAAGGACAGCGCAAAGTGAGCGAACCGGTAATGGGCAAAAAATTAAACAAGCCGGTGGTGTCGATTGCGGTGCCTATTCAAACCAAACAGGGCAAAGTGCTAGGGGCCATGGTTGGGGTGATGGATTTGTCTACGCCCAATTTTTTAAACAGGGTTGCCGCAGCAGAGTATGTGAAATTAGGTGGGATATTTTTGATTTCGGCTGAGCATCGCGTGGTGATTACGGCCACCGATACAGCGCGCACCTTAGAAAAGTTACCTCCTCCTGGGGTGAATAAAGCGCTCGATCGAAATACGGCGGGATGGGAAGGCACCGATGTGTTGATTGATGCAAGAGGTGTTGAATCACTGGCCTCGGTTAAGCAAATCCCACAGGCGGGTTGGTATATCGCATCGCTAATTTCTACGACTGAGGCCTTTGAGCCGATTCGACAAATGCAGTTGAATGTTTTGTGGATTACTCTTGCTCTAACCTTGCTAACCGCTGTGTTTATTTGGTTGTTGTTGCAACGCCAGCTCAAACCGCTGTTCACCACCACCGACAAACTCGCTGCGATGGCATCGGGCGCTCGTACGCAGAAATTGTTGCCGATTTCGCGGCATGATGAAATTGGCCAATTGATTGCCGGCTTTAATAATCTGCTCGTGCTGGGATGGGAGCGAGAAGCTCGCTTGCGGGAAAGCCATGAATTTTTGCAGGGCATTTCTGCAGCAACGCTCGATGGTTTTTGGCGTGTGGATATGGAAGGGCATTTTATCGAGGTGAATGATATTTATTGTGAAATGTCAGGCTACACGCGCGAAGAATTGTTCACCATGCGCATTTGTGATGTGGAAGCAATCGAGTCGACCGAAGAAACTAAGGCACGAATTGCACGAATTTTCGCAAATCACCATGACCAGTTTGAAACACAGCATAAGCGCAAAGATGGCTCCGTTTGGGCAGCTAACGTAAGCGTGACCTATCACCCTGAGCAAGGCGGAGTGATGTTTGTATTTGTGCGTGACATCTCTGAACAAAATAAATATCGCCATCATTTAGAAAAATTGGTGGGTGACCGTACGGCAGAATTGAATAAGGCGTTGCTTGCAGCAGAGAGTGCTAATCGTGCAAAGTCAGAATTTTTGGCCAACATGAGCCACGAGATTCGCACACCGATGAATGCGATTTTGGGGCTGAACCACTTAGTGCGGCGCAGTGGAGTTAACCCTGAGCAAATGGAGAAGTTGAATAAGGTGGATGCGGCGGGCCAGCATTTACTCTCAGTGATTAACGATATTCTCGATCTTTCAAAAATTGAATCGGCAAGGTTGCAAATCGAGAGTAGCAATTTTCACCTCTCGGCGATTCTTGATAACGTCGCTTCCATCATCGGTCAGGAAGCGCGTCAAAAAGGCATTGAGATTGAGATTGATTATGACTCCGTGCCGATGTGGTTAAACGGTGACTCCACGCGTTTGCGCCAAGCTATGCTTAACTATGCAAGCAACGCAGTGAAATTTACCGAGCGCGGGCTAATTGCGTTGCGCGCAAAATTGTTAGAGCAGCAGGGTGACGAACTATTAGTGCGCTTCGAGGTGGCTGACACTGGTATTGGTTTGAGTGCTGAACAATCTTCGCGTTTGTTTCACGCTTTTGAGCAGGCAGATGCTTCAACCACTCGCAAGTATGGGGGGAGCGGTTTGGGCTTGGTGATTACCCGCCGTCTCGCGCAGCTAATGGGCGGCAACTATGGTGTGGAAAGCACGCTAGGTCAGGGTAGTACGTTTTGGTTCACTGCCAAAATACACCTCGGTCGAGGGGCTTTACCTGTCGAGGCAGTGGTTGAAAAATTCGATGCTGAAATTAAATTACGGCAATCCTATGGCGGTTCACGCGTGCTGTTGGTAGAAGACAATGTGATTAACCGCGAAATTGCGATGGAGATGTTGCACGGTGTAGGGCTTGCAGTAGAGCTCGCCGAAGATGGTCTACATGCATTGGAAAAAGTGAAGGCCAATCAATACGATTTAATCTTGATGGATATACAAATGCCACGGATGACTGGCTTGGAGGCAGCCCGTGCCATTCGCGAATTGCCGTTATGGACCAATACCCCAATCATAGCAATGACCGCCAACGCGTTTGATGAAGACCGTCGTGCTTGTGAACAAGCAGGGATGAATGATTTTATTGCCAAGCCGGTGCAACCTAAATTGCTCTACAGCGCACTGGTGAAGTGGCTACCCGTACCGGCGCACCCGTCACAAGTGCCAGAGGCGGCGGTAGCTGCTGAGAGTGAGCTTTCGGCAGACGTAATAAAGGATGCCGAAATTGCGAAGTTGTACGCCACCCCCGGGGTGAATGTTTTGCGTGCCTTGGAGTCTTTGCGCGGAAATATCACGAAGTATGTCAAGTTGCTACGACGCTTTGTCGAGCTACATATCAATGATATGAAAACGCTAGCAGATTGTCTGGCGGCTGGAGATGTTGAGACTGCAAAGCGGATCACTCACACCTTAAAAGGTACGGGTTCAACTTTGGGCTTGGATCATTTGGCGATTTTGGCGAAGGTGCTGCATGACAAGATAAAAGATGTGCAAGATGGTGATGTGCAAAATTTAGATTTGCGCGAAGAGATGGAAAAAATTGGCGAAGAGTTTTTTATCATCGCAGCCGCTTTGCCTGTTGAGCAAAAAGCAAGCGTTGCTTCAAACGTGAATGTGTTGGAGGCGCAGCAGCTCACTGATTTGCTCGATGAATTGGCAATGTTGTTAGAGCAGCACAATACGGCAGCGATTGGCTTATTTGAGCAACATTTGGATGCCTTGAAAAGTGCAGTTGGTGAGCCTATTACTGAGGTAGAGCACAGGTTAAAACGCTTCGAATTTTCAGAGGCGTTAGCAGCGTTACGAGAGTTAAAAAGATAAAACGCTGTAGTTTCGTAGGTCGGACTTGAGTCCGGCGCATTAGTTGGGCTAAAGCCCAACCTACAAAAAAGCACGCAGTTGTTGAATACATTCAATTAAAAAATAAGGGAAGAAATTAATGAAACAATCGAAGTTACTCCTGGCCGCATTCCTCGCTACTTCTTCATTACCTGCGGTTGCAATTGAGGCCCCAGCGGCTTCTCCAGTTACTTACAACATCGGTATTGTCTCTGACTACATCGTTCGCGGCCTGACGCAAACCAGTCATAATCCAGCGATTCAAGGTGGTTTTGATTATGCGCATGAAAGTGGCTTATATCTGGGCGCATGGGCTTCCAACGTACGTTGGATTAAAGATAGTGGCGCTGTGTCGAGCGGCGATGGAATACTGGAGCTAGATACCTATCTGGGCTTTAAAGACTATATTGCCGCGGATGTGAGCTACGACCTAGGTCTGGTGCGCTACAACTATTTGGGGCAATACGAGCCAAATACTGCGCAAGACTTTAACAATGCCGACACTCTTGAGGCTTATGTTGGCGCAGGCTACAAATGGTTTTCCGTGAAATATTCTTATAGCTTGCTAGATGGTTTTTTGACCACTCCACGTACGAAAGGAACCCACTATCTTGATCTCACCGCCACTTATCCATTTGGTGATAGCGGCGTAACCCTGACAGGCCATTACGGCAAGCAGACGTTCGTGGGAAAAACGACAGATTCGCTCGGCAATGTGCTGAGCTACGAAGACTATAAAGTAGCGCTGACGCAAGATTTTAGTGGTTATGCATTGGGTGTGGTTTATACCAATACCAATGCCAGTGATGCTTGGACTTTTAATGGGCAGCAATGGGGTAAAAGCAGTGTGATGTTGTCACTGACGCATTCGTTTTAAGCTAGAAAATCTGATATGTCGGGCTGAAGCCCGACCTACGAGAAGCGGCTTTAGGTTTGTAGGTTGGGCTTCAGCCCAACGCTGTCGTAGGGAGAGTTCTACGTACCAAAGGACGTAAGCACGACTTCGAGGTGTGCTCTGTGAATTGAACTGTTACTTTTAGGGCGAAAAATTTTTAAAAAGGGGGCGTGATGAGCAACTCAAAAAGTAAAATGCTCTGGATAGTAGCAATCGCCTTAATGCTTTTAGGTGCAGGCCTAACATTTTTTTCGCAACACTCAACTGACAGACACATTCGCATCTCTAGCAACCCGTGGGTTGGCTTTACTCCTTTCATCTACGCACAGGAAAAAGGCTGGTTGGAAAAAACGCCTTTTCGCTTTACTTGGGTAGTAGATCTTTCCGAAAACGCTCGGTTGTATGAGCGAGGCTTCACCCAAGGTTTTACCGCAACGCAATATGAAATGTTGCACTTCAAAGATTACAGCCATTTTCGCCCGATGTTTTTGATTGATCGTTCGGCGGGTGCGGATGTGATTTTGTCTAACCGCAAGCTAGAGCAACTCCGCCAGAGCAGGGAAACAATCAACGTGTATTTGGAAATGGGCTCGTTGAACGAGGATTTTTTCAAAGCTTTTGTGGCGGAATATAAATTGGCAGAGTTGCAGTTTAAGTTGTCTGACACTTCGCAAAAAGAGGTGACACAACTTTCGCCTAAAGGGGCTCCGGTTATGGTGATTAGCTATGCGCCCTATTCAACTGAGTTGCTGAAAAAAGGTTTTGAGATGGTGAGCTCGACAGCTGAGTTGCAATCTTTTTTTGTGATTGATGCCTTATTTGTGGATGAGCATTCGATCTCGGCTTCGGCTGAAGAGTTTAAACAATTGAAAGCTATTTTTGATCGAGCTTTAGATGCAATGCACACGCGTCCTGAGGAATATTACGACGTGGTGCGTGGTTATCTTGAAGGGCAAAGTTACGAGGAGTTTATGGCAAGCACCAAGCAGGTTGAATGGCTCAATCAAGGTGACACTTCGCGCTATCAGCGCCAACTTAATTTACTTAGCGTTGTAACGGATCGGTTGATCAAGTGAAAATAAAACGCTTCGCTATTCTGCTGGGTGTTTTATTTGGCCTGCTAACACTTGTGCTGTCCAGCGGTTTTTACCTATTCGAGCGCGGAGTGTTGCTAGAAAAGGTGAGTGGCGAGGTGAACCGCAGTGTTTATCGCCTAGAAGAAGATATAAAAAATGCGTTACGCAAAGAGCGCATTAGTGAAGTGCAAAATTTGCTCGATCAGGTTCCCGCGACTAATCAAATTTTTGCTGAGGTGTCGATTTCTTTCGACGGTGAGCGCATCGATTATTCCTCCTCACGTGCGTTGAAAGGCTTGGAATTTGGTAAGGAGTATGTTCACGCCTTAAAAATCGACAAAGAGATGGTCGCAAACCATGTGACATTTCACAGCGAATTTGATTTTTTTGAGGGAATCTCTAGGCGTAACGCGATACTTTTGGTTACTCTCAATGAGCAGCATGTGCTCGGCCAAATGAACCAAGTGGCGCTGTATTACATGTTAGCGATATTGTTTGGGTTGGGTCTGGTGAGTTTTGCCACAATGGTTGCGCTACGACGCTGGCTGGTGTTGCCCTTGGAAGATGTCACTTTGCACGCGCGTGAAACGACTACCCTGGGGCAAAATTATTTTATATCTGAATTTACTGAATTAGATAGCACACTGAGTCGGTCTTTTGAGTCATTGAGGCAGAAAAATGCTGAGTTAAGCAAATACCAAAATCATCTGGAAGGCATGATCGAGCAGCGGACCTCGGAGCTCAAAGAAGCGCGCCAACAGGCTGAAGCTGCTAGTGCGGCGAAAACATCTTTCCTTGCCAACATGAGCCATGAGATTCGTACGCCAATGAATGCCATCATCGGCATGGTGCACATCATGCGCAGAGCGGGTATGACGCCGGAGCAAAATAGACGGCTCGATAAAATTGATAGCTCCAGCCGCCATCTGTTAGCCATCATTAACGATATTCTCGATTTGTCTAAGATTGAATCTGGCAAGATGCAAATCGAAAAAACCGATTTCAGCATTGCCTCGGTGTTTGACAACGTAGCTTCCATCATGGCGCAGCCTGCGGGTGATAAGGGCCTGCATTTCGAGATGGATCATCATGGTGTGCCATTGTGGTTGCGCGGCGACCCCACTCGCCTACGTCAGGCCTTACTCAATTACGCCAGCAACGCGATTAAATTTACAGAGAAGGGTTCGATTTCGCTGAAAGCCACGGTGCTGGAGGAGCGTGAGGACGATGTGTTGTTGCGCTTTGAGGTAAAAGATACAGGTCTTGGTTTGAGTGCAGAGCAAATCGCCCGATTGTTTCAAGTGTTTGAGCAGGCGGATATTTCGACTACACGCAAGTATGGTGGTACCGGTTTAGGGTTGACCATCAATCAGCGTTTGGCGAGCCTGATGGGCGGCGAAGTGGGCGTGGAAAGCACGCCGGGCAAAGGCAGTACGTTCTGGTTCACTGCGCATTTGCAGCGTGGTCGCGGCATTATGCCTATCACAATATCTCCTACTACCTCGGATGTAGATGGCCAGTTACGACGCTTTCACGGTGGCGCAAAAGTTTTGTTGGCAGAAGATAATCTCATCAATCGCGAAATTGCCTTGGAGTTGTTGCACGGCGTAAACCTGCTTGTCGAGTCGGCGCAAGATGGAAAAGAGGCGGTGGCAATGGTTAGCGCACATGACTTTGACTTGATCTTGATGGATATTCAAATGCCGAATATGGATGGGCTGGAGGCGACGCAACATATTAGGCAATTACCGGGCTGGGCGCACAAACCAATTATTGCAATGACCGCTAATGCCTTTGATGAAGATCGCCGTGCTTGCATCGCGGCAGGGATGAATGATTTTGTCGCAAAGCCAGTTGAGCCTTCTTTGTTGTACAGCGTTTTGTTGAAGTGGTTGCCTACCTATCCAGTTAGTAAAGATGACGAAAAGATAGATGTGGAGTCTGATTCGATATTGCCCAAAGGCGGCGATTCGATGGTGGTAGAGATGAGCGCGGAGGATGCAGCACTAGAACCCATCTTAGCGAAACTCACTACGCTGCCCGGCATGGAGCTCAATCGCGGCCTAGCAGCGCTTTTGGGAAATAAGCATAAGTATCTGAATTTATTTACTTCTTTTGTTTTGTCACAAGGCGATGCGGTTGCGCAGCTTAAGCAATATTTAGAGGCGGGAGATCAGGCCAGTGCGGTGCGAGTAGCGCATACCATGAAAGGCACCGCAGGCACGCTTGGGGCTGAACAACTGGCGGCGATGGCTCGTCATTTAGAAGAAAAGTTGCGTGCTAAGGCTCAGGTGAGCAGTGCGGATGTGCAGGCGGAATTGGCGGCGGTGCAGCTTGAATTGGCGGCGCTGAGTGCGGTGCTTTCAGCTTCTCATGCTGCGTCTGCAGAGGGTATGCTGCTTAGCCCTGAAGTAATGCGCTCAGTGTTCTCGGAGTTGAATTCTTTATTGAAACAAAACAACGCAACCGCGATTACTTTGTTTGAAGAAAATCAGTCGTCTTTAGAGGCGTTACTGGGTGAACAGGGTGAAAAGTTAGGGCTGTTAATTAAAAAATTTGATTTTGTTGCGGCGCAGGCGCTGTTGCAGAAGTTGATGTGAATTAAGGACTTTAGATGTCAGCCAAAATATTGGTGGTTGATGATGACGAAATCATTCGCACACTAACGCAAGATGATCTTGAAAGTTGCGGTTACGACGTGACCTCCGCAGAGGATGGCGAAATTGCTTGGGAAATGATCGAGCTTGATCCCGCACGCTTTGATTTGATCTTGCTGGATAAAGTGATGCCCAAACTAGATGGCATTGCTTTACTTAAGCGCATTCGAACCGACAAGCGTTTCAATCATTTGCCAGTAATCATGATGACGGCGGATAGCCAGCCGGAAAATATTGCGGAAGGTTTGGCTGCGGGCGCTTTCTATTATTTGACTAAGCCTTCTACGCCGAAGGTTTTAGCGCTGGTCATTAAAAACTCGCTAGATGAATTTAGGCAAAAACGTGAGTTGTCTGATCGTCTCGGGCAAAGCAAAAATAATTTAAATCTGCTACGAAGTGCTGAGTTTTCTTGTCGTACTTTAGTTGATTCACGCGATTTAGCGTTGTTGCTAGCGGATATTAGCGGCGATCCGGATCGTACAGTGAACGGCTATTCTGAACTTTTAATCAATGCGGTTGAGCATGGCAATTTAAACATCAGCTACGCAGAAAAGAGCCAATTGTTGGACGAAGATCGCTGGGAAGAAGAGATTGTAGCGCGGCTAAATAATCCGCTGTTTGCAGAGCGAGAAGTGCGGGTGGTGATGCAGAAAACAGAAGATGA